>Ga0007858_1000078_pt1 | contig 39929 bp, 54 predicted proteins | sample CryBogCBH08Aug08_FD_71211 | JGI IMG/M metagenome (GOLD analysis project Ga0007858, IMG submission 71211) | Freshwater microbial communities from Crystal Bog, Wisconsin, USA - CBH08Aug08 | ecosystem: Environmental > Aquatic > Freshwater > Lake | place: Crystal Bog, Wisconsin, USA | collected...
ACAAACCATTCCATATCTGCCGAATCGAGGTACAGAAGTTTCCCCTTGCGCTCCTGCATTGTCTTAGGACGGCCTACAGCTCTCATTCAAACGGCCTTTCAGGGTCTTTCTCGTCGTTGCCGATGGTTTCGGGCTTGGGAATGTGGCTCTCAACGTCCGGCGCTCCGGTGCCCTGGGGTCCACCACCCACGATGGTCTTAATCAACGGCCCCATTGAGCCCTTGTTGTAGAGGCTGAGGCCGAACTGGTCACCCAAACCGAACGCCGCACAACGCTTTAGAGCGGTGGAGATGGCGGTCGTCATGGCAAGGTGGTGGGCGTCGGCGCGAGAAGGTTGGTTCACCGCGTCTCCTGCCGCCCCGTTCTCCCAACTGGCGACGTATTCGCCTGAGAGGTCACGAATGGTCAGGCGCACCATCGCGGAGTAGCCCACGGTCCAAGCAACGTAATTCTTGTGCGTCTTAGCGTTCTCTTTCAATTCCTGTTCTTCAAAGAGAAGGTTGCAGGACAGAGTTCTCGTCTCCCAATTCCCGAATCCGAGAACTCTCGTCAGGTGCGCCGCCACGTCATACGCTGGGACGTGCGACTGGCCCTGAGCCTGTAGGACTCGTTCTGGGCGGATAGGGCGGAGAAGAACCTCGATCTGCTGGTCACTTAGCCCCATCGTTGGCTCCGTTCAGAATAGTGAGGGCTTCAAAGACTTTGGTGTGGGCCGACTCCGCCGACTGTCCAATGAGTTCGTCAACCTCGCGGTCGCCCGTTGAACTCCCCAACTCAAAATTCTTGATTAACCCCTGTAGGGCCAACTCAATCGTTCCGAGTTCTCGTGGCGTGAAAACGGGGTGGTGGTGTTTCTTTTCTCCGATGATCGGGATTGTCATTCTTCTTCCTCTCTCACAAAGACGTATTTCGTCATGGTGTTCTTGTTGGACTTGCAGTTGTGCAGAACTTCCGTTGCCCGTGCGATGACTTCGTGTTGGCATTTGGGGCAGCGGAACTTTCTCATGCGCCAATTATTTCTCGGATGGTTTCGGCAACCTCGCCGTCAAGCATGAAAAATTTGTCAATGAGAAAATCGCAATACCCATCTTCTTGTTCTTTGTTGAACGACGCTTCTTTCAGAATTGCTTTGAGTGCGTCCCTCAAACGTCGCATTTCATTGGTTTGCGCCAGCATTACGTTCACAGCGGCGACCCACTTGTCGTACCAAAACTCGCCGTCCGTTTTGTCAACTTCCGCCATCACGCGCCCTTCAACTTCGGAACCACGCTGTCAAGAATCGGCACCGAGCCGCGTCCGTCGCGCTGGCAGGTGTCTCGGTGTGAACAGTATGCACATTGCCAGTCCTTGCCGAACGGGTCCAACTCCTTGATGTGGCCGTTGTCGTCTCCGGCGTAACGAGGGGGGAGAAAGCCATGCTCAATCTCGTCGGCGATCTGAGCCATGCGTTCGAGTTCGCGCTGGGCCAACGGCTCCCAATACTCACGGTCGAAATGCCACTCGGCGGACATACGGGTGTAGTCGTCAAGGTGAATCCCCATCTGCTCGCACTTCTGCACGCTCAGGTTCTCAAAGGTTTCGCTGACGAGGATGATGGTGTTGATCGTAACTCCGAGGCGAGTCTCCAATCCAAGCGCGTTCACGCCCGCCTGGATGATCGCCCCCAACTTCGGGCCGTGGCCTTCGGGAAGAATCTGACGCTTGGTGGAGTTGATGCCTACCTGCTGGTCAAAGTTCCACCGGCCCATTGACTTGATTTCCACCACGGCGTTGCCCTTGGTCCATGACGGGTCCACCGCCACAAGGTCGCCTTCGGGAATGTAAATGTCCACCGAGCCAGAAACAAACGGCTTGGCTGACGAGGGTTCCTCCGCGATGGAATTTGGATATACCTCTTTGGCGAGGATGGCAAACTGCTCACCGATAAGCGTTCCGTTCTGCATGACCAGAGCGTTCGGGCCAGAGATGGAATTGGACGCTGGTGCTTCGTGGTAGTTGTACGCCATTTGTCGCGCACAGCCCAGAACGGCAGAGTTACGCAGGATTGTTCCTAGCGCAATCGGCTTCGGGGATTCCGCTTCATAGGCGGCTTTCAGTTGGCGAAGGTTCGCCACCATTGGACGGTTAACTGGTTTCACGCTGCTCCCTTTGTAGACGTTGGGAGCAGCATACACCTAATTAGGCTTTGGTGTCGCCCTTTTCCAAAACAACTCCCATTTGTCGCGCCATGCGCTTGATGAGGTCACCTACGTTGTCGGTGTTCTCGCCGTTGGGGGTTTGGGCGTGGATGAAATCGTCCAGTTTTGTCTCGATGGAACAGACCTGCGTTTTGATGGAAGTAACTTGGGTTTCAAGGCTCGCCACGCGCTCTATCGCCGTGAGGGTCGCGGGGCGCACGCCTTCTATCCCTTTGTCCCCGTGGAGAAAAAGACGTTCTTTTCGCCATCGTTCGTATCCGCCGAAAAACTTGCGAACGGAAGGGATAACCCACGCGGTAGAAACCGCGACAAGCCCTGCCGCCATCGTGCCAATCTCAATCCAGTTCGGGCGTAAATGAGACACATCACTTTCCCAACTTCTTGATGGGCTTCACGATGTTGACAATCTGGTTAGGGGGTTTGGCTCCAAACAACTGAATGAACTCAGCGCGAGTGCCGAGCCAACGGGAAAGGTCCACGTTGCCGAAGATGCCGGGCACCTGCCCCTTGTCGGTGAACTGGTGCATCACGCACGAGTGGACGGGGCCGGGGTAGGCAGCGACCCAACGCTGGGCGTAGATCGGGACTTCCTTGCCGGTGCGAGGGTCACGCGAGGGGTCGGTGGCGGATTGACCGCCGTAGATGGCCTTGTTCTCGGAGTCTCCGTCGAGCTCCGCCAAGAACGCATTGGCCCACCGGACGTTGCCAGCCGTCTCCACGTCAACCACACGAGCGTAGTGAGGACCGGCCTTCTGGACAAAGAACTTGGCTTCCTTGGAAGGGTCAAAGCCTGCCGAGTGGTCCGCGATGGAAGCCCAGTGGTACGCGATGGCAGGGATGCCTGCGGAGATAGCCCCAGCGAGGTCGCGGTGATACCACGGGTTGACGTACTCGACGCCGTGCTTGTCCATTTGCGTTGCCTTAATGACGGCCCCAACAATCCCAGCCTGACGAACTCGGTGCCAGTTGATAGGCGCGTTGTTGCCGTGGTTGTTGCTGGATACGTCAATAATCAAACCGCGTACATTCATGTGCCTCTCCTTGGCTCACCCTTGATATTAGGGCATTTCAGGGATTAGTTAAAACCAATCACGATAAGTTCTTCATTGGTTGCCGTGCCCGTAGCGGTGTTGGAGATGACCAACTGTGCGCTGAAGGTGGCGGAGTTGCCTGGTGTAACCACGTCAAAGCCCGCCAAACTCACGGCGTTGGTGTTCCCCCCAGCCCACGAACACGCGCTCGCGGCGACGGTGGAACCATTCACGGTGGCGGAGATGTTGAGGTTTCCGTTGCCCGTGGGGTTGAACTGAGTTTTGGCGATGACCAAGTAGTTGTTGTAGCCCGTGATGCCCGTAATGGCAGAAGTGCTGGTGGCCTTCCACGTCTTTGACGCATTTACGGCAGCAGGAAGATTTCCGATGCCAGCAAGCCACGTCGCCAACGTCGCAGAGGGAATGTAGTGGTTGTGGTCCGCCGCCGCGAGCGCCGGCGAGGAACCGGACGAAGCCGTACCGGAACCGACAAGAATCGGCTGAGGGGTGGTGGTGCCTCCGGTGTTGAGAATGATCGCCTTCAACAACTGAACCGCCGCGCTCAATTCTGCGAGTTGCGTACCCGTGAAGATCGGGACGATGGAAACGCCAGCCGAGTGCGACGGTGGAGTGGGGGCGGTGCCAGAGGGGTAGTCAACCATTCGGGAAACAATGGTGAAAGTCTGGCTGGTGGTGTTCACTGTGACCAGCATTTTTTCTTCCGTGTGCGTTCCTGTGCCGGGGTTGTAGTCAACCGCGACGTAGATCGGGTTGGCGAAGTTCGCCCCCGTCATGTCTAGCCAATTCGTGAGCGCGGTCGAGGACGTGAACGTGGCCCCCGTCGAGTCTCCTGAGTTGATGGTGCCTGCGAGAGTGCCTGGTACGCCAATACCAGCGACGGAGTATTTGGGGAAAGTGAGTGCCATGATGTTTCCTATTCAGTGTCAATGGGGGTAAAAAGCAATCGGCCAATGGTGCGAAGTGTGACAACAATATCGCCTTCTAGACCGTAACCGGCGATTCCTGATTCTTTGTGAGGTATGGGTTCTACGGTGTAGACAATCACATTCGCGGAGATTTGTCCTTCTTGGAATGTGACGATTGTTTGGTTAAAACGTAAGTCGTCAAACCACGCGATGACTTCGTATGGGTTGGAATAGAAATTCTGCCCGTTCTGGGTATTGTTTCTAAAATTGCGAATGATGAGGCTGATTTCATACGACGCGGAAGTGGAGATGGCGGGCCACGCCTCGACCGTCCAACGGTAGAGAGTGGGGGTGTAGGAACGTTGCCCCGTACCGTTGAGCCCTGCCGTCAACGTCATCACCGTGCGGAATTGCTCTGACCTGATGTTTTCTGGTACGGACACTTGGGCGTCCGACGACGAGCTCACCGAAGGAATGGTGTAGGTCTGTGACAACGCAGGGTTAAGGGGGTTGGTGATGAGTTGCGCCCCACAAGTTCCCGACTCAATTTCCACGCCGTAGTCAAAAAACACCGGAATCTTCGGGTCCTTGATGCCGTACATGAAAATGGAAGAACTAAGGGTGCCTTGGGTGACGTAGTTGTTCACAATTCCCGATGAGGTCACGTCAGGCGTGTAGACGCCCTTCCCCGCGACGGAGAACATGGGAACGCGAAGGTTGGGGTCCCAATCAAGCCAGTTGACAATCCCCTGCCCCGTCACCATGAGGTCCGAACAATACGCAGGGGCCAGAAGGTCGCCAGCGATGAAGGTGGTGAGGTCGAGTTTCCCTAAGCCCGTCGAGGTTGAGTCGTAGTTGGACCACGCGAACCAGACAAATCTTCCGTCTCCCACAATGGCCGTGACGGGATTCGAGACGGGCTGAAGAAGGTTCGGGATGAACGGCCCTGCCTTCAAGTCGCCCGTCGCGTTGGCTGAGGGGTCGTAGATGGAAAGGGTCTGGCACATACGGATGCCCTGATTCGTCCCTACGAAGATGTAGTTGAGGTACGACGCGAGGCACACGGGGTATTCGTCCGGCGACATGGGGAGTGCCTGCACGGGGGTGTTGAGGGTCCACGGGATTGAGTTCGTGGCGGCAGAAGTATTGAGGGAACTGCGATACACGCACCCAGCGAAGTTTGTCCCACCCTGCGAGACGTAGCCAGAGATGTAAGTCTGAGTTTCCCCACCCACCGCCGAGGACCACACCCAATTCGGGTTCGGGTGCTGGTAGAGAATGTCTGCCGTGGTGGGGGCGGTGCCCACGGTGAAGTTGAAACGAAACCCGTAGGCGTAGTTGTTGTTGGCCGCGATCACCTGATCGTTGCACCAGCGAACTAATGTGTATCCCCCCGTATTCCCTGAGTCGGGCAGGGCGTACTGCGCCGCGAGTGTGGGGTAGATGCTCTGCGCGTGGAAGTAGATAATCCCCACGTCCGTTGCGACGTAGACGTAGGAATCGTTGGAGCAAATGTCGTAGAACACCGAAGGCGGGGTTGATAGCGCCCCGTAACTCAGGGTGACCGGCGACACGCCCCACGAAGAAATGTATTTGACCGTGGCCCCGTCAATCAGGTACACCGAGGTTCCGCACCGCACCGCCTTGATGTTGGTGTGAGATGACGCAAATTGCTGAATCGTGTCCGGCAGGAGCGTGGCTTGGTAGGGCATCGTGAAAGGGTCAATGCCCTTGGACTCGTAGAAACGTGCGCTCTGGCTGTCGCGTTCTATGTCAAGGTATTGCTCGCCCGCGCCCATTGACCAGTTGATCTGACCGCGCTGCCACAAACCCTCAATGTTGACCGCGCCTTCGCCTGGAATGTTGTCGTAGGTGACGGCTTCGCGCTGAGGGGGTAGTGAGGTCCACTTGTACGCCACGCGACGGTAAGGCTCGAAGGAAAGGTCAATCGTGAACGTCCTGCCGTTGATGGCGATGGGGAACACACCGAGGGGGACGAGATTGGACTGTGTGGGGTCACCGGGAGTGGGGTCTTGCCAGAGGGCGTCGCCAAGTACGCCCCCGTACCCAAGGGTCCCAGCTCCGAGCCCCATTAGTGCCTCCGGTGCGCGTAGCGCCGGCGCAGGCGAGAAGCCTCAGCCTTGATTCGTTCGTTGCGCTGGTTCACCAGGGAATTGACGGAGCCTGCCACGGAACCGAACGGGACTTCCACGGCCTTACGCGGTTCGGGCTGTGAGCCCATGTCGTTGCGCTGGACTTCTCTCGGCTGGACAAGACGAATGATTGCGCCCAAAACCGGAATGTCGGTAGCGGAGTTCGGGAGGTTCTTCACTTGGGTGGTTGTTCCCCAGCCGTTGTAAGGGGGGTTGGGGTCGTTCGCCGTGGGGGTGAGTTCCACCGAATCCGTCAAGTTCACAAGGGGGATAAACGGGGCGGAATACTGAATCATCATGGGCTTGCCCGGCCAACCCGTTTCGTACATAACAACGCCCTGCCCAGAGGGGAAGAACGAGTCGTTCAAGTCCCTGTTCACTTCCCACTCTGTAATTGAGGGGAGTTTGTGAATGGGGCTCGCCTGCTGCAAACGGATTGACAGAATGTCAATAAAGTCCGAACTAATGTCCCCAAGGTCAAAACCCATGAAAACGGGGACGTAGGTGACGTTGGCGTTGCCGACTCGGAACACGCCATTGGTGGGGGCGGACAAGTCTCGCAGATCGTCGTTGATGGCCTGGAGAATGTCGAAGTAGGTGTATTCGGGGTTCAGATACACAATGTCTTGGTCGTTGTGCGACGTAGCTTGAGACCCGTTGTAGCCCCTGACCACTTCCGCCTCGCCCGTTGTCGGGGACCACGAGATGACCAGCATGATTTCAAGGCCAGACGAAAGCCGCGCCCCTGCCGTGATGCCTTGGGTCTGCGCCCCCATGAGGCCCACGTTGGTAATCGCCCCTTGGGTTGAGGATGCCACGGCCCCGTTGAACTGCACAAAGGCTTCCGACACGCCACCCGTCAGACGAAGGTAGGTGCGTTCAATGAGGTCGAGGGCTGTGGTCATGCGAGTACGCCGTCCGCTTTCAACTGCTTGTAGTTGGTTTCGATTTCACGCGCCATCTTCGGGGTTCCGTAGACTTTGCCGCGCTCGATTTCGGTTTTGGTGGTGGCAAGGCGTTCCAGAGCCGCCGCGTTCTTTGTCGCGGGGGGCTGTAGGCCGTCCTTCCGCAGACGCTTGTACGCATCAAGGTCCGCCACCAGCCGTTTTTCGTCCTGCACCTGTGACGCGGTTTCCACCTTGCGCCCTGGTGTCGCTGCCGCGCTGAAAGAAATCGTGGCGCACTTGCACGCGAAGCAATTGTCAACCTTGCAATTCTGAACATCGTGGGGGGTAAAAGCCATCAGTCGCCTCCTGGAGTTATCTCACTGAGACAGTCTAGATAACCGGCCGCCGCTAAGCGAACTGCTGTAACGCCGTCTACGCGGTTTCTCCGCCCGCCGTAGAACACTCGTGTGACAAACACTTCCAACGCCTCAAACGTGGGCTGAGGGGCGTTTAAGGGCTTGCTGATGGGGTTGTAGATGGTGGCATAGGGTGCGCCGGGGTGCAAAGGGTCCAGAGGCATCGGAATCGCCGTGTTGGAGTTTTCGGGCGTGGGGTAGTCCTGCACGAATGTCCCGTCAGAAAGTTCGTAGACGTTCACGAAACGGTCGGTCGGGGCATAGTGACCGAAAAACAATTTGGTTTCGGGGCTGTCGTCAGGAAGAAATTGGGGAATTGTTCCCTTTGCCAACGGGGGTTCAAACCAGACGTATTGCCCAATCCAGTTGAGAGGGTTGAATAGTCCGGTGAAAAGCGCCGCGTCGTTATCAAAGAATCCAAGGTCAAGAAGGCTCATGTTGCCTTCTTTGCCGTCTTTGACTTCGTGGCGATGCCGTCAATCTTTGCGTGAATTTCCGCGTGGTTTTCCTCAATCTTCTGGCGAAGAAGGTTGACGTGGTTTTCGTGGTGGCGCATGAGGATTTCAGTCTGCTCGTTGGTGTGGCGGCTGTGTTCGGTGGTGATTTTGGTCACCGACCCCTTGACAAAAGCACGGAAGCGAGGCCACACAACGTACAGGAACGAAGCCACGATCATTGTCTGCACGAGGCTGGCGAGAATGTTCGGGGCGATACGAGCGTTATCCAACGGCCAAAAGTCCGCAATCATCCGGTCACGCCAATGCGCGTCCAACAGACACCCGAAGAACATGGCGAGAATGGCGAAGAACGACGCCGCGCCACCGATGATCTTGGCCTTCTGCTCGGAAGGGATTGCCTGCCAGACGGCGCGGAGCTGCTTCATTAGCAGGCAAAAACGTAGCCGACACCGGCAACGGCTGTAGGTAGGTGGTACACGGTTGCGGACGATGGGGGCGTGGTGAGAGAAACGTCAGTTGCGTTTGTGCCCGCGAGAAACGGCCCTGCCGTTGAGTTGATGTTTCCCGACATGACGGTGGCCCAGCCGGAAATTTGCGGAAGGGTGTTGGACGATGCAACCAATACCCCGATGTAATAGATGCCCGCGTAAGTTGTGACAAAAGACGTAATGCCAGAACCAGCCGCCGTGGAGTTGATGGCATACGAGTACGCGGTTTTGGAAGATGGTGTCACCGCGCCCTGGTCGGCTGTAGCGGCAAGAAAATTCATTGAACTGTCGGCAAGAGCAAGCCATAGGTGCGTTGTTGCCCCAGCGGTGGCGTTGCCGGTAATCCAACCAAGTTTTGACACGGTAACGCCCTTAGGCAAAGTAACTGCCGTCCACACCATTGTTCCGCTTGTAAGAGTGACGGCGGTGGTCGAGTTAACAAGTGCGCGTGGGAAAGGTTCAGCCAAACACCCACCCGTCATCTGCGCCGCGCTGCCGTTGTTGCCCAGAAAATAGCGGTTGCGGTCGGTGACGTTGGCTTGGTCAACATACGCCGTGGTTGCCGCATTGGTTGAGTTGTCGTTGGCGGATTGCGTCAAAACATTTGTGATGGCGTAGCCACCCATGTTAAGGGCGTTGCTCATCGCGCCCGAAATGGCTTGGAACAACCCAGCGATAGAACGAGTAACGGCCATGATTCTCCTTACGCCGGAACCGAAGTAGAGATTGCGTTTTCGTTAGCCAGCAAATCAAAGAGAGCCTTGACCGCCAAAGCAATATCCCCGTGACCTTGTTGCGTAGGGTGGACCGAGTTTGATGCAGGCTGCAAACCGTCGCTGATCGCTTGCGAAACCGAACCCCATCGCAGGGAAAGGTCCATTGAAGCAACTTGGGAAAGGTACGAGCTGATCGTGGTGTTGTTTGCCAATGCACCGATAGCCGAGATGTACGCCGATTGTGCGTAGTACGAAGAAGGCGCGGGGGAGTTGGTGCCGTCAGGGTAACGGCGAGGGCCACCAATAATGATCGCGTCCCACCCAGCAGCGAGAGGGCCGGTGCCTGGTGCGAGGTCGTTCAATAGATAATGCTGAATGTTGGCCGCAGATGTGGTTGGGGTGTTCCCGCCCGTTGTGGCAGGCACCACTCGCGCATAGGTCGAACCTGAAGCGTTAGCGATGGTAGAACCACCCGTGGCCGCGATGGTCGCCGTGGTGGGCGAAAGAACCGCCGTGATCTTGGCCTGTCCGCCACCGCCAGTAATGCCGGGGCCGGTGATAAGCACGTTGCCGGGGTCGGTCAGGTAGAACGCCGGAAGCGTCAAGGTCGAGCCTGAGATGGAGCCGGTAAGCCCTGTGCCGGCCGGACCTTGACCTGAGTAGTCGTTCAGTTCCTCGTGGGCGATGATGACAAGGCCCGTTGTCTTGGGAGGTGTGATCGTAAGGGTGATGCCCGTTTGCGACGTTGGGGCGGGGTTTATAATTGCGTGTGTTGAGTCAATGTATTGGACGAGGGTTGAGTTCGTCGTGACTCCCGTTCCCGACAATGCGTATCCTTGGTCGGTCGGGTTGAAGTAACCAGAAGTCAAAGTAATGACGCCGGTGGTCGCAAGGTTCGCCGTCACAGTGCGCGGCTGAGGCCCTTGTAGCCATTCGTAGGTTGCCCGAATGATGTAGTCCGTGTTGGCGTTGGAGTACGACAAATTCCCAGCGCCGGATTGTCCACCAAGAATTTGTGCGGTAACGGAACCGGCGACGCTGATGTTGTGGACGTGGACGCCGTTGGTGTCCCCAATCAAATCAAGGCCGGCAATACGGCAGTTGCCTGAAGCGGCGGGGCCGTCAATTTCAAACGCTTGGCCCGAAGTCGGAGCCGCGACATAGCCGACAACGTACTTGTTCCCTGCTGAGTAGGTCAGGGGGACGTTGCCACCAGGGGTCGTGTACATCGTAACCGTGCTACCGCCAACCTTGACGGTCGGGATTGTCATGCCCGTGCCGTCCCATTGGATGATGCCGATGTAATTAGTGGGGCTGAAGTAGGTGTTATTCCAGCCGGAGCTCATCGTTGTTTGGTTGAGACGAATGTACTGCGATGTGGTGAGGGCGATGGTTTGGGCCATAGGGCCATACGCCGCGCCGGCAGTACCGTTGTTTTCCAAACGTGGTTCTTGATTGGTGACGAAAATGAAACCTTCGCCGGGGTCGGTCCCAAATTGGGAATTCAAAATCGTGCGAAGTTGCCCCGCCCAACCCAAATAATTGTCCGAACTAAGGAACGGCAACGGGGTTTGTCCTGAGACAAGTGGGTTGCCTGCGTAGCCGACAAACGAACCTGCCCAATCGCTAGAACCACCGACGCCACGCCCAACAGAGTTTGACAAAATCACAATGTCAAATCGAGCGCGAGCCGCGCTACCCAACTTGGCGCGTGCGGTCCTCAGCCCAGCAGCGTTGGAGACGTAATTGCGAAGAAGTTGCGAAGCCGGGATGTCGTCAGAGACAACAACCCAAATGGCCGTTGAGGACTGGTACTGCAAAGTGATGGCTTGGTTGGGAATATAGATCGTCCCAGAGGTGGCCCCGCCCGTTTTGTTGATTACGTCCGAACCGCCACACGCATAAGTGAGGACGTTGCCGGCCGTAATCAGTTTCATCCCAACGCGGGTTTTGTCCGCAGGGGCGGTGGGGAGAGTGACTGTGAACGCGCCGCCCGAAGTGTTGCAGAGAACAAAGTCCTGCGCCGAGGCGGAGTAGTTGGAAGTCTGCACGGCGGTCGGGACAAGGTTCTGGGCGCGAGCATTGGCCGTGGCTTGGGCGGCGTTTGCGGAAGTTTGAGCAGCGTTGGCGGCGGTTAAAGCCGTGGCAGCGGAACCGTAGGCGTCAAAGGTGGCAGACGTGACGGAGACGGTGGGGTTGTCCGGCGTGCCCCCAATGGTGATCGTGGCGTCACCAGCGGTCACCGAAGCAACGGGGCCGACACCACCAGCCATGAGAGCGATAATTTCCTGCTGCATTTGAAGCAACAGCCCTGCCTCAATGCAAGGGTAGCAATTCAGGGTTTCGGGAGGGTTCGGGGAACCAGCGTGGGTTTGAATGGTGGAGTTTTCCGCCCCACGCCCATTGTTCGTTCCGTCCGTCCACACCGTCACGACACCCGTGGAAAGGTTCACCGACGAGCAACGGATTTTTTCTTCTTGCTCCGTGCCTGCTTCAAGGATGACCATGAAGGGGCCTGACGTTCCCAAAGGGTTGCCGGTGGATTGAAGCGTGGTGGGGTCAAGTTCCGTCCAACTTGCCGTGTCGTCCAAGGCGAAAGTCTGACCCGGTGAGTACGAGTTCGGCAGGCTTGACACCAGCCATGTTTTGTACGCAGCACCCGCAATCGAACGGAGGGTGCTAATGGAAGGAATGGACATTAGCCAGTCTCCGTCTTGCTAGTAGTTAGTCGTCTCCACGAAAAATCGGGGCGGCGTTGGTCCCGTTGGGGATGGGGTCTACGTCTGAGCCAGTCTGCTGAGACTTCGGGTAGCCGTGCTTCCACGTCCCAATGCCCTTAGCGCGGAAGTCAGGGAAGGATTCACCGTAACCGGCCTTTAGCTGGTCCTCGGTGTTGGAATCTTCCTGAAGGTTGCGGTCGGCTGGCTTCATTCTTGCATCCCCCAAGGTTGCTTCACGTCATTGGCTGAGCGTGAGGGGCGGTTGCGGATATCGGTCGTGCCGCGAATCTCCAACGGGATTTCCCCCGCGCCGAGGTTCGTGTTGGCTTCGTGGCCGATGTTCTTGAAATACTGATCGGCGGTCTGGTCCGCGCCCAAGTGCAACTTGTGGTCCACAATGTTCTTGGTGCCTGCGAGTTCCTCTGCCGTAGCAGGGCGTTCGCCTTCCATGTACCCAGACATCAGATGCTCCGCTTCAGGTCCACGTTGCCGTCTTGGTCGCCACGGGCCACAACGCCGTAGGCGGGTCCCATGTCCTTCAGGTCGTGGATGGAACGCTGAAGATGAACCGCACCGTCTTGGTTCGGCTGGTTGATGATATCCGTGTCCGTCAGTCGGCTGTACTTGCGAGCGACGGCTGCACGGTCGTAGAGTCCGCCCTTGTTCGGGCCTTGCGCGTCCGCGAGGGTACGAGTCTCGCCCTCGCCGCTAGGAAATGGGTTCGCCATGTTGCTCCTTTAGAGCGTTGTACTTCGCTTCAAGGTCGGTGTATGCCGCCTTCAGTGCATCGTGTTCCCGATTGAGATGAGCCTGGTACTCATCGTCGTTCAGAGTTCGCTGAAGCGGAGGGACCTGACGGCCTTGCGCTGTGGTGGATTCGCCGCAGGTCAGACAGTTGTACTTGTCAAGACCGCTTTGAACTTCCGTACTTCCACAGTGGGCGCAGCGCATCAGGCCCCTCCTTTTCAGTTAGTTGAACTACTCGTCAATCGGGGCGAGTTCAGCGTCCGTGTAGGAGAGGCTGGACTTCGAGATGACCGCACGCAGCGCCGGGGCACGGAAGCCGCCGTAACCGAGCAGGGCCTTCCAACCGACAGGCTGGAAACGACGCAGGGTGTCAACGACCGGACCCATGACGACCGTAGGCATTTCGCCGTAGCCGTTGGACGCGGCGTATGCCTTGGCAAGTGCCTGACGGCCAACCACGAAGGACACGAACACATCGTTCGAGATGCCCGACGCAATCTGGTCCGAAGGAACCGTACCGGCAACCGTGGCCGTACCCGAACCCGACACCGTTCCCGACGAGGAAATGGTGATCGTACCCGTACCAGCCGAGGCGTTGACCGTGGCGATGGTGGCCGTACCAGCCGACAGCGTGGCGGTTCCCATCGTCAAAGCCGAACCAACGGTCGGAGGCAAGCCAGCCGTGAAGGTGAAGTTCAAGCTGGAAGCCGTCAAGTTCACAGTCGTGGTGGCGTTCGGGAACACCGGAGCGCGAGGCGTTTCGATGAACCGGATACCTTCAAACGCACCCATTTCACCCGACCAGATGTTTTCCGGCGTGGTGTAAATCTGGGGCAGACGCCAACCGGCAGTACCCGTGTCCTGCTGAACGTCGAACACAACGTCAGGGTGGACGAAGGCGACGTAGAAGCCACCCTCATACGGGACCACGTTGGCCGAACGCAAGCGCGCACGCTCCTTGGCGAAGTCACCACCAACGGCGGTGGCAGGCGTACCGGAGAATGAACCCGGCGAACCAGCGGTCCACACCAATGAACCCGAACCCGCGTTGTCCCAGTACTGCTTGCCGTTGGCGAGCAACGCATCGCGCAGCGTGTTTCGGGCAACCGAGTCAATGGACGCACCAGCGTTGTAGCCGATGTTGTTTGCCACAATGGGGTCAATTTCCACGAACGATTCAGCGCGGAGCTTGGCGGTCGTGGTGGCGACGTTTCCATATTCACCAAGGGTCACGGTCACGGTGGAGTCGCTAAGGGCGACCGGCGTGAGGTCCGTGGTTTCCGAGATGGTGGAGGTAGCCAGCGCCATGTCGTTCATGATGGTGAACTGCACGGACGAGCCGGGGTAGGACTGGTACGCAGGCTTCACGTCCGCAACTGAGTCGAAGAACAACTCAGGGCGAAGCGGGAAGTAGGCCATCTGCTCGAAAGCCTTTTGCGTGAAGTCAAGAGATGACACCTGAGTAAGCGCCACAGCAATTCCTTTCGGGTTGTACTCAGGTCACCTTGACCTGAGGGTTACTGAACCTGCCCGTCGTATGCAACGCCAGGAATCAGGTTCTTGTCTGCAACTTCTCGAACAATCGCCATGACTTCCTCTTGGCTCTGCGCCTTCTCCATTCGTGCGTAAGCGTCTGCAACGGGGTCAATGGATTGACCTGCTGAAGAACTGACCGCACCTTGCAAAAGACGTAGTGATTCCAATGAAGGGTCTGCTTGCGGAGTCGGTGCCGGAGTTGGGGCCGGAGGCGTTCCGAGGGTCAGGCCGTATTGCGTTTTCAACGCTTCGACCTTTTCCGGTGTCGGTTCGCCTTCGATCAACTTTCGGATGAGAGCGCCTTGACCATCTTCGGGAACTCCCAAGCGGTCAAAAGCACGGGCGTTTTCAACCTGTGCAAGTTGCAGCTTCAGAGCCTCGGATTCGGCCTTGATTCTCTCGGCTTCCTTCAACTGGTCACGAATCCCTTGGGATTTAATGACTTCATCTACGGAAACTTCGTTACCGTTTTCGTCAAACAGTGGCATGGTGATCGCTCCAATTCGTGTACGCACTCAGGCAACGGAGGGCTGCAAGGTGGATGGGGTGCGGAAAGTCCGCGTTACTTCGGGGCCGGTTTCAGCACGCCCGATGCGTTCATACTAGATGATGGTGTAAACAAAAGCAAACGTTTTGCAAACTTTTGTTTATGACGTGGCCCCGCCAACGCCGGTCACGCCCTTTTGGGTCTGGTCGTAACCTCCGCCCTTTTGATCTATCCCAGCGCGAGCCGACGATGCTTTGTCCACGGCTTCCTGCGCGGCAAGTTGGTTGGTGCCGTCAAACCCTGCAATCTGAGAACCGATCAGGCTTTTCACGTCAACCCCTGGAAGATTGGCCCCCGGCGCACCCGAACCTTGCAATTCAGCCCCCTTGGACGCAGAGAGCAAGGAGTTCTCAATGCCTGTCGTGGACGCGGCAAGCCCTTGGTTGCCTGCTGTGGCCCCTAAACGGGCGCGTGAGGCGAGTTCTTGGGCTTGGGCTTGGGTGAGTCCATTGAGCCCCACTTGCTGCGCGTAGCCCCCAATGTCGGCGGCGGCGATTTCTCGCTGCAACAACGGGAGTGCCTTGGTGGGATTCAACCAGTAGGCGGTCATCTGCGCGGGTCCGACGCCGTAATACTTTTGCAACAAAGCCTTGGCTTCGGGCGAAGCGTTCTGGGCCGCAACGTAACCGTCCGTCAAACGCTGCTGAAATTCAGCCGCCGAGACATTTCCCTTGATGAGATTGGAGATTGTCGTCTTGTCAAGAAATCCCTTGGGCAAGCCATACTGATTGCCGATTCCTTGATAGCCCTGAACAAGTTGCTGGTACTGCGCTTCGGTCAAGTGTTCCGAGCCTGCCCCGTTGGTGGCGTTGTGTTCCGTCAAGCCGGGGAAGGCGTTTTCGTATTCTTGGTGCTGGGGGCCTTTGCCGTAACGGAGCTCGTTAAGGATTGTCTGAGCCGTCGCGCCGTGGTTGAAAATCTGATCCTGCGCCCACGGCATGAGGTTCCCAAGGCCCCACTGGTCAAAGGCGTTCTGAACCGTATCGTAGGCCGACCCGATGCGGTTGGCCGTCAAAGTTTGGGAAAGAACCCCGTTGGCCCCTACGGTTGCGGTGTCCTTGGTGCCGGTGCTGTAGCCGACTTCTGCTGGCTGGACGGCGGCAAGGTTGCCTTTGAGGGCAGGGACGCGCCCAAGGTCGTACAACTTTTCGATAGCCGACTTAACCGACTTGGCCGAACCGTTGGGGTCAATCCCGTAGTGGGCGAGAAAGTTCTGGTAGTAGGCAGGGTCAATGACTGACCATGTATCCACCATGTCGTAGAACTTGGCGGCTGAAGGTGCGTTGCCTGCAAAGTTGTTGGTGGTGACGGGTGCGCCGTTGAGGTTGGATTTGACGCCGGGGAATGACGGAAGCGTGAAGATGTTGGTCCCCGCGCTGCCCGGATTGAAACCGGGGAGAACCGTAGTTGGTGTACTCATGGCTTGCCTCCCATGTGGATATGAAACTCACGCGCAAAGTTGTCCGCGATTTGGTGTGCCATTTCGGTTTTGTCCCAGCCGTAACCGGAGTGCGAGCGAATGTGTGAACGCCATTCGTCGTGGGTCATGGGAACGGCGCGGCCCTTCTCGTCCCTGCCGCCTGAGATTGCCTTGCGGTCCTTCTCGTCGCCGTGGGGGTCAAATGTTGAATCCGGCCCCAGCATTTGCTTTTTGATTTCCGCGTAGGGCTGAGCGATGTGCGCCGTGGCGATGCCGTTGTCAATGTGTTCGGCCCATTGAGGGAATAAAGCCTTGGACTGTTCCTTGAAGTAGTGGAGAACGGCCTCGTGCTTCGGGGGCTCTCCGTCTGGGTTGGCGATCTTGTGGGCCGTGTCGTCTGACGTGGGGACCATGTAATCGTGCGCCATCTGCTTGACGGTTTTGGTGTCAAGCACTTTTTCTTCGGTCTTGGGTTCGGTCATAATCCCGCCTTGGTTCCTAGACGCCGCATAACGGACGTGATGAAATAAGCCGCTGGTTTGGCTTCGGGGCTTTGCGCCAAATTGGTGCAGTAGTCGTACCACTCAGGGCGAAGGTTGCCTGCTTCGGCAGGGGTGGCGGTCTGTAGCAACTGTTGGAATTGCTCGGTGTAGTTCACCAACTGCGCGTACATGGCCTTGTTGCCGCCGAACAACGGGGTTGCCTTGGGGTCATTCAGCATGGCCTTCACGTTGTCAAAGGCTTGGAACGCCACCGAACTCTTTGCCGTGGGGTTGATGACGCTTCCGTACTGGCCCCACGTTGGGTTCGATTGTTTGGCGTAGGTCTGGGCCATTGTGGTCAGACTCTTTTGGCCCTCGTATGACAAACCAATGGTGCCGTCAGAGTAGGTCTGCGAGCCACCAGGAGCGTCCATCGCCATCGGGCGCAGGTAGTTGTAGTAGTAGTCGTCGCCAATGGACGTGAGAATGGAGCGCAGGTATTCTTCTGGGGTGTCGAGGGTGCGAAGGCCCATCGAGGTTTCCAACTGATACGCCGCCGACGAGTATTGGCCGGTCTGGGGAATCAACATCGCTGAGCCGTAGGGGTATTTCTGGACCACGCCACGGTACTGCGTGAGGAAACTCAACGCGGCGGTGGTTTCGGGGTAAGACTCGTAACTCCCACTTGTCTTGGTCACAAGGTCAAGCAGGTGATCGGGGTGCTGCTGGGCGAACAAGTCCAACCCCTCAGACACGGTGTACTTGGGCGAGCCGTCCTTGTTTTTCTGGTTCAAAATCGCCTGCAACTTGGGTTCTTGGCTGAACCGTTCCATCGTGGAAATCGCCACGGGGGAAGAAGCGTTGACCGCCGACTTCAGAATGTAGAGAGCAAGGGCTTGGCTGTGCATGGCGTCAAGAAACTTCTGGGCCTCGGCTGAATTGGTTTCACCTTGGAAGAAGTTGACAAACTTGGCGTCGGCGTTAGCGCGAATCAACTGGACCAACTGCGACTGAGGAATCCCTTGGTTGATGTAGGTCTGCGCGTCCTTGGCGTATTCCTCGTCGTACATCTTGGCGTACAGTTCGGAGAGCGTGGACTTCATAACGCTGAGCTGCGTGGACAACAAAGCCGTGTTGGTCTTTAACGGAGACTCCGCGATGGTGAAAAGTGCGCGGGCGGTGCTGTTGGGAACAACGTCGTCCCAAATGGAAGTTTGCGAGCCAACGGGTCCGAGAAAGTCTCGATACACCTTGTCAACAAATTCGTTGTTTTGAAAGAAATGTTCGTGGGCGAACTTCAACGGAATGTCAACAACCGGCCCAAACGAAGGACGGGCGAACGTGCCGAACATATCGGTTCCCGTCGAGGACCCCGTAGGCACAACGGTGTTAATGGACGTAGGGGACGCTGCCAATCCAATGTCAGGCACCACGCCGTTGAAGCCAAAAATCTTCCCCACCACTCCCGTGAGGTAGGTGGAACCTGGAATGTACAACGAGGGGGTCTGGCCGTTCTGCGTGTGGCCCGCGACGTAATTGGTCAGCGCGAGGCACATCTTCATGTAGCGTTCCGCCGCCGCTGGGTTGTCTCCGAGCAGACGGAAAAACCTGCGGTATGCCTGATTCTGAGCGAAGTAGAACGGAGCCGCCACGCGCATATTGCGCTCAAACACCAACTTGTCTTTGGGGTTGTGGACAAACTGGCTCATGTTCATTACGGCCTTGTATTCAGCCTCGGCCTCGGCCTGCTCGCGTGAGATAACCCCCGCCGCGATCATGGGTTCCCTGAGTTCCATTTGGACGTGAAACTCGTGCGCCCAAATCGGGTCGCGTGAGAGGTTGTTGACAATCGGCCCCAAGATTCGCTCATGGCCGTAACGGGAAATGTCCTGAATGAGATTGGTGCGCGTGCCTGCTTGCAAAGCGTGGTACGCCTCAAACCCACGAGTAGGAATGTTGACCGGCGCGGTGTCGCCCATAGCCTTGACTTCTTCCGCGATGGACTGGACCGACTTCACGTTGTCAACATTGGTGGTCTGGCGAATCAAGGTGCCGTGGAAAACGGGCTTAGAGATTCCCTCAGCGTCACGGACGGGGGAAAACCCTGAAACGTGGTGAATGGAGTCGTAGGCAAGTGCTTCCGCCCAACCCTTGATCGGGTCCGTTTCGCCTTCGCGCAACAACGTAAGTTCGGAGCGACGGTAGGCGGCTAGTTCGGACGGCGTGAGGCTGCGAAGTTTGTTCTCCGCGATGCCCTGAAGTTCCGCCATGAGCAACTGCTTTTCGGCCTGCGAATTCAACGTCTTGGCACCAAGCCCAAGTACGAATTCTTCCAACGCGCCAGAAGGCTTCTTTTCTTGCAGCAAGTCACGGGTGAGTTTGCGGAATGAGAACTTGGGGTCTTTTTGCAACAACTCCGTCAGATTCGGGAGCCCCTTGTAATATTGCTCAACGTGCTTCGTCGCGGCGTTCAACATCTTGTCGGGGTTGGTGTTTAAGCCCTTTTCGATTTCGTCCAAGCCTCGGTTGAGGGTCTTGTCGTAGATGTGGGAGTAGAGGGGGGCTTTCAGCTCACTTGTTCCCTGACGCAACAAAGCGTCACGCAACCCTGCAACGTAGCCGTTCTGCCCCAACGAGACGGGAACGTACTGGCCGGTGCGCGAAGCTTTGAGAATCCCAATACGCCCTGACGGGTCAATGTCAACGTACTTGTCCGCGATGCGCTGGTTGAGAAGTCCAGGGTCGTAGATCGCACCTTCGACTTGGTGAACGTCCATCGGCATATAACCCTTGTGACGCATGACCGTGGAAACCGTGTGGTCAATCATTCGCAAGCGCTCGGCCTCGTTGTAGCCTTCCAAAAGCCTTTCTTCAATTCCCAAAAGAGAACCGGCCACAATGTCGCGCACTACGCGAACGGCACGGGCTTTAAGGTTGTTGGACTTGATAAGCAGGCTGGCGTTTTCGGGGATATCGCGGACGGGGGTTAACTTGCCCTTCCCAAGCCCCCACCAATGGTCGGGTTCGGTACGCGCCCACAAACGGGTGTCGTCTACCATCTCGTGCTTCAGAATGGAGTTGGTCAAGTAAGACTGAAGCATCGTGCCCCAGCCCATTCGGTAACCGTTGAGCAGGAGTTCGGAGATGGAGACTCGGAGCGCCCAGCCGTTACTTAACAAAGCCATTGGGACGAAGAACTTGGATTGCGTGGCGTTCAGGAAGTCAACCGTGTGCTGCCAGTTGTTGCGGTAGTACGGGTCGCGCTGGCGTGCCTTTTCCATTTCGTTTGCGTAGTCCTTAGCGAAGTCTGCGCGGTCGTCAGCAACAATCCCACGGCGCTCTGCCATGTCGCGGGCGTACTGAAGGAAGTCCTCGCGTCCGAAGGTGGAAGAATCGGGAATGGTGCCGTTGAGCGCGGAGAGCAAAGTCTGGTTGGCTTCGTACTGCGCTTTGAGGGGTTCTGTAGAACGTAGTGCTATTTGTGCCTCTAGGCGAGCCTGTTCGTCAGTGACCTTCTGATAAACGGAAAGGAAACGCTCAGGGCTGGTGAGGTCTTTGTTCTTCAGCGTTCCGGCGAGGGTTTCGGCCAATCCCTTAATCTTGGTGTCAAAGGCTTCTTGATACGCCTTGGACATTCCCCTTACGTCCGTCGCCTCAACAATCTTTTTCCACGCGAACGATGCGTCTTTCACGTCAACCGAGGAATAGCGAATGACACGGGCCAGACTCTCAAAATCCTTGGCGGGCTGGGTCAGGTCTTTGGCGTCGGCGCTGGCAATAAGGGCTGCTTCGCGCATGGCTTTGGCAAGGTTCTTCACGTCACGCGCACGGGGCATGATGAGGGAACCTTTTTGGGTGTCGTCAATGGCGGCGTGAGCTCCGATTCCCTCGGACTCAGGGTTACCGAGTCGAGAGTAGAACTCACCCTCTGGCCCAGCAACGTAGGTGCCAACATCTCCACCGCGATCTTTACCCACCAACGCGACGACGTTTTTAAAAACTTCGTTCTCTACGGCGGAGCCCATGAGGTCGAGGGTGGTCTTGGGGAGTCCGGCGCGAGCGAGGTTGTTGACAATCATCGTCACGCAATTGGTAAATGCCTGCGTGTAGTCGTCGGGGTTCTTGGTCGCCAAGAGGAAGTCGCCCATTGACTTGACGGTTTCGTTCGGAACCATCGCAAGTCGGGCAAGGTCCATCAACGGCCCGATGGCGGCAGGGTCGCCAGGAGTAACGTGGACGTTCTCGATTTTGGCTGTCAGTGTGTCAACCCACATTGACTCTTTGTAAAACTGACCGGCGAGTTTCCGCGCCCACACCGCACGCCAGCGAACATCGGCGTTGGCTGCGTAGAACGCTGCGCCATCGGGCTTGGCGTCGAAACGGTTTTCCTTAATGCCGTCCTGAAACGCTTTGGTGAACAGTTCGTCAGAGCCGAGGGCTTCGCCCAAGGTGGTTGCTTGGCGAACGATAGCGCCCTTCAGGACCGTTTTAAAACCACTCCACAATCCAATCTTGGGGGCGTCGGTGATGACGAGCCCGCGCCCGTCCGCAACTTTCGCCATTGTGTTGATTGTTTCGCGGTAAGCGGCGTAGACAGAGGGAAGGTCTTGGGCCTTGCCTAACTTCTGCGCGAGTTCGGGGCTGATCGTGCCGTTGAAGTGCGTGTAGATTTCTGACGCGCTGTGGGTCGCCATGTAGTTGTAGGCGCGTTGGACGGCGGGGTATTGCTGAGCGGTGCGCTCAATGTCGTCGGCGCTGCGAATTCCCGTACCACCCCACCATTGACCAAGGCCACCAGCGAAGCCTTCGGTGCTTTTGGCGGTCTTAACAACCCCCAACCCAGCGGCCAAAGGGTCGGCGGCAAACGTGGTCAGGTACATCGTTCCCAGATTGTTGATGGGGTTGTAGAACTCGGAATTTGGACTCATCCCCAACATCTGCAACGCTTCACCAACTGCGGAGACGGGCTTGCCATCTGCACCAATGACCGTGCCGTTCTTGGTCTGCTCCCAGAGGGCAGGGTCTTGGCCTTGTGCTTGGAGCGACGTGGCGACGTAGAACGAGTTGAGGGGGACGTTACGACCGGGGCGGGAGATTACGTCGAGGGCTTTCATCGCTGGTCGGAGTGGAGCGGCAACGGTTTTGGCGGCGTTGATGGCGGCTTGGAACGCGGGGCTACGGTCGGCGCGACGAGCTGCTTGCGCGGCTTTGATTTCGTCCAGACGCTTTGCGCTGTCGGCTAGGCGTTGGGCGGCTTCACCTGCGGCGATCTTTTGTTCGTCGGTAAGGGCTTGACCGGCCTTCTGCGCGGCGTTGGCGGCGTCAACAACGGCTTGGTCACCGGCGAGCGCGGCTTCAGTTCCACCCTCGGCTGCGGTCGTGGCACCGTCTGAAATAACTGCGCCGGCGATGGCAGGAATGGCTTGGCCCAATGCGTAGGCATACCCGTGTTGACGGACCATAGATTCTTCGTAAGCAAGAATGTGGTTCGGCATATTGAGAACCGACTTGTCGCTGAACGGGTTGACGTTTTCGCCAAGATTTGTAGTGGTGTGCCACAGGTCTTTGTAGCCCGCCGTTCCGTGACCGCCCAAGAGTTCATTGGCGGAGATGCCGATTCGGTTGACCGCGTTCGCGCCTGAAGTAACGATTCCTGAAACGGCGTTGTAAGCGCCCTTGCCTACGTCTGAAAGAGTGCTGGTGATATCCCCCCAGAGTCCAGGGCGAGGGGCGTTGATCTTGGCCGCTGCCGCCGCGTTCACTTTGGGGTCGCCCGAACACGCGTTGAGACGCTCGGCTGCGGTGGTGGCGTACTTCAGCGCAAGGGCGGTTTGCTCAGGGTTGGTGTTGATAGATTGCGCGAGGGCCAGAACCGATTGAGGGTCTTTCACCAAAAAAGGGTTGGTTTGCGCGATGCCCGTGATTTTCTGCTGAAGGCTGGTGGAGAGGTCGTTGTACGACTCCGTACCGGGGAAAGCCGCGATGGAATCGTTGCCGGTGTACGCAGGAAGGCCGGTGGGTTCAGCCATTAGTAACCTGCGAGTCGGGCGGTGGCGGCAAGGTTTTGGAGCGTGCTAGAAGCGTTCGGGAGTGACGCAAGCGCGCCGAGCTGGTCCGCGATGGACGGGGCTTGACCTAGAACTTCAGGACCCCCACCGGGGCCAAAAGGCATACCGTGAGTGATGGGTTCGGCTGGGCGCGTGGAAGGGTGGTCGAACAACAATGAGCCGGGGGCTGGTCCTACCTGCTGGGGCATAGTGGCAGAAGGGGCGGACGTGCTTGGAGTTTCCACCGAAGTGTTCTGGGTCTCCTGTGGAAGCGGTACGGCACGTTGCGCTGCCTGCTGTTGGGCTTTCACCCCATACGGCTGGTTGGGCGCGGCAATGACGGGCTGGTGTTGGTTGAGGTCCGTGCGGTTGGCCGAACTCTCGCCCTGCGCCATTTCCCTTGCGCCGCCTCGTGGGTCGCGCTTAAACGTGCTGCGTGGCATCTTCTCTCCTAAGCACCAACGGGTACGGCGCTACCCATAGAAGCGGTTGCTGGGCCGGTGGCTGGCATATTGCTAGTCAACATGGGGGCTTTGCCTGCGGTGGCAGGGTGGGCGGACGCTAACAAGGAAACAAGGTCGGGCGGTCCTTGCGCTCCCTGCGGTGCCGGTGCGCTCGTGGGCTGCGTCGGGTCAAGTCCAGGCTGGGCTTCGGAAGAACCGGCCTGCTCTTGCTGGGCTTGGGCTTGGGCCGCTTGCTGCTTCTGAACATCTTTTTGGACCTGCTGAACGACCGCTTCAATGGGTTCGCCCTTCAACCTTCCTTCGATGATTTGTGCAATTTCGTGAGGGGCGATCTGGCCCTGAGCCGCTTGCTGGTCAAGAGAGTCCATCAACGACTTTCGCAATTTCTCAATCTCAATCTTTTCGATTTCGGCGCGAGCGTCCTTAATCATCGGGTCGGCTTCCATCGCGGTCTGCTGGCTCATCAACCCACCGCCGTACTTCTGAGCGAGCATGATCGTAAGCCCCTGCGCGTCGGTTCCGGCCATCGCGTACTCCACTTTGGAGTAGGTCATGGTAAAGAGTTCGTTCGGAACGTAGTCGCCTGGGCCCTCGATCTTCCCACTCTTGGGAATGAAGAACATGGACGGCTCGTCGCCGTAGTAGGACTTCATAATCCGACACGCGATTTCGTTCTCTTGCTCAAACGAATTGGCGAGAATGGTTTGGTCCTCTTGGATTCGTCCGTCAACCGTCGCGCCAAGAATATCCTGCCCTCGTCGTCCGGTGCGAATGTTGGACGCGGACTCTGCACCCCAGTCGGCAGGGACTCCACCGTTGGAACGCTGATTGGCTTCCAAGCGGTCCATCATCTGCATGGCGTCCTGTGGGCCGGGGTTGTGGATCGTCTGAAGTTGGGCGTTTTGGATTTCACCGATAATGCCGCGCTTGCCGTCCGCGTGAACAATGATGTTCGGCGGGGCAATGGCGTTGGGGGTTCCAACCGCCCACTGGTCGTTAAACACGTTGTCAACAATGGCGATGGTGGAGAGTGCCATGAGCTTGCTTTGCATCATGTACATTCCGATCATCTGGTCAAACTGACCCGCGATTCGGTCAAGGGTAATCCGACCCGCAAAAACAACGGGGCAGACTTCGGCCTTGTTGACAATACGCATCAGAAGTTCGCACGAACTGTAGCCCTGAACGTTCGGGTCGTCCTTGTAGTTTCTACGTCCAGGGGGGTCTTGGCCCACGACAACCAAAACGTGTTCGCGGTCGTCAACGTACTCCAAGACTTTGAATTCCGTAGTGTCGTTGAACTGCCGCCCCTTGTAAAGACGCTGAGCCGCGCCGGGGTAATTAGCTTGCAACCAACCGAGGGTGCGCTTGTCAGTAAAGATGCAGTTCTCAGGGTTGACGCCAAGGTGTTCGCTCATGCTCGATGGGAACGCCGTCAAAGGATTGCGGACGCGCCAGTGCGGAATCCGGCGCTTGTCGGTCGGGTCGAGGGAAATGGGGGAAAGCGAAGCACAGGTCGAACCGTAGGCGGAAAGGTGGCGAGCCCTGCGACGGGTCTGCATATCCCACTTGTTCATGTCCCACCAGCCAAGGTTTGCGTTGCGGCGGTTGTCGGCGGCTTGGTCGTGGCCCTTAAATCCGGGGCGGAAACTTGGATACCAAATGTCCGGTCGGACAGACGCGACTCGCATGGAGTATTGGTCAATGCCCTGAGCAATCAGGTTGGGAACGGCGGATTGTTCCTCTTTGTCAAGTTCGGGGAGATACACATGGGTGTCACCGTTGTAAGCATCGCGGACTTTCTCCATCGCCAAAATGCTCTTGCCGCGCTCCAACTGACGCTGCCGGTACTGAGAAAGAATTTCGCGGGCTGCTTCGTCGTCATTAAGCGGTAGGCGTGGGGTCCACATCAGGCAATCCTCTGTCGTTGTTGTAACCAACTAGGCCGAGTGGCCGCCCGTACTTCGCGCACTCTAGTTCTTATATTAGGCAAGTTCCACTCAAAAAACCACTGAGCCATCACGCAGTCGTCAGTTCGCATACCGCCGACTCCGTATTTGGTCACTTCGTCAATGAGTTTAATGCTGGAAGTTGCCCCGCGTCCTTTGAGGGGAAGATTGACTTTCCCATCTCGATACAGCGGTCCAAGGGATTCTACACCGTAATCACGGTCAGCCTTGTTTGCTCCCGTGGTGTGGGGGGTGACTTCAACGTTGTGCCTCAAAGTCCATTGTTTCATTGAGCTCGTCTGCAAGAAGAACTTGGCGGCGGCGTTTTGCTCAAAAATCCATCGCTGGATAGGGAACCCTAGACGGGTGGAGCGAACTTGCCATTCTTCCGCGAGGCCGGTGAAGGTGCTGGTGTTGAGGTCAAAGTCAAGAAATTCGGGGGCTTCCATCTTTGCGCGGTGCAGGGCAATTAGATACCTCATGTCGGTCGGCTTGTGATACACCCACACTTGGCAGGACCAATACATCGCTGGGGAAGGGTCCACCGAACCGACGATCAAACACTCTTGGACGGGGAGCATGGACCCGTCTGCCTTCTTGGGCCATTCCCATTCGTCGCGGTCGTAGTCAACGCATTTGGTCGGGTGGCCCTGCTGCCCGTACACCCACGCCGGATTGACCAAGGTTTGTGTCTGGGCTATGTCCTCTTGCTGGTAGATGACTTGGAAACGTTCGGAACGGTTGGTCATCAAACTTTGGATTTTGCGCCACGTCAATCGTTTGGGGGAAAGCAGACAGCCCTTCGGGTACGGCTCGGCGGAGTAAGCGTGGGAACCCTCGGTGCATTTTTCTTCGTAATGCGCTCGGTAAATAATGTGCTTGTACTTAGGCACCATCGCCGCGTCCTCTAAAGCTTCGGGGTCCTCGTCGTCGGGCACGTCATCAAGGGGGCGTTGCATATCAAGCGCAAATCGGTACAGGTCGTCAGACGCGATTCTCTGGCCCACTAAAGCAAAGAGCCCACCTGGTTCCAGTCGCGCTTCCATCACGTCCTGAAAGTTGTTCTCTAGTTCTTCTTTGGCTTCGACGGTTCGGGTTTTGCGTGGGTCAACGAGGTCGTCCCAGAGCGAAACGTCAATACGCGAACCAATATAGGAAGTGTCCATGCCGTAGGCTTGAAGCGTGGGGTCCTTGTTGGTGATTGAGGCCCCGTCCAACTGCTCCACAATCAACGCGGATTTGGTCCACACATCTCGCTCAATGGGCTTGAACCTGCCAAAGTCCTGCGCGAGCGAAGCCTCAGCGTCAAGGGCCAAGCCCCTGCGCTTCATGTCAGACCTAGCCAACATGGGTTGAGTTGATTCTAGAATTCGCTTGGCTTCCGACAGCATCTTGTCGGCTTGGGTCTGGGTTACCGAACCAAAAAGAATTCGTACCCCTCGGTCACGGCAGATACACCAGAGGGCAAAGTCGAGAAACAGAGCCGACTTTCCTGAACCCGGTGGGCAGTTGACGACAACGTATTCTTCTTCTTCGGACTCCCTCAACTCCATGAGTTTAAGGATTGCTTCTTCCTGCCACGGAATAGGGACTCGCCCTAGATACCGTTGGCGGAAATAGCGCAGGTCAGACAGAGCGCGTTTGGCTTCTGGCCCCAACGCCTCATACGGCAGAGGGGGCTTGATGGCCTTTTCTTCTTTTTCCTGAATCTGTTTTTTGATAACAGACTCTTTGGTGGTGAACTTGGCCGACCCGTGTTCTTTGGCGTACTCCGCTATTTTGGCCTTGTTCATCCAATCCAAAGCGGTTTTGTAGGAAATGCCCGCTTGACGCGCTGCTTCCGCTTTAGTAAGGCCAGCGTTGATGCACTTGAAGAAAATGCGGCGCTTGTCCTCGGATGCGTAGTTGACCATTACAACTTCAGGTCAGGGCTCCCCGTGACCGGCGTAGCCGAAGTGCCGTCAGGGGTTGAGACGCTGCCAGTGAGGTCGCGCATCGAAGCTCCGATTTCGTCAACCGCTTTAGCCGCTTCTGCGACAGGGGCAGGGACGACATTCTGATTTGCCAGAATCGCGTTTACGACCTTGCGCTCGTCCGAGAGTGCGGTCAAGACCTTGCCGGAAACGTGCAGGTGCAACGACTGAAGAACGCCGATGAGAGCGGTGGCGGCAATCACAACGATCTGCTGGACCGACTGTGACACATGGAATCCAGGGTGGACGACCGCAACCAAAGCGATGACACCAGCAAGGGCCGAGGAAACGTGGGTAGGAACATTCTTCATTGTCTCTCCTTTGACGTTTGTTACATTACACGGTTTCCGCCCCATAATGCGAAATGCCCCCCATAAGGGGGCAATCGCAGTCACCAGTGAGGGAGCAATGGAACGCTCACATCGTATCAGATGTTTAGTCCCATTTGCGTGCGTTGAGAGCAAAAATTGCTTTCTTCCGCAACGAGGGTGAGTTGGAGTTCTTCGCCGCCTTTAGTCGCGCCAGAGGAATCTTCTCATGCTCAGGGATGTGGAGTACTTCGTGCAGACTCCCGACTTTGCTGGGCTTGATCTTGATGGGCTTTGTCACGTTCTCTCTTTTCGGCTTCTAGACGGGCGACTTCTTTGGGGCTGACTTTTTTCTTCACCGGACAAGTGTAGCCGTGGCAGTAGAGTGGTTTTCGTGCATCTCGACCGCTACGGAGTGTGGGTGGGAAGTGACGTGGTGCGAAATGGAATTATCGGCTCCGCGCTGGTGATTGTTTTCGTGGTGTTAATCCACTTCTACACCAAAGGCCGGTGAGCGCAGCTATCGCAAAATCAGGCGTGTCTCAATATCCGGACATGGCGTGATGTACCAAAATCAGAACACCCCTTGGCCCCCACTACCGAGAGTCGAACTCGGTGTTACGGTTCCCGAAGGAATGGCAACGGCTCCCGGCCAGCAGGGTAAATCACCAGTTGCATACGCGCCATGCAACCAGCTAGTGGCGGATACGGGACTCGAACCCGTGACCTAGTGAGCATGAGTCACCCGCGCTACCAAACTGCGCCAATCCGCTAAACAAATATTACCGACCGAGACGGGCTTTGTCAAACATTTCTTGAACTCTGAGACGAGCTTCGGCCACGGCGGGGGAATCAGGAGTCTCGGAATAGTCTTTCTTCTTCGCCTTGGGGACAGTTTCCCTGGAACGAGGCACCCACCCCCCACACCGGAGACAACGATTCCACTTCGCAGAAATCTTCACCGTCTTGTGATCGCACCATTCGCGGTACGGGGTTCCAAGTCGAGTAGCCACAAAGATTGTCTATCACCCCACCCCCTCACAAGCAAGTCTTTTCAAAAACGTTATAGAACGTGCAAACACTGAGGATTGAGTCATCGTCAATTTTTTTCCTTGCCATTACTGAAGATTGAGATTTGCTACAAAAAAGGGATAATTCCATAACGAAGAATCTTCAGACATAGAAAGAAAAACTTGCAATGAGTTGACACGGGTGACTAGACTAGGCGGAGCAACGCACGAGTGAGCGCAGAAGCGAACGACAACTACCTGCCGCCCTTTACACGCCAGCCTGACGGCGGCGAGTTACGGTTGCCGCTACCGCGCCGTTTCACGGCTTTGGTGTCTGGGGGAGTTCAAATCTGGGAGTCAGAGATTCTGGACCTGGAGTTACGAAGTACAAAGAGCGATCACAGTAACAAATGCGGTGATTGCAGATATGCAAATTACACATTGGTGTAGAGGGGATACCCACAGCGCAACACAAGCTGGCCTCGGCACACTACCGGTCAAAGCCGGTGAGATTGTGGATAAGTTGTGGAAAACTTGTGGGAAAAGGGGGGGTCTGAGAGAACGGAGCGATTCGCTTAGGCCCCCAGCCACGATGGTCACCCAAGGCCCTCACAACTTGACATAACCTTGAAACCCAAGTCCCTGCTAATGATGCTGTCGATCTGGTCCTCACTACGTTATGTAAAGTGAGACTGATTCTCAATACCTATCCCTTGCAAACTAAAGTTCACACTTTGCAAACTATTGTTAACACCTGTGGGGGCTGCGTTATGTCAAGCTACCTAGGTGTCTGGTAGGTGGAAATTTCTCTCTCTGATGGTCCTTTGTGACTTGGCACTCACCTAGTTATGTGTATACTGAATAGGTGGCGACAATGCCAGTGAATAGGGGAGAATATGAGTATCGAAGAAATGAGAGCTGCGGTAAAGATCCTGGCTGATTCGCGGCGGGGCGCTATCGCGTTCTCGCTGCCCATTGTGTCAGGTGCTTACGGATTCGAGGAAGTGCGTGAGCGCATGGCGCAGAAAGTCACAGTTACGCGCAGGGCAACCATAAAAGAAGCCCTAAAAGATCAGGATTCCGTTCCGCTCACTGAGGCGCGTGGGATGACGGTCACAGTGAAGGGTTACGCGTACCGTGATTCCGGCGGGCGCGTGGTGATTCTGCGAGACGGGACCGCCACAGTTGATGGTAAGAAGATCAAGGTTCGTAAGGTGGTATCCGTTCTCTCCCCGCGTGAGATTCTGTCACTGGCGGCAGCATGAACGTTACATTCGGGATGGTCGCGGACCGGCTGAGTGATCTAGTCGCGGAGCTACGGGAGATAGGCGTAGATTCGCCAGGGGTCGCCAACGTGGTCGAAACGTTGGACGGTATCCGCGAGGGGTGCGACTACCGGAGCGTGAACGGATGAGAGAACATTTTTCAAGCGTTCTAGCGACGGTGGCGGCGGTGGTGGTCGAGTGCTTACTACTGCCCCACGTCCTCACTTTTGTGGCGTTGTTTGTCGCGTTCATGGCGTGGTGCGTGGCGTGGGCACTCATCCATGCTACGCTGACCTCCCTAGCGCGTTCTAGAGCCTTCAGGAAGGTTCCTACGCGGTGGTAGCCGCGTGGTGCTGGCAAGGTTTCTCCCCTGTTCCCTTGCCAGCGCCACAGGGTTACCAACGATCAACACAATCGCGCATTTTCTGAACGCAGATCACAATAACCGCGCATTTTTAGAGCTAATTTCTATTTTTCGCTGGCGATGATTCTGTATGGCGGGCAGACAGTCGTGCTGTACTTGTTCGCGGCTTTCAGGGCTGTTAAGAGGTCGTCTTTGGTGCGATGAGCTGCGAACAACGCTCCCGTGGCGATAATCCACCCACTCCCGATGGCCGCATACGCCGCGCCTAGAGTTTTCTTTGCTCTTAGAACCGCGCACCCCTCATCAACCTCGTACAGGTTCCCGCGTTCAATCACCAGGAGCGAGCATTTGAGGGGCTTAGAACGAAACTCAGCCGCGAATGAATGGACTGTGGGCCGAGGGTGGCTTCGCCACCACTCGATAGCCACTTGGCCCGAACCGTACTCGCCGGCGAACCCGATCAACGTCTCCCCGACTCTCACGACCTTGGGCGAACTTGTGGCTGAGAAATGGTCATCCATCACCGCCGCTGAGTCTGAGCCGAGCCACGCGCCATGAGGGGTCACTAGCCCGACGATGACAGTCATCTACCACTTCTCATATTTGCGGTCCGAGGGCTGAATAGCGAACTGCCACGTCACCCCTCGCTCTGGGGTTGTAATCCACATCGCCTGCTGGGGAACCTCGAAACCAAAATTTGAGATAGCCGCGTATTCGTCATAGCCCTTGGCCGAGCCGTTGATGGTCCAATTCCTACCGACGAGGTATTGGTGGAAGTGCCCCATGATGGCGTGATCGAACGGATTGTCCACAGAGGCGTAATTCTGACCTTTACGGAACATTCCGAGGCTAATGGGTGTATATATGCCCGAAATGCCCGAACCGCCACGGAACTGATCGCCGTGAGTCATCAGAATTCTGGTGTCGTATTGCTGACACACCACGTCTGCTGTTAGGGGGATGGACCAAGTGAATCGTGGGTCGTGCTTCAGCTCACGGTAGAGAATCCGCGCAAACAGCCAGTCGAAATTGTCCTCGACGCGGTTCTTCATAATCGCTTTGTGGGTGTTCCTGCCGTGGTTCCCGACCACTGAGGCGACGTGGACCTTCCCGTAGTGGTCTGCGAGCATTTTCATCCCCGCCACGAATGGGTCTACCCAGAAATCCACTGAGGCCATGATCGGGACTTCGTTGGTGTTTTTCAGTTCCTCGTGAATGTTCCCAGAGAAAATATCCCCACCAAGCCATAGGCCGAATCCTTCCGTCTTGATGCCCGAAAGGTAGTCCCGTGGGTGTTGAATGGCTTTCTCAAAGGTCCTCTGAAGCCTAAACAGAGCAATCTCGCGGTTATAGGCGTTGACCCAATTCATCTGTTCGGGGACCACGACTTCATCCAAGTGAAGGTCCGAGAGCATGAGGTTGGCAATCCCCTTGGCCCCGGTGGACTTTTTGGGGGTCAACCATTTGGGCGGGTCCGCCGTCACGCCGTCGATCGAGGTCAAGAGATCTAACTGGACCTTCAGTTCCTCTACTCGACGGTCCAACTGGTCCCTCTGCCTACGGGCGTCGTCGCGCTCCCTCTTGTATTTCTCCGCGTTGTCTTTGGGGAATTCGCCCTGATCGAGAGTTATTTTTGACACGCGCACTCGCCCCTTCGGTGGCGCTGCACGGTGTCTCTCTTTAGATCAAGCTCTGGGGCTTTGGCGTTCAGGTGTCGCACAATCGCCGCGCCGGACAATGATTCGTCCTGCAACCAAGTGTCAATGACCTTTAACGCTTCGTCGTCAAAGTAATTTGCCACTCTGGTGAATTGGCAGATTGGCCCTTTGCACAACGGGACCGGACGGTCGTTGTTATCCAACGAAAGTTTTTCCATGACGCTCCTTAGTTTAGTTGCCTTCTGGCTTTACCCTCTGCTACATAAAGTCGGTGCGCCGCCATTGACGCTTCGCACGGTTTCTCGCCGTAACGGAGATGGCGCATATAGGCCGCGTTGGTGCTGCACGGCAGTAACTCTTTAAGGACGATTCCTGCTTCTTTCCTCATGCCTCGCAAGGTGTTCGCGGAGTATCCGGCTTGGAACCCCAGTGCACAATTCCGCAACGCATCTTGGAAACACGCATCTCTGACGGGACAATCCTTGCAGATTCTCCGTAGTTCGTTGAGCCGCTTTAACCCGAACGAGGTTTTGTCCTTGTTGGGCATCCACATTTCAGGGTCGGTCCCAGCGCAATGCCTTTCGGGGTTGAGATACCAAGGGTTGTCGCTCACGTCACCCTCACAATGGACGACAGAAGGCTCTGAAAGGCACTCATACGGGCTTGTGAGGCTCGCAACGCTTCTCTGAGGGTAGATACATTGGCTTCGGCCAGAAGGCACGCTCGGCGCTGTTCTTCGGTCTGCACCATAGCAATATCTTCGGCTCGCTTGTCCGACGACGCCCCATTGACCCGTGCGGTAATTCGTGCTTGGGCTGAGGCGACTTTGTAATCCGCGTCAAGGTTTGCGGCGTTGGTGGTGGCTGGGCCGAGTTCTTCCACCAGCTCACGGAGTCTCTTGGCTTCCTTGCTGATGGCCTGCTCGACCTGGGCTTGGACAAGAACCTCCATCAGAACGGTTCGTCCGAGACGGGTGCAGAATTCTGGGGCTTGGCAACTTTGGAAAGTTGTGCTGACGAGAAACGAAGTTCCGCGCCGAGGGAGTCAACCTTGACTTCGACCGTAGAACGCTTTTCGCCCTTATCGGTTTCCCACGTCCGTTGCTCCAAACGTCCGGTGACGATCACGCGGTCGCCCTTTTTGAGCGAGTTGGCGACGTTCTCCGCGAGGGTGCCGAAACAATCCCCGTTAAAGAAACTTACCTGCTCTTGCTTGTTGCCTTGCTTGTCGTTCCACACTCGGTTCACGGCGATGCTGATTTTCGTCACCGCTGTTCCACCGTTCAGGAACTTCAGTTCGGGGTCCTGTGAAAGATTCCCCACCAGTGTGATTGTGCTGTCCATGATTCTCCTTTTGATTTTCCGTTAATATCCGGCTTCTTTGAGCAGGGTTATGGCGTCCTCCAATGTTAGAACGCAGTACGCCTGCTCGACGGGCTTTCTGGCCCGCTTGACAATGCAAAGGCCAATCTCGGCCCTCGCGTTTTCCTTCTCCACCGCCGTCTCGTCCATGAAGGTTGAGAGAGTGATAGATTTGTGGTCTTTGCACTCAATGACGATGGCCCCCGCGAAACCGTTGAGGTCGCCCTTGTCTTTGGTGTTCCCAGCCCCGTAGCGCCGTTCGACCTGTGGGTAGCCTCGGAGATTGAAATATCCCGCGACGGTCCTTTCCCACAACGACCCTTTGTTCTTCTGGGGGTTAGCCACTTACGGTCGCTCCAAGATTTCGATTTCGGGGCACGGCCACCTGACAATGCACTTGTTACATACCAGCCAGTCCAAGCCTTCGTGCATGAAGGGTGGGTGCAGCGCCCTGATCGCGTCCAGCTTCTCCGTAGCGTTCAACAAGGCTCCCGTAATCGCGTCCCTGGACTCACGGTGCGCTTTGCGAATGATGTTCGCTGAGGTCAACGAGGGAACCGCCACGTCAACTTCCTTTTGGAAAGTTTCTTCGGGGTTGGGTTCTTCTGGGATAAGTAGGTGTGGAGTCATGCCTTGGCCTTACGGACTGCCTCTGCCACGGCTTCATGGTGCAAACAAACAAGGTCGGCGTTGCACGCAAAGTTTTCTAGAGCATGGGTGAATTCCGCCTCAGGTTCGTAGTAATCCAAACCGGCTTCCCAAACAATCGCGTATTGCCCGTTGTCCTTTTGTACATAGGCAGAAAGGTTCGGGCCTCCGGCTTCATCGGAAACCGTCCCCACCCATCCGTTTGCGTGCTTTACACGGTCGCCTTTCTTGAACTTAGGTTCCCACGCCGCCGAATCCAACAAATCTTCTTTGTCATAAGCGTCTGTGCGTGGCACTCGGACGTACGGCTCAAACGGCGGTTGCTCCAAGCCCTTGACACGCTTGTTCAGATCGTCCACGCACTTCTGTAAAGTTTCCGCGTATTGGAAATACGCAGTCGCCGTGCCATGCGCGTTAGAAATAAGCCCGTACAAGTCCCGGACATTGGATACCAACGCCTTCACTTGCTCAGCCAACAAACGCATCTCGTTACGTAATTCTTCAACGGTGGCTTTCTTCATTAGTTCTCACTTTCGTCTTGGTAGCTCCGCAGCGACAGGAATAGCGCGTTGGAAAATGCTTCATTGTGGTGAATCCACCCGTGGCAACCTAGGCATACGTCGAGAAGATTGTCAAGGGAATTTGTGCCACCACGGGAACGGTATTTCCGGTGATGGACGTGAACGGCCCTGCCTTGGCACGGACGGTCAATGATGTACTGAGCGAGGGCGGCGGACATTTCAGGGTGCTGGTGGGCCATTTGAGGGGCTTCACAACGCCCCTGACTCCGTTTTCTCACCATTGGGCGCATCTTGTCAAACTCTTTGTCAAACAAGTTCTTGGTGCGCTTTGAGTGAATCGGTTTCCTTTTCAGGTGTGTCCGTTTCATGTTCGTGCCTCCATTCGTGGTTGATGCGTACTACGGCAGTACGACAGACGTTGCAGAATCCTCCGTCTGCGTCAATGGTGTGGTCCACGGGTTCTCCAATGTGTAGCTCTGCTAGTCCAAGGGGGTAGATCATTAGTAACAGAACACACCGAAATCCGGTGGCTCCTGATAGTGGTTGTTGTCAAATTGCTGAATACATGAGGGCAGTTGGCTTCCCGTTTTCCCCGTGTTCACACCCTGACCCTTGGACCAGACCATGAACCAACTCCCCAGCAACAACGTGACGATCAGCACCAGAATCGCGCCGATGGGCTTTGTCGTTTCGGGGGTTTCCCAATACCCTGATTCGTCTTGGGTCCATGTTCCGTTAGGTAAGTTCCAAGTTTGGGTCATTTCCCTTCCCCTAGAGCAGCTACCAGATTGAACAAATCTTCTAGGTCGCTCAAAGACACGCCGTAAGTAACGGAATCGCTGGATGCGGACCGCGCCAAGTCTCTAAGGTCAGAAACCTCCGCTTGCACCCGTTCCACCGTTTCCCGCAGTTCTCTGGCCTCGTCGTTCAGGGTTCTCACTTGGTCGGCCCATTCCGCAGGGGTCTTGCCGTGCTGGGGACACATTTCGTCTTGGTAATCGAATCCACACAAACACTTGCCCTGCTTCCGTAGTCGTGCGTTCTCGGCGCGGAGTTCAATTACCGACTTATGGAGAGCGTCCGCGAACTCTTGCAAACCCCAATAACCATCGGGAAGCCGAGGGTACAGTTCCAAAACCTCGTCAAGCGTCATTCCAAGCGTGTTCATTCGTCCCTACCTCTCAAAATTTCAATGGCCCTAGAAACGCCGCTGCACTTGCACCCGTGGGCAACGTATTTCAACACTTCGCCCAGTCGTGCGTTCTCAGCCAGTAGGTAGCGGAGGTCGTCGGGGGCGTTGGCGATGAGGGCAGCGTCCTCAAACGAATACCCCGCAACGCTGCAATCAGGTCTTCCATTGGGGTTTTCATCACAAAAAACCTTGTTCCAAGTCAACCATGCTGTTGTTGGGTCCCAGCACGACATACAACGACAACCCTCTTGACCGTGAGCATGTCCGTCGTCCAATCTCCACGGCCCCGGTGTCGCCAAATCCAGTCGAGCCTGTATCTCTTGTTCGCGTGTCACTGGTCCTCCCCCTCTCTGGCAAGCAGGCGGTTTAGCGCGGTTTCGATGCGTTCCAATCTTTGCTCCAATGCTGATGCGGAAACTTCCGGTTCGCGGTGTTGCGCGGTTTGTGGAGCGCACATAGGGCACGGGTATGCAATGCAGCCGTGCGCGACTCCGTAGTTTGCTGATGCCGTGTTCATTACTTTTCCTCTCTGGCAAGCAGGGCGGTGCAAAGGTCAAACGCCTTCTTGGGAAAAACCAGTGACGGGGTTCTCCAACTGGTTGCTCCTTCCAAGGCTTCGCGACTCACTTCCACGCTCTCGCTGTCTCCCGTAGGCCCGGTGAGGGTCAGGGTGTAGGTGGTGGGGATGAGCTCCCAGACGTTTTTGCCATAGGCGTAAACACCGCCCGAATCAAGTTCGACAACGGGCTCGCCTTTACTGGTCGCCCCGATGAATACCCCTCTCTGTGGACTATGCACGGAGGTGTCTTGATACTTGCGCATACGCACCTGCGTCCCCAACTTTACTTGTGTCCCCGGTTTTACTTGCGTCCAGTCAGTCGCCTTCACGGGCGGTCCTCCTGGCTCTCCTGTGGTTGGGGCTTGGCTCACTTCGTCACCTCGCGCAGTTCATATTGCTTGCCGTTGATTTCCACTATCGTTCCGGCGCACGTCGGTTCTTCCTTGACCGGCTCGAACACTCCGTCTTTGACCAGTGTGATGTAATCGCCCACTTGAATTTCCGTGATGTTCCAATCGGGGCTCTTGGTAGCAAACGCCCAGCCCGAAACCATGCGGTGGTCGCCGGACACCCACGCATTGCCGGACACCCGCGCATCGCCGTGCACCCACGCATTGCCGGACACCTGCGCATTGCCGGACACCCGCGCATCGCCGTGCACCCACGCATTGCCGGACACCTGCGCATTGCCGGACACCCGAGCATCGCCGTGCACCCACGCATTGCCGGACACCTGCGCATTGCCGGACACCCGAGCATCGCCGTGCACCCACGCATTGCCGGACACCTGCGCATTGCCGGACACCCGAGCGTTGCCGGACACCCGAGCGTTGCCGAAAACCCACGCAGAGTCTTGGTCGCTCAGGTTCTTCTCTGACTCGACCAATCCTCCCTCGTCTCCCTTCTTGACCCCAAATCGCACGTCACGTTCAGCAACGATGCGGAACAGTGGCTTCCCGTTTGGGGTGACCAGATCGGTTTCGCGTAGTGAATACTTACTGTTCTTCATTTCTTTTTCCTTTGTCATTTCATTCTCCTTTGGTAGTGGTTTCCAGTTGATGCAAATTCCTTTAATGGTTGCGCTTTGTCGTTGGTGGGGGAGCAGGTGCATGGAAAACGGGTTGTCGCAGGTTCCAAGTGTCATCGTGTCTCCCTAAGTAGGTCCAGAGCGCGACGTAGGGCCGCGAGTTCACCCAAACGTGCCAGTTCCTCGTCGTCGTCGGCAATTTCGGCTTCGACGCTTTGGCGGTACGTTTCGATCTTGGCGATTGCTTCCTCTAGTCGGTCATAGCCGTCAATAGCGTCTTGGATGCGTTGGGCGCAGGCTTTGGCTTCGTCAAGGGTGGGGGTGTTTGGGTGTCCGATGTAGACGTTCCACCCTCCACGGTTGTCGTCGGGGGAAATCACGAACTGACCGGCGACGTGATCGCTTCCACCGCCCTTCGCCTTTTCCTCGGTCCACTTCAATACTGTGCGCTCAGTCATGCGAACCTCAATCCTGCTGCCTCGTCATCATCCCTGTTGGCTAGCTCTACCTCTGTCTCGTGACAGTCTGAGCAGGGAATGGAGGACTGGTTGAACAGGTAGAGAACGTCGGAGAGATGTTGGGCGAGGGCTTTGAGGTCGTCCACGGTTGGCCCTGTTGAAACCCTTTCGTCTCCCATGTAAAGGTAGATGCACGAATCGGCGACAAATGCATCCGTGACCGTCCAATTACCAAGCCTGTCGTACCAAGACTTCCCGTTGGTTCCAAGCGTCCACTCCAAGTCCGGTGGTTCAATCTCTTGCTCATACCCACATACGGGGCAGGGGAGAATGTGGCCGGTGGGTTCGTAGGTGTAAGTCATGCCACTACCTCGAATCCTGCCTTGTGGAATCCGTCAAGGATGGTGTTGGCTGATTCCACAACTGAGTCAAGAGATGTGGAACGCTTGATGACGCGGTTAAAGAAGTCCAAGCGGTAGATGTGACGAGTGCCCGCGCCGTAGTCGGTGATGGAGACGGACCCGCACCACTCGCCGCCGCCCAGAATGTCAAACTCCACGCACTCGGCAAATCCTTCGGTGGTGAAACGTGGTGAGGCTTTTTCTTCCAGTCGCTTACGAGTTTCTGAATTGTTCACTTTGCCTTCCCCTCAATGTCCACTTCCACGCACTTGAGAATCTTGGCAACCTTGCACTTGTCTGAACTTCCGTCATATTCGGTGATTGTCACAATGTCGGCCACCGCAACCGTGCAAGCCACAAAACGGGTTGCCTCATTCATGCAGCGCAGAGCGTGAAAAGGGGTGGGGCATAGGTGGAGTCCGTCACCGCAGGAGTTTTCGGGGATCCACTTTTCGGGAACGGGCTTCGAGCCAGGGGAGTAATCCCATCCGTAGCCTGACTTAAAATTGTCGTCCACGGCCTTGAATAGAACCACCTTGCCTGACTTGGTAATCGGGATGCCGTGGTACTCCAACCAGCCTTGTGTGTCTCGCAGGTCAGGGCGTTCGATAATGACTCCACCCGTGATTTTTGCGGCCTTGCTCAATTTGTGTACGGCGACTCGATCACCAGCCGTGACCGTGGCGGAGTCGTAGGCCGTGACCGTGGCGGAGCCGTAGGCCGTGACCGTGGCGGAGCCGGTGGCCGTGACCGTGGCGGAGCCGTAGGCCGTGACCGTGGCGGAGCCGGTGGCCGTGACCGTGGCGGAGCCGGTGGCCGTGACCGTGGCGGAGTCGTAGGCCCTGACCGTGGCGGAGTCGTAGGCCGTGACCGTGGCGGAGCCGGTGGCCGTGACCGTGGCGGAGTCGTAGGCCCTGACCGTGGCGGAGTCGTAGGCCCTGACCGTGGCGGAGTCGTAGGCCCTGACCGTGGCGGAGTCGGTCACTTCCCAATAGCCCTCACGGACTACGGGAATGTCACCGTCCTTGATGGCTTTGTCAAATTCCTTTTGAGTTTTGCACTCAACGTACTTGTTCATTCTCTGCTCCCTTTAGTACGCCCGACAGAATTTCTGATCGGGCCATCCGTAGCGATTGGCAAATTTCCACATCGCTCGTGCTTGTTGTTCTGGTGTTGCGTAAGCCATGTTGATTGGGTCAGACGAGGTTCTGAATTCCTGCCACGTCGCCACCAACCAGCCCAAACCCCCGTAGTATTTCCATCCCTTCTTTCCTAGCCCAACGTGCCAGTCGCCGCCTTCTTCGCAGAAGTTGACTCTACGCGTAGCCTTCATCACCCACGAAGGGACCCCCACGGTGCGAGGGGGAAGGGACCGCACCGTGGGGGTAGTTGCAATGGGGGCTGCAACGATATTCGTGCTGGGGGAATACGAACCCACGCACAGGACAATGAGGACGGCTGAGGCGAACTTTGCCATGATGACTACTTGATGCCCCACACCTGAGCGAGACGCCCTGATGAAGTCTTACGGGTGCCCTTGGACTCCACCAAACCCAGCGCGACAAGTTCGACGCGACGAGGGCGGGCGGTGTTCGGGCTCATGCGAAGCTTCGTCGCAATCTGCTCGTCGGTCATTGGACGCTTGGCGATTGCTTTGAGGACGCGCTCTCGGTCCTTCGGCGCACGCTTCGTCATTGACTTTGCTGCGGACTTTGACGTTTCGCTCGTGGAGATAAACGGCAATTTCATAGTGGCTCCCATCACTCGGTTGTAACAAGCATACACCTAATTGGCGCGGTAGGTGTTTCTTTCTTGAAATTCTTTTGCGGCTTGGCGCAGAAGATTGTTGGTGTTCGTTCCTCGACGTTGGGCTTCTTGAACAAACCATTCCATATCTGCCGAATCGAGGTACAGAAGTTTCCCCTTGCGCTCCTGCATTGTCTTAGGACGGCCTACAGCTCTCATTCAAACGGCCTTTCAGGGTCTTTCTCGTCGTTGC
>Ga0007858_1000103_pt1 | contig 33974 bp, 37 predicted proteins | sample CryBogCBH08Aug08_FD_71211 | JGI IMG/M metagenome (GOLD analysis project Ga0007858, IMG submission 71211) | Freshwater microbial communities from Crystal Bog, Wisconsin, USA - CBH08Aug08 | ecosystem: Environmental > Aquatic > Freshwater > Lake | place: Crystal Bog, Wisconsin, USA | collected...
TGCGCATGACGGTGTCGACGCCGGGGTGGACCTTGTTGTTGCGTGAGTGGATCAAAGCCGGATCCACCGCGACCTGGTGGGCGCAAGTCCCGGCATTCGTCGCGGTAGTGATCGCGGGCTTTTCGTTCTACGGCGTGGCTCGTTATTTTCGAGTCCGCCCCTGGCCGGCGGCTCTCACCACCATTCTGTTTGTGGCCAATCCCACGTCGATGACGTACGCCACGCGCGTAAAGCCCTACACGGTGGAGATGTTGCTCGCGCTGCTGATTTTGGCTCTCGGTGAAAGCGTGCGCCGTTCCCCGAAGAGCCACACCGTGCGGTGGTTGATGGTGGGCTCCATTACCGCGTTCTTCATTTCGTTCTCGACGGCGTCGGTGATTGTGGGGGTGTGGATAGCGGTCGTCCTGTGGTCGTGGAACGATCCGGCGTCACGTCGACACACCCTGCGCGCCGCCGGAGTGACGGGCGGCGGCATCCTGCTGGTCGGGATTCCCTTTCTCCTCGCGAGCCCGGCCTCATTAGGTGATCGCTGGGTTCGGCGCGGCTTCATGGCCGACTACGCGGGACTCCACGGCTTCGGTCATAATCTCGCCGCGATGTTCGCGGGTTTTGCCCACGGCGTCACCGGCATTTCCGTCGGGTACGACTTTCTGCAGAATCAAATCAGCTCCTGGGACATGGCAGTGTCCGCGGCCAGCGTGATCGTCGTTGCGGCAATCATCTGGTGCACCGCACGACCGTCCAAGTGGTCGAGTCGGGGTGCTCTCGTGCCGGTTGGCGTGAGTCTTCTCGTCGCTGTGGGAGCCGCGATGGCGGACCTCCTGCCGTGGGGCGATGGTCGCACGGACGAAGTGCTCTATCCCGCCGTGTTCCTCGCGCTGGCGTGTGGCTGTGAGTGGGCGGCCACACGTCTGCGCACGACGACTCGCGAGCGGTCAGTGGTGATCGTGGCGGCGGCAGTCTTGATGGCCGGCGTGGGAGTGGCGAACCTCGTCGGGAATGAGGCGCGGTATCCCGAAGTCAATCTCAAGGGTCTCTACGCCCACCTGCGACCACAGTTGCGGGCGGGCGACGTGATTGTCATCCCCAGCTTCCTGTCATTCTCGTGGGCGCAGGCCGATCTGTCGCCGTGGCGAGTTGATTTCGCCACGCACAGTACGTGGCCTCAAGGCTTTCGTGTGCGGCAACTGCCCAGTATCCCCGTCGTGATCTTGCCCGAGAGTTACGCGAGCTTCGATCCGCAGCTCGCCCACCTCGGTGAGCACTACCGACGGGTCTGGTACATCGGGTACACGCTCGGCGTGTGGAATCCGTACGTCGTTGACCGCGACTACGCGGCGGGGCTACCCATGGCGTCTATAACGCACGGGCAGTTAACCCAAGAAGGATGGCGCGACGCCGGATTTGCGATCATTGGCCTCAATTGTTACGCCGAGCCCCTGACGCAGTCGTCGGCTCCCGCTCAGGGCGTTCGATAAATTCGCTGTACACGTCACGTCGAGGGGGAATCATGGTTGATGGCGAGTTGGAAGCATTCTTAAGCGAGACGCGATCTTTTGCGCCCTCGAGCGCTTTTTCCGCGCAGGCCAACGCTCAGCCGTCCATTTACGACGAGGCCGCGGCGGATCCGGAGGCGTGGTGGGCGCAACAAGCGCGTCGCCTCACGTGGGACGTTGAACCCACGAAAGCTCTCGAATGGACGCCGCCATTCGCGACGTGGTTCGCAGACGGACGATTGAACGCGAGCGTGAATTGCGTCGACCGCCACGTGGAGGCGGGCAACGGGGACCGGGTCGCGTTTCACTGGGTCGGCGAACCCGAGGGCGACACCTTGGACGTCACGTACGCGGACCTCCTCGCCCGGGTCTCGCGCGCCGCTCACGCACTCACCGAGCTCGGCGTGCGGGCCGGGGACCGCGTGGCGATCTACATGCCCATGATTCCCGAGGCGGTCACCGCCATGCTCGCGTGCGCTCGATTGGGCGCCGCCCATTCCGTCATTTTCGGAGGATTCGCGAGCGAGGCCCTGGTGGACCGCATCCTCGACGCGGACTGCACTTTCGTCATTACGGCCGACGGCGGGTATCGCCGCGGCGTCGCTAGTCCGCTGAAGGCACAAGTTGATGCCGCCGTGGAACGATGCCCGGGGGTGCGAGGCGTTCTCGTGGTCCGACGCACGGGCCAGGACGTCGCGTGGCAGGAAGGGCGAGATCACTGGTGGCACGAGGTGGTCGATCGCCAATCACCCGTGCACGTCCCCGAAAGCTTTCCCGCCGAACAGCCCTTGTTCCTGATGTACACATCGGGCACGACGGCACGACCCAAAGGAATCTTGCACACCACGGCGGGGTATTTAACTCACGCGGTCACCACGCACTACTACGTCTTTGACGTCAAGCCCGAGAGCGACGTCTGTTGGACCTCAGCAGACATTGGGTGGATTACGGGGCACACGTACATCGTCTACGGCCCCCTGGCGAATGGTGTCACGCAGGTCCTCTACGAAGGAACACCGGACGCGGGTGGACGAGATCGATGGTGGCGCATTGTGGAGCGCTACAAGGTCTCGATCTTGTACACGGCGCCGACGGCTATTCGCACGCTCATGAAGTGGGGTGCCGATCTTCCGCAGGCCCACGACTTGTCGTCGTTGCGCCTCCTGGGATCGGTCGGGGAACCCATCAATCCGGAAGCGTGGATGTGGTACCGAGAGTACGTCGGACAGAATCGTTGTCCCATTGTCGACACCTGGTGGCAGACGGAGACGGGCGGGATCATGGTGACGCCGCTCCCGGGCATCACGCACACCAAGCCCGGTGCGGCCTCAGCGGCGTTCCCCGGAATTTCGGTTGACGTCGTTGATAACGAAGGGGACTCGGTCGGCAACGGTGAGGGCGGGTACTTGACCTTGACGGCCCCGTGGCCGGGCATGACTCGCGGCATCTGGGGCGACCCCGACCGGTTCCGGGAGACCTACTGGTCTCGCTTCGCGGGCAGATACTTCGCGGGCGATGGCGCCAAGCGCGATGAGGACGGCGACCTGTGGCTTCTCGGACGCGTGGACGATGTGATGAATATTTCGGGTCACCGTCTGTCCACTACGGAAGTCGAGCACGCCCTCGTGGGTCACGACGGGGTGGCGGAAGCCGCGGTGGTCGGAGCGTCCGACGAGACGACCGGGCAGGCGATTGTGGCGTTTGTCACTCTCACCTTGCGCGCGGACGAGGACGGCATGAGTCACGAGGCGATCATCGCGGATCTCCGCGATCACGTCGCTCGCGTCATCAGCCCCATCGCTCGTCCTCGTCAGATCGTGATCACGCCGGACCTACCCAAGACACGGTCCGGCAAGATCATGCGGCGTCTCCTGCGTGACGTGGCGGAGCACCGGGCCCTCGGCGACGTCACGACTCTCACGGATCCGTCCATCGTGGGCGTCATTGACGCACTCATGGGTCAGCACGGAAACGACGACGAGTGAATTCGGTTGTTCGCCCACTGCGAGACGACGACCTGCCGGTGGCGATAGAAATTCTTGTCGCGGGCGCGCTCGGGGATACCGATGACGACGCGCGCCACCCCGAATGGTACGTACCGGCGGTGGCCGCGACACGGGCTGAAGGAGGAGAGGTTCTCGTCGTCGAGTGCGACGGTGAGGTCGTGGGCGTGTGCCAGGTGATTGTCTTTACACACTTGCAGCACCGCGGGGGAAAGTGCGCGGAAGTAGAAAGCGTGCACGTTCGGGCCGATCTGCGCTCTCGAGGACTAGGAGAACAATTGCTGCGAGCCGCGGAATCGTGGGCCCGCGATCGTGGTTGTTACCGTATTCAGTTGACGAGCAACGTGGCGCGCCACGACGCGCATCGTTTCTACGAACGTATTGGCTACAGCGCCTCGCACAAAGGCTTCAAGAAGCTTCTTCGCTGACGGGTACTTCGAAGAGATCGCCGTCGTCCACGTTAAAGACGAAGCCGCGAATCTCGACGGGGTTGACGAACGGGCTCGCGCGAAGTGTGCGCACGGTGGCCTGGACGTCCGCTCGAACGTCCCGGTAGGCCCCGAGTCGAAATGGCGCACGCGTGCCGAGGTCACGCTCCAGTTCGTCCTGTAGTTGGTCTTCTTCGAAGGTCTCGAGGCCGCAGCGTGTGTGGTGGATCACCATCACCGCATTGGTCCCGAGCAGGCGCTGGCTCAAAAGGAGACTGCGGACCACGTCGTCGGTCGCGATGCCGCCGGCATTTCTGATGAGGTGCGCCTCGCCGAGATCCAAACCGAGAGCGCCGAATAGGTCGAGCCGCGAGTCCATGCAGGTGACGACCGCGAGGTGACGTTGGGGTTCGGTCGGCATCTCGCGGTGTCCGTGACGCTCAATGTAGTCACGGTTGTTGGACAGGAGATTATCGATCACACTCACAGCGAATGAGTGTACGACCCACTCGGTACGCTGCACCACGGAGGTCCTATGGAACACGCAGATCACATTCGCGAGGAACTTCGCGCGCCGGCCCTCGCACTGCGCCGAGAGATTCCTGAGGTGATGCGCGCCTTCGGGGAGATGTCGCGAGCCGCCATGAGTGACGGAGCGCTGTCGGAGAAATCGAAGGAGCTCATCGCCCTCGCCATTGCGATGACCCGTGAGTGTGACGGCTGCATCGTGGCGCACGCGCGCAATCTCGTCCGCGTCGGTGCGACCCGTGAGGAGATCGCCGAGGTCGCGGGCGTCGTCATTGTCATGAATGGCGGTCCGGGCACGGTGTGGGGTCCCCGCGCGCTCGCGGCGTTCGATCAGATCGCCGCGTCGCGTTCGTCGGGCGAAGGTTCACCAAAGACGTAACGAGGCCATTCACGTCGGACGAGCACGACGTTCAGTTCATTGGCGTACAGAAAGAGTTGCGCGCCCAGATTGATCCAAAACGTCATACCTAACACCACGGCGAAGAATCCGTAAATCTGACTCGCGTGATGAAATTGGTGACCAATCAGGTAGCCGCTGAGCGCCTGCAGGATCGTCCAGCCAACGGCTCCGAGAACGGTCCCCGGTATCAGCGCGCGAACGGCGATGGGCTTTGGCGCGAGGAGCCAGAGCGCGACAAAGTAACCGAGCACATTGACGAGCAAGGCGCCCGCGAGAACGAGAATTCGCGGGGCGAGCGAGCTGCCACCGAAGTACTCCGTGCCGACGGTGGACATGCCGGCAGCCACGGTCGACAAGACGACGACGAACGCCAGAGTGCCGAGTAGTTGCAGTCCCTTCCACGTGCGCGGCCATAGCCCGGGGCTTTGTTCTTCCGGCAGTCGCCAGATCCGGTGGGACGCGTTCTGTAGCGATGACGTAACACCCAGCGCACCCCAGGTCAGGCCTAGTACGGAAGCCACGATGGCGAACGGATTGGTCTTCGCAATGGCGTGGAGGTTCTCGCGGATCTTGTCACCAACGACCGGAAACTGCGACAGCGCGGAATTCACGATGTCGTTTTGCAACTTGGAGTCTTTGAGAAATAGACCGGCAAACGTGAGGAGCAGGAGGAGAAGCGGGAACACCGACAGGAAGCCGTAGAAGGTCGTTAGTGCCGCTAGTTGCCCCGCCTTGTCGTCGCCGTACCTTTTCGTGACGCCAAACAGAATGCCCGTGATGCGATGGCGTCGCTGCCAGTAATCGAAACCACGAGTGGCGCGACGAAAAAGTTCGAGCAAGATCTACAGGGCGTAGTCGAGGCGCTTGATGCCATTCACGAAACTGCTGCGAAGTTGGCTCGGCGCGGAGGTGGCCGCGATGTTCGGGAATCGTTGCAGCAATTCCTTGAACATCACGTTGATCTCGCGACGAGCCAAGTGAGCCCCGAGGCAGAAGTGAGGACCCGGGGCACCGAAACCGTAGTGATCGTTCGGCGAGCGGGTGACGTCAAAACGGAACGGGTCGACGAACGCTTCATCGTCTCGATTGGCGGAGTTGTAAAACAAGAGGACTTTGTCGCCCGCCTTGAGCTCCTGGTCCGACAGCACGTAATCCGTGGCCAACGTCCGCCGCATCCAGGTCACCGGTGACGCCCAGCGAACGATTTCGTCGACCGCCGTCTTCGCGTGTGCGTCGTAATCGGCGAGCAGAATCGAACGCTGGTCGGGGTTGTGGGTGAGGGCATTGAGCCCGTGAGCGATCGCGGTGCGGGTGGTCTCGTTGCCGGCCGTGACGAGGAGCACAAAGAATGACGCCAGTTCTTGTTGGGTCAGCTTCTCGTCTTCGATTTCGGCGTTGACGAGGGCGCTGGTGATGTCGTCGATCGGGTTGGCCACTCGGAAACGTCCCAACTCCTCCATGATGCCCGTCAAGGTCGCGCCCGCTTCGAGGAAGGCGAGAACCGGGTCGGTGCCCTCGGGAATGATGTCGGGGTCACCCATGGACAGAATCACGTTGGAGCAGTGCAGGGCTGTTGCGTACTCGCTCGGCGGCACACCCATCATTTCGCAAATGATCTGCAAGGGGAACGGCGCGGCGATGTCGGTAATGAAGTCGCCGGTGCCGCTGGCGGCCGCGCGGTCGACCGTCTCGCGCGCCACGCGTTCGATCGAGTCCTCGACCGCACGGACGTTGCGAGGATTAAAGGCGTTCGACACAATGCGACGCAGGCGAGCGTGCTTGGGGTTGTCGGTGGAGATCATGCCCGAGAAGTACTCGACCATTTCGCTCGGCATATCCATGATCGACACGGCGCCAGGTCCTGACAAAAAGACCTCCGGGTGTCGGCTGGCCTCGGCGACGTCGCGGTGACGGGTCAGCGCGTAGTAGCCCGGACCGACGGGCATCTCGATGGTCATATTCTCGAGCGGCGGCTCCTCAAAAAAGGGCATGGGGCGCTCGCGTCGGAGTGTGGCGAAGGCGGCGTCGCGCTCGCTCCACGGGCGCTCCCAAAAGTCCAGGGCGGACAGGTCGATGTCGTCGACGGCCAAAACGGGCTGTGGTTCCATGAGTCCGCATCGTAGTGAACCTGGAGGCATGCGGTCACGATTGGCGAATGACACGGCAGACTGTACGGGTGACCGATGTCGTGAACGAGCAGGAACGTGCCACGCGGTTGTCCGCGCTGAACTCATTGATCAATCTCATGCGTCCCGCCGTGCAGTCCGACGGCGGTGACCTCGTCCTCGTTCGCGCGGACGTTGACGCTGGCGTGGTGGAAGTCCAACTACGTGGCGCGTGTTCCACCTGCGCCATTTCGTCCTCGACCTTGCAGGGAGGCGTGGAGCGCATTCTGAAAGACCGTCTCGAGTGGGTCACCGAGGTTATTGGTGGCGTGGACGACACCGAAGACTTTGAGTCGTCCGCCGCACTCGGTACCGGCGGCTACGTCCCTCGCTACCGCGAGATCTAATAACTCCCGACTTGTCACGTTCTTCGTCGCGCGCAGTATTATTTAGTTAGGCGAACTAATGAAGAACTCTGCGACATCCGAGACACCCGACACGGCGGCACGGCTCCGTCGCGCGATCACCCGGCTCAATCGTCGTCTGCGACAATCGTCGCTGGGTGGCATTTCCCCCGCGCAGGCGTCGATGCTCGCCGTCGTGAACAAGCTCGGGTCACCGTCACTCGGTGATCTCGCCGTCGCCGAACAAATCCAACCGCCCTCGGTGACACGTATGGTGCGGACCTTGGCCGATGCCGGCTGGGTGGTGACAACCGAGGACGAGCACGACCGACGGTGCACGCGCGTATCCCTCACTCCGGCGGGACATCGCGAGGTCCGAGAGATCAGAGAACGTAAGAACGAGTTCTTGGCGCAGAAGCTCCGCGCCTTGTCGCCAACCGATCAAGCCCGCGTCGAAGAACTCGTGGCGCTGCTCGAACAATTGCTCGGCGACCAGTGAGCGCGACCCGCGTGGCGACTGGTCGCATGTTCGCGGCCCTGCACGAGAGGAATTTTCGTCTCTACTTCTTCGGGCAGTTGATTTCACAGTCCGGCACGTGGATGCAGTCCGTCGCCCAAGGCTGGCTCGTCCTGCAGATCACGAACTCCTCCTTTGACCTCGGCGTCGTCGTCGCGCTGCAGTTCCTGCCGATGTTGCTCCTCGGTTCTTTCGGAGGCCTCTACGCGGACCGCAATGACAAGCGACGAATTCTGTATGCGACGCAAGTGACAGCCGGGTTGCTCGCTCTGGCCCTCGGACTTCTAGTGTCGACCCACCACGCGACCATTGAGGCGGTCTACGTTCTTGCGTTGCTGCTCGGGGTCGTCAACCTCTTTGACAATCCCGCGCGTCAAGCTTTCGTCCAGGAGATGGTGGGGCGAGAACTCATTCCTAACGCGGTGTCCCTCAACAGCGTTCTGATGAACGGGGGACGATTGATCGGGCCAGCTCTCGCCGCGGGACTCATTTCGGGTGTGGGCATAGCCACGTGTTTCTACGTGAACGCCGGCTCCTACGTGGCGGTCCTGATCGCTCTGTTCCTGATGCGTGCGAGCGACCTACGTCCCATCGACACCGTCCACCGAGCGAAGGGACAATTGCGACTCGGACTTCGCTACGCCTACGGCACGCCGATCATTCGTGACGTGATTGCCGTCGTGGCGGTGGTGGGAACTTTCGCGTACAACTTCACGGTGACCTTGCCGGAACTCACCCGGACCACCTTTCATCAGTCCAGTGCCGCCTCCTACGGCATCCTGGTGGCGGCCATGGGGCTCGGTGCCGTTGTGGGCGGTCTCTACGTGGCGTGGCGATCTCGACCCACGGTGCACTTTCTCGCCGTTATCGGCACCAGTTTTGGTATTGCCGCGACGGTGGTCGCGCTCGCGCCGACCTTGATCGTCGCGCAGGTCGCCGCCATCCCGATGGGGGCGTGTTCAATCATGTTTATTGCGACGGCGAATGCCACCTTGCAAATGAACTCCGCCGAGGCGATGCGCGGCCGCGTGATGAGTCTCTACGCGATTGCGTTCCTCGGCACCACACCGATTGGTGCTCCGCTCGTGGGTGCGATTGTGTCGGCCACCAACCCACGCGTGGGTATTGCGGTGGGCTCGTCACTGACGATGGCCACGTGTATCTGGCTATGGGTGACGTTTCGCCGCCGCCTGGGCGACGTCGCTACGGCCTAAGCGTTCTGGACTTTTGGTTCCTTCGGCAAACCGAGCGCGCGCTCACCAATGATGTTGCGCTGAATCTCGGCCGTGCCACCCCAAATGGTCTCAGAACGCGAGAAGAAGAATGAGGCCTGCAGGTCGGAGACGGGGTAGTCGGCTCGACCACGACGATTGCCGGGCAGTGTGCCTTCGGCGTCGCCCTTGCCCGTGAGGATCTGTCCTTCGAGACCGAGCGTGTCGATAGCGAGTTCCATGGTGGCGCGGTGGGTCTCGGACCAGAACATCTTGTTGCACGCACCGAGCAGCGCGGCGTTGTGCGTCCCGTAGAGGGCGTCGGTGAGGGACCGGTAGCCATTGATCTCCATGATCTTGACCTTCTGCCAACTACGGATCAGCTGGTCGCGGACCAACTGATCCTTGTCCTTACCCTTGCGCTGCACTTCGTGGACGATCTGCTCCCATTCCTTGAGGAAGCGGCGGTAGCCGGTCGTCGATGACGACCCACGCTCAAAGCCGAGGGTCGTCATGGCGACCTTCCAACCATTGTTGAGTCCGCCGACGACATTGGCCTTCGGGCAACGGGCGTTGGTGAAGAAGACTTCGTTGAACTCTGCGGAACCGTCGACCTGAATGATCGGTCGAACTTCGACACCCTCTTGGTGCATCGGCACGAGCAGGTAGCTAATGCCCGCGTGCTGCGGAGCGTTCGGGTCGGTGCGGACCATCAAGAACACGTAGTCGGCATACTGGGCCTGTGTCGTCCAGACCTTTTGACCATTAATGACCCACTCGTCACCGTCGAGCACGGCGGTCGTCTTCAAGCTCGCAAGGTCCGATCCGGAGTTCGGCTCGGAGAATCCCTGACACCACGCGATCTTGCCCTGCAGGATGCCGGGGATGAATTCTTGCTTTTGCTCCTCGGTGCCCCACTGAAGAATGGTCGGACCGACGAGAGTGTCGCCGAAGAAGTCGGCGCGCAGCGGTGCGCTCGCGCGAGCGAACTCTTCGTTCAGAACGACCTGCTCGAGCAGGGTGAGTCCCTTGCCGCCGTATTCCTTCGGCCAACCCGCGCAGATCCAGCCGCCGGAGAACAACTTGTCGGTCCAACTCTCGTTGAACGCCTTGCGCTCCTCGTCGGTCATGGAAAAGCCGTCGTCGAACCAGCCCTGGGGCAGGTTTTCCTCCAACCAGCCACGAATGACGGTACGGAATTCTTCAGCTTCGGCGGGGTAGTTCAGATCCATAGATCGCAGCGTAGTCAGTGGAGGCCGGTGGCTTCCAAATCACCGAAATGGGGCATTTGTGCCCTTGAGGCCATGTGGGGGAGAATAGAGGACCCCTAAAGAGACGAAGAAGACGCCCGCGTGCCCCGTTCCCTGAAGAAGACCATCGCCGATACCAAGGAATCCTGGGCCCGGTCCAAGACGATCGAGATCCCCGGCCTGCGACCGGCGAAGCCGGCAGAGCCGGGCAAGTACCGCGTGGCGTTCCTCATCTACCGCGGGAATCCTCGCTGTGGCGGCCAAGGGGTGTACACCCGTCACCTGACGCGCGAGCTCGTCAACCTGGGCCACAGCGTCACCGTCTTCGCGGGCCCTCCGTGGCCGGAACTTGACGAGGGTGTCGGTTTCGTGCCCATTCGGGGAATGGATCTCTACCGCGATCCGGATCCCTTCCGCGTTCCCGCCCTCTCGGAATTCACCTCGTGGGCCGACCTCACCGAATTCGGCGTCATGATGACGGCGGGCTTTGGTGAACCGCTCGCGTACTCCAAGCGCATCGCCAAGGTGTTGAAGAATCGGCGCGCCGACTTCGACATCATCCACGACAACCAGTGTCTCGGCACCGGCATCTTGGAGCTGTCCCAGCAGGGATGGCCGATTCTTGAGACCTTGCACCACCCCATCACGGTGGACCGCTCGATCGCCCTCGACCACGCGGAAAACGCGTGGAAGCGGTTTACGACGAATCGGTGGTTCGGGTTCCTGCGCATGCAGGTCCGCGTCGCCAAGCAAATGCCCGCTGTCTTGACCGTCTCGCAGAATTCCAAGGTGGACATCAACGCGCAAATGGGTGTGCCACTCGAGCGCTTGACGGTCGTGCCGGTGGGAGTGGACCACGAGGTCTTCCGTCCCTACAACGACGTCGTGAAGAAGAAGGGTCGTTTGATGGTGACCTCGTCGAGCGACGTGCCGATGAAGGGACTCGTTCCCTTGCTCGAGGCCATCGCGAAGTTGCGCGTGGAGCGCGACATTGACCTCGTGGTGATTGGCAATCCGCGTCCGAAGGGTCGCGTGGCGACGACGCTCGATCGACTGGGTCTCAACGACATTGTGTCGACGATTTCTGGCGTGTCCGATGAGGAGCTGGCCCGTCTCTACGGCGAAGCCGAGGTGGCCATCGTTCCGAGTCTCTACGAGGGATTCTCGCTGCCGGCCATTGAAGCTATGAGTTGCGGTGTTCCGGTCGTTGCGACGACGGGTGGAGCCCTGCCAGAAGTCGTCGGTGTGTCCGAAGAAACTGGTCTGCTCGTCGAGCCCAATAATCCCGACGCTCTGGTCGGTGCCATTCGCCGTCTGCTCGACGACGCGGAGCTCCGCGAGCGCCTGGGCGCCGCGGGACGCGAGCGGGTCATGGAGCGCTTCACCTGGGAAGTGACGGCCCGTGGTACTGCTGCTTGTTATGACGCCATCCTGCGGGGCGAAGCCCTGCCCGAGTCCATGAAATTCGACTAATGCTGACTGCTGATTACGACAAGCTCGGGCTCAAGCCCGGCGACAAGATTCTTGACCTAGGTTGCGGCTTTGGTCGACACGCCTACGAAGCGGCCCGCCGTGGCGCGAACGTGGTCGCGCTGGACGCCGGACGCGACGAGGTCGAGGGCGTTCTCGGCACGTTTGCCGCGATGGCCGAAGCGGGCGAAATCGACCCCAAGAAGATTTCCGTTGGCGTCGTGCAGGGTGACGCCTTGCACCTGCCGTTTCCCGATGGCACCTTCGACCGCGTGATCTGTTCTGAGGTCCTCGAACACATTCCCAACGACGTGGGCGCGATGAGTGAGCTCGCTCGCGTGCTGCGTCCGGGTGGCACCATGGCGATCACGATCCCGCGCTTTGGTCCTGAACTCATCAACTGGGCTTTGTCCGACGAGTACCACATGGTGCCGGGCGGACACGTTCGCATCTATCGCCGCAGCGTCGTTGAAGATCGCTTGTCGTCCACCGGCATGAAGGTGAAAGGCCACGCCTACGCGCACGGCCTGCACTCGCCCTACTGGTGGCTCAAGTGTCTCGTCGGCACGACCAACGAGAACAACAAGTACGTGAACGCGTACCACAAGCTCTTGGTCTGGGACATCGTGAAGGGTCCCAAGACCACGCGATACGCCGAGAAGATTCTCGCGCCGCTGATGGGCAAGTCCCTGATCGTCTACCTCGAAAAGCCCCTGGCCTCGACGTGAGTCGCCGCGTTGACGCCCTGCCCGGCGTTCCGGGGATTCTGAGTCCGGAAGAGATCGCGCGCACGGCGTCGTCACTGGTTGCTCTGCAGCGACCGAGTGGTCAAATTCCTTGGTTCGAAGGTGGCCACGCCGACGCGTGGAATCACGTCGAAGCCGCCATGGCCCTCACCGTCACCGGTCACCGTGACGCCGCTCGCGCGGCCTTCGGTTGGTTGGCACAGCGACAGCTGGGCGACGGCTCGTGGTTCAACTATTACGTCGGTGAAACGCCGAAGGACACACGACTCGACACGAATGTCTGCGCGTACGTGGCCGCCGGTCTCTATCACTACCTCCTCGTCACCGAGGACGTGGATTTCGTCGTGGAGATGTGGCCCATGATGGAACGCGCCCTCGAGTTCGTTCTGCGCTGGCAACTCGAGGACGGCACGATTCGCTGGTCGGTTGACGCCACGGGTCGTCCCGAGAGCTACGCGCTGCTGACGGGGTCGTCGTCCATTTTCCATTCGCTGCGCTGCGGGGTGGCGCTCGCCGAACGTCTTGATCGCGTGAAGCCGTCGTGGGAACTCGCGGCCGGACGTCTCGGTCACGCCATTGCCCACCACAAGGGCGCGTTCGCGCCGAAGAACGAATTCGCTATGGACTGGTATTACCCGATCCTGTCGGGGGCGCTATCCATTGACGCGTCCCAGCGTCGACTGCGCGACGGTTGGGATCGTCACGTCATGGAGAACTACGGCGTGCGCTGCGTGTCGACCAATGACTGGGTCACGGCCGCCGAGACCGCCGAGTGCGTCATTGCCTTAGACGCCGTCGGATGGACGGACCGCGCTCGCGACCTCTTCGCCTTGGCGCAACGGCATCGCCGTGACGACGGCTCGTACTGGACGGGCATCGCGTATCCGGAAAACGTGACCTTTCCCCACCTCGAAACCTCGTGCTACACCGCGGGAGCGATCATCCTCGCCGCGGACGCCCTGAGTTCACACTCGCCGGCCGCCGGATTGTTTCGACACGAAAACTTGCCCGCCGTCGTTGATCTCGCCGAGCCCGACTGTCCGCTCGGGCTCAACGCCGAGTGCGAAGAGCGCTAGAGGCGACGCAGAACGCGCAGGGAGCCGACCGCGGCGACGTCGGCGAAGCGACCGCTGTCACGGGCGGCGCAGTAGATCTCGTAGGGCGGTCGGCCGCCATCGGCGGGATTCTCGAAGACGTCGTGAATCAGGAGCGTTCCACCGGGAACAACCTTGGGGGTCCACGCTTCGTAGTCCATCCACGCGACGTCGTGACCGTGACCACCGTCAATAAAGAGCACATCAAGGCCCTGGGCGAAGTGTCGCGCGACGACGAGTGAGGGTCCGACCAGCCCCACCACGGTCTCTTCGAGTTTTGCGTCGGCGATGGTGCGCTGCCACGTGGGCAAGGTATTCAGGCGTCCGTCGGCCGGGTCGACCAAGGTCTCGTCAAAGTGTTCCCACCCGGCCTGATTCTCTTCGCTGCCGTGATGGTGATCGAGGGAGTACAGCACCGAGTGCGATTCTTCCGCCGCGGCGCCCAAGAAGACGGCGGACTTGCCGCACCACGCCCCGACTTCGAGCCACGTTCCGCCGGGTGTCACCCGGCCCGCGGCGAGACCCGCGTCGGTGAGAGCCACACCCTCATCCGGTGGCATGAAGCCCTTGACGGTGTGGGCGTAGGCGAGAAGCTCGTCGCGACGTGTCATTAAACGAACAGGCTAATCAGCGTGTAGATGCCGAGCCCGAGGAAGATCAGTCCACCGAGTAAGCGAATCCGCGCCAGGGGCACGTAGCGCACGAGCACCTGACCCGCGAAGGCCCCGAGGGCGGCCACGCACACGAGAGCACTCGAGGACGCAAAGAACACGAAGAGCGGCTGGTGCGTGCGGGCGACCAGGTTGGCCGCTTGAATTTGAGTGAGGTCACCGAACTCACCAATGAAAATAACGGTGAAAGCCGTCAGAGCCTCACGCCACGGTTTACTGCGTTCTTCGGCGGTCGCTTCGAGCGCCCCCTCTTCTTCTTCGTGTTTCTCGGGAACGAAGAGGAGATAGGCAGCGCCGCCGAGGAACAGCACGGCAATGACGGACTCTTTCAGCGCGTGCGGGAGCAGCGCGAGAACGCCGCCGACCAAGGCGGCGATCGCCATTTGCGCGATAAACGCCGCCGAGGCCCCGAGAAACACCGCCAGTGCCCGAGCGCGAGCGCTCATGACGATCGTCGCGATCATCGTCTTGTCCGGAAGTTCGAGGACGAAGATCAGCGCGAAGATCCCGGCGAACGAGGCGAGTGTCATTTAGCCCAGCTGGGAGCGCATGGCGTCACCAAAGTCCAAGCCCACGCGCATGCGCTCGAGGCCCTGGTCGATGGTGCGCTGTTCGCCGGCAATCGGGTGAGCGACGTGGAAGGCTTCCACCTCGGCCGCGAAGTTCCGGTCGGCGATGAAGGTACTGATGCCCCCGCACATGCGCGAATGCACATTCGGAGGGAACAACGCGAGCGCGTCGTCCCAGCGAGACGTCAAGTAGCGCCACACCGCAGGACCCGTGACGCGATTACGCGACAGGAGCCCGAGAACGATGGGCGCGTCCTGACCGCGGAATTCGCTGAAACACTTTTCGGCGGCGTCGAGAGCGAGGGCTTCGTCGTCAAAGTCGGCGAGACCCCACTGGAAGCGCTGCTTATCCTGGGGGTTCGCGGCGTTGCGATAACCGTCGAGGAACAGGTCGTAGACACCGTCGCGACCCGAACCCGCGACGATTCGGAGGATCGCCCGAGCGAGGTCACCGTCAAGACCGCCCGCGTCGAATCGGCGCTGGGCTTCTTCGCGAATCTCACTGACGCGACCGAGCGTGCCCAGAGCGCCAATGGCGATGGCGCGGACCTGGGGCGCGAGATCGCTCTCGCCGGCCGCGGCGTTCCAGCCGAGACGGTCGAACTGCGGACCAAAGATCTCACGCACCACGCCGGCGAGAGAGTCACGCTGCGCGTCATTCGCCACACGGGCGGCGTAGTCGAAGGCTTGGGCGACCGTGGTCCACGTGGCGGGTTCGTCCTGATCGCCGAGTCCGCGTGCGAGCGCGAGGAAATCGCTCCACGTGATCTGGTTCGCAAACAAGGCGGCCCATCCGTCGGCCACCAGGACCGTGCGTTCGAGTTCGTCGAGTTCGGACAGGTGAGCGGCGATACCCGCGAGTTCGGCGGTGCCGTAGCGGGTGCGGTAGACGCCCGATCCTCCGGCGTTGACGACGAGGGGACCATCAGTCGGCACCGCGATGGCCTCGCTGGCGAGGAGGTGCTTGGTGATCTCGTGCGACTCAATGGGTCGCGTCAGTACGGGGGTGAGCCAGTGCGTCCCGATGGCGCTCTCTCCGGTGCGCGGTCCGTAGGCGAAGGGAGCCTGCGTGAGGTGTCCATCGGCGTAGGTGACGAGCGGGTGACCACCCTGGAGGATCCAGGTGTTCATCATGTCGCGCACGGGTTGGCCCGAGGACTCCTCGAGCGCGTCCCACAGATCGGTGGTGACGGTGTTGCCGTAGGCGTGACGCGTGAGGTACAGGCGAATGCCGTCGCGGAAGGTTTCCTCGCCGAGGTATTGCTCCAGCATGCGCAGGACGGACCCACCCTTTTCGTAGGTCAACAGGTCGAACATGCCGCGCATGTCCGCCGGTGCGATCACTTCGTACTCAATGGGCCGCGTGGAGTGCAGGCCGTCGATCTGCAGGGCCATGTCCTTAAACGTGCCGAAGGACAGCCACTTCTTCCACTGGGGGCGGAAATGGTGCACACAGAGTGTCTCCATGAAGGTGGCGAAGGCCTCGTTCAGCCAGATCCCTTCCCACCACTGCATCGTCACGAGGTCACCGAACCACATGTGGGCAATTTCGTGGGCGACAACGTCCGCAACGCGCTCGATTTCAGCGAGCGACGCGGAGCTCGGGTCGACCAAGAGGGCCGTCTCGCGGAACGTCACGCAGCCGAGGTTTTCCATCGCACCGAAGGCGAAGTCGGGAATCGCGATGAGGTCGAGCTTTTCGCCGGGGTAGGGGATATTGAAGTAGTCGGAGAAGAACCCGAGGGCGAATTCGCCGATCTCGAGGGCGAACGGGGCCAAGTGACCCTTGCCCACCGGGTACACCACCCGCAGCGGCGTGCCGCGCACGTCGACCACGTGGGTTTCTTCGAAGGGACCGACGACGAACGCGACGAGGTAGGTCGACATCTTCATCGTCGTGCCAAAGGTGATTTCGCGTCGACCGTCACCGAGGTCGCGGTCGGCCACGACGGGTGAGTTGGAATACGCCGACAATTCACTCGGAATGGTCAAAGTGATGTCGTAGGTCGCCTTGAACGTGGGCTCGTCCCAACAAGGAAAGGCGCGACGGGCGTCGGTCGCCTCAAACTGCGTCGTGGCGATCGACTGGGTCTCGCCGGCGGCGTCAACGTAGGTCGACTTATAGAAACCCACGAGCTTGTCGTTCAGCTCACCGGTGTAGGTGATGTCCAAGGTGGCGGGACCCGCGACGAACGGCGCGGCGAAGGTGACGGTGGCCCACTCAAATTCGGTGTCCAGCTCAGCCGATCCCACGTGGCTCGCACCCGACGCGTCGGTCAGTGTGATGGACGAGAGATCGAGGTCGACGGCATTGAACCGGATCGTCGAACCAGGAGTCGCGATATCGATCGCAATGGTGACGGAGCCGTCAAAAGTGGCCTCGTCGATGTGGGGGGTGAGCGCCAGTCGATAATTCGTCGGAATGACGTCGGTCGGCAGGCGGTACGGGTTGGTTTTCGTAGCGGACATGGTGTCGAGGCTACCCCCGACACCATGTCCGGCTATGAGGATCTACAGAAGTGTCCGAAGTTGGGCGGTCAACTGGGAGCGAACCTTCTGGCCGAAGGCAACACCGATGTCCATCCGTTCGAGCACTTGTTCAACCTGACGCTGGGCCACGGGAAGCGGGTGTTCGGTGTGGAAGGCGCGGATTTCCGCCGCGAGTGCCGGGTCGGCGATCAACGAGGCGACACCACTCACGGAGGCGGCGGGCATGCCCATGGGGAACAGTGCCACGGCCTCGTCGAACCGGTCGCGGAACTTGCGCCAGATCATCTCGCCGTTGATACGACTGCGAATCAGAACGGCGATCACGTACGGGGCGTCCTGGTTGCGAATGTCCGTGAAGCACCGCTCGAACAGCGCGAGAGCGGCCTTTGGATCGGGCGTGGCGGCCGGACCAAAGAGGTAGAGCTGCTCGTCCTGCGGGGTTGCCGCCGAACGACGTCGCTCTTCCATGACCGCGAGGTCGCCGGGGCGATTCTCGCGCACCGCGATGCCCATAATCGCCTGCGCCAAATCGCCGGACACTTCGTTCGCGTCGAAACGACGGAGGGCTTCGTCGACGATCTCACGGTCATTGCCGATATCCCCGAGGAGTCGAATGACGAGTCCACGAAGTTCGCCCGCCTGCTCGCTCTCACCTTCGGCGGGGTCCCAGCCGAGGCGCTCGAACTGCGGACGCAGCAGTTGCCGCACGACGGTCGCGAGAACGTCGGCACCCTCGTCATCGACCAATCGGCGAACCATCATGAGGGCGTTCTCTACGACCGTCCACGCCGAAGGTTCGTTGAGGTCGCCGAGACCGGCCGCGAGGCGCAGGAGGTCGGCGATTGACGTGTGGCCCATGAGCATGGCCGCATTGGTGTCCGAGAACAGTTGCACGCGCTCGATGTCGGACAAGTCGCTGAGGCGCGCGGAGATTTCGGCCAATTCGGCGGTTCCGTACGCCACGCGATAGAAACCCGATCCGCCCGCGTTCACAATGGCGCTGCCGGACGTCGCGAGCGGTGCACTGGACTCGCTCAGGAGCTGCTTGGAGAGGCTGTCGCCACCCAACGGGCGCGACAGGATTGGGACCTGCCAGAGCTCGCCAATGTTCGAGGTGCCCGACGCTTCGGTGAAGTGGAAGGACTCCTGACGCACCGTGCCACCCGACACGGAGACCAGCGGGAAACCGCCCTGCAAAATCCACGTGTTCATGATGGTGCCCACCGGTTGACCCGAGGCCTCCTCGAGGGCGTCCCACAGGTCTTGGGTGACGGTGTTGGCGTAGCTGTGCTTACGCAGGTACGCACGGATGCCGTCGCGGAACGTCTCTTCGCCGAGGTACTGCTCGAGCATGCGCAACACCGCGCAACCCTTCATGTAGGTCAGAACGTCGAACATGCCGCGACAGTCATCGGGGGAGATGACTTCGTACTCAATGGGTCGTGTGGAGTGAAGGGAGTCCACCGCCATCGCCATGTCACGTAGTGCGTTAAAGCCCACCCACTTCTTCCACTGGGGGCGGAAGTGGTCGGTACAGATGGATTCCATGAAGGTGGCGAACGCCTCGTTGAGCCAAATGCCCTCCCACCAGTCCATGGTGACGAGGTCACCGAACCACATGTGTGCGGTCTCGTGGTTGATGACCAGTGCGACGCGCTCAATCTGCGCGAAGCTCGCACGCTCGGGATCGATCAGCAAGTCGGTCTCGCGGAAGGTCACGAGTCCCAGGTTCTCCATGGCACCGGCGGCGAAGTCCGGAATGGCGATGAGGTCGAACTTGTCGCCCGGGTAGGGAATGTCGAAGTACTCAGTAAAGAACGACAACGCGTGTTCGGCGACCTCGAGGGCGTATGTCGCTAGACGTCCCTTGCCAATGGGGAAGATGACCCGCACGGGCACGCCACCGACGTCGATGGGCTCGGTGGCCTCAAAGGGGCCGACCACGAACGCGACGAGATACGTCGACATCTTCATCGTCGGCGCAAAGACCACCGAACGTTGCCCGTTCCCGAGATCGGTATCGGACACGGCCGCGGAGTTGGAGTAGGCCGCGAGGTGGCTCGGGATGGTGAGGTTCACCTGGTACGTCGCCTTGAACGACGGTTCGTCCCAGCACGGGAAGGCGCGTCGAGCGTCGGTGGACTCGAATTGTGTGGTCGCAATTGTGTGAGTGGTGCCCGACTCGTCCGTGTAGGTGGAGCGGTAGAAGCCGTGGAGCTGGTCATTCAAAATGCCCTTGAACGCGAGCTCGATAGTGGCGTCGCCGACCGGGAGTGGCGCGTCAAAGGTGAAGGTGGCCGTCTGATATTCCTCGTTCGTGCTGAGGTCGGTCGAGTGGTAGGCGACGCCGCCACTGGTCAACGTGGCACCACCGAGCTCTAATTCGATGGCATTCAGCGCGAAGGACGTGACGCTCTCGTGCACGTGTACATCAATCTCCACGCGTCCGCTGAACGTGTAGTTCTCAAGGTCCGGCGTCAGAAAGATGCGATAGGCCGACGGGACCACCGTCGAAGGTAGGCGATAGGGGTTCGTTGTCATAGTTCGCCACATTACGACGAAACCATCTACCCTTGTCCGGTGACTTCCACCCCGACGCCCGTTTCACTCCGTGCCAAGCCGGCACCCGGCCGCCTCGCCGTCACCGGAATCGGCAATGCCCTGCTCGACGTGATCGTGCGCGACCATGACGACCTGCACGCGCGGCTGGATTTGACCAAAGGCATTATGACCTTGGTCGACCTCGAACGAGCGCGGGACATCTACAGCGCCATGGGCCCGACGATCCAAATGTCGGGTGGCTCGGTCGCTAATTCAATTGCGGGTGTCGCGGCGCTCGGTGGCACGTCCGGGTTCATTGGCAAGGTGTCCGACGATGAGTTCGGTGACGTTTTCGCGCACGACATGCGATCGTTAGGTGTCGAACTCGATCTCGCGATTGCGTCCAGCCAGCAGATCGCGACTGGTCGATGCCACGTCTTCGTCTCCGACGACGCGCAGCGCACCATGGCCACCTATCTCGGCGCCTCGAATCAATTGGAGGCCGAAGACGTTCGCGAAGATTTGGTCGCTCGGTCGGAAATCCTCTACATCGAGGGCTACCTCTTTGACCTCCCCCCCTCCAAGGAAGCCATTCGTCGCCTCGTCGAGCGCGCCCACGAACACGAGACACTGGTGGCATTGTCGTTGTCGGACACCTTCTGTGTCGAGCGGCACTACGACGATTTCCTCGACCTCGTCACCAATGACGTCGACGTGCTGTTGGCCAACGAGGGTGAAGCGCTGGCGCTCTTTCGCACCCCCACGCTCGCGGCAGCTTTTGAGTCCGTTGAGGAGTTGGGCATTCTGACGGTCGTGACCACGGGGCCGCGCGGCGCCGAAGTGTCCACCGTCCACGGAGTGGTCCACGTGCCCGCCGCCGAGGTCGAGGACGTGGTGGACCAAAACGGAGCGGGCGACCTCTTCGCCTCCGGTTTCCTCTACGGCCTCGCCGTGGGTGCCGATCCCGTGGAAGCCGCCGCGCTGGGTTCCCTGTGTGCGGGTGAAGTGATCACGCACCTCGGAGCGCGACCCGAAGCGGATCTCGAGGAACTGGCCATCAACGCCGGCCTGTTGTAATTAGATTCCCAAGGCGTCGAGTTCGGCGTCGAGCTCTCCCGTGCGCCGTGTCTCGTAGCGCACCCAGGTGATCGCGATGGGAATGCACCACAGGAGCATGAGCGCGTCGCCACCAATCCACATGATGCCGCCGCCGAGATGGAGGCTCTGGAGAATGGACGTGGAGCTCCCCACATCCATCGTGCTGTAAGCCGGAAAAGGATTGTGGGTCTGGAGATTGAGTGTGAGTCCCGTAATCGTGTCCACCGGCACGGCCGCCATCACGTAGACAATGCGCAATCCCGGGTGCATCTGGGTTCCCTTTTCCACGCCGAACGCCGGTCGGAAAAAGAGGTATCCCACGACGAGGAAGAGCACTTGTTCACTGTGGTGAATCCACTCGTGCGTCAACATGAGATTGAAAAAGCCCGTCAGGTGTGTGAGGGGGATGACCACGGCGTAAAGAACGAAGGCGAAGAGCGGATGCAACAGGAGACGCAGTGGACGCGTCTCGAAGAAGGCGTCCACGCGTGGACCTCCCGCTTCGCGCAGCAGGTCCAGGGGAGCGGCGAAACAGAAGATGGGTGCGGCCACCATGATCAACATCAGGTGTTCGATCATGTGATCACTGAAGAGCACCATGTCGTAGGCGCCGATCACCGACTGCGTGGCAAAGAATGTCACCACCATGGCGAGCACGAACCACACGGCGCGCAGCGTCGGCCACGTGGCCACACGGCGCATACCCTCGGCGTAGAGGAGGCACGCGATCACCATGATCACCAGAGGAACGAGGCTGACGTTCCAATAGTTGAGGTGCTGCCACGAAAATGGCAGCGGCGGCCCAGGCATCACGTATGTAGCGTACCTGACTACGACACGTAGTAGTAGAACGAGGCTTCGGTAGGATCCTGCTCATGTCCTCCACCCGGTCGCGATGGTTTTCGCCGCGAGCCCTCTTTTTGCACGTGGCCCTCGTGGTGTGGGTGGGTGGATGCGCCACGGCCGCGTATTGGCAGGTTGGTCGCGCGGCACAGGGCAACGCACTTAGTTTCTTGTACGCGGTCGAATGGCCCGTCTTCGCCCTTATTGGTGTCATTGGGTGGTGGGCTCTTCTGCACCTCGAAGAAGTCACCGAGCACCAGGTCAAGGCCCGACAGGAATACGAAGAAAAGATGCGAGCCGAGGCCCAATTGGCTCGCCAGTTGGACGAACCCGAAGATCCCACCCTCGCGGCATACAACGACCACCTCAATTCGCTCAGCCAAGCGCCCAAAAAGAAACTGTGGGGACATTGATGAAGGTAAACGCCGCGTTTCTCCGGTACCGCGTTATGTCGTACGTGTGCGGCACAACCCTTCTGCTGCTTTTCGTCATCCTCATTTTGAAGTGGACGACCTCGAAGCAGTTCCAGCACGAAGCCGTTTTTCAGGCGCTCGACCGGATTTTGGGAATTGGACACGGTGTCGTGCTCTATCCGATCTATTTGGTGCTGGCCAGCATCTTCGCCATCCAAGCTCGCCTCAAGGTCTCCACCCTCGTACTGATGCTGCTGGCCGGTTTCATTCCCGGTCTCGCGTTCTACATGGAGCACTGGATTGAGAAGACGTACGGATTCCCACGTGCGGAGGTGACGGCATGAAAAACAACCCGTGGTTGGACCGACGAGTGGTGGCCTTCGCGCATCAGGGCGGATCCCACGAGGGGCCGTCATCAACCCTGTTCGCCATCGGCCAGGCCATTGAGCGTGGCGCGACGGCCATCGAACTCGATGTGCACGCCACCAAAGACCGGCAGATTGTCGTCTGTCACGACGAGACCGTCGACCGCACGACCAACGCGAGTGGCGAAATCGTCAATTTCACGTTGGCCGAACTTCGAGAGATGGACAACGCGTACTGGTTCATTCCGGGCGATGCCGTCACTCCCGATCGGCCGGCCGAGGACTACCCGTGGCGCGGTCAGGCTCCGCAGAATCGGGCGTTCGGTATCGCGACGCTCGAAGAGGTGTCGCGAGCATTCCCGGGCGTTCCGCTCAACATGGACATCAAGCGAACCGCTCCCGAGGTGGAACCATACGAGCAACTCCTCGCGGATGAACTGCGGCGATTGGAGCGCACGGACTCGGTGATTGTGGCGTCATTTAGCGATGACGCCATCGGAGCGTTTCGGGCGATTGCGCCCGAGGTTCTCACCTCCGCGGCGACCGCCGAAACGGCGGCGTTCTACTTCGCGGTCCAGGAGGGCGCGACACCGGAGCCGTCGCCCGTGTGCGCATTCCAGGTTCCCGCGTCGTACGGGGATATCACGGTGGTTGACGAGCGCTTCGTAACGGCCGCTCACGCAGCCGGAATCGCGGTCCACGTGTGGACCATTAATGAAGAAGATGAAATGTCGCGCCTGATTGATCTGGGCGTCGACGGAATCATCACCGATATACCAACGCCCCTCGTCGCGTTACTCACACGCCGTGGGTGCCGTTGGGACGGGCGACTCTAGACCGAAGGTCTAGCCGCGGCCGCAGTTCGGCTTCTTGCCGTGATTGGCCTTCTTCTTTGCGCGCAGCTTGCGCTTCACCGTCCGCTTTGACATAGGTGACAATGTTAGTGGTTGGAAGGTCGTGGACGCCAAGCGAGGAGAGTTGTGGAATCGGGTTGGATTTTGGGTGACGGCGACGTGATCGCGTCTGCGACGACCCCCTCGGGGTGGCGCGCCCGTTTCCTGACTCCTGCGGACCTCTCCGATCAGGTGGGTGCGGCACTCGTGACCGGCCCCGCGATTTCCTTTGGTCTGTGCGCGGCCGAGGTTCGCGATGACGACACGGTCATGGGCATCTCGCTGGGCCACGGCGTGCGCCTTCTTCCCTCGGGACGTCGGCTGGTGTTGAAGCGCGAGGTCGCCGAGCGAGCCCTTCGGGCGAGCGACGTGCTGTGGCGGTCCGTGACGTGAGCGGCGTTTTGGTTGTTGTCGCGACACCGATTGGGAACTTGGCGGACATTTCGCCTCGTGCTCTTGAGATATTGGCGTCGGCCGACGTGGTCTACTGCGAAGACACGCGCCACACCCGACAGATCTTTTCGGCCAAGGGACTGAGCACGGGTGGGCGACTGCGCGCGCTGCACGAGCACAACGAAGCATCCCTCTGCGACGCGGTCGTCACCGCCATTCGAGAGGGTCGAACCATTGCCCTCGTCAGCGACGCCGGTACACCCGGGGTGAGTGATCCCGGTGGTCGCGTGATTGCGGCCGTCGCGGAGGCCGGACTCACCGTGTCGACAACCCCCGGGCCCTCGGCGGTGATTGGGGCCTTGAGCGTAAGCGGCCTCCCGATGGAGCGATTCTGTTTTGAGGGATTCATTCCCCGCAAGGCCGGTGAGCGATCGTCACTCTTTCTCGCGTGGCGCAACGAAAAGCGCACCATCGTGGCGTACGAATCGCCGCAGCGACTTGCTGGCACCTTGCGCGACATGTGTGACGTGCTGGGGGATCGCCCCGCGGTTGTGGTGCGCGAGCTCACCAAGGTGCACGAAGAAGTCCTGCGTGGCACGGTGCAGTCGTTAGCGGAGTACTTTGACGCCCACGACGCGCGAGGAGAGATCGTGCTGGTCCTCGGCGGTGACGTCTCCGTGCAGGTGCGCGACGACGACGATATTCGCGCCGCCCTCGCGGACGAATTAGAACACGGCGTCAGCGTGCGCGACGCCGCCGCGTCGGTGGCCAGCGCACTCGACGTACCTCATCGCCGTACCTACGAGTTGGCGCTGTCGTTGCGACGAGGTGAACCGGTCTAGTCAGTACCCTTGTCGTGTGGGCCGCTTCTATATCACGACGCCGATTTACTACGTCACCGACGCTCCGCATGTCGGAACCGCGTACAGCACGATCAACGCTGACGCGCTCGCGCGTTACCACCGAATGGCTGGAGATCAGGTTCTTTTCCTCACCGGAACCGACGAGCACGGTCAGAAAATTGCCGACACCGCAGCGGCCCATAACGTCACGCCACAAGCGTGGACTGACGAAACCTCGAAGCGATTCACGGAAGCCTGGGCGATGCTCAACATCTCCAACGACGATTTCCTGCGCACGACGGAGGACCGGCACCGGATCGCGGTCCAGAAGTTCCTGACGACGATCTACGACAACGGATACATCTACAAGGACACCTACCGGGGTCCGTACTGTGTGAGTTGCGAGGACTACTACACCGCCGAATCCCTAGATGACGGCAAGTGCCCGATCCACCACCGTCCCGTGGTGGAAATGGAAGAAGAGAACTGGTTCTTTCGCCTCAGCGCCTTCGAAGATCGATTGCTCGAGTATTTCGAGAAGAATCCGCGGTTCACCACGCCCGAGACCAAGCGCAATGAAGCGCTGGCGTTCATTAAGGGTGGTCTCAACGACATTTCGATCACGCGCACGTCGATTTCGTGGGGAATTCCGGTGCCCTGGGACGACAAACACGTCTTTTACGTCTGGTACGACGCGCTGATCAACTACCTGACCGCCATTGGCTACGGCCACGATGACGAGAAGGTGGCCGCGTGGTGGCCCCACGTCAACCACCTCATTGGTAAAGAAATCATCCGTTTCCACTCAGTGTGGTGGCCGGCCATGTGCATGGCGGCGGGCATGGAGCCTCCCGCGCACGTGCAGGTGCACGGGTGGCTACTCGTTGGTGGCCAAAAGTTGGGCAAGACCATGGGTTCTTCGGGAACCGTCAAGCTCACCGACATTTCTCCGCGTTCACTCGTTGACGAATTTGGCGTCGATGCGGTCCGTTATTTTCTCTTGCGCGATACGCCACTTGGAACCGATGGTGAGTTCTCGCTCGAGGCACTGACCGCTCGCTACAACAGTGACCTCGCGAACAACCTCGGAAATTTGGTGGCCCGCGTCGCAACCGTGGTCGGTTCGAAGTGCGGCGGCATTGGTCCGGTACCGACGACGACAAGTGAACTGGCGGAGCTATCGGCGACGTACGTGTCCGCATCAAATGCGGCGTGGGAAAACTTTCAGCCGCACCTGGCACTGGAAAATGCCTGGCGACTTATTGGCGCCGCCAACGCACACTTGGAGAATCACGCGCCGTGGAAGATGGACCCGGGGCCGGAGGTGGACGCCGTGATGGGCGACGCGCTCGAAGCCATCCGCATCATCACCCTCTTGATCGCGCCCGCCATGCCGGCGACGGCGGGGGAGATTTGGCGCCGCATCGGTCTCGCGGGATCGCCGGAGGACGTCGGTCTCGCCGCTGCGGCGTGGGGCGGCTACGACGGTGGACATCACGTCGAAAAGGGAGAACCCCTCTTCCCGAGGATCAAGTCCGACGCGTGAGTGGTTGGACGGACGCGCACTGCCACCTGCAGGAGCGCTATCTCTCGGGTGACGACTCGGTGCGCGCGGACGTGGTCGCCACTCTCGACCGTGCCCTGAGCGCCGGCGTCGATCGGGTCGTGGTCATTGGCACCGACGAGACCACCTCTCGCGAAGCGCTCGCCCTCTCTCAGGACTCGGTCCATCAGGTGGAGCTGTTCGCCACCATCGGCATCCACCCCCACGACGCGGCGGCGGGGGTCGCGGGAGTTGCCGCGTTGGCCGAGCAGGGCGCCAGAACCCTTGTGGGAATTGGGGAATGCGGCCTCGACTACTACTACGAACACGCCCCTCGGGACGCTCAGCGCCTGGCCTTCGCCGAACAGATTGGTCTCGCTCACCGCTACGACCTCGCCCTCGTGATCCACGCCCGTGACGCCTGGGACGACCTCTTTTCCATCCTGCGTAGCGAAGGAGTGCCTCCGAGAACGGTCATTCACTGTTTCACGGGGGGTCCGCAGGAGGCGGAGCAGTGTCTCGCCCTCGGATGCGACTTGTCGATCTCCGGGGTGGTGACCTTTAAGAACGCCCAGGACGTGCGGGACGCCGTGCTACGCACTCCTCTTGACCGGTTGCACGTGGAGACCGACAGTCCCTTTCTCGCCCCCGTCCCTTTCCGCGGTCGCACCAACGAGCCGGCCTACGTCGCGGTGGTTGGAACCTATGTCGCCGAGCTGCTGCAGATGGATCCGGAGGATTTGAAAATTCAGACCCGGGCGAACACCGCGCGACTCTTCGGACTACCTCAATAAAGAACCTCTGACCAGTAGTTATAGAAATATATTCTACTGAAGTTGCGACCACCGTTCAGCCCGCCTAGCGTTGTAGGGCGGTGAGTTTTACTCACCTCGTGTCCCCGGAGAAGGGTGGAGTTCTGAGGACTGTTGTTCAGCGTTCGCATCGGCGGACGCTCCTACTTATCGCAGCCGTGATGCTGTTGGTGGTGCCGTTAGTGCTCTTGGGCACACCGTCACCGCGACCGCACACGACGCTGACCGCGGCGCCACGTCAGGAGCTCGTCTCCGCGAACGTGGGTCCTTCGGCGACCCCTTCCACGACCGTGCCGGCGGCCCACCACGTCGTCCATCGGGTGACTCCTCGCACGTCGGCCGTCGCCCCGAAGGCCCACACTGCGGCGCATACCTCGGCCGCCCTCGCGGCGCGAAACCGCGCAGTGGCGCACCAGCGATTCCTCGCTCGGCGGGCCGCTGCGGCCCATGCCGCGCAGCGCCGTGCCGCGGCCCATGCGGCCTATGAACGTCGCCTGGCGCACGCCGCCGCCGTTCGAGCGGCCCGAGCGCGCGCCGCCCGTGCCGCCGCCGCCCGCCGTCACCACCATCCAATTCCCCCCGCGGTGAAGGGCCGGTTCCGCGTGGGCGTGGCGACCTGGTACTCGTGGCGTCCCGGACAATGTGCGACCTCATATCTGCCTCGCGGCACCCGCATCTATGTACGCGTCGTGGGTACGAATCGGGTGGTCTCCTGCGTCGTGACGGACCGCCAGGCCCGACGACCGGGGCGAGTCGTTGACCTCAATGAGGCCAGCTTCAGCGCCCTCGCACCACTCGGACGTGGTGTGGTTCGTGTCATTGTTACTTGGTGACCCACAGCCGAACTTCACTTTCCGCGCTGTTGACGTCGCACGGGTTGTCGCCGTCGCGCGCGCTCGGACAGAACTTCGTCGTTGACCCGAACACGGTCCGGCGCATTGCGCGGTTGGCGGATGTGGGCGCCGGTGATCGCGTTCTAGAAATCGGTGCGGGATTGGGTTCATTGACCCTGGCTCTCCTCGAAACGGGCGCCACCGTGACCGCAATGGAGGTGGACCGTCATCTCTTGGGTCCCTTGCGCGAGGTGGTCGAGCCCGCGGGCGCGACGGTGGTGCACGCCGATGCGTTGCACGCGGACTACGACGAGCTGACCAAGGGCGAGCCCATGACGGTGGTTGCCAATTTGCCGTACAACATCGCCACACCCCTCGTTCTGCACCTGCTCGAGACCGTTCCGCTCATCACCCGGATGCTCGTGATGGTGCAGCTAGAGGTGGGCGAGCGGTTGGCCGCGTCCGCCGGCGACGAGGCGTATGGCGCCGCGTCATTGCGACTCCAGTACTTTGCCCAGGCGAAAGTGGTGGGCAAAGTGCCCCCGTCGGTCTTTCTGCCGCGCCCGAAGGTTGATTCCGGCTTGGTTGCGGTGACGCGCCGACCCGCCGTCGCCATCGATCCGTCGGTGGTCAGTGAAGCCGACCTGTTCACCGTCATTCGAACCGCGTTTCAGCATCGTCGCAAGATGCTCCGTCGGAGTTTGGAACACCTGGTACCCGCCGACGCCTACGAACGTTCGGGTATTGATCCCACTCGCCGGCCGGAAGACTTGTCGCTGGAGGAATTCGCACGACTGGCGGCGGCTCGGTGAATGTGACACTGCGGGCTCCCGCCAAATTGACTTGGACCTTAGAGATCACGGGACGACGAGCGGACGGCTATCACCTGCTGCGCAGTGAAATGGTCTCCCTCGATCTGGCCGATGTCCTCGAGATAGACGAATCAACGTCTGGCATCGTGGTGCGCGACGACGATGGTCTCCTGCGCGATGTGGTTCTCCTCGAGCGTGACAATCTCGTCACGCGAGCGCTCGAACTCGCGGGGAAGTCTGCCGGAGTAGTGCTGCACAAGCGAATACCGGTCGGTGGCGGACTCGGCGGAGGATCCAGTGACGCCGCCGCCATCCTGCGGTGGGCCGATGTTCGGGATCTCGCCGCCACCGCCTCCTTGGGTGGCGACGTACCGTTCTGCGTGGTGGGGGGACGAGCGCTCGTCGAGGGCGTCGGCGAGGTGGTCACCCCGCTGCCCTACGAGCGACGGGAGATCACCCTCGTGCTGCCGTCCTTCGGCATCTCGACACCCGCGTGCTACCAGGCATTTGATGACATGTGGGCGTCGGGCTGGCGTCCTCGCGGACGGAACCATCTCTTTGAACCAGCGTGCGTGGTGGAACCCCGGCTGGCCGCGGTGGCACAGTTTGTCGAGGAACGAACGGGACGGACCGTCGAGCTATGCGGTTCGGGTTCGACGCTCTTTATCGAAGGTCATTGGCGAGACGAGGCGAGTTGGGGCGAGACGGGTCCCGCAGGGACGCTTCGCTTCGTTCGTACCGTGACGACGCCCGCTGAGGGCGACTAGGGACTACTTGCCGGCGGCGCGACGCTGCCAGCGAGTTCGCTTCAGCATCTTCTTGTGCTTCTTCTTGCGCATGCGCTTGCGGCGCTTCTTAATCAGTGATCCCATGGCCCGAATGACGCTACTAGGTTTGGGTCACCAGCCGCCACTTGGGAGGTCGAAATGGTGTCGCTCGCGCTCGATCACGTGCAACTCGCCATGCCGCCGGGCGGCGAGAACGAGGCGGATCACTTCTACGTCGACCTGCTCGGGCTTCAGCCACTGGTCAAGCCACCGGCACTCGCGGCGCGCGGCGGACGCTGGTACGCCACCACCAATCTGCAGGTTCATCTCGGAGTGGAAGCTGATTTTCGACCCGCGCGAAAGGCGCACCCCGCCTTTCGGGTGCACGGCTACGACGAGTTGCGCACGGCACTCGTACAGACCGGCCGTGACGTACGCGACGACACCGAAATTGAGGGTGTGGACCGGTTCTACGTCGACGATCCGTTCGGCAATCGCTTAGAAATGATCCGGAACTAGTTCCGCTGTTCGACCTTTTCAATCCATAGAGCCTGGCGGGGGCATCCGCGGACCGCGAGTTGCGCCGAGCGCAGTGACGTCGAGCGAGCGGCGCCGAGCGGCGCGGTACTGATGATGGGGTATCCCCACTCGTCCAAGGTCACAATTTCCGGGGCGAGTTCGGCGCAGTGTCCGAAACCGTCACACAAGATGGGGTCCACTCGCAGGATCAATGTTTCATTACGGCGTTTCATTCCCACACCAACTCGTGTTCCAGTTCCAATCGAGGCACCGACGCGAAACGGGACTGACCCGCGTACGCGCACGGTCGACCCGCGGCGTGTCGTTCCGCATCGTCGGCGAAGACGCTGAGTGCGCTTTGGACCAGCCGCACCACGCCGTCGGGGTGTCGACAGGCCCCGCGGCCGTTAATGACAGCGCTGCGCTCGCGAATGAGCGCGAGTGCGTCTTTGGCGTCGCGTCCCCCGACCGCGAGATGGCCCAAGCTTTCCGCGAGGGCGGGAAGACCGAAGGCGCACGGCCCGCACTGGCGGGCGGACTCGTTCGCCATCCATCGAGCGATGTTGAACGTCTCGGTGATGCCGCAACTCTGCTGCGGTAATACGACAATGACGCCGGCGCCCACTGACGCTCCACGGGGTCGCAAGAATTCATTCGCGAACGGGGTCGACACGGCGCTGCCGTCGACAAAGGTGCCGCCGTAGCCGCCGAGCAAGAGCGCGCTTGGCGACGTGTCGGCTCCCGCGGCCGCGAGAATCTCGCCAATAGGCGTTCCCAGGGCAATTTCGAGCACGACCGGCCGAGCAACAGCGCCGGAGACGGAGACCAGGGTGGATCCCGGCGACGCGTTCGTGCCGAGGGATCGGAACCAGTCGGCGCCGTATCGCAGAATGAGACCCACGTGCGCGTGCGTCTCGGTGTTGTCGACGAGTACCGGTGCGCGACCAATGGACAGAATGCTCGGGCGTTCCGGTCGGAATTGGGGCAGCGTCTCATTGTCGTCCAGCCAGTGGACCAGCGCAGACTCTTCACCCGCAATGTATCGACCGGGCGGCGTGTGGATTTCCACCGTGACGCCCAGGGAACCACGACGTTCGCGCTCGTGAACAGCTCGTTCGAAATGGTTAATCATTACCGTCTTTTCACGCGCCACGCAGATGGCGACGTGACTTGCGCCGATGGCCCCCGCGAGAGCCAGGGCGCCATCTAAGACGAGATGAGGGTTCACCGAGGCCAACGTGTAGTCCTTATGGGCGGCGGGTTCACCTTCCATGGCGTTGACGACCACGAATTTCTTGCGGGCGTGCTGGTCGCGCAGTAGCGCGGCCTTCACGGCGGTCGGAAACGCCGCGCCGCCGCGTCCCGTTAGTCCGGATCGACCAAGTTCATCCAGCAAGTCACGTCGCATATGTGCGGGACCGAAGAACTCTTCGTGCTGCTGGAGGGTGAGGGGCCGGGGTCCAGCTCCGGTCAAAACGCGGGGGAGAGCGTGCGTGGCGATGCTCATCGGCGAGATCCTTTCGGGCGAGGGGCCAACGGCGGAATGGCTCGTCCGCCGCTCTTGGCGAGTGGACGAGGTCCCGCCGGTGGCGTCTTCTTCGGTGCCACCTGACCGGAACCCGCGAGAGGTGAATGAGCGGTTCGACCCGCCGCTCGCGTCGGGCGCTGGGTGATCCGCCAAATGGCCGCGGCGACCACGGCCGCCACGCAGATGACCTGCAGGATGATCATCCACGGTCGGTGGGCGTCCGAACCGACGAGGAATCCGTGGAGGGCGGCGGCGGCGAAGCAGGCCCAGCTCAACCAGTGCAAGTAGCGCCACGTGACATTACGGATACGGTCCTTGACGAGGCTGGATACCCATACGGTCAACATGAGGTCAATCGCGAGCGTGCCAATCGCGACCGGAATGCGCCGGTAGCCCGACGTAAAGGGCACGAGCGCGGAGAAGAATCCAATGGGTACGTAGGAGTCCACGACGGTCGTACCCACGTGGACCGCGACGAACAACATCGTGATCATGGAGATCGACCGGTGAATTTCATTGATCTCGAAGCGGCCAACGGCCCGTCCACCGACTCGGGTGGAGACCAGAGCTCCGAGGACGATCATGACCGTCAAGAGCACGAGAGAGACAATGCCGGTCGCGCGTGAGGAGTACCAGAGATACGGCGTGGTGAAGGCAATCATGCGGCCACCTCGTCGCGACTCCAGCCACCGACCACGTCGACGCGTCCATCGCGGAAGACGAGACGCGCCGCGTGTCCGGCTTGGGCGATGTAGTACGCGGCATCCTCGTCCCACAGGAGTGCGGCGGTCGCAAACGCGTTCGCGATCACGCACGAGGGCGCCGCGACCGTCGCCACCGCGAGGGAACCCGACGCACAATCGCCCGTGCGAGGGTCGATGACGTGATTCACCACGCGCTCCCCGTGGCGCCAGATGCGCGTGGTCGATGACGACGTCGCCACGCCCCCGCGGCGAATCGAGATCCTCGGCTCATCGCCGGTGACGCTGAGCGACGTCGCCAGACCAATCACGAAGGGACCGTCAGGCCCGTCGCCATCGACGGCGACGTCCCCGCCCACTTCGACGAGTACTCCTCCAAAGGGCGCGAGTTCGCTCACGAGTACGTCGCTGAGCAGCGCTTTCGCCGTCGCGCCGAAATCCAATCGCACGCCCGGCGCGAGGTCCAGGAGGTGGCGGGACGGGTCGTAGGAGATCGCCGACACTCCCGGCACGTCGGCCCTGGCGCCGGTGTCATTGGTACCGCTGGCGAGTTCGTCGTAGTCACGGTCGTAGCCGAGTGCTGCGAGGGCGTTGAGAATGGTGGGATCACAGAGTCCGTTCGTCATGTCCGCCGCGTCGAGCGACGCCCGCAGGACCATTTCGAAGGTGGGGGACATGACGTACGCCGACGCCCCGCGTTCATTGATACGAGAAAGGTCGGACGTCGCGAGAAAACGGTTGACGCACCGATCGAACTCATTAATCCAATGTTCCAGTCGTTCGCGCGCAAAATCTTCCGTTCGCGCATCTGCCGTCGCGATCGTGCCACTCATGCCCCACGTAGAGAAGCGGATCATCTCAGTAACACGTCACATTGCCCGAGGGCGAGGTGTAACAGGTCGTGGTGGTCGTGACCGGGACGGTTGTCGTCGTGGTATTCGGTGTCGTCGTCGTGGTTTGTCCGGGAGACGTGGTCGTCGTGGCGGGGGCCGTGGTGGGCGTCGTGGTCGTTGACGGCACGGTGGTCACCGTCTTGGGCAACTGGCTGGCGTAGGCCACGAGGCCACCCGTGGAAGCGACCGCGACGACCAAGGTGGCTTGGCTGACGCGGCGAACGCGGAGGAATCGACGATCGCGCTGTTCGAGAGTGCGGCGAACTGGTTTCATGGTGAAGTTCCTTTCACCCTTCAGTTTTGTCCTCTTCGTTGAGGCGACCCTGCGAAAACTCTAAGAATGTCCTTAACTTTCTAGGGCGATAGTGGGCAGGGTGAGCGTGAACAATGCTCCGCCGAGGCTCGATGATTCGCCAACCGACACGGTGCCTCCCATTTCCTCGGCCACCTGGCTCACGATCGCGAGACCGAGACCTGAACCCGGGAGTCCGCGGGACCGAGCCGAGCGCCAGAAGCGGTCGAAGACGAACGGTCGGTCCTCGACGGCGACGCCGGGCCCGTTGTCCTCGACGGTGAGCGAGCCGTCCACCAAGGTGATCACCACGCTGCCGTTCTCGGGTGCGAACTTGATGGCGTTGGTGATCAAGTTGCTCACGGCCCGGGTGAGGCGGTCACGACGACCCTCCACCGTGGTCGGTGAGAGCGTGGCATCAATGGTCACCCCACGCGTGCGCGCGTGAGTACGTGCGACGTCGACCACTTCATCGACGAGGTCATCCCACCGCAGCGGTTCGGT
>Ga0007858_1000113_pt1 | contig 32093 bp, 31 predicted proteins | sample CryBogCBH08Aug08_FD_71211 | JGI IMG/M metagenome (GOLD analysis project Ga0007858, IMG submission 71211) | Freshwater microbial communities from Crystal Bog, Wisconsin, USA - CBH08Aug08 | ecosystem: Environmental > Aquatic > Freshwater > Lake | place: Crystal Bog, Wisconsin, USA | collected...
CAACAATTCACGAATTCATTCAGCACTTAAAATGTCACCGAATCAATTTGTTAAAAAAGTTTCGCTAACATACAATAATTAATACAAGATTCGTGTGCAGAGAAATGGGTCCAGTACAAAATCAACAAGGATACAATTCCAAAATGGATAGAGAAACTAAATAAAATCAACGTCATTATTTAAAACAAAAAAATAGCCTAAAACATGACAGCTCACTACTATTTCTCGTGGGCTGTTTTTTATTGCCAATATTTAAAAAAAATGGTAACGTATGACTCGTACGACTTCTCTGCGCTTTTGAGCAAAGAGATTTTATTTATATAGTGTTTATATCCGCTCGTAGCTCAGCTGGTAGAGCAGCTCCCTTTTAAGGAGAGGGTCGCAGGTTCGATTCCTGCCGAGCGGACAAGAAAGAAAAATACTCCCATAATTTTTATCAATTTTTCGTTATAGTTGTTGAGGGTGAATCTTTCCAGTATTCGCCTTTTTCTATCAGATTAGCTCCGTGGTTTTCTTTCTCCATGGTTTCGTTCCACAGTGGTAATTTTTTTGCCTCTTCTACAATTTTTGCAAAACGAGGATTTATTAATGATAAAACATCCTCTACTGAAACAAATGTTACATTAACTTTATCTTTGACTTCTTTAAACATTTTTAATGTTTTTTGAACTTCTTCCTTTTTCCATTCACCAGCTGGATCATGTAATTCTTCCATATGTTCAAAAAGCGCTTTTGCTCTTCGTATTTGAAATTCATTCGTTAAAACTATTGGATGCTTCCATTTGTTTTCACAAATAAGTTTTGCCAAGGTAAGCATTTCAGTAAATGTACTATATGATTCTTCTTGAATTTCAATTGATTCATCTGGAACACCATATTTTTTTATTTGTTCTACAGAAACTCTCGCATAACTTATCGGGCCATCATTTTTTATCCATGACCCAGGTATAACTTTTGATTTTGGAAAATATTTATATAATTCAACGGCAGCTTTGTTTCTTGCGTGACCACCACTCATTGTGTTATGAATATCAACATCATTATATCCTCCTATTTTTCTCTCTCCGTGTTTACCATCAACTAATGTTTTTGCAAGTATAAAAATTGCATCAGGTTCTCCTTCACAGATATTTATATACTTCTCTTTTTTTATTGGATCTGTTACTTCTAGTGATTGATTATTTAGTTTTTCCATCTGTCGATTATACCATTACATCTCTTATTAAAAAGAGAGTAATTAATAATCAAAATCACCCCCCCGTAAGTAGACCTCTTGTTCTTTAAAAGTCACGTTTTGTGGTTTGTTACGTTATACTCAGTGTAAGGTGAAAAATAATGAATCAAAAGACATTGTTGATTTGATTAAACTGGCCAAAAAAGGCGACGGTGAAGCTTTTGGGTACCTGTACAATGAGTTTTATACACATGTATACCGATACATATATTTCAGAGTAGGATCATGGTCTTCGGAAACAGCAGAAGACATTACACAAGAAGTATTTTTAAAAGCATATAATTCTTTTAAAAATTACTCGTATTCTGGCACATCTCCTCTCGCCTATTTTTATACCATCGCTCGAAATATATTGATTGATAAAGGTCGAAAGAAAAAATTAACGATTGAAAGACTGGACCTAAAAGATACCGACATAGAAGAAATACCTGACGAATCAGAAACAAGGCTCGAGCAAAACATACGTGAAGAAAAAGAAAATGATTTACACTCAACAATACACCAGCTGCCAAAAGACCAACAAGATGTAATCATTCTCAAATTCATTGACGGCTTGTCGAACACAGAAATATCAAAAGTTTTACAAAAAAGTGAAGTAGCGATCCGCCAACTACAATCAAAAGGTCTCAAGTCATTAAGAAAAATTTTAAACAAATATGAATAACAATCAACAAAAAAAAGAATATAAAAGTGATGAAGAGGTAATACATTTTATTACCGAAAATTCAGCACACGCCCAGCCTAAAAAAGAATCTTTCAAAAGATTACTAGACAAAATACAAGAAGATACACCGAGTCCATATCTTGCGACTCGCAGTAATTTTCTTGTTTTTCAAAAGTCGTTTGTATTTGCCTTTGTCGCAATGCTGTTTTTTTCCGGAGGTGCTATTTATTTGCAACACAAAAACAATCAACCCCTATCACCTTCAACTAACACTCTCACTTCGACAACCGATGTGTCTGATCAAGGTCTTGCCAACGATGTAACAAACATAGACATTCAAATGAGTAATCTTGATGCAGACAATCAATATGTGTATTAACATGTAAGTAAAGGTTTGTATTTATTATTAGTCGTGTTTTATAAAAAAAATTTATATTTATATATATGTCCAAGTCAAAAATTATAGGTATCGTCATTGTTATCATTGTTATCGTTTTGGGAATCATGTATTTCAATGGATCATCAAAATCAAATAGTGCATCAAACACAAATCAAGCAACAAACACAACACAAACAAATACAAATAGCACTGTTTCTAGTCCAACAGACAATTCAGACGCTTCGCTAAATAATGACGTCAGTAATATTGATGCCCAATTAAACGGTCTTGATACTGACGTAAGCAGTACAACTCCAAGCTCAGATAGTACTCAATAGTCACATTTCTTCTGTTCTTTCGTTATACACAGTGTATTAACAGTAATAATAAAAAACTATGATCAACAAAAACACAATTTCAAAGTTCGCAATTGGTATGGTCAGTGTCGCTACTCTTTTATCAGGTTTTGCTGTAACAGCAAACGCTCAAACTTCTGCAACAACAAATTCAAATCTTGCAAAAGTAATTTCTCGTAGTGATACAGCAATTTCTACAAGAATTGATGCATTAAACAAACTCTCAACACGAGTTGGGCAAATGAAAAACATTTCTGCTTCTGAGGTTTCAAGCATATCAACTGAAGTTCAGACGGAAATCAATAATCTAACAACACTCAAATCAAAAATTGACGCAGATACTGATATAACAACGGCTCGTGCTGACGCAAAAAAAATAACAAACGATTATAGAATTTATGCTCTTGTAATACCACAAACATCTATTATTGCCTCATCAGACAGAATCACAACTCTTGTTGGAATGATTAATGCAATTCAAACAAAACTCCAAGCTCGAGTAACAACAGCCCAAAATACAGGAAAGGATGTTACAGCGCTCACTGCTGCTCTCACGGACATGACAGCAAAACTAAATGATGCAACCTCACAAGCAAACACAGCACAAAGTGGCGTGGTGTCCCTTACCCCCGACCAAGGTAACACAACAACAGCATCAGCAAACAAAGCCGCATTACTTTCGGCTCGAACAAACATCAAGACAGCAACAGCCGACTTGAAAGCTGCTCGACAAGACATCAATACAATCACTCAAGAACTAAAGGCAATAAAATAATTTATTAGTTAATTTTAAAAAAGACCCTTCTGCCTATCAGTCGGGTCTTTTTTAGTTATAAAAAAGCCCCGAAATTTCGGAGCTTTGAACAAAACACACATTTAAACAACCTCCACATACAGCGGAGCGTGATCGGATACTTCGTCAGGAAGAACTTTGAATTCTACAACAGTGAGTCCTTGTGAGACCAAAATGTAGTCGGCAAATTTACCTTCTTTTTTGTAGCGCGACGTGCGAGTCGATTTCACATTATATTCAGTGACAAGATTTCGCAGGTCCAAACATCTCTCAATATGCTCCAAACTTTTTGTGTCGGGATTGAGATTGAAGTCTCCACAAAATACAATTTCGCCGGGCAAGCTTTGGATACAGTTAATAATATTTTTGGACTGATCCAAACGGTCTTTGCTGTCTGTTTTTCCTTGACCATTCCAGAGTCCATGAAGATTAAGGACCGTAATTATTTTTCCATTTGGCTGCTTGATTGATGCGTACTGCAACACTTTTGGTGTATGACCAAAACGTTGTTGAGCTTGATCAAAATCAAGAGCCTCATGCACAAGCGCCCACCCTTCACGGATAATTTTGTAATCCTTCTTGATAAACATGCTGATTCCCCACCAGTCTTCCAGGCGTGCAACATATGTCGCACGATGTTTAGGAAAAGCTGTTTTTAAATCATCATGTAAGTCGACGTTGATGCCATCCATATAGACGTTTTCTTTTCCAAGCGCGTTATCATACACCTCCTGAAAACAAAACACATCAATATCAACGTGCTTTTCCAGAAATGTCGAGAGTTCATCTGCAAGGCGTCCGCCCCATGTGTTTAAAGTAATTATTTTCATGTTAAATATTTTAGCGTTCACTCTTACTCTACTTTTTAAAAAATGAATGTCAAATTAAAAAACCTCCGCACATAATGCGGAGGAATATACACAAAAAAATATTTATCAGCTGAGCTTTGGCCTTTTTCGACGAAGAACAAGATTCATCGCAAAGAAGAAAAGAAAAAACACAAACCAAAAGCCTGTTTTGGTAACGAACATGTGCGGGTTAAACCCTGCGATTGTTACAAATTCAAAAACCGTTGATAGGCAGTACACGATACTCGCAATCATTCCAAGCCCCACGCCCCATAGGATTTTTTTCATGTGTTTAAAAGCGGAAAGAAATCCAGCGGCAATGATACAAACAAGCGCTACACAATTACCAATTTGGGAAAGTGTAGATTGGTCTGAATAAATTAAGTTTTCCATATGTGTATTTTTTAAGAGTGAGATTTATATTAACCCTACTCTTTCTATACAAAATGTCAAAACACACATCGACTCTTCCAAAAAGCAAAATATGCGAGTATACTTTGCAAATATGGAGAACACAAAAACAAACGCCGTGCGTATTATTATCTTCTGTATTTTTATCGGTGCCATTATTATCATCATGAGTATGATTGTTGGAGGAACAACAACTTCAACCAAATTTAACGAATTTGCACAGTGTCTCACAACAAAAAAGCTTAAGTTTTATGGAGCATTTTGGTGTCCTCACTGCCAAGCACAAAAGGCTGCTTTTGGAGCAGGAGCTGAGTATTTGCCATATGTTGAGTGTTCAAATGCTGACCGTTCTCAAAATCAAACATGTAATGATGCAAAAATAGAGAGTTATCCAACATGGGTATACCCAAGTGTTATCTCATTTGATAGCCCTCAAGCTCCTCTAGTCTGTGAAATCCAGCCAGGACCAGCAACTCAAGACCCACAATGCGCCCAAGACGGCTCGCATTACTTCAAAACATGGATTTTTGGAGGCCTAAAGATGGAGTCCGACCAAGAACCAACCCATACAGGCAACACATGGACATTTGCCCCTGGTTCTCGAAGTGTTGGAGAGCAAGACACCCCAGAGGGATTCCAAAACCTTGCAAATTTTGCCTCATGTCCACTACCGTCAGATAATTCAACAAAATAATATGCAATCTTTCATCTCATTCTGGAACGGGCTCATGTGTATTGCTGTTTTTGGAGGAATTCTCGCGATTATGAAGCTGATATATGCCCTTGCCCTCCCAACAGACAAGCTTTCTAAACTTATTATTGGTTTTGTGCACAAATATATCCTTTGGATAGGTTTTGGATTGTCATCCGCCGCCCTTATCTCAAGTTTGATCTATTCAGACGTCATTGGATATCCTCCATGTATGTTCTGCTGGTGGGCACGAGTAATGTTTTACCCTCAAGTCATACTTTTTAGCCGAGCAATCATCAAAAGAGACCGTAGTATCTTGCCATATGCCTTTATTATGACCAGTTTAGGCCTTGTTATTGGTATATACCACTCAATTATCCAGATTACAGGTGAAGGATTCGTACCATGCACTGTTGGAGGAGTCTCTTGTGTCACACGCGACGTATTTATGTTTGGATTTATTACAATTCCACTCATGGGAGCCATTGGTTTCGCGGTTCTCTTCCTCTCGCTACTTATCAGTAAAAGAGCCAGTAAGTAACAGTTTGTCTGAGTTGTCCACAGGTTTGCAGGTTGTCTCATTTTTCTTGTTGTATAATATACTCAAACAAGAGAAGCGATGACTTTGGTGTTGAGGTAACCCACTTAGGGCTAAAACGAATACCTAGCTCGCATTTCAAAAAAGAGAATATTTCATTTTTAAAAATTGTACGTGAACGATGTTCATAAGCAAAGAAATAAGAAACGAAATAACATAATTATTAAACACTCTTTTTACGGTTCTTTATACAAAACAAATAAGTTCTTTCGAGGTTAGAATCCTCATTACTAGAGAAATCCTCATTTTTTAATAAAAAGGTTAGATTCCTTTTTCTCCAGAGGAAAATTTTTCTCACACTGTGCGCGGGGTTAGACTCCCCACATCTAAAGGCAAAGGGCCTGTCATATTTTTTCAAACATGTTTGAAAAAATATGACAGGCCCTTTTTAATTTGCCAACAACAATAAAAATAAAATACACACTTTGCATTTTGACAGCGAAGACTGCAATGCAAAGTGTGTATTTTATTTTTATTGTTGTTAACTACCCCAAAGATTCAAGAATAAATGTCTCAAGTGAAGTTTCCATATTTACTCCACCAAACATATTTTCATGAAACAACACAGAGAGAGCGATTAAATTTTTTTGCAATTCTTCGAGAGTGAATTTTTCAGCAGATTTTTTTGTTTTGCCATAGACAAACGGGTGCAATCCGGCTTCAACGGCATTTGAAGTTTTTTTTGTTAAAATCATGTTCTTTATTGCCCAAAAAATTTTTCCATGAATTTCATACGCATCAATACCAGCTGAAATCCCCGCGCGATATATTGCCCAAGCCATGCTCCTTTTTTTGTCACAGTAGGCATCAGTCAAAGAAAAAATATTAAAAGCTTCTTTTTTTTTTGCCTTACCATCATCAAATTTTTCGATAGTGGCATTAAGTGCCGTGATCTTTTTTACAAATGGTGCAAGCAAACTTTTTTCTGAGATTATAAAATGTTCGGACGATTCGGAAAGATCTGAAATGATATGTTCCAGCTGTGGACGAATATCAGTGTTGTCATATATTCCAGACAAAACAAAAACATTTTTCATGCCAAAAAGCGAAACGCTTTGTGCGGAAAAAATTATTTCTTCTTTGTTGAAATTGACGTCATTATATACAACAATATCACTTCCCTTTTCGCGTTCTTTTGCAAGAATCGCTTCTAGGCGTTTTGCGCGCGCATCAACATTTTGTCCAACAAGAATAGTAAGCATGTATTATAAAATTAAAATCGAACTTTCTTTTTGTATTCCTTGTATGATTCACCATATTTTTTTGCGAGGTGATGTTCTTCCATTGGAATAAAAACAAATTTTCCAAGAACAAATGCAATGACTGTCATACAAAACATGACAAAAGAGCCATACAAAAACGCAAGACCAAGAGCCATCAAAAGAAGTCCGTACTGTGTCGGCGAGCGAGTAATTGTATACGGTCCAACAAGAAAATGGGTGTGATTCAACGTATCTTTTTGTGAATTACGAACATGAGATGTTTTACCAGAAACATACTGTGCCCAAAAAGAAACACCTGTTCCAAGTAATATACAAATAAACCCAATCGGCAAAAAGGCAGATGAAGTAAATTTTATATCCCAAAATTGTTCAACAACAAAGCCAACAAATATGGAGACAAGATATACTGCATACGAGACAGCAAGCACTTGGTGAACAATAAGCCCAGAATCCGGCTCAGATTTTGGAGTTAAATCATGTGTAGTCATATATAAGGCGATTATACTCTCTACCTCGTTTTTTGCAAAAAAACAAAATTTCGCCAAAAAATTATTTCAACTCTCCCCAATTGTTGCCAACAGCAACATGAACCTCGAGAGGTACGTCAGATTTGCCATGTAAAAATTCAATTCTTTTTTTGATAACATTTTTCATGGCATCTTCAACAATACCAGAAACTTTTTCTACAACGTTTTCTTCAACTTCATACACCAATTCGTCGTGCACTTGAAGTACAAGATGTGCCTGTTCAACAACTCCTGCCGCACGTAATGCCTCGTCTGCGTCAGAAATGGCAAGCTTAATACAATCCGCGGTTGCAGTCCCTTGAATGGGTGCATTACCAGCCTGACGTTCTGCCATCGCACGCATAAATGGAAGTGGCGACTTGAGTGCCCCAAAGTATCTGCGTCGACCAAAGAGAGTTTCCGTGTATCCATGCGTTTTCGCAAATTCAGTAATACTGTCCATATATCCAGCAATTTTTGGAAAACTCGCAAAATAATTATCATAAAAAACTTGCGCTTCTTTGCGTGTACCGCCAAGATTTTGTTGCAGTGCAGACACACCCATTCCATACAAAATTCCAAAATTAATAACTTTGGCTTTGCGACGCATTTCATGAGTAACTTCATTTTCCGGAACACCAAACACGCGACTTGCAACAGCCGAATGAATATCTTTGCCGTCTTTAAATACCTGAATCAAAAATTCATCACCCGAAAGGAGTGCGGCAATACGGAGTTCGATTTGAGAATAATCAAATGCAATAAATTTGTATCCTTTTTCAGCAACAAATGCTTCACGAATTTTTTTGCCAAGTTCGTTTTTTATCGGAATATTTTGAAGATTTGGGTTCTGTGATGAGAATCGTCCGGTTGTTGTACCAGCTTGCGTGAAACTGGCATGCAGTCGTCCATCCGGACCTACAAGCGCCGGTAATGTGTCTATATATGTCGATAGCAGCTTAGAGAGTTCTCTGTGAACAAATATTTGATCAATAATCGGGTGTAATCCTTGAAGCTTTTGAAGTTCGCTTTCACGTGTAGAACGTGCACCGCCTTCTGTTTTCTTCATACGAGCACCAGAACCTTCACCAACCTTAAGCTCGTCAAACAACACTTCTCCGAGTTGTTTTGGCGAATTAATATTGAATTCTCGTCCAGCCATGTGCCAGATTGTTTTCTCGACAGCACTCAATTCTTTGTGTCCATCGTCAGCCAGTTTTTGCATCATGTCTGTATCAATCTTGATGCCATACTTTTCCATTCCATCGACAATAGACATAATCGGTAATTCGATTTTTTCGTATACAAAAGAAAGATTCTTGTCTTGTATATCGGCCAATATTTTTTCACGAGCATCGGCAAAATTCTTTGAGCCACCATAGTGCACGATGTCTTCATATGTAATCGCCGTTAAATCAGAATTAATAAGCCACAATGCAATCGCAAGACGTTTTGTTTCTTCGGGATTTTCATCAACCAATTCAACTCTTGGAGTTTCTGACTTTTTAGATTCCCCTCCAAAAACAGACCGAACTCGATTAATCAAACTGCGAAATTCAAATTCACGAAACATTTCTTCGACTTTTTCAATATCAATATTCTCAAGAAATGTTTTTTCCGGTTTCTGCCATTGTATTGGTGCATCGCGTCGAATAGTTGCAAGTGTTTTAGAAAAAAGTGCTTCTTCTTCCCCATTTTTCAAAAGCTCAATCATACGAGCCTTGATACCGGCAGCAAGAAAAACACTCTCATCTTTTTTGAGTTTTTTGTACAAATTTTCCAATGTCCCAAAATTTGAAATCAAATCACCTGCGGTTTTTTCACCGATACCAACAATACCAATAATATTGTCAGATTGATCACCTCGAAGCCCTTTGTAATCAGGCAATAAATTGGGCGCAAACCCAAAACGCGCCTTGACTGCATCTTCGTCATAAATAACAGTATCGTTGATTCCTTTTTTCAAAGTAAAAACTTGCACACGCTTGTTATCAACAAGTTGCAATGTATCCATATCACCTGATGCGATGATAATCTCCAAAGATTTGTCTTTTTTTGTTTCTTCAACAATCGTCCCCAAAATATCGTCAGCTTCAAAACCAGGTGCGTCATAAATCGGAATGTGCAATGTCTCAAAAATTCTACGTGAACTGATTATCTGTTTGACCAAATTTTCGTCCGCTTTTGCTCGTCCTGCTTTGTAATTTTGGTATGCTTCATGACGAAATGTTTTTTGGGGAAGGTCGTAACAGGCAACGACATAGTCAGGTTTGAAATCAGTCACTATCTTCATAAGCATCGTTGCAATACCGTAAAGCGCGCCAGTAGGCTCACCTGAGGAATTCGAAAATTCGGGCAGTGCATGATACGCACGATGGATAATCGCATGCGCATCAAGAAGAACAAGGCGCTGTTTTTTTGTTTTTTCGGACATGTTTAGAGTATACACAAAAAAAGAGCTTTAGGGATATATACCCTAAAGCTCCACAATAACACTAAAGTTCCTTTCTTTTTTTTGAGTTAAAAAATGCTTTTACCGCTGGTGTTTCATTCAAAACATCAACCATTTCAAGTCGCTGTTTTTCTGCAAACACAATCAGTTCTTTTGGATCTTTAGTAAGAACTGGTCGTGGATTCAAAAATGTTATACCTATTGTTTGAGGAGAAAATCTCTTTACTCCACCCTTGGCTCGATATAAAAGCGGCCATGAAAAAATAACAGGAAGAATTTCTACCCCAGCCTCATATGCTATTTTGTGTATAGCACATGCGAGTTCGCGAACTCGCAATGTTAATGCTTCTTCAATCAAGATTCGTCCAGATTCTGGAAAAACTAACACGTTATGACCAAGAGCAAGTTCTTCTTTCATTCGTTTTTTCATATATGGAAAGGTACGGGGATCGTTTCTATCCACAGGTATTGCATATTTTTTAAGCAACCACCCAACAACAGGAATATAATGCAAATTTGTTCCATATACAATATTCCAACGGCCACCCATCAACAAAAGAGTGATAACTGCTAAAAAATAATCTATAAAACTCGAATGATTTGGAGTAACAATATACGGACCTCCTTTGGGAGGAAGATTCTGAAAGTTAACTATTATTCCAAAACAAGAAAGTGCAACTAAAAACGCCGCTCCAACCAATTTCCATTTCAAGTCTTTTCTAATTGCTAAAAAAAGAAAAAGGAATGGGCCGAGGCAAATTCCAGCAACAATAACTATTGTCCAGATAAGAGGAGTCAAAAGACCATCTGTAATATAGCTTCTCGGTATTCCAACCTTTTTTCCTAATTGGTCAAAAAAATGAATAGCAAAAAAGAAAGTAATAATGCACAAATAAACAGTCCAAGAAATTACAAGAGTTTTGTGATAGACAACTGGATTTTGCCCTTGCAGAAAAAACTGATAAGCAAAACTTAATCCCACTGCTATCACAACAGTGGCAATAAACATAATGCACGCTGGTATGACTACAGTAGCGATATTCATCACGAACCGTTTTAGAATGAGTTTCATTTTAAATAATTTTGTTTGAAATCAATACTACAACTTTTGAGGCAAATGTCAAAAAATCATACCTGTATTGATTTAAAAAATTATTTCTCTTTCATTCTCATTTTTATGCGCGAGAAAAATTTTGTACGCAGTTTTTGGAATTATTTCTTCTACTCGCTCAGGCCATTCAATCAAAATCAAATTTTTGGGATTAGATATCAATTCTTCCCAACCAAGATTGAGCAATTCTTTGTGAGAATTGAGGCGATATGCGTCGATATGCACGAGCTGGGCAAAATTCCCCTTCGGGGAATTTTGCCCAGCTTTCAAATCATAACTTTTCATTATCACAAAAGTCGGAGAAATAACATTTTCACGAACACCAAGTTCACGAGCAATTGCCTGTGTGAGTGTGGTTTTGCCGGCACCCAAATCGCCAGAAAGCGCGACGATAGTCGCGCTTTGTCCGGCTTTGAAATTGGCAACAACCGCTTGCGCAATTGTTACAATTTCATCTTTTAAAAATGTCTTAGTGGTGGATGTCATTGTGCACGTTTGTATTGTGAACATGATTATCGTTTTTTGTCTTACTACCGAGAATCATATAGTGTCGAATAAGCAAGATTATAACAATAATAAGGCCGATAAGGATAACCCATCCAAGAAATGTTGACGGAAAGAATCCATCTCCAAAGTAAAATCCTCCGTTACTTACTACTGGTGGAACAGATACGGTGTTCATGTAGTATGCAACAGCACTGTCTTGAGCACCTGATGGTACAGCAAATGAAAGTGTTGCGGTCGAAACAAGATTACTTCCAGAGAGTACATCCATGTTTGTAACTGCTTCAATACTGACTGAACCTTGTGCATCTTTTTCGAGTGAACCAAGTGTTGCAACAACGGTATTGTTTGTTGTTGGCATTCCTTGTGTTGAATATCGATACATAACTCCGTTTGGAAGAATTACGTTAAGCACTACGTTTGACAATGTTTCGTTTGAAACGTTTTTGTAATTGATTGTGTAGAGAATTGTGTCTCCTGGTGCAACAGTTTGGTATTGATCAGAAATTGAGAGTGCTGCAAGAGCAGATCCTGTTCCTGTTCCATATGTAATGTGATGTGTGTGATCAACATACACTGGAACAACTTGTGTGACTGGAGTTGTAAATGAAACAATATCTCCAGTTGTAATTACTCCCCCATTATTAATATCTGCACGATAGTAATATGTTGTACCTGGAACAGTTGAAATAGTGTTGAAGTAATTTTGTAATGTGTATGTTGAAACAGTTTGTGGGTTTGTTTGAGAACCAAGTGAATATGAAGTTCCATATTCAAAATATGCATTTACATTACCAACACTTGAAGCCTGAGGAACAAGTCCGTTCAAACGTGCAGATGTTGTTGAAACATTTGTTGCAAGCGTTGTAATAGGAGTAATAACTACAGGAGTAATCGGAGATGGGTTTGGTGTTGGGTACGGGAACGGAGTCGGATTTGGCAATGGAATCGGTGGGTAATAATTTTGTTGGTTTGAAGAAACATACACTGTTTGTGTTTGAGGATTGTTGTAAATCAAATCATACGCAGTAAGTGTATAGATTGCTGAACCATGAACACCGAGACCTGGCATTGAACCATACTGACTTTGAGAATATACACCAGGACCAGAAACTGTAACTGAACTACAGCCAGTTGTATTCCATGCAATAGTTGGAGCGTTTCCTTCTGGAACAACAACACTCGTTCCACCATTTGCAGTAAAGTAACTGATATAACAACCTGATGTTGTTATATTGTTACCTGACACACTTACGTATGTTGTTGCAGTTACCGGTGAACCGTTTTGATTATATGCAGTTATTACATAAGAAGAATACGCATAAATCGGACCAGTTGTAATTGAATTAGTATAAACTTGTGTGTTTGAAAGATTTGTACCAGAAACAGTTACACGACTGATACAGTTTGATGTACTCCAAGAAAGTGTTGTTGAATTTCCAGAAATAACATTACTAGGACTTGCGGCAAAATATGTAATCTGACAATCATTGTTTGAAGATCCGTATGTTGTTACGGCAACATTACGTGTATCACTCGAACCGTTTGATCCATTTGCTGTGAGTGTGTAACTATATGAACCACTAAGTGTTCCAACAGAAACACTTCCAGACAATGCTTGTGCTCCAGTAAATGTAGCTCCTGCAACATAGACACTTGTACAGTTTGATGTAGTCCATGCGAGTGTTACTTGAGTATTATTTGGAACTTGAAGTGAACCTTCAACTCCGTTTGCTGTAAACAATGAAACTGAACATGTTGTTGGAGCAGTTCCTACATAAATTGTAATTGTACGGTTGTCAGTATTCCCTGCTGCATCATTTGCGATAAGAGTAATAGTATTTACCGGAAGTACAAGTTGTGCTGTTGCAGTAGAACCAGACAATGCTTGTGCTCCAGTATATGTGTGCCCAAGAACTGTAACACTTGTACAGTTTGAAGTATTCCAAGAAAGTTGTGCGATTGTGTTGTAAGGAACAGTTGTACTATTTGTCGTAAAAGACACAATTGAACAAACCGTTGGAGCAGTTCCCACATTCGCAGTCACCGTACGTGTCGCAACACCAGGAGCACTCAATGTGAAATTCTGAGTTGAAGTAAGGGCACCAGTTTGTACAGAATTAGAAGTTGCTTGTGTTCCGTAATATGTTACTCCGTTAACTGTTACGTTTGCACAGTTTGAAGTATTCCATGCAAGAGTTGCTGACGCACCGTACGCTACAGAAGCGTATGATTGTGAACCGTTGATTGAGAAAGAGTTGATGGAACAAGAAGAAACGATAGGAGTACTAACGATAAAAGATGCAACCACTGAACCACTGTGACAATATCCATCAGATGACGGACATGTATTCCATCCCGGAATTGATCCAAGATTTATTCCAGAAGTGAAGAGTTGCGAAGCAGTTTGTCCATTTGGAAGAGCAGAAGCAGAAAGTGATTTATTTGGATACCACAATACCTGACTGAGCGAAAGTGTCTGTGCACTTGAAATATTTACTGTTCCAGAACCGATTGATCCTGAATTTACAAAACCAGTAAAGTTAAACGTACTGAGTTTTGGTCCTGTTGGATCATTCAAATGTACAACAGCAACAGCTGGATTTGTATCAGTGTTGTGATAATAAATACGAACATTTACAATATCACCTGGATTTGCAGAAACTGTTGGACCCCAACATGTAGCACTCGCATTTTGCTGTGTTGTATCGTTCGCAACAGAAACTGTTGGACAATCATTTGGAGCATTGTTAAACGCAGCGTGAGCTGGGTTCACATATCCAGGGAAAACGACAAAGAGCAGCGCGAGAGCGACTGTCATTGAAATCTTTTGCACATTTTTTATAATATTTTTCATAATAATATTTGATTAAACTCTTATAAATTAATAATTACATCTTTTAATTCTCAATCCCATCAATGATTAAGAGCTAAAATAATGTACCCAGCAAGAAACGTTTTGTAACGATTTTGCTGAGTACGGATAATTTAGCATATTTACGAATTTAATGTTGGGTATGCTGACCCCCAGGACCACCATTCATCGCCAAGGCATTATTGGCAGCAGCGCTCTTCACAACAAGGTAAAGAGTTGTTCCTATGCCGGTTATTATGGCATCACGTATCAACCCCCCCGATGTGTATGGAATTCCCAAAATAGTTTTTTTGGGGGCTCCACCATTTGGAGGAAACATGTTTGCACATGTATTGGTCTGACGAACTGGCGCATTGTTCGCTTGCTTGATTGAATCAAGCAGCCGGCGGTATTCCTCATGATAGATATAATCATAGGAGTTCTTGTCAATCCCGCCGTCTCCATCTGTGGTTGGTATTAGGTGTGAACCTTTATATGTTGTATTGGATGTTGTACACCCCTTACACTTACAGTTCTTGTCTGAAGAACCACCACCAGTACGACGATCAGCATTTGAACGCACTGCATCTTGTATGTGCTCTCTTTTCACCCGAGCTTCAGTTTTTAACTTCGCATGGGTTTTGATAAATTCAGCAACACAATCGATGCGCCCGTTGGTGCTATCTGACAGATATTTCATGTCAGTGCGAACGTCGTGCACAGAATCGAGCATAGCTGTGATTACGTCGGACACATTGCCGACCAAAATGAGCGAATCATACTTCTGCTTCTGCTTGATTATTTCAAGCTGCAGCGAAGTCTTTTTTTCATTGTCGGTTATGCGCGACGATAGATCAGTTTGGCCCTTTTTCAGAGAGTCAATGGCCTTTGTTATTGGGCCTTTTTTACTCAACTTGCTCTGAAGAGCACTGATCTGTCCCTGTTGGGTTACAATAGCCCGCGCGAGGAAATTAATTGTATCTTCGCGGGTTTTAACCCACGAGGGCCAGTTAATACCTTTTGCAGATATCCCGTCCGGTAAATGTTTTACAGTTACCGAACCTCTGTCGCCTATGTAATAGGTCGACGAGTTTTCCTGCGCACTGGCGCGGTTAAAGATCGCCGAAATTCCGGCAATAGTGAGCATTAGCAACATTTTTTTCATAATTTGCCTATTTAATTGTTTTTAACAATGTTATAAAATGAGTTTCTTTATTTGGCACCATTGTACACCATATGATACAAAAAGTCAAGGACCCTCCCTCGAGGCATTTTCATTGTTTATGTTTGTGCTGTATAATAAAAAAACATTTATGACTCAAGACTTTAAAGACAAAGACGAACGAATTACCAAACAAATAGGAGAATTCCGCGCACAAGAAGAAGAGCTCCTTGTTCAGACCCTTGCTGAGGCACGATATGGTGTTCCATATGTAGACCTTTCTGCAACAACAATTCAAAATGAGGCACTTCGTTTAATTACCGAAGAAGTCGCTCGCAAAATCGGAGTTGCTCCATATAAAGCAATTGGAAAATCAGTTGATCTTGCAGTTCTTTCTCCTGCATCTGATGAAGTTAAAGCATATGTCGATGATTTGACCCGACAAGGCTTTGGTCCAATCAACGTACACATGGCCTCCCACGCATCACTTCAACGTGCATGGAGTCGATACGGTGAACTTTCTGCATCTGCCGAATCAATGAAAGGAGGTCTCGATGTTTCCATAGAAATGCTTGAAAAACTTCAAAAAGAAATTCATTCGATGGATGATATCAAAACCGAAGCAGAAAAAATTCTTGCAGCCAATGACAAACACGCAATTTCTCACCTTCTCGAAATCATGCTCGCAGGTGCAATTTCGCTCAAGTGTTCAGATATTCACTTAGAAGCCGAAGAAAAGAGAATGCGTGTACGTTTTCGTCTCGACGGAGTACTGCAAGACGTTTTGTTTATGGATCCACACATCTATCACCTCCTCAATGCTCGTATCAAACTCATTGCCGGACTCAAACTCACAATCACAACAAAAGCTCAGGACGGAGGATTTAGTATTATTATTTCCGGATTGGAAATCCGTATGCGTACATCAACCGTCCCTGGTTCGTATGGAGAATCAATCGTTATGCGTATTCTCGACCCACGTTCCATCCAAGGAGATTTGGCAAATTTCGGTATTGAACCACGTCTCTACAAAATCATCGAAACAGAAATCAAAAAACCAAATGGACTCATCCTTATTACTGGTCCGACTGGTTCCGGTAAAACAACAACGTTGTATGCATTCTTGCGCAAAATTTATTCTCCAGAAATCAAAATCATGACAATCGAAGATCCTGTCGAATATCACCTCGACGGAATCGTACAAACACAAACAGAAAAAGGATATGATTTCTTGGCCGGTCTTCGTGCCGCACTTCGTCAAGACCCAGACGTTATCATGGTGGGAGAAATCCGTGATGGTGAAACAGCAAAAATCGCAGTCGAAGCTGCACTTACAGGACACATTGTGTTTTCAACGCTACACACCAACAACGCCGCAGGTGTTATTCCCCGCTTGATCGACCTCGATGTAAACTCAAAAATTTTGGTTTCTGCGCTCTCGCTCTCAATCGCACAACGTCTCGTGCGCAAACTCTGCAAAGTATGTAAAGCAGAACGTCCAACAACTCCAGAAGAACAAGCCCTCATGTCAAAAATTTTGAAAGGTGCAGCTGCTGCAGGTAAAAATTTGGAAGCATACAATCTCAAAGCAGACCAAGAAATCAAATTGTTCAAAGCTGTCGGATGTAAGGAGTGCAACAACACTGGATACAAAGGACGTATTGGAATCTTCGAGGCAATTCTCACCGACGAAGCAATCGAAAAAATAATTCCAACAAATCCGAGTGAGCGTGAAATCAAACGCGTCGCAAACCAACAAGGAATCTTCAATATGCAAGAAGACGGTGTGGTCAAAATCGTTTCAGGAATCACCACAATCGAAGAAGTGCAAGATGTTGTAGATTTGAATGAAGAATAATAAAAATGACTCCATTAATGGAGTCATTTTTATTTACAAGCATCAAAAAAAAGCATAAATCTCTAAATAATCCTTCTTTCTACTAGGAGTAAGAAGTAAGGGCACCGCGGAGGATAGTTTTCGTGATTCCAAGAACGAGCCTGGATACCAAAACGTCCTTTACGAAACCCTATACGGTCCGAGAACCTGATCACTTAGAGATTTATGCCTTCTTAAGGTAAACAAATGATATACTATGCGTGTGCCTCGCATACCAAATGAGTGTTATTAGATTCGGGAATAGTGTAGCATATCGCAGTTTAAATGTCAAGCACCCAATTTTTAGCAAAAAATGAAGTAATTTATGGAACCAATTGAAGAAAAAAACGAAATAGATACCCATCTCGACCACACATTACGACCTGATAGATTCGATGATTATATTGGCCAAGAATCAATCAAGCAAAATCTCAAAATTTTGCTTCAAGCAGCGTCTGAACGCAATCACCCAGCCGAACATATTCTCTTTTATGGACCACCAGGACTCGGCAAAACCACACTCGCACACCTTATTGCTAAAGAAACCGGACGTTCACTCAAATCAACATCAGGTCCTGCAATCGAAAAAGTTGGCGACCTCGCATCAATACTCACCAATTTGCAACCTGGAGATATTTTGTTTGTGGACGAAATTCATCGCCTCAACAAAACGATTGAGGAAGTCCTCTACCCTGCAATGGAATCAGGCGTACTCGATATTATTATCGGCAAAGGCCCATCCGCGCGCACCATTCAACTCGATCTTCCACCATTTACACTCATCGCAGCAACAACACGCATTGCATTACTCTCTTCCCCTCTTCGTTCACGATTTTCTGGAGGAACATTCCGTCTCGAATTTTATAAAGAAGAAGAAATCGGAAAAATCATTCGCCGTTCGGCAAAAATCTTGGGTGTAAATGCAGACGATGAGGCAATCGCTGAAATTGCAAAACGTGCGCGATTTACTCCACGCACTGCAAACTATTTTTTGAAACGTTGCCGTGACTACGCGCAAGTTCACAAAAAAGATTTGGACAAGAAGACTGTGTTTCTTGCACTCTCGCTTCTTGGTATCGATGAACTCGGATTATCTGAATCTGACCGACAAGTACTCACAACGATTATCGAAAAATTTGGTGGCAATCCCGTTGGACTCAATACACTCGCAGCTGCAACAAGTGAGGAAGAAGCAACTATCGAAGATGTTGTTGAACCATACCTTATTCAACGCGGACTTCTCGAGCGCACTCCTCGCGGACGCATCGCAACAAAAAAAGCATACGAACATTTGGGTTTTGATTATCCGGAGGATAAATAAAACCTTTTTCAAATAAATTTTATTTTGTGGATATATCTAAAAATATATGTTACTTTGAACGTATATTTTTTCATTCACAAAATAAATATGTAAATTATGAACGAAACAACGACTGTTTCAGAAATTCGGTGTTATCCGATAAAATCATGTGCCGGGGTCTCCCTTCAGACCGCCGAAGTTGGAAGAATGGGAATCAAATACGACCGTCAATGGATGGTGGTTGATGCAAATGGAACATTTGTTTCGAAACGAGAAATCACAATGATGTCACAGATTAAGGTGATATTTTCACCCAATCAGGACTATCTGTATGTAAACGCGCAAAACATGTCAACGTTGATGATACCAACTCAAGGTTTTCCTGGAGAATTTTTGGAGGTAAAAGTATGGGACACTATATGCACAGCCATCGAGCAGGGCAAAAAAGTAAACGACTGGTTCACAAAATTTTTGTCTCGTACAAAACCTGGACACTACCGTCTGGTACGCATGCCAGATAATTATGAGCGGATTGGTTCCGACGGAGTATCTAACCTTGCGTTTGCAGATGGATATCCGTTTTTGTTTTTATCGCAAGCTTCTATTGATGACCTTAACAGCAAATTAACAGACAAACTTCCGGCAAATAGATTTCGAACAAATATTTTGCTCGATGGATGTATTCCATATTTTGAAGATTCTATGGATACATGCAGAATTGGCACTGTCTCATTTACAGGCAAAACTCTGTGTCCACGTTGCCCTATCACAACGACCAACCAGAAAACATCCGAACATGCAAAAGAACCGTTGCGTACACTTGCAACCTATCGCAAAACAGACGCCGGTGTTGTATTCGCACGAAATTTTGTACACGAAAACCAAGGAATAATTTCTGTTGGAGATATCGTTCATTGTTAACACAAAAGAATTTTATTTACACAAGCCCGAATGTTTTTCGGGCTTTTTTATTTTTCAAACTTGAAGTAATAAAACAAAAGTTGTAAGCTGCTTGGTATGTCAGGACATAATAAATGGAGCCAAATAAAACGTACAAAAGGTGCAAGCGATGCAAAGAAAAGCCAGATATTTGGCAAACTTTCACGAATGATTTCAACTCAAGTCAAAATGGCAAAAGGTGACCGTAATGCAACGGCAGTTATTTCTGCAATCGACAAAGCTCGTGCTGCTGACATGCCCAATGACACCATAGAGAGAGCAATCAGCAAGGCAACAGACGCAAAAGAACTTGAAACGATTGTATATGAAGCATATGGACCAGGAGGCGTCGCGATTATCATTCTCGCACTTACAGACAATCGCAACAAAGCAGCTCAAGAAATCCGTCATATACTTTCCAAAAACGGATTCGCGCTTGGAGCAATCGGATCCGCAATGTGGGCATTTACAAAAGAAAAAAGTGGTGAACTTACTCCAAATATGACAATTCCCCTTTCGGAAGAAGACTCTTCACTTCTTGAAAAACTCGTTGATGAATTGGAAGCAAGCGACGAAGTCCAAGAGGTCGTCACAAACGCGGAATAATTGTATACTCAACAATATGAGAATTATTGGCATCGATCCGGGAATCGAACGTGTTGGTATTGCCGTTGTCGAAAAAACAGCCGGCAAAGAAAATTATTTGTATTCAGAATGTTTCAAAACGTCTCCAAAACTTTCTCACTCAGACAGACTCAAACTCATCGGTGAAGAAATTTCGGAAGTGGTAAAAAAATTTAATCCGGACGGACTCGCGATTGAAAAACTTTTTTTTGAGACAAACACCAAAACCGCAATGGCTGTTGCCGAAGCACGCGGAATGATGTTATATGTATGTTCGCTTGCAAAACTTAAGATATTCGAATACACTCCGCTCGAGATAAAAGTAGCAGTCACCGGATATGGCAAGAGTGACAAACACGCAGTCATGCACATGGTACCCATGCTCATTAAACTTCCCAATCACAAAATGATTGATGATGAAGTTGATGCAATCGCAGTTGCGCTCACATGTTTTGCATATCAAAAATTTTAACAAAAATAATTTTTTGTTTTCCACACACTTTTGCTCTTGCAAAAGAAATGTTGTTTTGTTACAAATGTAATCAAGAAAAAAGGTCAAAAAAATTACTATAAAAATATACTTTTGAATTATGAAATTTGATGGTGATGAAGAATACAAGGATCCGGATGATGCTGATTTCGTTCCTCTCGATGAAGAGGATGACGAATTTTTAGAAGATGATTTGGGTCTTGGTGATGATTTACTCGCGACAGATGATGACATCGACGAAGATGAAGACGACGAGGCAGAGCTTGATGTGATTTAATACATAAAAAACAAACCGACCATTTGGTCGGTTTGTTTTTTATACAACTTTAAAAAATCTGTGTTTGCCAACTCGATATGTTCCCTTTTTTACGACACTTCCGTGTGTTGTGATTTTTGTATCATTGTCCAAAAAAGTAACAGCTCCATCGTCAACAAGTCTTCGTGCTTCGGTTTTTGAACTTGCACAACCACTTTGAATTATTGCTTCAATGATATCTGCATTCTCATCAACAGAAATTTCAGTCACATTTTCCGGAATTTTTCCTTTTGAAAAGGTATCAACGAAGTTTTGTTCTGCTTCTTGTGAAGCTTTCTCGCCGTGATAAATTGCAACGATTTCGCGAGCCAGACGCATTTTTAAATCACGAGGATTACCATCGCCAGCCTCCAACATGTTTTTGATTTTTTCAACTTCATCTACTGGAGTGTACGATGCGAGAGAAAAATATCGTGGAATCAATGCATCCGGAATAGACATAACTTTGCCATACATATCATTTGAATCATCGGCAACCCCAATATAGTTATCGAGAGATTTGGACATCTTTTCTTTTCCATCAAGACCTTCCAAAATATCCATTGCCATCACAGCTTGTTCAGGTTGACGATTTATTTTCATAACATCGCGACCCATAAGCATATTAAATGTTTGATCTGTTCCACCGATTTCCAAATCACATGAACCATAAATACTTGCAATCATACTTGAATCAATACCCTGGAGAACCGGGTACAACATTTCATGCATATACAATTCATTTCCACTTTGTAATCTGTCTTGAAACAAATCACGAGCAATAAGCCGTGCATGTGTAACATGACGAAGTGTTGCAAGCACTCGAGTAAAAGAAACAGTGTTGATATGCTTGTTACCCAAATGAGTTTTTTGCATTCGAGTATTTTCAAAAATTACAGATTTACCGAGAAACGAATTGGATGGAACAGTGATATGACTTGTGTGTTGTTCGTTGTTAATCGTAACGGATGAATTGGTGTCAGCAAAAATATCTACAACATCCAAAAACCAATCAGAATTTCTAATCCAAGAAAAAACAGATGAATCCATATTCAAAATTTTTCCAACTTGGTCAATATATGTTTTCATATTAGCCTCAATTTCTTTTTGGCTGATTTCTGGACGGACTTTGCTCTTTCCTGTTGGGTCACCGATTTGAGTTGTGTAGTCTCCAATAAGAAAAACTATTTTACATCCGATATCTTGGAATGCACGGAGTTTGCGCAATACAACAGCATGACCCAAATGAATATCAGGTCGTGTTGGGTCGGCACCGAGTTTTATAACGATATCATTAGGATATTCCCCACGAATTTTGGCTTCCACCTTTTGGCGGAATACATTGTCAGGATCAACAAACATCGACACCCCGCGAGAAAAAAGTTCTTCATGTTTCTTCATATAATAAAAACATTACCACAAAAAATACACTTTGTCTCTGGATGTTATGATATGATATTTGAATGCAACCAACTCACAAAAAAAGACATATTATTAGAAATTTGTTCTTCGCTATCTTTGGACTCGGTGCGGTTATTTTTGGATTATTAACAATTTGGATTAGCACTCTACAACTCCCTGATTTTTCATCCTTTGATAGCCGAAAACAAGTTAATTCAACAAAAGTATACGACCGCACTGGCAAGATTGTTCTCTATGACCTTGGTTCTGATATTCACCGCACAACGGTTTCATATACCGAAATGGGCCCAGCAATAGAAAACGCAACAGTCGCAATTGAAGACTCTGATTTTTATCAAAACATCGGAATTGAGCCAAAATCAATGCTTCGTGCGTTGATTGCAGACATAACACACGTTGGTGCAGTGCAAGGCGGTTCGACAATCACACAACAAGTCATCAAACAAAGTCTTCTTTCGAATGACAAAACAATCGTTCGCAAAATGAAAGAAGTTATTCTTTCTCTCAAACTCGAACGCGAGTACTCAAAAGACGAAATTCTTGGAATTTATCTAAACGAAATCCCATATGGAGGCAATGTTTTTGGTATTGCAGAAGCATCTGAAACATTCTTTGGCAAAAAACCATCCGAGCTTACACTTGCAGAAGCAGCATATTTGGCAGCAATTCCAAATGCACCAACACACTATTCTCCCTATGGAACACACAGAGACGATCTCGATGCTCGCAAAAATTTGGTTCTTACACGAGAACATGATTTGAAATTCATTACTGACACAGAATACGCTCAAGCAAAAAGTGAAAAGGTTACATTTAAACCTCAACAACCACAAGGAATCAAGGCTCCTCATTTCGTATTTTTTATAAAAGACTACCTCGAACAAAAATATGGCGCAGACATGGTTGAGTCAGGAGGAATGAAAGTCATCACCACACTTGATTATGGATTACAACAAGCAGCAGAAGCAGCCGTTCAAGAGTATACAACAGGAGACAAGAAACAAATTCCAGATGAAAACGCAGGACTTGTGGCAATTGATCCAAAAACAGGACAAATTCTTGCGATGGTTGGTTCACGAAATTATTTTGACACAGAAATTCAAGGAAACTTCAATGTGACAACGGCTCAACGACAACCGGGTTCGTCGTTTAAGCCATATATATATGTAACATCATTTGAAAAAGGATTTACTCCAGAAACAATGCTTATGGATGTACCAACAGAATTCAACACATATTGTGATCCGTACGGCAAACCAATGGCCGGACACAGCCAAGATGAATGTTATATGCCAAACAACTTCGACAACAAATTCCATGGACCACTTTCGATTCGTGATGCACTCGCTCGATCAATCAACGTTCCAGCTGTAAAAACTTTGTATATTGTTGGAATTAATAATGCAATAAAAACCGCTCAAGATATGGGAATTACAACTCTCACAGACCCAACTCGATACGGACTTTCTCTTGTGCTTGGAGGTGGAGAAGTAAAACTCATTGATATGGTAAGCGCATATGGAGTTTTTGCAACAGAAGGATATCGTCATCCATATTCAGGAATATTGTCTATTCAAGACAAAGATGGAAATTCACTCGAAACATGGCAAGATGATCCACGACAAGTGCTACCAAGAAACCCAACACTTCAAATAAGCAGTATCCTTTCCGACAACGTGGCACGTACTCCAACATTCGGAGCAAATTCTGCTTTGTATATATCTGACAAAGGAGATGTTGCTGTAAAGTCCGGAACAACAAACGACAACAAAGATTCTTGGGCTGTCGGATATACCCCATCACTCGTTGCAGGAGTATGGCTTGGTAAAAATGACAACACACCAATGCCAACAGGTATTACAGCCGCACCAATTTGGCATCAATTTATGGAAGCCGCACTTCAAAATTACCCTATTGAATATTTTGAAAAACCAGATCCTGATCCAAACTACAATCAGCTTCCTCCTGTACTTCGAGGACACTTCGAAGGAAACCAGAGTTTTACAATTGATACAATTTCAGGATTACTCGCAACAGCTCTCACACCAAAAGAAACACAAAAAGAAATGGTTATCACAGATGTTCACGATATTCTTCATTGGATATCAAAAGATAATATTTTAGGAGGTATCCCCGCAAATCCAGCAAGTGATCCTCTCTATAACAACTGGGAGACTGCGGTGCAAAATTGGTGGGCAGCAAACAGTTCAAAATATCCAATAGTTAGTGCATCTCAAAAACCCACAACTGAAGACAATGTACACATTCCCGCAAATATTCCTCACGTAACAATCACAAACCCAAAAATTACAGATGTTCTCTCGATGAACAAATCAGTAACTGTTAAAGTTGATACAAGCGGAACATACCCACTTCAAAAAATCGATGTGTTTATGAACAATGTGTATGTTGGAACAGGAAAAGGATTATCACCAACACTTTCATTTACACCAAAAGATATCAAAAATATTACTGAGGGTCCAAACACACTTATGATTGTTGCAACTGATTGGGTTTACAACACAGCAAGCGTTAGTCAGATAGTAAACATTACTTCTCAATAAGAAGTTTCCAAAAAAAACAAAATACACACTTTTCATTGCAGTCTTCGCTGTCAAAATGAAAAGTGTGTATTTTGTTTTTTTTTGGAAACTAATTTAACAGACTCTTTTAATATTCTTCGTTAACGGATTTTGTCGAAGCTCTTCAATAATTCGTCCTTGCTTCAAAAACAATTCACTTCGCTGCGCTGGAGATATTTTTATTCTCACTAATTCTTTGTGTACAGTAATATTTTTTGTATCAATATTCAAACCATATTTTTTTAGTGCATCTGAGACAGCCGTGCGAGTCATTTCACCATTTTGAGCCATTATAGTGAACCGTCCGAGCATATCTCCGATTTTTTTTATCTTATGTTCTTTTTTTTCTTCTCTCTCGTATCTCATTATCTATTCATTGGCATCAGAAGGTATGTAAAGGATGCATCTGAAACGCCACGGATGACGATAGGACGGTTCGAACCGTTCATTCCGATACATATGCTGTCTTGAGGTATTAAAGCCAGGCAATCCATGAAATAGCGCTGATTAACCGATATAGAAACGTCATCTCCTGTCAAAGCACCATCAAGTGTTCCAGAAAACTCTCCAACATCTGTGTTTTTTGATAAACATTCAAGATTTTTCTTACTTGGAGAAACATTAAATGTAATTTGGTTGAATTTATCAGAAAAAATATTTGCACTTTTAAGAACATTAAGGATATCCTGTTTCAACACAACAGCTTCGGTCGCAAAACTCTTGGGGATAATTTGTTTATAATCCGGAAAACTTCCCGAAATGATTCGAGATGTAACATACACATGAGGAGCGGCAAATGAAATTTGATTTTCTCCCATAGTAACTTTCAAATCACCACTCATACCTTCAATAACTCGAGCGATCTCATTTATATTCTTATATGGAATAATAACTGGGGAAAAATCAGCGGGCTTGTGTAAAACCTCTTTCTTTTCTGCAAGACGAAAGGAGTCTGTTGCAGCAAAAAGAAGGGTATTTTTTTCAGCAAAAACATACACACTCGAAATTTCAGGCTTAATATCAGACATAGCAGCAGAAAACGCTGTCATCTTAACCCCTCGAATGAATTCATTTTTTGGAATACTGACTTCTACACCCGAAACAACAGGTAGGGTTGGAAAATCATCATGAGGGTGAACTTTGATTGTTGTTCTGTTTTTTTCTGTCACAACACTCATTGTTGTATGTTCAGCAACAATCTTGATTTTTGAGTTTCGAGGAAGAGTATTCAAAAATTCCGCTAAAATTTTGCCGTCTATGGCAACAATTCCGTCCTTATCTGATTTAACAGGCATTTCAAGTTCGATTCCAAGACTAAGATTGGTTGCTCGTATTGTTAAGATACCGCTTGAAACAGTAATTAAGATATTACTGAGTGCTGCAAGTGTACTGTTTCTTGCTGTTATTCGATTTGCACTATCCACTAATGGAATTAGTTTATCAACTGTGGTTTCTAATATCATATAAATAAATACTATTACTAATACTAGCGCTGTGGATATGTGTATATCTCTGTTTACATCAATGTATATAAGGCTTATATAGGATTTACTGGCTGTGTGTAACTGTGAATTGTCTATCTGTTATACACACCCTGTATTTTTATTATATTCTTATTAACATTTAGTAGTGAGTTATTAACACTCGTTTTTGAACTTTTACACACCCTTTTCCACAAAAACTTAATAATCTACTTAAACATGGCACGAATCTGTTCGACCTCTTGGGCCAGAGACATGTCGTTCTTGATGTCGTTCTTTATTTTCAAGCAGGAATGGATAACTGTCGTATGATCCTTCCCTCCCAACTTTTGTCCGATAAGTGGATATGAAACATTAAAATCTTCACGTAATACAAACATTACAATCTGACGAACTTTAACGATTTCCTTTCTACGAGTCTTTTCATAGATGGAATTTTCTTCAATACTGAAGAAATCAGCGATTGTTTTGACAACTTCTTTAACGGAAGCACTCTTTTTCTGTTTGATACTATTTTTAAGGAGGTTTTTTGTCTCAAGAAGGGTTGGAAAACGTCCTTTCATTTGAGTTTGAAGGATAACTGAGTTAAGACAACCTTCAAGTTCACGAATATTCCCCTGAATAGAGCTTGCAATGTATTCTGCGATTTCATCTGGGAGGTTTATGCCGGAATCTCTGAGTTTTGCACGCAAAATAGCTAAACGAGATTCGTATTCTGGTTCGGTAATATCAACAATCATGCCTTGTGCAAAGCGAGTTCTGAGACGGTCTTCGATTCCAGGAATGAAATTTGGGTGTTTATCGGATGAAAATACGATTTGTTTTCCGTTTTCATAGAAACTGTTAAACAAATGGAAGAGTTCTTCTTGGGTTTTTTGAGCTTTTCCTACCATTTGAACGTCGTCAATGATAATTGCATCATATTTGCGGTATTTTTCCTTAAAAGCATTGCCTCCAGAACCGCTATTTGCTGTAACAGAGTTGATATATTCAACAGTAAACTTCTCTTGAGTCATATAATAGACCTTTTTTCCGGGAAATTTCTCTTTGATTGCGTTCCCTACTGACTGAATGAGGTGTGTTTTGCCAAGTCCACTTGATCCATAGATAAAAAGCGGATTGTACTGTTTTCCAGGGCGTGTAACAGCTGCTTGAGTGGCGGCGTATGCGAGTTCGTTGAATGGTCCGACGATAAAATTCTCAAATGTGTAACGAGGATTGAGATTATCATCTTTGTTTATATACAAATCCTTAAGTGGAAGTTCCATCCCCTTTGCAAAATCTGACTGGAGGAATGGTGCAGATGTTTCTTTTGCTGGGATCTTTGCGTTTGTTTTAACAACAATATATTCAACATTACGAGTGTGTTCCCATGCGGTGCGAAGGACACGCATAATAAGCTTGTGAAACTTGTTTGAGAGCCAATCTTTTACAAATTCATTTGGAACTCCGACAAAAATCGTTCCACTATCCTCTTTTACGAGAGAAGTATTTCTAAACCAAGTACTAAAGTTTGCTTTTGAGACTTCCGCCTCGATTTCTACTAAACAGTGGTCCCATAGTTCTTTGGTATCCATATTTTTGGATTATATACTTCTCAAATTTTTTTAATATCTTGAAACTCTGGATATCTATGTTGATAAGTTGTGGATAACGTTGATTATATGTTGTTCCCCGCTTTGCAAAAGATACTTTCGTTCAGGCACAGAAATTTTCTGCTGAAAATTTCTTCCGTTCGTCGTCGTCGCTCCTACTGAGGCCTTCTCGAAAGTATCTTTTGCAAAGCGGGAATATCTAATTCCGCTTGTATTTTTGTATTCTTGTGCTATATTATCCACATGTCACAAACATATCAGCCAAAGAAAAGAAAGCGAGCAAAGACTCACGGATTTCTCGTCCGCTCAAAAACAACTTCAGGCAAAAAGATATTGGCTCGTCGTCGTGCACGAGGTCGAGCTAAACTCTCTACTGTCTAATCCCATATTTTCTCTATGCTTCCCAAGAGACAAAGACTTACGAAGCAAATGATTGAATCCTTATTCAAGAGTGCGCGAAGGGTAAAAACTTCGCGTTTTCTCGTATCATATGCTCCCCTCGCTTTGCTCAAAAACCCTTGTATTTCAATGGTTGTTTCCAAAAAACAAGCCAAAACCGCCGTTCTTCGCAATCGCCTCCGTCGAAAGGGTTACGCTTCAGTTGCTCCCCTTGTCAAAAATATCAAGCCACATATGGCTATTTTGGTCAGTTTTAACAATGGAAATCCTGATTTTGTGAACGCCGATGCGACTGTTGAACTTGATGAAGCCTTTAAAAAGGCCAATTTATATAGCTAAAATGAAGAAATTTCTTATATATCTGATTACTTTGTATCAGAAGTACCTATCCCCCGATCAGGGGCTTTTGCCAAAATACTTAGGTTTATCAAGAAAAACCTGTATTTTTTACCCCACCTGTTCCGAATATACCAAACAAGCCCTTGAAAAATATGGGTTTTTTAAGGGTATTTGGTTTGGATTCAAAAGAATCCTCAAATGTAACCCATTTTCAGAGCCAAGAGTTGATAAACTCTTGTAGATATTCCATTTGAGAGTTTATTGACTTTTTGAGTCTCGAGAGTATAATATGCTTGTTACTAATTAAGGTTTTGGTGAGGTCGGCCACTTGGCCGAATTTTTGTTTTTTAGGGCTCAAATTATAAAAATTTAATAAAAATAAAATATATGTTGGATTTAAAAGCACTTAAAATCGCACTCGATCAGCTCGAAACAGAACGTCATATCCCCCGTGAAAAGATTATCGATGCCATCGAACAAGCACTTGCTGCTGCGTACAAAAAAGATTACGGAAAACGCGGACAAATCGTCCGTGCGCATTTTAATATGGAAACCGGTGAAACGGAGTTCTTTCAGGTAAAAATTGTGGTTGATGAATCAACTGTATACTTCGTTAGTGAAGACGAAGACAATCCTGAACTTGAAGAAGGTGATGAGCGTGTTCGCTACAACCCAGAACACCACATCTTGCTCGAAGATGCTCAAAAAATGAAAGGCAATGCTGTTGTTGGAGAAGAAATCAGTTTTCCTCTCGAAGCAAAAGAAGATTATGGACGTATTGCAGCACAAACTGCAAAGCAAGTTATCATTCAACGTATTCGTGAAGCAGAACATGGAGCAATCATGTCTGAGTTCGGTGGACATGAAGGAGATATTATTTCCGGAATCGTTCAAAAATTGGAACGCGGAAATGTTTTCTTGGATATCGGCCGCATTACTGCCATTTTGCCTCGTGAAGAACAGATTCCAAACGAATTTTATCGCCGTGGTGAAAGAATTCGTGCTTACCTCTATGCTGTTGAAGAAACTCCACGTGGAGTTTCGCTCAAGGTTTCTCGTACTCATCCCAAATTGGTTCAAGCACTCTTTGCTCAAGAAGCTCCTGAAATCGCAAGTGGAACAGTTGAAATCAAATCAATTGCTCGTGAAGCAGGTAGTCGTACAAAGATTGCAGTATATTCTGCAGATGAACATGTTGATCCGGTTGGATCATGTGTTGGTCAACGTGGAATCCGTGTAACAACTGTTATGTCTGAACTCGGAAATGAAAAAATCGATATTATTGAATGGTCTGCAGACCCTGCGAAGTTTATTGGTTCAGCTCTCTCTCCTGCAAAAGCACTCAGTGTAAATATCAATGAAACTGATCATACAGCAACAATCGAGGTTGCAGATGATCAACTTTCTCTCGCAATCGGAAAGGGCGGACAAAATGTACGTCTTGCTGCAAAACTTACTGGTTGGAGAATCGATATCAAGGGAATTGCAAGTGAAGCTGTTACATCAAGTGACGGTGAAACAGTTGAAGAATCAACTGAAGAAGCAGTATAATAAAACTATATGGCAAACATAAATCACGAACCATCAAAGTACATGCTCAATCTCTTGCACGTACTCCCTCCATTTGTTGATGAAACAAAAGGAATTATCAATGCAATTGTTGAAGTGTCGTCTGGATCGATAAATAAATACGAACTTATTACTGAGACAGGACAACTTAAGCTCGATCGTGTTGGATACTCTTCAATGGCGTACCCATTTACATACGGAGCAATTCCTGGAACATGGGATTATGACGGAGACCCTCTCGATGTTGAGATTGTAAACGTAAGTGAAGCACTTGTTCCAGGTTCACTTGTAGAACTTCGTGTTATTGGTGTTATGAAGTTTATTGATGGTGGAGAAGTTGATGACAAAATCATTGCAGTTCTTGCAGAAGACAAGCGTTCTGAGCACATCACAAAAGTAGAAGATCTCGGAGAATATTTTATAACTCAAACCAAATACTATTGGGAAAACTACAAAGCTCTCAAGAAGCCAGGTACTGGAAGTGTAGAGAATTTTTATGGTCCTACTGATGCACTCAAAGTCATCAAGGAATGTGAAGACAAATATCAAAAAGAATACGCCCCAAAAGTAAAGTAGTTAAAAAACAAAAAGCACCACACAAGTATTTCGCCGCCGAGGACTGTTTGAGGTCGGATTTTGGAATCGTACTCGATTTCAAAAGACACCGAGTTTCGCAGGCAAGAAATAATTGTGAGGTGTTTTTTGTTTCTGTTATGCACCTTTTGCATTAAAAATCTAAAGTGTTATATAATGAACGTGTATATGAAAAGAGAACACGGCAATGCATTACTTGGAATAGTTATTATCATAATTGTCTTTTTGGTAGGCGGGGTTTTCTTTTGGAATAACTATCAAATTCAAGTCAAAAAAGATGAAGAGCTCAAGAAGCAAGCTGAAATTATACAAAATCAAGTAATTGTACAGCCAGAAATAACCGAATCGACAAGTACTGCAACGAGCACTGGAATAACTTCGACAACTACTCAAGAAAAAACATCAACCACGACAAAAACAACACCAAACATGCAATAAGTGTAGAACATACCTCATTATTACTAATAAAAACCTACTCTGGTAAAAACACCAGAGTTTGTGCTAATATGCAAGCGCTATGAAAAAAACAATAAAAAAATTACCAAAAAGTGAGATTTCTATTGAGGTTTCGATACCTCATGAAATGTTTGAATTACATCGAGAAAAAGCGCTGAAAGCGCTTGCAGAACACATGGAAATTCCAGGTTTTCGCAAAGGAAAGGCGCCACATACAATGGTTGAGAAGAATCTCAAACCAATGGTTTTGCTCGAAGAAATGGCAGAACGTGCAATCAGTGAGCATCTTTCAAAAATTTTTGTTGAAGAAAAGATTGATGCAATTGGTCGTCCACGTATTGGTATT
>Ga0007858_1000143_pt1 | contig 28178 bp, 27 predicted proteins | sample CryBogCBH08Aug08_FD_71211 | JGI IMG/M metagenome (GOLD analysis project Ga0007858, IMG submission 71211) | Freshwater microbial communities from Crystal Bog, Wisconsin, USA - CBH08Aug08 | ecosystem: Environmental > Aquatic > Freshwater > Lake | place: Crystal Bog, Wisconsin, USA | collected...
CTGGGTACCGGAGGCAACTAACGACGTCAACAGATCTTCCATCGCGTCCAAACTCGCGTCATGCCCGTTCGAATCGGAATTCGACTCTGCGGCTCGAAGCGACCGGTCCATGTGGGCTCGACCCTGCGCGTCGCGAAACGTCACGGTCAATGTCAAGGTCGTGACGCCATCCACCTCATGAAACTCGTGAGTCTCCGTTGCCCACGCGTCAGGCCAACCTTCAAAGAGCCACGAGTTGACGAAGCGAACCGGCTCTTCGATGTCGAGGAAGGTGCCTCGAAAAGAACATTCCGTGCCGTCGGGCGTCTCGAACACGTTGTGAAAGTGACCTCCGACGCGGAAATCAATGTCGCTGACCGTCATGGTGTCGCCACCGGTTGCCCACCACAGTCGCGTGTACTTTGCTTGCGTCATCACCGCAAAGACGAGGTTGATCGGGGCGTCAAACTGGCGAGTCGTCACAATGACGAGATCACTGGGAAAGTGACGCACAGCGGTGCCATGTCGGTTGCTGGTCATTGGTGGGTCTCGACTCCTTCGTGCACCGTGAGTTCGGCAACAGAGAGCATGGCATCCAATCTTGGTGACGCGCCTCATCCTTGGCGGTTGCAATGGAAGTGTCGTGCGTCATTCTGAGGGCAGGGGTGCCTACGGTTCCGACACATCCTTCGTGGCCCGGCGTGCAGGGTTCTTTACACCGGACGTGCGTACGCGCTCTCTTCAGTGCCACGAAGATGAGTCGATGTCTTCGGTCTCAGACGACGTGCTTATTACCCGTCGCTACATGTGTCTGGTCTTGATCATTGCGAAAGTGCGCTGCGCGAGACTGTTCGACGACCGGCCATTACTTTTCGAGAGCTGCCGCCAAGCGCTCGAGAGTCGAGCTCATGGTGACGTGATTCCTACCCGCTCGATCGCTGACTCCCGAGGTCTGCTCGCTGAATGCCAAGACGGATTCCGGACGAAGATCGTCGGTCCACTCGGTTACCCGACACCCCGAGTCGGTGGGCTCGATCCGGTAGCCCCACGTTGAAAAGTGAAAATCCATCATCGAGCATTCGAAGGCGAAAGCTCGCCCGGGTTCCGCCTCAACGACCTTGCCTTGAGTCGTCCACGCGAACTCGCCGTTTCGGTTGTGTCCGTCAAAGGTTGCTCCAATGATCGGACCGTCGAAGCCATCGTGCCACTCGCAACTAATGCATTCCTCTGACCATTCGCCCATGCGGGTGACATCGGAGATTGCCGCGTAGACCTGATCGGGAGTCGCGGCGATGTCGCGGGAGATTTCGATTCTTTCGTGCATGTCAGGAATTTGACCACACGAACTCGTCGCTGTCACGGAATATATGGGTTGACGGCGGTCTCGCCTAACCTTCCGCCCGGTGCATGGTGCCGTCGCGGGACGATACGTACTGGAACGACAAGGTGAGAATCTCCTCGAGAACGGGTATATCGATGTCGTCGAGCCTACGGATATAGATGCAGACCTTGCTGGTTGTGTGTCGACCCAGCTTCTCCAAAAGTTCGGTGTACCGGATCGTTCCGTCCATGAGGTAGAAGGTGATCTTCCCCTTACGCGGATAAAAGCCGATCGTGTGTGATTCGCCGCGGCGACCACTGGCGTAGTGATACCGGTAGCGACCGAAGCCGAGCGTCCCCACGTTCCACAACTCAGGCGCCTCGCCGCTGATGCGTTGCATGAGGTCAATCAAGACCAGACAGTCCTCCGTCACGTTCGGGTCGCCAAGCGACGCAACGTACGAACTCACTTCGCGGCGCGCCGCGTCGGCAGAATCTTTCACTTCGTGCATCGTACGGTGCACGAAGGTGAGCCCCACAGCGCTCATTCGTCCACACCGCAACACTCGCGTGAAGGTCGGGGGCTGGCCGGTCGAGGGGAATCATGGATGCCACCCAGCTGTATAGGAGTGATGTAACGCGCCACGATGGAGCAAGGGCTGCGGCGAGGCTGTACCTATGATCACGATGTGGACCGTGCGGCAGCGTCAATCAAGAGGCACGACTTCTTTGATTTATCTGCACCGTTACGTGTAGACGACGCACGAGTGCGAGACCGTACGTCGTGCACGCCCACCTACAGATGTCCGTCTGGGTCACCGTGGTAGCCCGACTGAAACCCGGTCTCGAGTTGCGAACTCACGGAGCGAGTTCGGTATGAACATGAATCTGGCGAACCCGTACCCAAAGCGGTTCCCCTTCACACGACTGGTCTCGTGCACGGCCGTTCTCTGGGCGACCATTGGTATGGGAGCGGGAATCTACGCCGCCGTGACCCTCCACCACCCCGATTTTGGCGAAGGCCTCATCATCCCTCCGACAGTGCAGTGGCCAAGCGAGCCCGGGGTCGTGAACTTCATTGGTGTGGTAGCGGAGGTGACGTGGCTCGCGCTCACCGCACCGCTGCTCGTGCTCGGGTTGCTCGCCGTGCGCCGTCGGAGCTCACGGCAACTTGTTCGATCAATCGCGTGGTTTGTCTCGTGGTCCACGGGACTGCTTCTGATGGTTCTCGCAGGTCAATTGGTCGTCACCGGGCGCGCGAAAAACAGCCAGATACTTGTCGTTGGGGAGTTGACCATCGCAATTGCCTGGCTCGCTCTCGGCGTGCTCATGATTCTCCTTCTCGAGTGGTCGTCGTCTCAGAGTCTGAAGGGTCGTCGTGTGAACGCCGCCTCCGTTCCCAGCTCCGAGATGCACGGGTATCAGCGTTGACTGACCGCAAGGATGACAAGAACTGTCCGTTTAGATAACAAAACCTGTGGCGTCAATGCTCCGGCGCGGTGCAGCGCGGAAGTGATCTCGGGATGTTCGGTCATGTCAACTTCTTCGTCACCGATTGCTTCGTTGATATTGGGATACGACTATGACGAGGGACTCTCTATGATTCGCGGGTGCGCGATTTGTTCTCGCTTCCATTTGCCGACGTCTACCCGGCATATATCAGCAAGGTGGAGCGTAAAGGTCGATCCATCGACGAGCTCGATCAAGTGATTTTGTGGCTGACGAGTTTTACCGACGAAGAGTTTCGTGATCTTCTGCGAGAACGTTGCACGTTGAAGGACTTCTACGAACGTGCTCGCATCAATCCTCACGCCTCTCTCATCACCGGTTCGATTTGTGGCGTGAAACTCGCCGAGATTTCTGATCCCGTGATGCTTAATATCCGCTACCTGGACAAGTTGGTTGACGAATTGGCGAAGGGAAGGCCCCTCGAGAAGATCTTGCGGACGGGCTCGTAGTTCTTCGCCGCGACCTTTTACGTTGACGCCGGCACGTGATTCTCTCGCCGCCGTGCGTGAGGCCACGCGTAAAATCCTCACGCCGGGGGCAACTCACCATTTACGGGCGTCACTGTGGGACGGCATGGGTGCGCGCCATCGCGTTGATGAACTCGTGCGCTTGTCTTGGGTGAAGTCTGTTCGACGCGCGCCTTCGGGGACCGCGAGACGAAGGGGCTATTACTTCTTTTTCTTCTCTGCGTTAAGCGCCGCGGCCGCCTTAAAAAGGGCGGTCAGCGCACGTGTATTGAGTTTGTCATTCTCGCGAATGTCAATAGCCCGTCTGACGTTTCCTTCGAGACTCGAGTTGAACAGGTGCGATGGGTCGGGCAACGACGCACCTTTGGCGAAAGTCAATTTCACGACCGCTTTGTACGTTTCACCGGTGCAGATGATGCCGTTGGAGTACCAGGTCGGAACACCTCGCCATTTCCATTCTTCGACTACGTCAGGGACGGCCTTCTTAATGAGAGCGCGCACGTCGGCCAATTTCGCACCTCGCCAATCGCCGAGTTCAGCAATTCGCTGGTCGATTAGCTGGGATGGGGACAGGGAAGTCTCCGCGTTTTCATTGTTCGTCGACATGGCAGGGAGACTACGCGCCACGAGGGCACTCGGGCTACGAGGCGGGGGAGAGGGGGGTGACAGAGAATGACTGAGCGGTGTATCCCACGCAGTAGTCCATATTTGTGACCGGAACGACAAGTGACGTGGTCTCGTCGGGTGGATACACGCGAAGTGCGCTCGCGACCGTGGCGTGATCACACACGGCCCCGGAGTCCGTTAAGAAAATAGTGGCGTGCGCTCTCTGCGTCGGTGCGAGCGTGATGCGCGAAATTCGCTGCGGGATTCGCGTGGCTGGATTCCCAATTCGAAGTCCCTGTGCATTGATCAACGACACTCCGGGGTAGCCCTTGGTACGACACGTGGTGGCGCCCTTGTTACTCAATGTCAACTCGTAACTGAAGGTGCCGGCCGCTCCTTGGCCGTTGACGAGAGTGGCCGTGAGGGAAGTCGTCGTACAAGTCGCTAGTGCGGGCACCACTGTCGTGGTCGCACTCGTTGTCGACGGCGAAGGTCCTGAGGTGCCACACGCGGCCAGCAGAACCGACGCCGTACATGCTCCGAGGACACCGACCATGTGACCCCAGTTGTACTTCATTATCAATAGCGTAGGGAGAGATCTCTACAAGCGAGCGAAATCAAGAGAATGCACCCGGCTCGGTAGATTGAGCCTCATGGTCACCTCACCACCACTCATGCCCGCCACGTGGCCTACCGATGCCCCACCCGCTTTTCACGTCATGGCGAAGCCGTCGGGAGCCATTTGCAATCTTGATTGCACGTACTGTTTTTTTCTCTCGAAGGAACTGCTGTATCCCGGAGACCGGTTCCGCATGGCCGACGAGATGCTCGAGGCGTACATTCGCCAGACGATAGAAAGCCACCGAGGACCCGAGGTCGTACTCGCGTTCCAGGGAGGCGAGCCGACGCTGATGGGCGTCGACTTTTTCGAACGTGCCGTCGCCTACGCGCAGTCCTGCATGCGACCCGGACAGACGGTGCAATTCACCATCCAAACCAATGGCGTCCTGCTGAATGACCGCTGGGCGCAATTCTTTCGGGACCACAACTTTCTTGTCGGACTTTCCGTCGACGGTCCTGCCGAGATGCACGACGCCTACCGTCTGGACAAGCAAGGACGGGGGACATTTGATCGGGTGCGGCAAGCCGCCGAACTGTTGCGACGACATGAAGTCGACGTCAATGTTCTCTGCACCGTCAACGCCGCCAACGCTGATTATCCGCTAGAGGTGTACCGCTTCTTTCGTGACGAATTGGAAATTCGGTTCATGCAATTCATCCCGATTGTGGAGCGAGCAACGTCGGTGACCCTCAGCATTGCTAATCGCGGATGGGGAGAAGGAAATACCAAGCGCCCGCTGTATCGGAACGAAGGCACGCACGTCACCGACCGTTCCGTGCGACCAGAACAGTGGGGGAGCTTTATGTCGGGAATATTCGACGAGTGGGTTCGCCGGGACGTGGGCGATGTGTACGTGATGCAATTTGAGTACGCACTGGCCTCGTGGGCCGGCGAGGAGCCGGCACTGTGTTTGTTTAAAGAGACCTGTGGGACGGCGCTGGCGCTTGAGCACAATGGGGACCTCTATTCGTGTGACCACTTCGTTGACCCTGAACACAAGCTGGGCAATATCGCCACCTCACATATGGTCGATCTCGTTGCCTCACCCCAACAGGTGGCGTTCGGGCGAGCGAAGAAAGACACCCTTCCGCCACAGTGCCTGAGTTGCGACGTGCGTTTTGCGTGTCATGGGGAGTGTCCTCGGAACCGTTTTATACGTACGAAAGACGGCGACGAAGGTCTGAACTACCTCTGCGAGGGCTATTACGCGTTCTTTCATCACATCGACAACGAGATGAAAATCATGGCGCAGCTGCTGCGTGCAGGTCGACCCGTGCCCGACATTCGAGCGATCGTGCGCGCGAACGATGCCGAACGCTTTCGGGGCGTCGGTCGCAATGACGTGTGTCCGTGCGAGAGCGGCATCAAATTTAAGAATTGCCACGGTCGCGTCACAACCTGAGATCACGGCGTGCACATACAGCGCCACAATGACCTACGCTCAGTCGTAGCGCTCTACACCGCGTTCTAGCGCCCTGAAGGGGAGTGCCATGGCTGATAAGTCGCCGAAAAGTCACAACGACAAAAAGGTCGGAAAGTCGTTGAAAGAAAAGCGCAACGACAAGAAGGCGAAGAAGGATCACAAGTCCGGACTCCTACCGGACTCGAAGTAGCGAGTCGGCGACGGAGCGTACGTCAGCTCCGTCGCCGTCAACTACTCCGCAAATGCGACGCCGTCGCCCAACGCCTCACGCAGTCGTTCCAACAGCGCAATGACTTCATCGGATGTGCGCGCGGTGCCGTACACGTAAAAGTCGGGTCGTTGGATCAACGCCACGACGTCATGAGTGCTGCGCCAATGTTGGTAGAGGCCTTCGACGTCGCGCACTCCATCGTCGCCTTCAAACGTGATGATGCCGCTGCCGATGGAGGTGAACCATTCGTCCAGATCGGTCGGCAGCGCAATGTCAGCACCGGCGAAAACAATCAGTCGCCAGCCAATACCGAAAACGTCATCGAAGAGACCTTCTTCCTCGCCGACACCAACCACGCCTTGTATGAACAATTCCCCAGCGCCGGGGGAGTCTTGATCGATAAGGCCGGCCGACAACACCGGCGCGGGTGGCACGGGCGTCAGCGCCCCGCCCTCGGCCGAGGGCCGAAGAGCGTCGTCCCTAGCCGCCGCCTCAGCGGTGTCCGTCACGCACACCACGCGCCCGAGCTCGCTCGCCATTTCGATGATCGAACGGGCGTGAGGCAGACGTTCGATCTCGTACGTATCGAGGAGGTCGTCGTCACCTTGTTGTGTGAGCACGTGGTCAATTTTCCAGGCCAGATTGGCCGCGTCGCGCAGACCGGCGCACATTCCCTGACCGGCGAACGGTGGGGTTTGATGCGCGGCGTCGCCCGCCAAAAAAATACGCCCCCGACGCCACGACGTGGCCCAGCGTGCGTGAAAACGGTAAGTCGCGCGACGCACGATGGTGGCGTTGGAGGCCGTGACGTCCCACGGGGCCAACAATTCCCACACGCCCGCATCGGTGTTGAGCTCGTCGAGTGTTTCATCGGGGCGGCACAAGAACTCCCAGCGTCGACGACCGGGGCCACCCGAGACGGCGGTGGTCGGACGACGGGGATCGCAGACCTGCAAATTGACGGGGGAAAACTCACGAGGTTCATCCAGCGTCACGTCGACGACCAGCCAGTCGGCAAATTCCCCGCCATCGTGCATCGGAATATCGAGCAATTGCCGCACGGAGCTATTTGCGCCGTCACAACCAATGACGTATGTCCCGCACACCGCGCCGTTGAGGCCGGACGCTTCGTCGTCGGACGTTGGCGTCCACTGCAGCGTCACGAGGACGTCGTCGTCGCGTTCCGTGAGCGACGTTGCTTCCATGCCCCTCATCATTGTGATGAGGGGGTGATCGACGATTAGGGCATTAAAGGCGTCTTCCAAGTCCGGCTGGTTGAACATATTGGCCACGGGCCAGCCCGAGATGCCCTTGCCCGCAGTATCGAAGCGCAAGAGTGTCTCACCCTCCGCGTTGCGCCATTCGTAGGTGTCCGCTGATTCTGAGAGTGCGGCAATCTGGTCACCGAGTCGACACGCTTGCAAGATGCGAGCACACTCGTCGTCAAAGTGAACCGCGCGCGGCAGAGGGTAGGGAGCTGGTTGGCGTTCGACGATGGCGACGCTCCAGCCGTGTCGAGCGATGAGCAACGCCATGGCGGCTCCCACGGGCCCCGCGCCGACGACGACGATGTCGTACGACGTAGGTTCGTCAGCAAAGAAAGCAGCGTCCTCGGCATCGCTGAACATGGCAACTCTCCTCCGCGTTCTGAACTTCCCCGCCGCCACAGAAGGGGCTGGAGGAACTAGGCAAGATTATGACGTGTGGGCGTTGGTCGGGGTACGCGCCGACCCACCCAGTACCGCGCCCACATGGGCAGGTTCACCATTCCCCGGGCGTCGACGTGCTCTCGAGCGTGGCGTCGGACTTGGGTGAGGATGTCGTCACGTTCGTCGGCGCTCGCCGTGAGTACCCCGGAAAAAGTCGTAAACAGTCTCTCGATGTCGTCGACGGTGCGTGGCCATTGCCAGCACACCGCGTCATCGACAACGAAGGTGAAGGGCGTGTCCGCGGGTAGCACCACGGAGCGAGGATGGTGCCGCTCATCGCCGTCGCGGAACCGGTACGGGCGACGCAGTTCAAAGAGGCTTTCCACCCAATCGACGCGCTGGTCGGCGCCGTTCCACGCGATGATGAGGAGGCCGTCGTCTCGAAGAACGCGGGCGACTTCGCCGAGAACTTTTTCGTGGTCCATCCAGTGCCACGCCGACACGACCACGACCGCGTCGACCGAATTGTCAGAGACGGGAATGGCTTCGCCGACGCCGTCACGTACGTCCAGTGTCGGCGATCGCCGCTGGAGAATTGTGCGCATCTCCGCATCCGGCTCAACCGCGATGACGTGAAGACCGGCGTCGTGCAAAGTTCGTGTGGCGAGACCGGTGCCCGCCGCAAGATCGATAATCAGTTCGCCCTCGTGTAGTCCAACAGCGGCGACAAACTCGGGAGGGAGAGCGGGACGATACGCGTCATATTCTTCGGCCACCGCGCCGAAGGAGCGCGAACGCGCGTCCCGGGAAGCGGGGTCTGACGAAGTCACCAGAAATTTACCGGCGGCTACCGCGAGGCGTCACCGGCGCGAGTCGCACGAGGGCGTTGTAGGTGACCAGCGCGATAGCGAGGTGCATCCACACGAGGACGAAGACACCCTGCGCCGATTGACCCTGGTACCAGATCGCGAGGTCGGGGAGCAGGAGGACCAGCGTGACGAGAATTGCGAGACGGAAAAACAGCCACCTTGGAGCAGACGAGATGCGCGTCACGACGGGCCACGCGGCGCACGCAATCAGCACGCCGATGATCGTGAGTTTGGCGTAGTCGGCGGGCTGAAAGTGGGCGTATCCCTTGGTCTTTGGGAATACAGCGACACCAAGTTTGACCAGGAGGTAGTCGGCCAGGAGCGAGCCGAAAAGGGCGACCACGGTGGCGACCGTGAGTTGAAGAGCCGAAGGCTGGCGGTGACGAGGACTGAAGTCCACCTTGAACATCTTCAGGAGCTGGTCGATCGAGCGGGGCATCGTGCGTCGGTCCTTTGCCATGTCGGACGCAATTCTACGGGACGTCCCAGTGGGGTCGAGAAACGTTGATCGACGTAAAGGGTGCTCGCCGATGAAATCTCAAAGATTTCACTCGCGGCCGGTGTGTCAGACCGCCCACGACGGTGTTAGCGTTCCGGCCGAGGGATTCCTTGGCACACAGACACCGGCGCTTCCGATTGTCGCTCATCGTTTTTGCGATCGCGACCATGGTCAGCGTGACCTCTTACGCCCTAACGCCAAACCTCTCGTACGCCACGAGTGGCTATCCGGGGCCTGACGCGCTGCCCGGTGTCCCGACGTACGGCAACGCGCTCGGTACGGTGACCAACGGCCATTCATCACATTTGACCTGGGTCTGCGGCTTTGACGCTCCAAATGCCACGAACCACTCGCCGAAGTACGCGGTTGCGACGATCAATGGAAAAGTGGCCGCGCTGCTGCCCATTTCAACTCAGTACGGGTGTGCGTCCTTTTATATCTCTGTCGCCTTGACGGACGGCCACGGACATCACGCACCTCCCGGCTACTCCTACGTGTCCGTTAACGGTGGTCCGTGGATTCTGGTCAAAGACGGTCAGAACTGGGTGCTCGTGACGGGTGTCAAGCACTACCACCACGTTGGTGCGTACTTTGGCTTCTACATCCCCGTGCCCACCCCACCGACCACCACGACGACCTCGACCATTCCGAGCACTACGACACCTAACACGCGTCCGCCGACGACCATTCCTGGTCAGACCACCACAACTCGACTAACGCCGCCGTCGACCACGACACCGGGGTACCGCACTACGACGTCGCGCTACAACGCCGGCTCGACGTCCACGCGTCCGACCGTTCCGGGCTCGAGCCCGGGCTCGGTCGGAGGATCCCTGAATCAAGTCGTGACCGTCGTTGCTGTTGTCGTCGCCGCGGGAGCTGCCGCGACGGCTGCGGGCGGACTGGTGGACGGCATCCCTGAGGCATTGGTCGAGGAATACCTCACTGAGATCCCACCGGGCGGTGGATTGCCGTACTCATTGTTCCCGACGGGTGGCGTGGGCATCGTTGACGACCTCGCCGCAGGCGACGGCATCCTCGGTGTGGTCGTCGATTCCGATACGCCTCCGGGTGGTGGATTGCCGGTGGGTGGCTCCGCTCCGGGTGGTTCTGACTTTGAAGGTGATGCCGGGGCGATTGACGTCTTCGTGGCCGACGACGACATTCCGGCGGGCGGAGGAGTTCCCTTCGGTCCGGGCGCCATTTTCTCGGGTGGCATCGACGATCTTGAGGATGACAACGAATCAACGGGAGGAGGTGACTAAGCGTGGCTATCACTGAATCAATGGAATCGGGTCGCGGACTAGCCATCGCCGAGGACGCCGGCGGCCTTCATGAGCCCCTTCGGCGACCATTTGGTCGCGCGGCCGTTGATGCTCTGACGGAACGAGTCGGCAATCCACTTCATCGTTTCTCACCCGTTTTTGGAAATGCGTATAACGACGGTGCTCGTATCCGAGTCATCTTCGGCAACGCGTACTTCGTGTGGCTGGCCGCCGCGGCGGTTTTGGGCGGATGGGCCGTTCAGGACACTCACGGCATGGCGGTGCCGCCCGTCCTGTGGCTCACCTTGCTGCTCATGGTGGTGGGAATCTTTGACGCCTTTGCGGGTCTCATTGCCTCCATCGTTTTTGCGCTCGGCGTCATTTTCTCCGGTCACTTCTTCTCATCGCACCTAGTGACGGGTCCTCCGGGGACTCAAGGAATGCTCTACGCCTTCACCGGTCTTTTGAGCATGGCGTTCTTGTGGTTCATTGGACCGCAGTTGCCTCGTCGACTCCGGCTCCTCGGGTTCAACGCCATCAAAGATCGCTTTCAGCGTCGCTACATCATCATCGGTGACTTTTTCGTCGTCACCATCCTGGCGATCTTGATTCTGGGATCACTGCCGGTATTTCTTCCGAGTTTTACGGGTGCCGAAAAGCAGGACCTCACACAAGTCGTTCTCCAGAATCACTTGACCATGATCAAGATCGTGGTGGCGATCGCGATGATTCTGCGCGTGGCCTACGAGACCATGGTGCACGCGAAGTTCAAGGCGCTGCCGCTTTCGACCGGTCGCGTTCGTGGCAACGCGGGTCGCTGGTTTATCCGGATCTCGAGCGCTCTCATCGCGTTGGCGCTGATCTGGGAAATTCTCGGAACCGTATGGCAGTGGCCGGTGACCTGGTTGATCTTCGTCAGCCTGGATGTTTTTTCTGCCGTCGGTGAGCGCTTCTTGCGACCGAGCTCAGTATTCCGTTTTGTACCTCGAAATCTCTTCCGAATTGTGACGCTGCTGCTGTTCGAGCAGTACATGTCGCGCGTACTGAACGGCCAATACGTCTCAGGAGAGGCGTTACTCGGCTGGCTCGCGTTGACGCTGGCGATTGTCATTGCGATGTACGCCTTCTTGGACGGTGTGGACGACGAGGAGGCCGGCGACACGCGGGCCACATGGTGGACGCGACTGTTGGGCATCATCGTTGTGATCCTGCTCTTCATCATTTCGCAGGGTCTCGTTTCGGTTGCGACAACGCCGTACGCCAATCCGACCGACGTCGCGGTGAGCACCAATGGCGTGTTGTACATCGCGGACTCGGGTAACAACCGCATTATTGAGGTCACCCCTGCGGGCGGGCGGACGACCGTGGGATCGGGATATTCGAATCCGGGTGGCGTAGCCCCCGATCCGAGCAGCACGTCATTCATCTACGTCGCGGACACCAACAACAATCGTGTCCTCAAAGTTGAGACCACGCCGGTGGAGGCGTTGGCACTGTCCAACGGCACCAGCCACGTCGCCAACGCCGGAGCGGCCACCACGCAAACTGCGGTGGGCAGCGGATTCAAGCACCCCACGGGTATTGCGACTGACTCGACCGGGAGACTTTTTGTCGCCGATACTGGTCACAATCGCATTGTGGAGATCCTGCCCAACGGGAACGAAATGGTATTTGTGACCGGCCTCTCATCGCCGCTGGCAGTGTCCACTGATCCCTTTGGCCACCTGTTTGTGGCGAATACGGGCGCAGGGTCAGTGCTCGAATTTACGATTACCAAAGACGGACACGCCACGAAGGAACACACCTTCGCGTCGGGCTTGCAGAGTCCCTCCGGTGTCGCCGCTGACGCGAATCAGAATGTGTACATCGCCAACACGGGTAAAGACCAGGTCTTGCAGTACACCCCCGATCACCAGCGTCACGTCATGGCCGGAGATTTCCACACTCCGCGCGGTCTCGGCGTGGACGGTGCGGGCCACCTGTATGTTGCGGACGCCGGTAGCGGTGGCGTCGTTCTGGCAGCTCCTTTGTACGCCTCGTCGAGTTCGACCATTGGACCGAAGAGTCCCGCCAACGCCATTGCTCTCGCAGCCGACGGCTCGGCTTACGTGGTCACCTCCAACAACACTTTGGAGCACGTGACCACCAAGGGAACGACCGTCCTCGTGAGCAACCTGGATCAGTCGCACGGCGTCGCAATTTCGGCGTTGGGACGGATCTATGTATCGCAGTCCGGCAATGGCACGATCGATCAAGTCATGCCCGACGGGTCTCTCAAGATTCTGGCCACGGGACTCACCGGTGTCACGTCGATCACACCTGATCCGTACGGCGGGTTGTTCGCACTCGAACCCGTCACCGGCGAGATTGTGGCCGTCGATGCTCAGGGTCGAACTCGGGTCTTGGTCCAGCACCTGAAGGATCCCGTCGCGATTACTCAGGATGCCTACGACGATCTCGACGTGACGCTGGCCGGCACGAAGTCACACGGTGGCGAAGTGGTGCGGGTGGTCTTTGGCGGCAAAACTCAAACTCTGGCGACCGGACTCAGCGATCCCACGTCCATCACTGCCGACGGCAACGGCGACGTCTTCTTTGTCGAGCACGGCACTCGTCGGGTATGGGAAATCCGAGGACTTCTGGGCACTCAGATTGTCTTTGAGGGCACATCAGCAAAGACGGACCCGGTGGCCATCGCGGCCGATCGCAACGGGAACGTTGTGGTGATGCCGGCAGCGGCTGGCGCGACGGTTCGTTTGAACTCGTCGAACACCCAAACCACGATTTAGCTCGAGGGCGGCTCGCTCGTTTCGAGACGTTGGACATTTTGGGCCAAGTCGGCGATGAATTGGTCAGCTTGGCCGTGCCAACGTGCGAGACCAATATTCACGCACAAGTCGACGAAGGCGACAGCGTGTGGACCCACGTGGATAATGACGTTCTTCACGCGGTTGCTGAGGGCCACCGTCACGATCCCCTCGGTCGAGTGCTGGATGCTGACGACTGTTTCGAATCGACACTCTTTCGTCGAGTTGGACCCGACGAAGACGATGCGTTGGTCGGTGATGTGGAGATCTCCGTGGTCGATGGCGGTCGGCGTCGGCGTGCCGGCGACGTAGTGCCCTTTGGTGCGACCCACGTGGTAGCGAATCGTGCGGCCCGCCACAGCCCCGATGGGAATAGATACGCCCTGGGATCCGGCGCTGTAGTGCCCGCCCACTGATCGTTCTTCAATCAAACTCACATTGGTGACGGTGCCCACGAGGACTTCCTTGGCGTGCAGGAGGAGTGAGGGAGATTCGTGAGGGGTCCCCACGGCACGCGCACATTCGAGAGCCGCTCGCGCGTCAGCGAGCTCCACAGCCCATTCGTCGTGGGCACGCGAGGTGGCCCTGGTGACTCGACGTTGACGGAATCTTTCGAACATGGTCCTCCGTTCCGCCGTCAGCGTAGGCGACGCTCTATCGTGGTCTCAGCACTAGAGGAGATTCCATGGAAAACCGACGCATCCTTCTGACTCAACGACCCGAGGGAATGGTGGACGAGACCACCACGCGACTCGACGTGGCCGAACGTCCGGAGTGTGGGGCCGACGAAGCGCTCATTCGAGTCGGGATGTTGTCGATCGATCCGACGATCCGGACATGGATGAATGACGCGCCTGGTTACTTGCCTCCCATCCAAATTAACGACGTCATTCGCGGCAGCGGCGCGGGTGTCGTCGTTGAGTCGCGTACCTCTCGATACAACGTTGGCGACATTGTCTTTGGCATGACCGGGTGGCAGGAATGGGCGCTCGCGACCGAAGACAATAAGTTCTCCGTCGTGCCCGCCGGCATGGGCCTGGATCTGGCGACGGTCATGAATGTCCTCGGCGTCACGGGCATTACCGCCTACTTCGGGCTGCTCGACGTGGGAGGGCTCCGTGAAGGCGACGTCGTGGTCGTCTCGGGTGCCGCGGGCGCGACGGGTTCCGTTGTGGGACAGATTGCTCGCGCTCGGGGAGCGAAGAAGGTAGTTGGCATTGCCGGAGGACCCGAGAAGTGCGCCGAAGTCGTCGAACGATACGGCTTTGACGAGTGCCTCGACTATCGCGAGCCCCACTTGGCGCGGCGATTGCGGGCTGCGTGCCCCGACGGCGTCGACTTGTATTTTGACAACGTTGGTGGAGACATTCTTGATGATGTTCTGCTGAATCTGGCCATGCGCGGCCGCGTCGTCTTGTGCGGTGCGATTGCTCAATACAACGACACCGACCAGCGCAGTGGGCTGAAGAATCACACCATGTTGATCATGCGACGTGGACGCATGGAGGGTTTCATCATTCTCGATTACACCGCGCGTTTCGCCGAAGCGCAGATGGAGCTCGCGGGCATGGTTCTTTCAGGTGCCCTGCGACACCAAGAACACCTCGTCAAGGGCCTCGAAAATGCGCCCAGTGCCCTGAACCTGCTCTTTTCGGGCGGCAATCACGGCAAGACGCTCGTCGTGGTGGATGATTCCGTCACACTGTCCTAGGTCGACATCGTGGCCACAGCGGTAACGCGACGTCTCGACCGACCGACGCTGGCTCTCGTAGCGATTGCGATTGCGGCGGGCTACGGACAGTTCGGGGCCGTTGCGTCACTGGAAGAAGTCGCTCACCATTTTGGCCACACGTCCGCGAACGCGAATTTCAGCGGCGTCGTGGGACTGTCGGGATCGGTGCTGAGTGTCGGACTGGCGATTCTTCGCCTGTCGGCACTCTTCGCGCTCCCCATGACGTCGCTGGCAGACCGTTGGGGTCGCAAGAAGGTTTTGCGCCGTGTGACGATCGCGGGCCTCGCGTTGACCGCGATCGCCGCGGGAAGCCCCTCGTATTGGGCCTTTGTCGCCTTCTTTGCCCTAGCTCGACCTCTGCTCAGCGCGGCTCAAACTCTCGTCGGTGTCCTCACCGTGGAGCTGTCGTCACCTTCCGTTCGGGTCTACCGACTCGCCTGTGTGGCGGCCGGCGCGGGTATTGGTGCGGGGCTGTCGGCGATTTTGCACGGCGTACTGCCGGGCGCGAACGCCTTTCGATGGCTGTTCGCGTCGGCGGTGATACCGGCCTTGGCGGTACAGCCTCTGTTGAAGTTGGTGCGCGAGCCCGGGGCTGTGGAACGAGATCCTTCTTCGACACCCGCACGATTGGGTTCGATCCCGAAAGACTTCCGACGCATGATGGTGATTGTGGCCACTGTCACGGTCGTCATTGGAATGATCACCGGACCGGCCAACGGATTCGCCTTCGTGTACGGCGAGGGGGTTCTTAAGATTTCACGTCACGTCGTCGCTCTCGTCGTGCTCTTAAGCGCAGCGACGGGGCTCGCTGGGCTCTTCGCCGGTCGGTGGTGTGCGGACGCACTGGGTCGACGCTGGACCGTCGCTTTGGGGACTGTGGCGACGGCGTTGACGTCGACCGTGGCCTATAGCGGTGGACGTTCGAGTTTCATTGTCGGCTACATGATCGGCGTCTTCGCCGCCGCCTTCCTCGCACCCGCGGCCAGCGCACTCGTGAACGAGTTGTTTCCCCACGTGGCTCGCGCCACGGCGGCGGGTTGGGTGGTGGTGGCCGGAGTCGTCGGTGCCGTGATTGGATTATTGATCTTCGGTGTGGCCGGTGACGTGACGCACACCACCGTGACCGTCAATTCCTTGCGAGTCCCCGCCCTGGTGACATTCCTGCCGGCCCTGCCAGCCCTCTTGCTGCTGCGACTATTGCCGGAGACGCGAGGACTGACGATCGACTAACCGAGCGTGGCGTCCATGACGAGGGCGCGGTGATCGCTCGATCCGTTAAACGACCGAGCATTCGCAATGCGCCACGGACCACGCAGCAGGAAGTGATCAATTTGCGAATGGGGGCGCCACGCGGGCCACGTGCGCGCTCGCACGCCTGAACGCCAACCTCGCAGCACGGTCCGCAGCAGAGGGCGCCAACAATTGAAGTCGCCACCGACAATGGTCGGTAATTCGTCGCTGAGGACGTCGAGGTGGCGTGCGACTTCGCGATATTGCCACAGAGATCCGTGACTGAGGTGGGCGCCGTGGAGGGCAACAGCGTAGAACTCGTGTCCGTCGTGGCGGAGTCGCGCGATAATGAGCGCCCGCCGGACTTTGTCGCGACGCAATTGGGTGAGCGGTCGGGTCTCCAACGACACGATCTCGCACGAGGTGAGCAGCGCGACACCCCACGACCCGACTTCGCGTCCTTGAGCGACGTCGAGCCGCGCAATCTGCCGCGGCGTCAGTTCGCGATATCCCTGAAAAAAGAGCCCCTCTTCGCCGTGGAGCAGGGCGAGGGGGTGCTGCCAGCCGCGTCCTCCCGGCTGAGCGGTGACGCGCTCACCCTCGCCGAGCGGAACGTACGCACCACGCAGATTGAGGCGAGCTTCGAGAATGCTGTATTGATCGACCTCGTCACCTCGCCACAACTCTTGGACAAAGAGGAGTTCGGGCGCGAGTGAAATGAGCCCCTCAAGTGCGTCGGTCGCGCGACCGTAGCCGTCGACACCGGCGTGAATGTTGAAGGTCACCGTGCGCACCGAGTCAACTTAGATGGTTTAGGGCTTCACGGTGTGGCAATCTCTATGACGTGACTTCCACCGGGACGACCTTCGGCCATCGCCTGTGGTGGGTCGACGCATTCATTGGTGATCAGGCTCGAGGGAATCCAGCCGTCGTTGTTCTCCTCGAGCGAGCGATGACCGACCACGAACTTCAACAGATTGCCTTCGAGCTCGGCGTGTCCGAAACGGCGTTTGTGCGCCGTGTCGGGGATCAGTGGTCGCTGCGATGGTTCACGCCCACGGTGGAGACGAACCTGTGTGGCCACGCGACTCTGGCGACGCTGCACGTGTTGTTGACGGAACTGGGCGTGCCCGATGGCGAGTTCTTCTTCCAGACGCGATCGGGAACGCTCACGGGTCGTCGCCTCCAGGAAGGCCTCTTGGGGGTGGACCTTCCTCGCTCCTACCTCGAGCCCCTAGACGAGTCGATCCTGAACGGTGCCCTCGGCGACGTCAGTGAGGTGTATCAGGCGGGCAGCCAGAGCGCTCTGTGCGTGGTGCGCGACTACGACGCTCTTTGTGGGCTGGTTGTTGACCCCATGAGCCTGTTTCTGGTGCCCGCGTCGATCGTCATCGCGGCCTGCGAAGGTGGACCGGGAGCGGACGCGTCGATTCGCGTCTTCGCTCCCCGTCTCGGTCTCGCCGAAGATCCGGTGACGGGTTCGGCCATGTGTTCGGTAGCTCCGTGGTGGGCGGAGCGCACGGGTGCGCCCGTCGTCTCGGTGCGACAGGCATCCGCACGAGGTGGCGTGATGCACGCCCGCTTGTTCGAAAAAAACGTCGAAGTCGCCGGACACGCTCGTACCTTCTTCGGTGGCGACCTTCGCGCATGAGTGCGGATCTGGGGCCGGGCGCGCGCACGCGTGTTCGACGACTCCCCGAGAAGGCGCGCTATGACGAGGCGACGATCTTTTCCATCCTCGACGCCACACCGGTCTGCCACGTGGCGACCACCGTGGACGGACACGCCGTCGCGCTGCCCACGCTGCATGTGCGCGAGGGAAACACCCTCTACCTGCATGGGAGCCAGTCCAACGCGGTGCTTCGCGCCGTTCGCGACGAGCAACGGGCTTGTGTGACGGTGACGATCTACGACGGGTTGCGCCTGGCGCGAAGCGGCTTCGAGTCGTCAGCCGCCTATCGCTCCGTCGTCATCTTTGGCGCGGCGAGAGAAGTCCCCGAGGACGAAGCAGCGCCCATTTTGGACCGTTTCGTCGACGCCATCGTGCCGGGACGAGCATCGGAAGTGCGGGACATGACCGATCGAGAAGCTCGGCTCACGCTCGTGCTGGCGATCACCATTGACGAGGCGTCCGCCAAGGTGTCTGCCGGACCCACCGATGACGACGAGACGGATCAAGAGCGAGACGTGTGGAGCGGTGTCGTACCAGCACGGCTGGTGTACGCCGCACCCATACCTTCTACCGATGGTCGTATGGCGCGCGAAGAACTCCCCGTTCCACCGTCCGTTCGTCGCCTCGTGAGCACCGTGATCCCGCTCGCGACCGACCGCGTCCGTGAGCAGATCACGGACATCAAGCCGGTGGATCTGCGCGAACGGGTTTCCATTAACGCGCTGCGTGACCGGTTGGGTTGGGGGGATGATCCGTTTCGAGAGTCCACGTCGCCGTGGCATGTGACGGCGTCGGCGTTCGTGGTATCTCCACGTGGGGTCATCTTGCACAAGCACCGCCTTCTCGGCATCTGGGTGCAGCCGGGCGGGCACGTGGACCCGGGTGAATCTCCTGAGGATGCCGCTCGACGCGAGGTCGAAGAGGAGACGGGTCTGTCGACGCAGCCTTTTGGGGATGGACGTATTTTTCACGTCGACGTCCACCGAGGGCCTCGTGGGCACACCCACTATGACCTGCGGTACGTGCTGTGGAACGACGGCGACGATCCATCACCGGGACCCAATGAGAGCCCGGACGTCGAGTGGTTGGCGTTTCCTGACGCACTGGTCCGGGCCGAGGTCGCGCTGCGTCCGGCCCTCCGGCGTCTCTCGGAGGTCATTGGGACGTCGGACGTGCGACACTAGAGGCGTGAGCGATCTCGAGGTAGTGCGGGCACTGATGGACGCCGATCGATGGATTGATCGCGTGACGTCACAGCGCGATCACCTACCCGAGGCGGTTGAGTTGCGTGAGGTGGAAGACGAGCTTCGCACGCTGGCTTCTCGCTCACATGCTCTCGAAGCCGAACGAAAGCCGACCCGGGAGCGATTTAACGAGGCCGCTGATAAGGCGAGCACCCTGCGTCACCGTCGTGATGACGTCGAAGTTCGACTGGCCAACGCGACGGGCAGCCCTCGAGATCTCGTCGCTATGCAGGGCGAGTTGGAGCATCTGAACAAGGCGCTGAGCGAGGCCGAGGATCGCGAAGTCGAACTTCTCTTGGAGCTCGAGCCGTTGGACGACGTGGCGAACGAAATTACCGCCAAGGCGCAACCTCTCGTACAACGACGCCACGCTTTGCAAAACGCTCTCAGTGAGTTACGCGACACTCTCGAGGAAGAAATACACCATCTGCAGTCCTCGCGCGAAACTGCCGCCGCCGCCGTGCCGGAAGGTCTACGTCGGCGTTACGAACAAGCGCTCAAGCGTTCCGGAGTGTCGGGCGCCGCCCTCTTAGACGGCGGCCGATGTGACGGATGCCGAGTGGCGTTGTCGCCACTTGATCAGGATCGCTGGCGCGCAGCTCCCGATGAGTTTCTGCCCTGTCCGCACTGCGGTCGACTCTTGCTGCCGTGCTGATTCTGATTCGGCACGGACAAAGCACGGCGAACGCCGACGGCTTGCTCGTCGGTCGCCTTGACGTTTCCCTGACCGACACGGGTCGAGAACAGGCCGCGGCCTTGGCGGGGACGCTCGACGGGGTTGTCGCGGTTCGTAGTTCCTCGTTGCAGCGGGCCCGGGACACGGCCCTTCTAGCGGTTCCGGAGATCGTCGCTGAGATTGATGACGCGTTCATCGAACAGGATTTTGGGATGTACGACGGCGTGCGTGACAAGGATGTTCCCGGGGAGGTGTGGCGCGCCTTTCGTGAGTCGCACGAGGAACCATTTGGCGGGGGAGAGAGTTTGGCGGACGTCGACGCTCGGGTCCACGCTCGCTTGGATCAGTGGCACGAGGACCCCTCGTCTCTCTTGCACGATCCCGATCGCCACGTGGTCGTCGTCTCGCACGTGTCGCCGATCAAATCTGCGGTCGCGTGGGCTCTCGGCGTCGGGGGACACGTCGCGTGGCGTCTTCGATTGGATAACGCGTCCGTGACCACGATTTCCGCTCGGTCCGGCTCTCCCTATCTGCTCTCCTTCAACGACGTGTCCATCCGTCGAAAAGACCAAGGTGGCAATCGGTAAGACTGGGGGAGTGACTGACCCCCAGGTGCCCACGCACCGGCGCACGATCACGATCGAGAGTTTCGACGTGGACGCCGGCTATGAGATCCACGCGACGCTCACCGACGAGCGACCGTGGGCGGACAACTCGGTCAATGTCCACACGCTCCACCACATGGGTCTCGTCGTGACCATTGACCGCGCAACTTTGACCATCGTGGACGCTCGAGCTCACATGGAGGATTTTCCGCACGAGGAGTGCCAGACCATCGAACCCGCGTTTCGCCAGTTGGTGGGGCTGTCGGTCGTTCGGGGCTACACCCGAGCGGTGCAGGATCGCTTAGGACGACAAAGGGGTTGCAGTCATCTCGAATTCCTGGCTCGGGCGATAGGGCCGGCGGCGATTCAAACAATGGCGTCGTCGCGTTCGCGTCGAGGTGATTCCGTCGTGACGAAATCGTCGACGACGGATGAAGGCAGTTGGCTCGTGAACACCTGCCACCTATGGGCCCAAGGGGGCGTCGGCGCGGAAAAAGTGGCGACCGGATGGCACCCGGGAGCCGACCGGTATCCCACGCCGACTCTGGTGGAGCTCAGGTCGCGCGCTCGCTCCTAACGAGGCGTCGTGGCGACGAATTGGTTCAGGAGTTCTGCCAGCTCGGAGCCACAGTCTTCCTGGAGGAAGTGTCCACCGCCACTCAGGATGACGTGGTCGAGTCCCTGGGCACCGGGCACGCGGCTTTGAAACTTGCGTTCAGCTCCGGTGGTCACGGGATCTTGGTCGGAAAAACAGGTCAGGAACGGTTTCGTCCAGCTTTCGAGGGTTCTCCACGCGGCGACATTGGCGTCGTGGGCGGGATCGTCCACGCTCGTCGGTACCAGCGTTGGCATGATCCGGGCCGTTTCCTTAAAGGTCTCATCGGGAAACGGGGCGTCATACGCGGCGATGGCGTCGTCGGTTAATGGTGTGCGACAACCTCCCGCGACGACGCGTCCAATCGGGAGTTCGGGTGTTGTCTGCGAGAACTCCTGCCACGAGCGGAAGGCCTCGGACACCCGTCCCTCGCCGGTGGGCAGTCCGCCGTTTCCGATCGCCACACGAGCGAAGCGATCGGGATGTTCACCCACCAGCCGTAGACCAATCAAGCTGCCCCAGTCCTGGCCGAAATACGTGACGTGCGTCAGGTTCAGGTGATCAAAAAGTGCTTCGCGCAACCATTCGACGTGGCGGGCGTAGGTGACGTCGTTGCGGTCGGCGGGTTTATCGGACCGACCAAAGCCGATGAGATCAGGTGCAATGACCCGGTGGCCGGCGGCGACGAGCGGCGGTATCACCCAGCGGTAGAGGAACGACCACGTGGGTTCCCCGTGGAGCAGCACGAACGTCTCGCTGGCGTCAATCGGACCTTCGTCCACGTACGCGAGGCGAAGGGGATCGCCACCGGTCGGATCGAGCACGGTGAGGTAACGAGCTTCGTAAGGAAAGTTGGGGAGTTGCTGAAAACGCTCGTCGGGTGTGCGCACGCGGTCCATGACAATTTCCTCGTTTCGGTTGGCACGAAACTTATCGGGAAACACCGAAGGCCACTCGATCCTCCGCGTTGCGGTGAACCGAGTGGCCCGGCGATTGGCCCCCCTGCCAATAGAAATCACCGTAGTGTGGCTCACACGAACCGAGCAATTCGAGGGGCGGCATTTTGACCCCTTGTGAGATAGTTCACAAACTGATCAGGAGAGCACCGTGAAGCAACGATTTTTGGGCCAAGGTTTAGCCGTATCCGAACAAGGTCTTGGCTGCATGGGTATGAGCGAGTTCTACGGTGCGGGGGACGACGGTGAGTCGATCGCGACGATTCTGGAGGCACTCGACAGCGGTGTGACCTTCCTTGATACCGCCGATATGTACGGGCCATTTACTAACGAAGAACTCGTTGGTCGTGCGATTGCGGGTCGGCGCTCGGAAGTGGTCCTCGCCACCAAGTTCGGCAACCAACGAGGGAGCGACGGAGCTTTCTTGGGCGTCAATGGTCGACCGGAGTACGTGGTCTCGAGCTGTGACGAGTCGCTGCGTCGCCTGGGCGTGGACTACATCGATCTCTACTACCAGCACCGCGTCGACCGCACTGTTCCGGTGGAGGACACCTGGGGCGCGATGAAATCCTTGGTCGACGCCGGCAAGGTTTGCCACCTCGGTATTTCCGAGGCGTCCGCGGCGACGTTAGAGCGGGCGCACGCCGTCCACCCGGTGACCGCCATTCAATCGGAGTATTCATTGTGGACTCGGGACCCCGAAGACGAGGTATTGGCCACGTGCCGTCGGCTCGGCATCGGTTTTGTTGCCTATAGCCCGCTCGGCCGAGGGTTCCTCACGAGTAACGACGAAGTGCGCACACCGACAGACGACAAAGACTTCCGTCGCTTTCAGCCCCGTTTTTCGGGAGAGAACGCGGAACAGAACGCCCAACTGGTGGCAGCGCTAGCGAGAATCGCGGAGGCGAAGGGTGTGACCGTGGCCCAGTTGGCTCTCGCGTGGGTGTTGTCGCGCGGGGAGGACGTCGTGCCGATTCCCGGAACGAAGCGTCGTCGATGGCTGCGCGAGAACATTGCCGCGAGCGATATTGAGTTGAGTGACGACGACGTGCGGGCCATGGAAGCAGCGGTTCCTCGTGACGCCGTTCGGGGTGATCGCTACTACGCCGCCGGCATGCTCACCCTCAACGGCTAAGCAGGGTCACTCGACCATTGGCGAGTTCATAGACGTCGTCGCAGAGGCTGATGACGTCGGGATCGTGCGAGGCGATCACGATGGTGGCGGACAGGGAGCGAAGACGCGCCAGCACGAGCGCCCTCTCGTCGGGACCTAGGCCGTTGGTGGGTTCATCCAGAAGAACAATGGTGGGCTCGTTCAGAAGTCCTCGGACCAGTGAAGCCCGCTGGGCCTCGCCTTGGGAGAGACGAGCAAACCGGTCCGTCGCCGCGACGCGCAGACCCAAGGAGGCGAGCGACGACGACACATCGTCAGTGGTGACGCGACCTACGCGAATGACGTCATCAACCACGCCGTCGAGCAATGCGGGAACTGGTCCGACGTAGCTCACGTGAGCGCGCCATGACTCTTCGCTGATGGCGGTGACGTCCAGAGCGTCGACGGTCACTGTTCCCACCGGCACGTCCTCAAGACGTGCCAACAGACGTAACAGCGTCGATTTTCCGGCGCCCGACGCACCCGTGATGGCCACTCGTCGTCCACTGGGAATGCTCATGGTGACCCGCTGTAAGAGTGGTTGCTCGTCGATGGTCCAGGTCAAGTTTTCGACGTCCATGAACGAGTGTTCCGGGAAGACGTGGGTGCCGGAACCCCCGTCATTCTCTAATGCGTCGAGGCGCTCGGTGGCGGCGGTGACGGCGACGGCAATAACCAGTGACTGTTTCGTCACCACCAGTAGTTCGATCGTGGCAATGGCGAGCAGGGCCACGACGACGGCGTCGTGGCCGACCATCACGATGGCGTGGTTGGCGTAACCCTCCACGAGGAACAGAGTGGCGAAGGGCCCAAGGGCCACCAAGAGGTTGAGCAGCCGTCGCGACCGACGGGATCGCCTTTCCGCGTTGGCGACGAGGACGTTCTGTCGCTCGAGCCGCCGCCGGACTTCGCCCCCCAGCTTCAGAAGCTCCAGTTCACTGGCCGCGCTCTGTAGTTCCAAACGCGTTGCTGCTCGTCGGCTGCGCGCACTGCGCAACAGGCGCTCTCGAGCCACCAAGGTCGGCAGCTGGCTCACCATCAGCACGACGAGCACTACTTGAGCGGCGAAGAGAGTGATTGCCGCGAGTGGTGCGTCAATTGTGGTGGATTTCATGAACGCCACCACGACGTCGCCACCCAACAAAGCGAGAGCGATGGACGCAAAAGGAATAACGGACCGCAGCCACAAATCCTGCAGCACGTCGGTGTCCGCGAGTGCTCGCTCTAATAGGTCGCCGGTGGCAGCGGACATGAACCTCGCGTAGGGCCACGTACCGACCGTCGCGGTCAACCATCTTCTCCACCGCACGACGGCGGTGAGGCCGAGCTCGTGAGAACTCATGCGTTCGATGAACCGCAGTGGCGAGCGGAGGAAGGCCACGAGTTCGACGACGATGAGCAAACCCGCGATGGCGTGCCAGCCGGGCTGACCTGAGGCTTCCACGAGAAGGTAGGGCGCACCGATCAGGAGTGTGAGAGACGCCGCGCTAGCGAGAGTGCCACTCACCAGCGCGCGAATGAGGGTCGTCACGGGCGGTCGCGCGCGGGCGATCCATCGTGCGAGATCGTGCCAGGGGCGTCTCATGCGTAGGTCACCTCGTACACGTGGTCCGGCGAACGGAGGATGAGAACATCGTGCCCTGCTTCGACGACCGTGATGTCGGGTCGTTGCGAAATCAGGCGTCGAATGTGATCGCGGCTGATCTCGTCGAGAAATTCCGCGACGTCGTCGAGAATGAGTAGGTCAGAATCATGCAGCACGGCCCGTGCGATAGCGAGGCGCACGCGCTCGCCCGTGGAGAGTCGCCGGGCGTCGTCGCCCAACGGGCGGTCGAGATCTCGGAACGCGGGTGAGGTCAGGCCGACCGACTGCAGTACCGCAAAGAGAGCGCTGTCGGTTCGGGTGGTTCCTAGAGCCAGGTTCTCCCGCAGCGTGGCGTCCAGAAAGTGGTTCTCCGCTCGCACGAGTCCCACGCGAAAGGCGTTTCGCCGCACGACACCGGTGACGGGCGGAACGAGCCCGAGGGCGGTATTCAGCAGCGTTGTCTTGCCCACACCCGATGGACCGGTCAGAACGACTCGTTCGCCCTTTGCTACCTGCAACGTCACCGGTGCGCTCGGCGCACCGGTGGTTACGGCGTGGAGGGCGAGGGATTCCCTCCCACTGATCGGCAGGATGGGCAACGTCCACTGCAGAAAGACTTCACGGGCGCGCTCGGCGTCTTCGCGGCGGTGAAATTCCAGCGCGTAGCGGCGGACGAGGGCGAACATTTCCGCCGTGAGGAGGACCGCCACCAGCGCGCGCCACAGCACGGTCGTGCCGTCCAGAAGTCGAAAGCCCACGACCATGGCCACTAGCCCGACACTGACGCCCGCCAAGAACTCGGTAACGAGTGAGGACTTGATGGTCACGCGGATGGCGTCAAGAACCGCGCGGTTCTCCGCTTGCGACGCGGCCGCGATGTCGTCTGCACCGTGCGCGACTGCTCCGAGCGCTCGCAGGTCAGTGATGGCGCGCAGGATGTGTATCTGGCGGCCCACCAATTGCGCACGGCGACGATGGAAGTCAGCTGCGAACGCCTCACTGCGGCGACCCGCGCGAATGTACAGGGGAATCGAGAGTGAGAGTAAGCCAACCACCAGCAGGCCCGAGAGCCATCCACCAATCACAAAAATCACCGGAAGCGCCACGAGTCCCACGACGGCGGAACTTCGAATTAACATCAGCGACGATGCGCCGGCGACCGCGTCGATCGACGCATCGAGGATGTGGAGCTCTCCCGGGTCGCAGTAGGCCAGTTGGGTGGCGCTGGCGTCGTGCCACGACGTGCGCACCCGCTCCTCGTTGACCGAGAGAAAGTGCTGGAAGAAGAGGTCGGGAAAGCCGCGGAGAGCCAAGGTGGCGAGCAGGAAGAGGAGGGCCCGGCCTCCTTCATTGTGAGCGAGCGCCGTCAGGGCGAAAGCGAGACATACGGCTGCGGATAATGCGAGGACGGCGTGGAGTGCCCCGAGCGCTGGCCACCGAATGCCGGTCGGGCTGAGGCCGAGTTCTACCCGATCATTTTCCTCCACGATCTAAGGCTAACGATCCTTCACGACGCCGTTGGGACCTCGTGGCGACTGGGCAGGTGCGGAACTTCGGCGAGAATCCATTCTCGCAGTGCCTTGGTGGCTCGACAGTCATCTTCGTTGTACTCAAGAATGCGTTGACGGGCCGCTGCTCCTTCGGCGGTGTCGGCTCGGGCTTCTTCAAACCACACCATGGATGCCTCGCCGCTCGGATTCTCGTCGCGCCAGGCAAAACCGGCCGTCGTGGCGAGAACCTTGAGCCCGAGCGGTCCATCGGTTTGAATTTGACGCTTGGCGACATCGTGGAGATCAATCCATTCCGACGGCGTACGCGAACGAAACGCGTCCAGTTCCGCTCGTAGCGGGGAGGTCGTGGCATTCGCGACCGCTCGATTCATTGCCCCGTCCTCTGCCTGCGCCCAAAAGCAATAGCTCGCAAATGTGGCCCCGTGGGTCATCGTCGTGTGTCGTAGGCCCTGAAACCATTCCCAGAACCGAGCGAAGACGGCGGCCTCGGTCGTCGATGACGGTTCATCCCAGTCAACGAAAGAGACGTAACCCTCACGCACGCCGGGCACCTCGCGACGCGTGGTGACGTAGGCCCCCCACAAGTAGGTCACGTCGTTATAGCTCTCCATGTCGACGTCGACTTCGACGTCCGCGGTGGGGCATTCGACGTCATCGGCGTCCACGATCCGTAGTGGACCCCCGCGCACGACGGAGCGAGCTCGATAAATGAGCTCGTCGAGTTTGTCGATGGATCGTCCCAGATGGTCTTCGGTGGTGTGCTCGCCCCCACCGGTGACCAAGCGCCCTCTCGCTTGTTTGGCGCGATCGGGATCGAGTTGCGCGAGGTCCCGGCGCGTGTGGACGCCATGGTCACGCAACAGAATTTGTTGATCGAAATTGGTAAATCGCACTAATGAGACGTCATCGTGCTGTTCGAGTTCCTCTTCGCAGTGTTCTCGAAAAGGACAGGTCAGACACTCGCGGTGCCAGTAGGGCACCGTCGGGTAACTCCCCGAGCCCGCCTGCCACCGATCGTGTTGCCGCAAAACGTCTTGACGTTGGGAGTACGCCTCGTCATAGCGTTCGAGGGTCCACTTTCCCCAGTCGGGATTGGCGAGATCGAACCACCACAGTTGTTCGTGGCGGTCAACCACACCACCAAAACTGCCCGCGTCAGCCACCCCGAGTGATTGCAAAATTCGCGTGGCGTGCGCGAGCGTCAGTCCATTGCGCGTCACGGTGTCGTTGCGACGAACTCCCAGCCCGTCAACCCACTCCGCCGTGGCCGGCAGAGGGGATGTGGCGTACCCGCGCCGCAACCGTCGCGTCGAAGCCGTTTCGGTGATCTCGTTGTTCTTGATGATCACCGGCGCGTAGAGGTACGCGTCACCACGTCGTCCGGTGCGTACGAGGAGATCGATCGTGGCGCTGCGGCGACCATCGTCGTCGACGACGCGCGCGTCCGCAATCAGTGGCGCTCCCGTGGCCATGAGTTCACGTGTCGAGACGAGACCCTCCGCGCGCATTCCGAACGGGTCTTCCGCAAGGAACGTCTCCGTCACACGACGGCGATGCTCGCTCGCGTCACGAATGCGGCGCTCGATCTCGACGCCGAGAGCAGGTTCGCTGATGACCACCGGCCCACCGCGGTCGAGAGCCACACGATGGACGCAGTGGGAGATGTCCGCTGCGCTGAGGAGGGGACCGCGGGGCACGAAGAACCAGCCTAGGAGGCGGCCGTTCCCTCATTGCGCCAGGAATGCCACAATGCGGCGTATTCGCCACCGTGGGCGAGCAGTTCGTCGTGCGTGCCGAGTTCCGCGATCACGCCATCGATGACGACCGCCACGCGGTCGGCGTCGTGCGCCGTGTGCAGTCGGTGAGCAATGGCGATGACGGTACGTCCATCGAGGACGGCACTCAAAGAACGCTCTAAATGGCGAGCGGCTCTCGGGTCGAGCAACGCGGTGGCTTCGTCCAGGACGAGGGTGTGGGGGTCGGTGAGTACTAA
>Ga0007858_1000154_pt1 | contig 26946 bp, 11 predicted proteins | sample CryBogCBH08Aug08_FD_71211 | JGI IMG/M metagenome (GOLD analysis project Ga0007858, IMG submission 71211) | Freshwater microbial communities from Crystal Bog, Wisconsin, USA - CBH08Aug08 | ecosystem: Environmental > Aquatic > Freshwater > Lake | place: Crystal Bog, Wisconsin, USA | collected...
TCAAGCCCAGGGAACCCTGATTGCCGTGAATGATGCCATATTGGCCGCCCTCGACTTCCAAATTGGCGCTAAAGGAACCGGCGCCGGGCAAGGAGAAAAATCCGGCAAACGCACCGGTTGCGGTCACTTTCACATTTTCAATCGCATTTCTCTGGGCCCCGTTCAAGGTCACCCCAACCGCCCCCGGATTGCCGTTGCAGTCAAAATCAATGTTCCGCAACTCGTCCCAAAACAAGTCGGCTGAATAATCAGTGTAGCCGGTGGGCGTGCTCATCGGATTCGTCACCGGCACGGCCGGACTGGGGTATGCCCCACCGCTGCTGAATCCGCCTTGAAATTTCCGAAAGGAAATCATCTGGCGCGGCGCGGCGCTGTTCTGATAATTAGCCGCCCCCGCCATCAGTCGGATGAGAGGCCGGTTCGTGCCTTCGGTTGAGCCGATCAAAATATGGTTGCCCAGAACAAGTGCCGTCATATTGGTCGGCGCCCATTGATAGCATTCCAGAATGTCAGAAATCTGATAAGTGCCCGGCGGGAAAAATACGGCCAGAGGACGGCCGGTGCCATAGGTTTCGAAATTCAGATTAGCCGCAAAAGCATCGTTGATCGCGCTTTGGATGCCCGCCCGGCAATCGCCCGTGCCATTGTTGGTTACACCCGGATAATAAGTCACCACCAAATAACCCAAGGCGTAACGCGGATCGTTCAGCGCTGTGGCCGGAGCACTGCCACTTAACTGAAGTATAACCTGATTATTACTAAAAACCAGTGTACCAGTTTGGCCCGTGCTGATGGCCGTGCCGGTGACGGTGAAATTGGGATTATTGGTGGTTATGGTTCCGCTCGCGCAGTTAATGATCGTATAATTTCCGGCAGCCCAAGGTGAAAAACTATTTACCGTGAACGCATTCCCGCCCAGCACCAGTGATCCTTGCGAAATAGTCAATGCCGGATCCGCACCGTCATAGTTCAGGGTGATGGCTTGCGCACCAAGATTGATGGTGCCGGTGGCGTTGCCCTTGATCGTGGCGGTGGCAGCGGCGCCACTGGCCGTCAATGTGCTGTTGGTGCTCAATGAGTAATTGGTGATCGAGGAAACATCTAGGGTTGCGCCCGCCGCAATGGAAATGTTCGTTGATTTGTTGATAGATCCATGATTTGAGCCTGAATTATCCAAGATCAACGAGCCGCCGTTGATAATGGTTGCGCCCCGGTAGGTGTTTGCTCCGCGAAAGGTGACATAGGCGCCGGCGTTCCCATTGATGGTGACCGACGACGGGGTGGTATCCGAAACAATGGCGGCTGGAATTTGAAATATGACATGGCCATTAAATATGTTGCTGGCGGTAATGATCAAATTCGTTGCTAGCGTGACGGGCAGATTAAATTGTATGGCATTTCCGATGCAGTAAATCGTTGGCAGGGTGCCTGCCGAAGTATTGGTGAACAAAAAATAGGCTGCAGGGGTCACTCCGGAGGCATAAAGGTTGGCATTGCCGGAATAAAGCACATTGGTCATTTGGTTCAACATGAAAGCCCCTGCCCAGTCAAGGGTAAGATTCCCAGACAGATTGGTAAGCACCAACGACACATCTGTGCCGCCACCCTGCGGTGGCTGCGCACCCGACCAGGTGCCGGCGGCGCTGAAATTGCCGCCAGACACGACAGTGGTGTAAGATGCAGCCTGCGCCCACGTTGCCCAGGCCATACACAAGCATGACAGGACGACACGCGACCAACCTTTGACGTGTTGGATTTTTATTCCCTTTATTCCTGCCATATATTTTACAGATAATAACGGCTCAATTTTGCTTATTCTTTTGCGTTTGCAATTTTAACTTTTTGCTTTGATAGTAAATAGGGCGCACCGGAACCGAAAATCCGGTGCGCCCTTTACCCTAATTCAAAATCTATGGGCAATTATTAGTTATGGCTTGCGCATCCGGAAGAATACGTTCGTATTCGACATATTAATGGGAATAGAAAGATTCGTTCCATTCTGCGAGTTGGGCACATCAAACCAATAAATCGTATTAGCCAATGCCACCGAATTGGACTGCACATACCAGCCCAGATGATCAGCCGGCCAGCTTAAGTTCAGCGTGCTGCCGCTGACGCTGACAATGATGTGCGTGGGATTCGGATTTATCGCCGCCGCACCGGTCAACACCAACAGGCTGCCCGTGCCGGTGATAGAACTTGGGTCGCTGGCATTATTGTGAATCCCCGCTGTGGCATCCACACCGTTCAAGACTAGGCTGGTCACGATGTTCGTGTCCGGGAAATCCAGCTTCAGCCCGGCACCACTAGCGACCGTAACTGTAGCATTCGTGGCTAGTGTTGGATAAGCGAGTTCCAGAACCCCGCCTGAAACCGTGGTGTTCCCAGTATAGCTCGTAACACTGTTACTGATGTAGAGATTTCCGCTACCGGCTTTGAAGAAGTTCAGGTTGTTCGCGGAATCCACCGTGTTGACATTCCCATCACCAATGGTGAAGCTTGAACCTAGGTTGATACCGCTGGTGTTACTAATGATGAGCATGCTCATACCGGCGGATCCACCGGTAATACTGCCGGCGGCGGCATAACTGACATTGTTGAACTGCGCACTGCCCGCAGAGGTGCCGTCCGAGAGCTGAATCGCGCCCCCGCCGTAGGCTTCCAGAACGCCGCACACCATCGTGCCAGATATATTAATTACCGAATAATTATTCATCTCCAAGTAAGTCAAGTTGGTGGTCGTGCCAGAGAAGTTCAAGGTGCCAACGCCATTGACATTTAACCCGGCGTTCGGAGAGTTGTATGACCCGGACACTATTGCGGTAGTATTGCCCGCAACCCGGAATTCGTTGGTGGTATTATTATTAAAGACACCGGCCAAACTGACGGAGCCGGGGTAGGCCGTATAAAAAGACGAGCCATTAAAGTTCATAGTTCCCTCCACAGATAATGAGCCACCGACGGCAAGGTAGGCGGTGGGTGCCGAATTATAGGTGCCGCCAACGGGCACATCTAGGCTGGCACCCGAATTGATCAGCATTCCGGGACTGGATCCGTTGGTGCTATGCACATACGTGCCCGGCACGCTCAAGGCACCGCTGAGGGTTGTAAAACCACAGTTGGTGAACGTGCCGCCCATGACCATCGTAATGCCACTCCCCACAAACAGATTGCCGCAATAGGCAACATTGGAAACCACCAGCGTGCCGCCGCCAGTCACGCCCATGTTGTTGGTAATGCCGCTTCCACCGACGGGGTCGGCATTGGCGATGGCACCGCCGAGGGTCAGCGTGCTGCCGGCCTGCACTCCTACATTGAAGCTTTCCCCATTACCGCCGGACATATATATCGGATTGATCAGCGTGCAACTGACGGCGTTGGTCAAAAGGTTGTTTCCCCCGCTATAAGTGAACAATCCCGTGCCCAAGGCTCCGTCTGCATCCACCTCCAACGAACCGCCGTTGAGGATGATTCCACCTCCATAGGTGGTGTTCGTGCCATTGAGTATCAGGTTGCCTGCGCCAGTCTTCGTGAAACCCGTGCCCGCCAGCGGACAGGAAATCATGGCATCAGAAGTAACTGCTATGGTCGGCGTGCCGACCACTGTCAGAGAATTGGTTCCAGCAATTTGGTAAATAGCTTCAGATGATCCATTAAAACTATTGAACGCCATAGGACCTACCTTGATAGGAGCGTTCAGCGCGATGACTAGATTGGTAAAATAATCGGGGCCGGCATTGATGCCGGTGCCAAACAAGGCGGTGTCACCGTTATTCGGCCATGTAACGTCTCCAGAGCTATTTCCCCAGTTGGCTCCCGTAAGGGAATTCGTATCCCAGACACCACTACCGATCGAGTTTGTGTGGGTAAGCAACGGATCCCAGCTCAAAGTAACAGGCGGAGTGTAAAAGATGATCAGATTGGTGAGACTGATCGTGCCCGTGCTGACAACGACAGTTTTAACTTCCGCCACCGACGACCTGACGGTAAACATGCAGATGCCGCCCACGCTCGTAACTCCGGAAGCCGGCGGGGAAACTGTATTGCCCGAACCGCTCACCGTCCACGTCACGGGGATGCCTGACCCAAGTGCGACATTATTGGTGTCGGCGAGCATAACGGTAACAGTGGAAGCGGCGGTATTATTCGCCGGCAAACTGGCCGGACTAACGGTCATGGTAGAATTTGTGGCACTGGCCGGTCCGGTGAAGGTAATCGGCAAGGACGTGGTGATCGTGGTTCCGCCGCCGGTGACTGTTACATATTTGGTTCCCACCACGGATGACTGGACGGTAAAGGTGCAAGTACCACCGGCAATGGTAACTCCGGAAGCCGCCGGGATGACCGTATTGCCCGAACCGGTTACCGACCAAGTGACGTTTGTTCCTGCATTCACCAGGCTATTGGTGGCGTCCCGGAGCGTCACCGTGACGGTAGATTGCGAGACATTATCGGCAATGACAACGCCCGGGCTGGCGATCACGGTCGAATGGGCGGCACTGACGGGCCCGATCGGCACGCCAGCGGCAGCAATGTGCAAATCCAGGTAGCTGGTGCTGCCCGCAGTGATGACGCTCAGCGTCCCCGCCTTGCCCGTGCCAATGGCTGTGCCATTGACCGTGAAACTGGAGCCAAGTACGGAAATGGAACCGCTATAATTAGTGATAATCGAGTAGTCGCCATTGGCCAAGACCGAGCCGTTGATGGTGAATGTGTTGTTGCTAAGAGTGAGCGTCACCACGCCGGCTGCAGAATTGGTGATGCCCAGCGCCGGATGCGAACCATCGTAGTTCAGTACAATGGGCTGCGCGGCACAGTTAAAGCCGCCACCTGGGGCGCATTTAATCAAGGCGGCTGTTGCGGTTCCGCTAGCCGTCAACGCGTTGTTGGTACTCAGCACATAAGTGTAACTGGTGGCTGGAGAAACATCCAAGGTTGCGCCCGCCGCGATGGAAATATTCGTCGAATTGTTGACGCTGCCAACATATGAACCACTGTGATTTAACTTTAAAACACCAGCGCTGATAATGGTTGCACCCCGGTAGGTGTTCGCACCGCGAAAGTCAACGTAGGAGCCAACATAGGATGGGGGGGAGTCAACGGTATGAATGGTGACGGAACATGGGGTGGTATCCGAAATAATAGCGGCGGTAGTTTGGAATATCACATGGCCGTTAAATAATTGGCTGGCATTAATAGTTAAATTCGCTGCCAGAACGACGGGTAGGTTAAATTGAATGGCGTCTCCTGGGCAGTTAATCGTTGGCAGGACGCCGGTCGCAGTATTGGTGAACAAATAATATGGCGCAGGGGTCACTGCGGAGGCATAAAGGTTGGCATTACCGGAATAAAGCAAATTAGTCATTTTGTTCAACATGAAAGCCCCCGTCCAGTCAAGGGTGAGGTTCCCAGACCCATTGGTAAGCATCAATGTCACATCCGTGCCGCCACCCTGCGGTGGCTGCGCACCCGACCAAGTGCCGGCGGCGCTGAAATTGCCGCCAGCCGCGACGGTGGTGTAGTTTTGCGCCTGCGTCTGGCTGGCCAAGCCAAAACACAAAACACCGATTAGCGCCAGTAAAGTTGCTTGAATGTGGAGTTGTATTTTCATTATTTGGACGGGTTGAGGTTTGATTGGATGTGTCAGATGTGTTTTTGATTATATTTTTGCAGGAAAGAAGCTGGATGATTGATATTTTAGGGTCAGTAATAGTAGAAAGCGCCGTTCGCCGGAACTTTTTGAGAATGCACATGCCCGTCAAAATAAAGATAGTTGCGAACCGCACCATGTAATGGTTTGGCTGGTATGGTGACACCCGCTTGCACCGGCCAACCGGCTTGGGCCGTTCCCTGAAAATCTACGTCGCACATATACCAAACCGAGGGGAGCGGAGCCTTTGACCCCACTTCGGTTATTTTATGGGAACTTGTGCCAACGCTAACTGGTATACCAAATGGCTCGGCACCGGCATAGCCAAAGGGCATAAAGCCGATGCCAGTCGCCGGGCCTCCAATGGCGGGGTATGCCGCATCGCTAAAATGACCGTCCAAATTATAGCTGGCAACGCCCCCCAAGTTGGTAGTGCTGACGTTTTGTGCAAAGCCTGGGCAAACCATGACTTTAGCCAATTGCGTTGTCGCACTGGGATCGGGATAGGCTAGATATTTCGCAATGTAATTAATTAAGTAGCCGGTGGTATTCAGATTATAGCCGAACGCCTGAGAAGTCCACAGCCCCGTCACAGATTGCGGGCCAGGCGGCAACCAGTCACTGCTTTCGTCAAGATACATCGTCAGGGCAACACCAACCTGTTTGAAATTAGACATGCACCCGGCCATCGTCGCTTTCCGCTTGGCGGATGCCAGTGCGGGCAACAGCATGGCGGCCAAGATGGCGATGATCGCTATGACCACCAAAAGCTCGATAAGCGTAAATGCTCTTGCCGGGCATCGGTGACTGTTTTTGACTTTCTTCAGATAGAATTCGTTTCTCATATTATGCAAATGGCTGCGAGGCAATCGGCGCGGTGATTTTTTAGACGGCGACGCCACGGCCACAGGGTTTGAGGCCTTCGCCCGGAGCGTCGGCGTTGGAATCGTTGGAGGGAAAGAATACAGCAACCATCTGTTTTTTAATGCGGCCATATTCAGCTTTTGGTTTTACTACCAGTACGGATCAGGTTTGGTTTCAGCAATCAAACATCTGATTTGCTTTTAACTGAACGCTGGTGATGTAAAACCTTACGCCTGATTATTTCAACTGTCATCAAGGCATTGGTATTGGTCGGAGCTCATACTTAAGTATTGTGGATGAGTGCTTATCCGGTCGCTTGCCAAACAAGCTTCTGAGCCTAGCCCAGCACTTCAGTGCTGGTTCCGCCGAGTCAAAACGAACCAGTCCCGCAGGTACTGCAGGGGTTGCTTTCGTGCCTGCGGGACTGGGTTTTACGCGCTGTGAGTTACCCAGTGCTAAAGCACTGGGCAATTTTCAAAAACCATCTCCACCCAATTGGGCAAGCAACCGGATAAGCACATTGTGGATGCTTCCGGCGCGGAACTGCACCAATAACAGGCCAGCCTGTTATTCGAGCGAGATGATTCCCCGACGAAGCGCCAGCGTGGCAGCCTGGGTCCGGTCACTCGCCCCAAGTTTGGTGAGTATATGGCCGACATGCTGCTTGACGGTAATTTCAGCGATTTTCAAAGCCACCCCGATTTCCTTGTTGGTTTGCCCGCGCGCCACGAGTTGTAGAACATGGATCTCGCGATCGCTAAGCTGCGCCCCATCCAACCGCTGAGCCAGTTCCGTCGCCACCTCTTGCGGAAGATATCGATCACCTGAATGCACGGCGCGAATGGCTTTGAGCAGTTCGATCCGCGATCCAGACTTGAGCAAATAGGCGCGGGCGCCAGCTTGGATGGCGCGATGAATATTCTCATCGCCTGAATAGCTCGAAAAGATGATCACGCGAGTGCGGGGAAATTCAACCATGAGGGCCTCCAAAATATCAATGCCGCCGGCACCGGGGAGGCGATAATCCAACAGCACCACATCGGGGTGGCATTTCCGATACGCTGTGATGGTCTGTTGCAAGTTGCTGGCCTCGGCCACCACCTCCATGTCCGGTTCCATATTGATTGAGGCGGTCAGCCCCATGCGGACCGTAAAGTGATCGTCCACAACAAGCAGGCGTATTTTGGTGGGCATCTTCATTGTGTGCAAATTAGCGGTGAGATTATCTAAATTGATGGTGGGTCCGTTAAAATTGCTGGTTCGACAGGCAGGACGCTTCCAGAATCAGCAATGTTATCATTGTCCTGCGGCACCGGCGCTTTCACTATCACTTGCGTTCCCAAGCCAGGCTGACTGACGACGTTAAATGAACCACCGATTTTTTCGGCACGCTCTTTCATTCCCAGCAGCCCAAAATGGCCGGCCATTTCCTGCGACAGCCACTCCAAAGCAAACCCGCAGCCGTCATCTTTTATCCGCAGGCAAATTTCGACTGCATCAAGCGACAGATCAAGCTGAATTTTTTTTGCACTGCCATGCCGGATTGCATTGGTGATGGCTTCCTGACTAATACGCAACAGATGGTGCTCCAATAAAACCGGCAGCTGACGGGATTGATAGGGAGCATTCAGGGTAATTTCGATACCGGCTCGCCGGGCCGCTTGTTCGGCAGTTTCCCGAAGCGCAACTGCCAGCCCGCCCCGTTCGAGAGCCCCGCATCGCAAATCCCATACTGAGCGGTGGGCTTCCTCCTGGCTGCGCCGCAACAGCCGCTGGGCGATTCCGATCCGCTCCGCCACCGGATGATTGACAGTCTGGGTGGCAATCATGTCCAGTTGGAGAGACATGCCGGCCAGTTCCTGTTCTAGTGTGTCGTGAAACTCGCGGGCAATACGAGCGCGCTCATTCAGCACACCTTCACGCTTTAGCTGGGTGCGAATTGTCTCCGCTTGGTCGAGCATCCGGCGCTTAAGTAATATTCCCCATACCGCGGCGGTCAAGGCGAATATCATCACCCCGCCCAACAGCCAGAGAAGTCGAGTTGCCGTCCACCATGAAGGATGACTTAACACCACGATATCCTGCGGGGACCGAAGCAGCAAACGGATAAAAGACGGGTGTAGCCAAGATCCCTGCGCAACAACTTCTTGCACTTGACAAATCCCAGTCAGTTTCAGCCGACTGCCCGCGCGCAGTGATGGCCACGGCAGCGCCCCATGAGCCGTGGCGATGGCAGCATTGAACATGATTCCATTCTCTTGAAGTTTCATAAACGGCTCGTCCCGGCCATTCCAATCAACTTGCAAGTCAGCTTCCACCGTCACTAAATCGGCGTCCAAAGTTCCCACCAAAAGCTCCGGCACAGTTGACATGACGGGATTGGGAACCGCACCGGTTCCGGTTTTCCTAAAGACTGCATCCTGCAGGATGGGATTGAAACGCCCGGTCGCCGGAAAACCAAGGGTTTCAACAATGTCACCAGGCCGAGCTAATGTCTGATCCTTGGTTTCCACAAGCAAGCCGTCTTGCTTGTCCCGGATAAAAATTGCCTCACCAGGCAACTGGCCGATGACCACGCCCCGGATCTTCACGCGATGTCCGGAGGAACCTAATGAGTCATACTCGAACAGCTGCCGCACGGACTTTTCAGGCACCGCGAACGGGTTTCTGTTAATTTCAGATTCTGCCGTGATATTGGAAAGTGAATTAAAAAAAATGATCGGGGCAATCATCTGCCGCTTGCGATTGAAGACCGTGCCAGCCACCCCCTGCAACCGCACGACACATTCAATCAAAGACGATAAGTCATTCGTTATCACCGGGCCTAAAGCCTGGACCCGCACTCCGTTAATTACTAAATCAAGCACAACGGATCCGTTAGCAATATGCGAAGTTGACCGCACGGATCCTCGGGTTTCAATCCACTGTGTATCTTCCGTTCCGGAGGTTAGTTGATCGAACGAGACCCATTTCGGTGGCGGCATTTCACCTTCACCCAGCTCTGTAATTTTGAGGGCTTTTATTATGACCGCGAAATCACCGGGTTCAGTCTTACCCTCCAAATCGATATTTTGCCCGGCATGCCATAATCTCGGCCGGCCCGCAGCGCGAACAAATATTCCTTTTTGTGAATCCTGCGCAAAAAAACCGGTAGAGTTTGCATCATAATAAGTTACTACACAGCGAAGATGAACTGGATAGCCCAACGCCGCTTGAGCCGTAGAAAGATGGCGGACTTCCTCAACAGACTTAAGTATTGGCAATGGACTTGTCGACTGGGCAAACGCCATGTCCTCGCCCGGCATTTGGAAAGCTATACTCCACCACACCAAAAGACCGAGCCACAGCCAAGAAACCCCCGAGCTTCGGGGTGACATTTCCCTAAATCCCAGGGTTGATTTCAATTGCATGTTTTTCACGCCAGTTCACTCGTGAACCGCTTTGAAATTTAAAATTTTCATATCGTTGAACGCTTTAGTTTGGAGTTCACATTCTAACCGATAATTTGGATGAATCAACTATATCAGGTTACTGTTCAGCTTAGGTATAGCTGATAGCGATTTAACCACGGCAAAACATTTGATTCAAGTTGGCAGTGCGACAGAATTGGTGGGTGAAATATCATAAAATAAGTACGGAGGAACGGTATGCGTTGGCGGCGCTGCGCCGGCAGAATCTGGGGATGGGTATCTAGCTAAAGGTACGAACCTGAGTAAGCATACCCAGCAGCAATGCGATTGCATTTCTGAATAGTTGAACAATCGTCCCCGGCTAAGACTAGGCTTTAAAACCCCCAACGAAGTCTATTACTAACCACTACCCTTTTGTCGCATTACAAATGTGAAACTAAGGAAAAGGAATACCTGACATGCCACCCCAGACATACAGAACTGTAATGGCGATCAAAAAGCACACCACGATGAGATTGGACCACCAAAAGGCGGCGGGAAGTGGCTCTATAAGCGTGCTCACGGAAGCATGAAAAATATCAACAGCGATAATTCTGCCCACAAATGCGAGCTGGAGGCTCGCAGCTCGCCCGTCTGCTCCTTTTACCTCGCAGTCACCATCCCAGACTTGACCCAGCCATCAGAAACCAGTTTCCTTGGCCCCGGAAGGTGCCACGTTTTTGGACCGCCACCCGCCACAGTTTTCAACCGCCGTTTACAGCTGACCTTTCCGGTGGAAGGGAAAATCACCGTCAATTCGCTCGCGGAAAGTTCTCCGCTGTGGCAAAATCAAATTAGCAGCGTCAAAATGCTTGGCGCGCGTGGCAAATTGAAATTTACGCGCCCCGAATCAGGCTTGCAGGTGATGTTGCCGGACAAAATGCCTAGTGACATCGCTTTCGTCTTGAAAATCAGCCGCTGACAATCATGCGCCGAATTTTTTTCATTGCCTGTGGCCTGATGATTTTGGCGTCCAATTTTGTTTGGGCGGCGGAAATGTCGCTGGCGCAAACCAACAGCGATGGGCGCCCGCCCTCGGAACATCTGGATTCGGTTCACCAACGCGGCTCGACGGATTTCAGTGACATGGGTTCGTGGATTTGGGAGACGAACACCTTTGACCGGCAGACCGTTCGCTTTTGGAAAGCATTTGAAATCCCAGCGGACCAAGCTGTCCAGCGCGCGCGGCTGCGCGTCACGGGCGACAATGAATACACGCTTTATCTCGATGGCCGCGAAATCGGGCGCGACGCCGAGTGGCGGCATCTTTATGAATACGACATCACGTCGCTGCTGTCGCCGGGACGTCATGTGCTGGCGCTAGAAGTGTATAACAGTTTCAACGAGGCGGGCATGGTGCTTGGGTTGCGCGTGGGTTTGGCGGACGGAAACATTGTGGAAGTGAAATCGGACGCAAGCTGGCGGCTGGTTCCCGAAGGCATCCAAGGCTGGCAGAAAATGACGGAGTCGGGCGAAGGTTGGCGCGCGGCAAAAGTTCTGGTTCCATTTGGCGCGCAACCTTGGGGCAAACTGGACACGATTGATTTGGTGCCGCCGTTGCAGCCGTTCATCGTGCCGTTCTGGCAAAAAGGCTGGTTTCAAATTTCGCTGCTGATGGTTTGCGTGATAGCGACCTTAATTAGTTTCTGGCTGATGACGCAGTTGATGATTCACAAAAAGGAGAAAGAACTTTTGCTCCGCGAACGTGGGCGCATCGCGCGAGACATCCACGATGATTTGGGTTTGCGCGTGACACAACTCGTCTTGCAAGGTGAAGTCGCGCAGAGCGAATCCTCCGTCGACTCGGAGGCGCGCGGGCATTTTGACCAAATGTGCGAGGAGGCACGCGAGGCGTTGCGCGCGATGGACGAGGTGCTTTGGGCCATCAATCCGCGCCGCGACACGCTGCGCGAGTTTACGACTTATGTTTGCAGCTACGCGCAGACATTTTTGAAAAACACTTCCATCCAATGCGTGCTGGATGTCGAGCCAGAAATGTCCTCAGACCCATTTGAACTGCCGCTGCGACGCAATTTGCTACTCGCGGTGAAGGAGGCGCTCAACAACGCGGTGAAACATTCGCGCGCCACGGAGCTGCTTTTGAAAATCCGCTGGCAAAACAAGCGGCTGATTCTTACTGTGCAAGACAACGGGCGCGGATTTGATCCGGCGGCCGCCAGCGCGGAACGCAACGGGCTGACAAATCTCGCGCAGCGGATGCAAGAAGTCGGCGGCGAATTTCGGCTGACGAGCGAGCCGGGCAAAGGTTGTCGTGTGGAATTCAGCACGCCGCTGACGCATCCGCAGCCGCGTTTTTCGTGGTTGAATTGGCGTATGTTTGTCGGAGCAGAACAGCCAGAAGGAAAGTCGGTCGTTCATTCTGCTGGCAAGAATAAATTGTTATGATCAAAACAACCAAAGTTAGCCACTCTCCGAATTTCACCGCCAAATCTCCGTTGAAAGTTGCGCTGGTGGAAGACCAACCAAAGGTGCGCGATAACTGGACGCGACTGTTAAATTCGTTTCCCGATTTGAAATGTATTTGCGCCTGTAAGACGGGCGAGGAGGCGTTGAAGGTGATTCCCGAAGCCGCGCCGGACGTGGTGCTGATGGATATTTTTTTGCCGCGCATGTCTGGCATTGAATGCACGGCCAAACTCAAGGAGCTGTTGCCACGCACGCAGATTGTCATTCTCACGGCGATGGATGACGAGGAATTGGTTTTCATGGCGCTCGAAGCCGGCGCGGACGGCTATCTGCTCAAGCGCACCAAGCCGGCGGATTTGCGCGCGGCGCTGCTCGACGTGCTCGGCGGCGGCGCGCCGATGACGAGCGAAATTGCGCGCCGAGTAATCCAGACCTTTCGCAGCAAAAGCAAAACGCGGGATGAATCGCTGCGCCTTTCTGTCCGCGAAGAGCAAATTCTGGTTCTGCTTTCAAAAGGGCTTTCCAACAAAATGATCGCGGAACAATTGGAAATCAGCATAGACACCGTCTGCCACCACTTGAAACACGTCTTCGAAAAAATGCACGTCAGCTCGCGCACCGAGGCAGTCGTCCGCTACATGGCTTCCAAAAATCCGGCATAAGCCGGACGCTTCTCAGGTTTGGGAAATTTTTCCATCACCGATTTCGGTGATGGGCTGGCTACTGTGTCTGGGTATTTACGCTTTTCCGCCTGTGGTTGACAGTATTCACATAGCCATTGTTCAAAGCCCAAGCATCGCCGCGTCGGCACTTTCGTCAGCAAACGTGTTGATCTTTGATCAAACTATGAAACCTAATATGACAACTCAAGTATCGCCTATGAAATCCATCCTGGCATTAATCCGTTCCTCTGTTCTTCTGACGTTCGTGTTCCTGGCCGCCGGCCAGATGGCGCAGGCGCAGACGCTCATGGTGCAGCTAATTTCCACCAACTACAACCCGACCACCGGCGTCTGGACGGATTCCAGCGGCAACGGTAACAACGCCACGGCCACAGGCACGAAACCCACCTTGGCCACAGGTGCGAGTCCCAATGGTTCGCCGGCGGTGGTTTTCAGCGGCTCGAATCCGATGGGGCTTGCTTCTTCGATTCCGGCCGGTAGTTACACAGTCCTTGCTTACGTCAAGCCAGCAACGGGCGCTGGACCTTATGCCCTGCTGGGAGGAACCACTCAGTCTTTTGAGTATCGTATTTACAACAGCAAGCAGGATAATTTGAGCCAGCAGTCAGCAGACCTCGGATCTGAAAATACCGCCATGTCCACTTCGGCGTTCAACGTCATCGACACGATTTTGACCGGCACGGGAATAAGTTTTCGCCTCAACGGAGTTGCTGACGGAACCAACGCCGCGAGTAACACCGGCAGCAGCGCGCGCACCCAGCCTATCAGCGCAATCGGCGCGCGGGCTTCCAGCGGCGGCGAAAATTTCAGCGGTTCGATTTGTGAAATTGACATTTACAGCGGCGTGTTGAGTCCGTCGCAAATCGTCGCCGTGGAAGCCTCGTTTACCAATAACTATATCACCATCCCGCCGACTGCGCCGATTGTCGTATCGCAAACCACCGTCAGCCCGGCCATCGCCACGGTCGGGGGCAATGATACTTTCACCGCTTCATTCACCGGCGCGTCGCCGATCAGTTATCAATGGCAGGTCAGCGCGAATTCCAGCGGCAGCGGCGCGACCAGTCTCACCGGGCAAACCAACACGACGCTGGTGCTGACCAATCTCCAGTTGAGCGACTCCGGAAAATATTACAGCCTCCGCGCCACCAACACGGTTGCGCCTTATTCCACTAACAGCGCTTGGTTGCAGTTGACAGTGCAGGCCTTGACTCCGCTGGTTCAATTAGTCGCGACCAATTACGACGGCAGCAGCGTGTGGACTGATTCCAGCGGTAACGGCAACAACGCCACTTATTCGGGCTCAACGCCACCCACCTTGGCTCCCTTCGTGACACCCAACGGCGGCTCGGCGGTGAACATCGCCCACGGCGCGAACCAAGCGTTCTTGCTTACATCCAACCTACCGACATCCACCAGCACTGGCAGCGGCTATACTGTATTTGCCTATGCCAAACCGAGTGTGGTATCGGATGGTAATCGTCACGCATTGACCGGCGGCTCGTCAGCTGGCGCGTTGGAGTATGACCTTTACAACGGCAAACAGGATTACTTGCGGGAATATCAGGCTGATGTAGGCAACGGATCATTAACCGTAACGACAAACAATTTCAGCACGTTTAATCTGGCGGTTAATTCATCCGGTGCCGCGTTCCGGCTGAATGGAACTAACGACGCCTCCGTGTCCGGCTCAACGTTCACTTCTCCGATTGCACGCATCTCCAACAATGAAGGCGGTGGCGACGGATATTTCGGCCAGATTGCCGAAATTGACATTTACAGCGGTGCATTAACCCTCACGCAAATCACCAACATCGAGGCGCAGTTGACGGCAAAATATATTACCGCCAACTCCCTGACCATCGGGCCGTCCACGGTCAGCCCCACGAACAACACTTTTGCAGGCAACCCCATCACGCTCGCGGCGTCGGTGCTTGGTGGCACCGGAACGACTACCTATCAATGGCAGACGGATGGCGGCAGTAGCGGTGCGATTTACACAAATATCAGCGGAGCCACGACTACTAACTATGTGTTGAACACCACCGGCCTGAATGGAACTTACCAGTATCGCTTGATTGGAACTCCGTTCGGTGGCATCAAGGTGACTAACACGTTCGTTAGCCTGACCGTGAACTCGCCGAGCGCTCCGATTGTTTTGGTTGATACCTCAATAAATCCATTTCCAGCCACGGTTGGTGGCAATGTCAGCTTGTCAGCGTCATTCGTCGGAAACCTGCCGATTGGTTATCAGTGGCAGGTAAGTCCGAATTTTGACGGACGTGGTGCGACGAGCATTACCGCTGCCACCAACACTACGCTGGTGCTGACGAATGTTCAGTTGAGTGACTCTGGGAAATTTTACAGTCTGCGGGCATCAAATTCTATTGCGCCTTATACCAACAACAGCACCTGGTTGCAACTGACTGTAAATCCATTGGTTCCCGTGGTGCAATTAATCGCGACCAACTACGATACGAACGGTGGCACGTGGACGGATTCGAGCGGGAACGGAAATTATGCTTCCTACTCCGGAGGCAGCTATCCGACCATTGATTCATTTGCCACGCCCAATGGTTCCCCGGCGGTAAACATAGTATCGGGTGGCGGTCGCTTTACACTTAACTCAACACTGGATCCCAGCAGTGGATATACTGTCTTTGCCTACATCAAACCGTCCAATACCAGTGGCCGTCGCGCGCTTACCGGCGGATCGGCCTCCGACGCGCTGGAGTATGACATCCACAACGGCAGCCAAGACTACTTGCGCGAATACAATCAGGATGTCGGCAGTGGCACCACCACCAACATCTACACGAATGTCTTCAGTTTGGTGAACTTGGCGGTGAATTCCTCGGGCGCCTCATTCCGGTTGAACGGCGCGTCGGATGGCAACGTGGCGGGTGCCACGTTTACTACGCCCATCGCGCTTATTGGTAATAATCATGGCGGCGGCGATGGCTATGTTGGTGACATCGCTGAAATTGATATTTACACCGGTGTCTTGAGCTACCTGCAGATCACCAATATCGAGGCCCAGTTGAATGCAAAATACGTCACCGCCAACACCATCGTCATTGGCGCGGCCACGGTCAGTCCGACCAATAACACCTATGCTGGCAATCTCGTCACGCTTGCCGCGCCGGTCATTGGCGGAACCGGCACGACCACCTATCAATGGCAGACGGACGGTGGCACCAGCGGTGCGAGTTACTCGAATATCGGCGGCGCGACCACGACCAACTATGTGTTCAACACCACCGGCCTGAATGGAACTTATCTGCTGCAACTGGTCGGCACTCCGTTCGGCGGCAGTTCCGTCACGAGCGCGCCGGTTACGTTGACCGTGCAGCCGGCGACGGCGCCGGTGGTTGTCAACGACACCGCCGCCAATCCCGGCACGGCGACGGTCGGCGGCAACGACACGTTGACGGCGTCGTTCACCGGCACATTGCCGATTCGGTATCAATGGCAGGTTAGTCCCAACTCGGATGGCAGCGGCGCAACCAGTCTCACGGGACAAACCAACACGACGCTGGTTTTGAGCAATCTCCAATTGAGCGACTCCGGCAAGTATTACAGCTTGCAGGCGTCCAATGCGATTGCGCCCAACATCGTCAACAGCACCTGGCTGCAATTGAACGTGGTGCCGCTGACCGCCTTGGTGCAGTTGATCGCGACCAATTACGATCCGAGCATCGGCGTGTGGACCAATTCCGCCGATGGTGCCAACAACGCAACCTATAATACCAACACATATCCCATCGTGGATTCGGCGGTGACGCCGACCGGCTCCTCGGCGGTGAACATCGCCACCGGTGGCGGCAGTTTTGTGCTGGCATCGCCGCTTGACCCCAGTAGCGGTTATACCGTGATTGCCTATGTCAAACCGGCCACCACTTCCGGTCGCAACGCCTTGACCGGCGGTTCATCCTCCGGCGCATTGGAGTATGACATCTACAACGGCAGTCAGGATTACCTGCGCGAGTATTTGCAGGATGTTGGTCATGGGAACGCGACCATTCCGACTTCGGGCTTCAGCCTGATTTCTGTGGCCGTCAATGCTTCCGGCGCGGCGTTCCGATACAATGGCGCGTCCGATGGCAACGTGGCGGGTGCGACGTTCAGCTCCCCCATCACCCGCATCGGCAACAACGAAGGCGGCGGTGATAGTTTCACCGGCGACATCGCAGAAATTGACATCTACAGCGGCGTGTTGAGTTCCATCCAGATCACGAACCTCGAAGCGCAGTTGGTCGCCAAATACGGAGCGGTGGGCGTGGCCACGAACCCGGCGAACATCACGACCGCCGTTTCAGGCAATACGCTGACCTTGAACTGGCCGGCGAATCACATTGGCTGGCGCTTGCAAGTGCAGACGAATTCGTTGAGCACCGGACTTGGTTCGGGCTGGACGGACGTTGCGGGTTCCACATCGGTGAACAGTATCAACGTGACAATCAATCCTGTGAATGGCGCGGTGTTTTACCGCATGGTTTATCCGTGAAGTTATGGTGAAAGCAGGTTGGGTGGGGGCGGCCACGAATTTAGGCGTGGCCGCCCCTGTTTGCACAATGAATTTTGTTTTATGAAAAAATTTGGAGGTTTGCGTAGTTCAAAGCTAGGTTTGCCGTCCGTCAATGGTTTCACGTTGATCGAACTGCTCGTGGTCATCGCCATTCTTGCGGCCATGTTGCTCCCGGCGCTGGCGAGTGCCAAGCAGCGCGCGTTGCAGATTCAATGTGCGAGCAATCTCAAGCAGTGGGGACTCGCGGTGAACATGTATGCCGGTGACAGTGGCGACCGTTTTCCCGACTGCTCGACGACCATCAACGGCGTCGCGAGCTGCGCCCACGACCTCTCGCAGATGCCTTATGCGATGACGAATTATTACACCGGCTATCTCTATAAAAACAAACCGGGCACCACCGGCAACACGCGCTCGCAAAACGATGTCATGTATTGCCCGACCGACACCTGGCATCGTGAATACGAAGCCGCAAACAATATTCAAAACTTGATCGGCTACAACTATCTTCCCGGTCGCGATGCTTCCGGTTCAGACAATCAATACAACGGGGCCAATCCCAGTTTGCAGAACTGGATGCTGCGGAAAAAACTTGGCAGCTCCTATCGCCTCTCGCCCATCATCATTGATCGTCTGCAAAAATATAATAACGGATGGATTGATGCCGATGGCGTTCATCCTAGCTCCGTCCATTACGCCAATGGAAATATCCCGCGCGGCGGCAACTTCGGCTACGAAGAGGGCCACGTCGAATGGACGAAGTTTAACGCTGGTAGCCCAACGTCCAGCATTGATGTCGGTTGCACCATTGGCGGCGGCGCTTATGTCGAATACTATCGTCCGGCCAGCCTACCTGCCGGGCCATACTGACCGGCAAAGGCTGACTGATTTGCGGTCTGATTTTTATTATGAGGTTTTATTTATGGCTGTGGCGTCTGTGTTTTTTGAAGGCGTTGTTTGCCGCCAAAGGTTTGCTGGCCGCAATTTATGCCACCAACCTGCAATGCGATTCCTGGCAGAATCCCATCGGCATTGACAGCGCCAATCCGCGTTTGAACTGGCAGTTGCAAACGACGATTGCGGGTGAACGCGGGCAGACGCAGACTGCTTTTCAAGTCCTAGTCGCAAGTTCCACCAACACGCTGGCGAAAAATCTGGGCGATCTCTGGGACAGCGGCAAAATAATTTCACCTGCAATTAGCACCAATTACGCTGGCACAACGCTGGCTTCCGTACAGCAGATGTTTTGGAAAGTCCGCGTTTGGGATAAAAACCATCAGGCCTCCGTATGGAGTCCGACGGCGACGTGGACGATGGGCTTGCTCAACCCATCCGATTGGCACGCCGGCTGGCTAGTGTCCAGCAACACTCCCGCTTTGAACCTGACGGGTTGCAATTGGATCTGGTATCCCGAGGGTAATCCCGCTTCATCCGCACCGGTCGCCACCAGATATTTTCGCAAAAGCATTTCCGTCCGCACCGATTCAACGCTCACCAGCGCCACGTTGCTGTTGACGGCGGATAATTCTTGCATCGCCTATGTGAACGGCACGAATGTCGGTCAGGGGTCTGATTACACGGTTGCCAATGCTTTCAACGTCATCACACAACTGCAATCAGGCGCAAACACCCTCGCCATCGCCGCCAGCAACGGCGGCTCATCGCCCAACGCCGCCGGACTCATCGGCAAATTGATTTTGAATTACGCAGACGGAACGCAGACCAACATCCAGATGGACGCCACCTGGAAAACGGCGAATTCCCTGCAGACCAACTGGCAGTTGCCGGGTTTCAACGACAGTTCATGGTCCGTCGCACTGGTGCTGGGCGCTTTCGGAATCAGTCCGTGGGGAACCGGCGTGAACGTGCAAACTGCGCTGCCGATTTTTCGACGGCAGTTCACGGTCAACGCCGGTTTGCAGCGCGCGGTGATTTACATCTGCGGCCTCGGCCAATACGAGCTGACCGCAAACGGCGCAAAAGTCGGCAACGCAGTGCTCGCTCCCGGCTGGACGAAATACAATAAGACCTGTCTCTACGACTCGCTCGACCTCACTTCCTATCTGACCAATGGAAACAACGCCATCGGCGTGATGCTCGGCAACGGCATGTATAATGTTCAAGCCAGTTCACGCTACACAAAATTCACCGGCTCGTTCGGCCCGCCTAAAGTCGTCGCGCAAATTCATCTCTTCTACACCAACGGCATAAGCCAGATCATCGCTAGCGATTCATCGTGGCTGACGACCTCCGGCCCGATTACTTTTTCCAGCGTCTATGGTGGCGAAGATCACGATGCACGATTTTTGCCCGCCGGTTGGAATCAAGCTGGTTTCAATGCTTCTAATTGGTCGCCGGCTGTTGTTACGAATAGTCCGGGCGGAACTTTGCGCGGACAATCCCATGCCGCGCCGCCAATCGTCGCCACACAAACTTTGCAGCCGATCAAGACCAATATTCTTTCCAGCAGCACCATCGTCTATGACCTCGGCCAAAACGCGGCGTTGATTCCGACTTTAATTGCGCACGGTCAAGCGGGTGCGACGATTCAAATCACGCCTGCTGAACTGACCAACAGCGACGGCACGGTCAATCGCGGCTCGGTCGGCGGTGGCAGCGCTTACTGGCAATACACCTTGGCCGGCACCGGGTCGGAAACGTGGACGCCGCGATTTTGTTATCACGGCTGCCGCTATCTGCAAATCACGTTGACCGCCGCATCGGGTTCTTCGCAACTGCCGGTTATGGACTCCTTGTCAAGTGTGGTCATCCAAAGTGCAATCGCCAGCACGGGAGATTTTTCTTGCTCGAATGATTTGTTCAACCGCACGCGCACGCTCATCCGCTGGGCGCAGCGGAATAATTTGATCAGCATCCTCACCGACTGTCCGCATCGCGAACGGCTCGGCTGGCTGGAGCAATACAATTTGCACGGCCCCTCGCTGCGCTATGAATTTGACGTGGGTTCGTTGTTCGCCAAAACGATGCAAGACATGTCCGACAGCCAGACCTCGTCCGGCCTGCAACCGAGCATCGCGCCGGAATATCCCGTGTTCAGCGGCGGCTTCCGCGATTCGCCGGAGTGGGGCAGCTCGGTCATCATCGTGCCGTGGCAGCATTATCTGTTCACCGGCGACGACACGCTGCTGCGGAATTATTATTTCGCGATTACGAATTATTTCGGCTACCTGAAAAATCAGGCGGTCAATAATTTTCTGAATTATCCGAACGGCTTGGGCGACTGGTATGACATCGGGCCGAACGCGCCGGGCTATTCGCAGGACACGCCCGTCTCGCTGACCGCCGACGCCTACTATTGTTTTGACGCGCAAATTCTCGCCAAGGTCGCAACCGTGTTGGGCAAGACTTCCGAGGCGATCCAGTTCAACTTGCTTGCCACGAACATCGCCGCAGCCTTCAACAGCACTTATTACTCGGCAGCCAATGGTTATTACTCTACCGGCTCGCAGACCGCGCAAGCCATGCCGCTCGCGCTCGGAATGGTGGACTCAAACAAGCAAGCGTCAGTGACGGCGGCGCTCGTGGCGAATGTCTATTCTCAAGGCTTGACCGCCGGCGACATCGGCCATCGCTATCTGCTGCGCGCGTTGGCGGACATGGGCCGTTCGGACGTTGTTTTTGATTTGCACAGCGGCACGAACACGGCTGGTTACGGCTATATTCTCAACCAAGGCGCGACGGCTTTGACCGAGGCGTGGAACGCCGACACCAGCAGTTCGCAAGACCACTTCATGCTCGGCCACATCACCGAATGGTTTTATCACGATCTCGCGGGTATCCAATCCGACGACACTGCTCCGGGTTTTCAGCGCGTGATCATCAAGCCCGCCTTTGTCGGCGGCATCACCTCGGCCAATGCCAGTTACAATTCCGTGCGCGGGCTGATTGCGAGCAGTTGGACGTGCACCAACAATCAAGCCACGCTCAACGTCACCATTCCCGTTAGCTCAACTGCATCCATTTGTCTGCCATTGCTCGGCAATGTCACCACAAATTTGCTGGTCAAAGAAAGCGGCGCGACCATCTGGCAAAACAATGCGTCGGCGGGCGTAGTACCGGGCGTGACCTTTGACCATGTGCAAGGCAGCGGTGCGCAAACGTATCAAGTGTGGACGGTCGGTTCGGGCAGCTATCAGTTCGCGTGGAATGTTTTGGCCGCACCAACTGGCCTGCACGCATCCGCTGGTAATGCGCGGGTGACGTTGAGTTGGAATTCAGCGCCAGGCGCGACGAGTTACAATGTAAAACGCGCCAACACCAGCGGCGCTAGTTACGCGTTGGTCGCCAGCGGAATCACCGACACCAATTACGCCGATGTGGGATTGGTCAACAACACGAATTATTACTACGTCGTTTCCGCCGTGAGCGCTGGCAACGAGAGCGCCAATTCCACCGAGGTGAGCGCGACTCCGACATCCATTTTGAATTTCAGTTTCGAGACGCCGAGCGTGGGAACTTATCAATACAACCCGTCCGGCGGCAGTTGGACGTTCAGCGCGCAGTCTGGCGCGAACGGTTCGGGCATCAGCGCGAACAGCAGCGCCTTTACCATTGGAAATCCAAGCGCGCCGCAAGGTTTTCAAGTGGCATTTCTGCAAGGCACAGGCAGCATTTCCCAGACTTTGATTGGACTTATTGCGGGCGCGATTTATCAATTCACCTTCGCCGCCGCGCAACGGAATAATATTTACGGCGCGCAAGTTGGGCAAACTTGGCTGCTTAAATTGGATTGCACGACCATTGGCAGTTATGCGCCACCGCAGTCCGCGACGAACTATCTAACTTACAGCGCCAATTTTTCTCCCCCGACTTCCGGGGATCATACTCTGGCTTTTACAGGCAACAACGCCAACGGCGGCGACAACACGGTTTTCATAGACAACGTGCAGTTGACTTTCGCGCCGGTTTTAGCTTCGCCGAATCTGCGCGGCCAGCTCGTGAACGGGCAGATTCAAATCTTCTGGCCGGCGGATCACACTGGCTGGCGATTGCAGATGCAGACCAATTCGCTGGCGGGCACTAACTGGCCGACGGTGCTGGGCTCCATGTTCACCAATCAATTTGTTTCCCCACTTGATCTGGCCAGTGGCAGCGTCTTTTTTCGGTTGGCTTATCCTTGAGAAAATAAATGAGACCGACCGTGGCTAAATTATTTTCGCTCGCGATGCTGCTCGTCGGTTTTAGAACCGAAGCCGCCACAACCGTTTTTAATTTCAGCCCCACCACCTTGCCTGCTGAGGCCGGGCCGACAAATCCAACAAATGGCGTAGTGACAATCAGCGGCGGCAGCTTGACTGCGGGTGACGTGATTGTTTTCGACGGCATTTTGGCGAATGTGAACGGCACGACGGGTGACAACTGGGGTTCCATCAATTTGAATGCCGGCGGATTTTTGGGTCTGACCACCGCCCGATTCGGCGTGTTGTTGCGGACGGGAACCGGCGCGAACCAATGCCAGCTTTACACCAACGGCGTCGCCGGCCCGGTTTTTCCCAACACGTCGGAAATCAGTAGCAATCGCGTCGTCATCACGTTCTATGTTGCCACCACAGGCAGCACGGCGGATCTCGGTTATCGAGTGCAAATTGACCAAGGGTTGAGCGGCTCTTTCACCTCCACGTTGACCGGCACAAATCTGACGTTCACGGGCAATACCATCACGCTCACCTTTGGTGCGGACAACGCGACGGAATTATTTTACCAGACGCCGCGTGCCATGTTCAATATTGCCCCTACTACTCTGTCGAATGGAGCCGGGCCGACCAATCCGACGAATGGCGCAGTGACGATCAATGGCAATCTCTTGAACGCAGGCGACACGATTGTTTTCGACGGCGTCGTGGCCAATGTGAACGGAACGACTGGCGACAACTGGGGTTCGATCAATTTGAATGCCGGCGGATTTTTGGGTCTGACCACCGCGCGGTTCGGCGTGTTATTGCGGACTGGAACTGGTGCGAACCAATGCCAGATTTACACCAACGGCGTCGCTGGCCCGGTGTTTCCCGGCACATCGGAGATCAGAACCAATCGCGTGGTCATCACGCTTTATGTGGCCGCGATGGGTAGCGCGACCAATATGGGCTATCGCGTGCAGATTGACCAAGGAATGACCGGCTCGTTCACGTCCACCTTGACCGGCACGAACCTGACTTTCACGGGCAACACCATCGCGTTGACCTTCGGCGCGCAGAACGCGGCGGAATTATTTTTTCCGATGCCGCAGGCAATTCATCTGCAACTGCCGCACACAAACCTGCTCGCGGGCGCGACGGATCAATCCGCGCTGACGGTGGACTATTTGTTCGCGTCCAATTCCGTCCCGAATTTCAATCCGGGTTTCGCCTACGCTTCTAGCAGCACCAACGTCGTCACGATTTCCAACCAGGGTTTGATGCTGGCGCGAAGCAACGGCACCGCCAACATCACCGCGGGCTACTACACTTTTTCCGACAGCAAGTCTGTCTCGGTCACCAACATTTCCGGCGCGTTGCAGGCAGTTCATCTGGTCGTCACCAATCCGATGGCCGTCAACGCTACGCAGCAGGCCGGTGTGCGCGGCGATTTCGCGAATGTGACGGGCGTGGATTTGATGAGCATCGCCCAGCCGGCATTCTCGTCGGGAAACACCAACATATTTTTAGTCTCCACCGGCGGAGTCATCACGGCAATCGCACCCGGTTCGACGAACCTTGCGACGAGCTACGGCGGGTTCACGAATTCGCAAACCGTCACGGCGATTTTTCCGCCGAACCGTTTTATCTACGATACCTTCGGCGACGGTTTTTGGAAAATCGTCAACGTGGTCAACGGCAATTCGCTCGTGGTGAATTCTGGCGGCGGCAGCCAGGCGGTTGCGACGAACACCGCCTTCGACTCGCAGTTCGAGCTGCTTTACAATTATGAGAACTGCACCTTCCGCATCCGCAACCACACGAGCCGGCTGTGCCTGGGAGCACAGAACAATGGCGCGTTGGGCGCCGGCGTGCAGTCGGTGAACTATGTTGGTTCCAGCAGTCCGTCGCAGCAGTGGTATATGATTGATGCGGGCAACGGCAGTTACCGGATCGTGAATCGCGCGAACGACTACGCGTTGCAGACGGACAATGGAAATCCCGCGACCATCACGCTGGCTCCGGCTTCCACCAACGCCGCGCAACTCTGGACTTTTTCCTACCAGACGAATTTTCCGAAGAAAGGTATCGCGGGTTACGAAGAGTATTACGGGCAGTTCAATTTGAGTTGGGCATACAATTACGACGACAACACCTCCGTCAACCTGCCCGCAGCGGTGAATTATATTCCGATGATGAACGCCGCGCAGTATTGGGAGCCGTTGAGCGACATCCAGTCGCGCGCGCCCGGTTGGGTGGCCAGCGCGGAGCCAACGTGTTTGCTGGCCTACAACGAACCGGATAACAGCGTCGCGGCGGGTGGCTCGAACACCAGCACCAACGATGTGCTGGGTGCGTGGCCTTACATTCAGGTGTTGAATATGCCCATCGTCAGTCCGGCTTGTGCCACTACTTTCTCGAGCTGGATGACAAATTTCTACGAGCTGATTGCCACGAACAATTATCGCGTGGATTACACGGCGGTGCATATGTATCAGAAACCGGATGCCGGCGCGCTCATCGGCAATATGCAAAGTGTCTATAACACCTGGAGCCGTCCGGTGTGGCTTACGGAATTTTCGCCGGTGGACTGGAACAACAATCAGGGCTGGACGGAAAACGATGATTACAATTTTCTCGCCGAGTTCATGTGGATGGCCGAGGACAATGTCTGGCTGAAACGCTACGCCATTTTTCCGTTCAGCGGCACTAATCCCAATCCGCCTTACACGAGCGTCACCGCCGGCTATCGCGGCAACTTCTTTCTCGCCGACGGTGCCACGCTCGCGCCCTATGGCGAACTTTATGCGACGTGGGACGCCAACCGCACGTTGCAGACGCGCGCGCCGTTTTTCATCCATAACCTCGCCACAAGTTTTCGACTGACTTCGACCAACGGTTTTACCACGCCGCAGTCTGCGACGATTTATACGCGCGACGCCTCGGCGCAATGGGCGTTGCTCGCCGCGCAAACAGCGAATCGCTATTACATCATTTCGCTAAAAGACGGACGCCGCTTGCGCGATTCGGGCGGCACGATCAACCTCGCGCCCGTCGGCACCACCGGCACGTCGGTCGAGTGGTGGATGAACGGTCCGGACAGCAAGGGGTATTACTACATTGATAACACCGCCGCTGCGCAAAGCGTGCGCGCCACGGGCACCGCTCCGGCGATTTCCTTCAGCATGATCAACGACCCTGCACCGAGCACCGCGACGCAGTGGCGGCTCGTCAAACCTTACCAGCCAGTCACGATTGCCACGGTTACGCAGCCGGTCGTGAGCGCCACTTACTCGAATCAATCGGCGCAACTAAACTGGACGGGTAACGGCTCGTTCTACAACGTATATCGCAGCACGACTTCCGGCAGCGGCTATGTGCAAATTGCCAGCCTGATCACGAGCAATAGTTTAACCAATGGCAATTTGCAAAACGGCATTTCTTATTTTTATCTCGTGAGTGCGCTAAATATTTTGGGTGAGCAATCCGCCTACTCAGCCGAGGTGGTTGCGCGACCGGCTTCGACAATTGCGCAGTCACTAAATTTCTCGGCGCTGAATAATAGGATTCAATTCAACTGGAATGCCGACCACGTTGGCTGGCGACTCTTGATGAATACCGATGCTTTAACGGACGCCAGCGTGTGGACGTTTATCTCTAGCTCAGAAATAACCAATCACATTTGGCTACCGATTGATGGTGTGCATAGCAACGTATTCTTCCGTCTCGTTTATCCTTGAGTCAGATTTTGATGAATTTATGCGAACCGAAAGGCAATCACAACTTGTGTTCGCACATTATCCACTAGCAGCAAAAAACATCCTGCGTTATCTTGCAAGCATCAGCCATGAGCAACATAACCTTAGTTTTGGAATCTGTCGGTCGTGGTGAGAACAAGGCCACAGAGCAATTGTTTCCGCTGGTTTATGATGAATTACGCCGGCTGGCGGCGGCACGCATGGCGAGGGAGGCGGCGGGTCACACGTTGCAACCGACGGCGCTCGTGCATGAGGCGTGGTTGCAATTGGTTGGCGCGGGCGATCGCACTTGGAAAAACCGCGCGCATTTTTTTGGTGCGGCGGCGGATGCCATGCGGCGTATCCTGATTGACAATGCGCGGCGCAAGTCCGCCCTGAAACACGGCGGTGGTCAGGAGCGCGTGCCAATTGAGGATTTGGAAATCACCGCCGCGACGCTTGATGAACATATC
>Ga0007858_1000160_pt1 | contig 26458 bp, 20 predicted proteins | sample CryBogCBH08Aug08_FD_71211 | JGI IMG/M metagenome (GOLD analysis project Ga0007858, IMG submission 71211) | Freshwater microbial communities from Crystal Bog, Wisconsin, USA - CBH08Aug08 | ecosystem: Environmental > Aquatic > Freshwater > Lake | place: Crystal Bog, Wisconsin, USA | collected...
CCGCCTACCGTTGCAGAAATTTCGCCACCGCTTCCGTGCGCGTCCGCACCTGAAGTTTTTCGTAGATGCGGCGGATGTAAGTATGCACGGTCTCGTAGCCGATGTTGAGTTTCTCGGCGATTTCCTTGTAGATCAAACCTTGCGCGAGCAAATCCAAAACTTGCTGTTCGCGTTCGGAAAGTTCGGCTAAATCGCCGCCGGACGACGCGGGCGCAGCGGGTTTTTGGAATGACTGCACTACGAGCCGCGCGATGTGCGTGGTCATCGGCGAACCGCCGCGTTGCATTTCGCGAATGGCTTCAATCAATTCTTTCGTCGGCGTGCGCTTGAGCATGTAACCATTCGCGCCAGCGGCGAGCGCGTTGAAAATATTTTCCGTGTCTTCGTAAACCGTCAGCATCATCACCTGCGTCTGCGGCAACAACGTTTTTAATTTACGCACGCATTCCACGCCGTTGATACCGGGCAAATTGATGTCCATCAAAACCACGTCTGGCCGCACTTTGGGCAAATCAGCGAGCGCATCTTCGGCGCTGGCGTAATCGGTAGCGAAACGAAAACCGTCCGCGCGGCCAATCACCTTGGCGAGCGTGCCGCGCAACTTGTCGTTGTCCTCGACGATGGATATGGAAATCGGCATAGAATTATTTTTTTACCAGCGGCACAACCAAACGAACTACGGTGCCACCTTGCGACCCCGGTTCGATTTCAAATTCTCCGTGCACATCGGCCAGCCGTTTGCGCATATTTTTCAGCCCGTTCCGTAGTTTCTTTTCCGAAATGTCACCCAAACCGCGTCCGTTGTCAGCGATGATTAGAATAAATTTATCCGGCTGCAACTCCAACTTCACACGCGCCTCGCTCGCCTGCGCGTGCTTAACGACATTGTTCACCGCTTCCTTGAACGCAAGAAAAACATTGTGGCGCACTTCCGGCAGAATCGTCGCGGGCGGCAGTTGCGTGGGCAACTCGGCGCGATAGCGCACGCCAGCCAGCGCAAAATAATCCTGTGCGTATTTGCAGGCGTAATTGGCGAGGCTCTCCAGCGTGTCGTTGGAAGAATTCAGCGCCCACACAATTTCATCGAGCGAGCGCGTGGTGTCGCGCGCCGTCAGGGAAATTTGCTGCGCGTGCAACTCCACCTCGTCCGGCAAATGTTTGTCCGCCTCCGCCAATTCGCCGAGCAACGCGACCTGCGTAAGGTTTGCGCCAAGTTGGTCGTGCAAGTCACGCGCAATGCGTGAACGTTCTTTTTCTAGCAATTCTTTTTGCCGATGTGCGCGCAATTGACGTTTTAATTTGGCCGTGGAAATCAGATAAATAATTCCCGCGAGCGTGCCGAGAAAAACTAGCGTGGCTGAAATTAAAAATGACGGTTTGCGCCAGAACGGCGGCTCAACCGCAACTCCCAACGTCGCTCCTGCGTCACTCCAAACACCATCCTCGTTGCCTGCGACGACGTGGAAAACATAATTACCTGGCTGCAATTTTGGAATATGCGCCACGCGTTCGCCGCCGATGTCCGTCCAGTTTTTGCCGGAATTATTTTTACCGCGCGCCTCCAACCGGTATTTGAACCGCGCGCCACCGACGGTGTTTTTGGGCGCAGAGAAATTCAGACTCGCGAATTGGATTTCCAACTGCTCGTTATCCGGAGTCAACGCAATCGTGCCATTCCACGCCGCGCTCAAGGCGTTGGTCTTCTGCTCCACGCCGTCCACCAAAATGGATTCGATGACGACGGGCGGCGGATTGGTGTCTAGTTTCAAATCCGCCGGATTGACCGCCGCCACGCCAACGAGCGTCGGAAAGAATAGTTTTCCATCCGGCGCACGCAGCGCCGCTGGTTGCGCGCCAGCGGAACATTCGCGCGTGAGAAATGTGCGGCAGGAAACTGACTTCGCCACGCCCGTGATAAAATCCGCCAGCGATTTTTTTTCCACGCGCAGCAATCCTTCATATGAGCCAAGCCACAAATTACCCATGCCATCATTGATTAAATATCCAATGCTGTCACTCGCCAGCCCCCCGTTGAGCGTGGAGCAAATTTTCCAATTTCCATTTTGCAGACGCGCCAGACCGTGACCGGAAGTGCCGACCCACAAACCATCCGCGTCGGCGAGCAGACAGGAAATATCTTTCACCGGCGCGACTACGGCGGAAATTTTTCCGTCGCGCAATTGAAAAAGTCCGTCGCGCTCGGTGCCGAGCCAAAGATTTCCTTGAGCATCTTCGGCAATGGCGCGCACGGCGCTGGCAGGCAAACCATCGTGCGCGGTTAAATAATTCCAGTTCGCTCCATCAAAACTACCAAGGCCGTTTTCGCCAGCCGCCCAAATTTTTCCAGCGTGATCCTCGAAGAGAACGTAAATTTCGCGACCGATTTTTTGGGCGCCGAGCACCGGCTGAAAATAGTATGACATGAAGCGGAACAAACCTTCGCCGCGCGTGCCCGCCCAGATTTGCTGGTGTTTGTCCACCAGCACCGTCCACGCGTTGGAATAAGTGCCGATGCCATAGCTGGTGGCAGTGTTAGTCTGCCAATACGCGAGTCCGTGGCTGTTGAAGGCGACCCACAATCCGCCAGCTGCGTCCTGCGCAACGGATTGCGCGGTTTCCGTAGACAGCCCGGCAGGTGAGAAAAATACTTTCCGTTTGATGCGATTCAGTCCACCACCGTCGGTGCCCGCCCAAAGGTTGCCTTCGCGGTCGAGTGATAGAGACAGCACGATGTTGTGCGAAAGTCCTTCGTCCTTGCTGATGTGCACGCAACTGCCGTCGGACTGAAACCAAAACAATCCCGCGCCCTGCGTGCCGACAACAAGATTGCCAGACGCATCTTCCGTCGTCGCCGAAACGTGCGCATTGCCCCACGGCATCGCGCCAAAATCTTTTTCCAGCCGATTGCCGCGCCATTTTTCCACGCGACCATTTTGCAAATGCCAGATAGCGCCATTCTTTCCGGAAACAAAAACGTGAGCGGCCCGATAAAATAGTTGCGCAGGAAAAATCGTCGGGTGTGAATCCATCTTGCCATTTTTCCAACAGAAAAATTTTCCGTTTTCGGCACTGAACCAGATATTGCTACTGCCGTCTTCAAAGGCGCAATTCACGATGCCGCCCGCACTGGTCTCGGGGAAATTTTGCACCGCGCCATTTTTCACAGCGCAAAGTCCGGCCGATTCCGTGCCGACCCACAAAATTTGCTGGCTGTCCTCAAAGAGAAAAACAATGCGGTTGCTTGGCAAACCAGTTGTGTTGTTGACGTTAAAACGCGTGAAGGTTTTGCCGTCGAAGCGGACGAGGCCGTTGAGCGTGCCGAGCCAGAGATAGCCGTCGTGCGTCTGCGTCAGCGCGATGACAGAACTTTGCGGCAGACCATCCTCGGTGTTCCAGACATCCACGATAAACGGTAAATCGCCAGCCACGACCCGGCCAGCAAAGGCCAGCGCGACAACCAGACAGAAAAATAAAATGTGAATTTTCCGTTTCAATTGACGGCACAGCATACGCCGTTGCGCGCAGGGAAAAAGTTTTTTCAGAAACGGCTTGCAGGGTTTGGCGGATGGATTAGGTTGGCATTGCCCTTGAGAACGGGTGCTCCGTTTTTCCTGTCGAAAGACGAGCGTCGGCGGATCCGGAAGTTTACCGTGTGCCGGGTCCGCCGGCTTTTTCATTTCTGATCAAAATTTCCGCGCAAAAAAACTTGAGGTTCGGCAGAAAGCGGCTAGGCTTGCCGGCCGGTGGATGGGGTCTTAGCTCAGTTGGTAGAGCGTCTCGTTCGCAATGAGAAGGTCAGGAGTTCGAGCCTCCTAGGCTCCACCAGCCTTCGCTCTCCGCTTCGCTGCGAGCTACGGCTCGGCAGGCCAGCCTTCGACGAGCAAGGTTGTAGGTTGTAATACAAAAGCGGAGAGCGAAGGCTGCCGCGCCGAAGCGCCGCGTAGGCGGGCTTACACAATGCAATTCTTCTACGTTTACATCCTTCATAGCCAATCTAACGCAGAACATTTTTACGTTGGCCGCACTCAAGACCTTCACGCCCGCCTCAAGAAACATAATGCCGGAGAAGTTCCACACTCGGCAAAATTTCGTCCGTGGAAAATTAAAACCGCCATTGCCTTCAACGAATCGAAGCGCGCCGTTGAATTTGAACGCTATCTTAAAAGCGCTTCGGGGCGCGCATTCGCAAAAAAGCGTCTGTAATTTTTTATGCCTTCACGCCACTTTGAAGCCGTAATTTTTTCTGCCAAGGCTGCCGTCGCCACCGTCATTGCTGCTGGCAGTTACCATTTTTTGCACTGCCCGGCGCACCCTGGGTGGCAGCTGTTTCTGCCGTGCTCGTAACGCAACCAGATCTGCATGCTTCGTTTAAAGCTTCGCTGATGCGCGTCATCGCCAATCTTGCGGGAGCATTTGGCGGCGCAACATTGTTGGCCGCTACCGGTCAACCGATTTTGGCCATGGCCATCGGCGTCATGCTCACCGGCCTTATCTGCTACCTGTTGAAACAAGATGACGCACTACGACCAGCGTTCGTCGCGGTCATCATTGTGACGCTCATCGGCGGCGGCAACGAATGGCACAGTTCGCGCGACCGCGTCGCCGCAGTCATCATCGGCTGTGCGTGCGCTCTGGCGGTGGGATTTTTATTCGACAAACTGTCTGGCGGTTCAAAACTTGCAAAAAAGAAAGGTGGCGGCGAGCCTGACACCACGGAATAATTTTTATCATGAAATCTCCGCTGAAAAATAAATGGGTTCTCATCACCGGCGCGTCGAGTGGTTTTGGCGCGGCGGCGGCAAAATTATTTGGTGCGCACGGCGCAAAACTTTTGCTCGGCGCACGCCGCGTTGACCGTCTGGAAAAAGTTGCCGTAACCGCAAAAAAATCCGGCGCAGCGGCGGCTCATTTTTGCGAACTGGATGTTTCCAATACGGAGAGCGTTGAAAAATTTATCGCGTGGGCAAAGACGAAATTAAAATCACAGCCACTGCACGTTCTCATCAACAACGCCGGTGGCGCGCACGGAATTGATTCGGTGGCTGAAGGCAAGGATGCGGATTGGGAAACCATGTTGCAGACCAATGTTCTCGGCCTATTGCGTGTGACGCGCGCGGCGCTGCCGTTGCTCCCGCACGACGCGGGCGCGAGCATCATCAACATCGGCTCCATCGCCGGACGCACGGCTTACGCGGGCGCATCGGCGTATTGCGCGGCCAAGTCCGGCGAACTCCAAATCACCCGCGTGCTGCGCCACGAACTATTGGGCACCGGCATCCGCGTTGGCACGATTGATCCGGGACTAGCCGAGACGGAATTTTCCATCGTGCGTTTCAAAGGCGATAAAAAGAAAGCTGACGAAATCTACGCGGGCATAAATCCGCTGACCGCTGACGATATCGCAGAAATTATCGTCTGGGTCGCCAGCCGGCCGGCGCACGTCAACATTGATGAAATTCTCGTGAAACCAACGGACCAAGCGGAGATGGGCAAAGTTTTTCGCCGCCCGAAAAAATAATTTTTTGTCCGCGGATAAACACGGATGGGAGGAAAAAATCCGCCACGGATTTGATTCATTTACACCCATTCCAAGCCAGCAAAGCCGATTCGTGAGAATTAGTGAAATGGGTGTCTAACTTGACCTGCTTCCTTCATCCGTTTTAATCCGTGATTACAAATTATGCAGCGCTGACACGGATGGCTTCGAGTTCTTCCCAGCGGGCGTAGAGTAGCGGGACTTTTTCTTTGGCGGCGTCGAGCTCGGCGGTGAGTTGGTTCACCTGCGCGGCGTGCTTGCGAAAAAATTCTGGGTCCGCGAACAAACCTTCGATGCGCGCGACTTCGGCTTCGAGCGCATGGATCTGGGCTTCCATACCTTCGAGTTCGCGGGTCTCTTTGAAGGAAAGTTTTTTGGCCTTAGTTTTCGTAGAGGCAGCTTGGGCAAGCGCCACATTTTTATTGTTCGTGGCAAGAATGGCGGCGCTTTGGCGCGCGGCGGCGGCTTCGGCCTTTTTCTTTTTCTCCAGATAATAATCGTAGTCGCCGACGCTGTGATGAATCTTCCCATCGCCTTCAAACGCGAGGATGTCGGTGCAGACGCGATTCAGAAAATAACGATCATGGCTGACGACACACACGACGCCGGGAAACGCCGTCAACGCTTCTTCGAGCACGCGCAACGTCGGCAGGTCGAGATCATTCGTCGGTTCGTCGAGAATCAGGAAGTTGCCGCCGCACTTGAGAATCTTCGCCAACAGCAATCGGCTGCGCTCGCCGCCGCTCAATTTTTTCACCTGCGTCAAGATGCGGTCATCCGCAAACAGAAAGCGTTTGAGATAGGAACGCACTGAAATTTTTGAGTCGCCCCAGATGACGAACTCCGTGCCGTCAGAACATTCGTCCAGCACCGTGCGTTCTTCGTTCAGTTGCAAACGACCTTGATCCACGTAATTGAACTTCGTGAGCTGGCCGATTTTCACCGAGCCTTCGGTCGGCTGGATCTGGCCGATCATGACTTTCAGCAACGTAGATTTGCCAAGTCCGTTGCGGCCGCAAACGCCGATGCGCTGGCCGTTCTGAAACGAAAAATTGAATCCCGAGAACAACCGCTTGCCACCGAGTTCCATGCCAAGATCGGTCACGTCCACCGTGCGATTGCCCAATTGCGGCGGCGGCGGAATGCACAGTTCCATGTCTTCCTCGATCATCGGCCCATCCTTGGCCGCCTCGTCGTAATAGCGCTCGAAACGATCTTTCTGCTTGCTGCGTTGCGCGCGCGGACCTTGGCGCACCCACGCGAGTTCCTTCTTCAGAAACATCTGGCGCTTGTGCTCGATGACCGCGTCGGCTTCCTGCCGTTCCGCCTTGGCCAGCAGGTAATCGGTGTAATTGCCGGCGTGCGAAAAAAACTTGCCGTCGTAAAGCTCCAGAATGGTCGACGCCACGCGGTCGAGAAAATAGCGATCATGCGTGATGACGAGAAATGCGCCGCTAAAGCTTTCCAGAAATTCCGCCACCCATTCGATGGATTCCGGATCGAGATGGTTGGTCGGCTCGTCGAGCAACAGAAAATCGGGCTGCGAAACAATTGCCCGCGCCATCGCCACGCGACGCTTCTCGCCGCCGGAAAGTGAATCAATTTTCCGATCGCCAGCCGGACAGTTCAGATGTTCAATCGCGATTTCGATGCGGCGATCCACCGTCCAGCCGTCGAGCACCATGATACGTTGCTCCAGATACTCGTGGCGCTTTGAGTCATGCGGTAGCGATTCAAATTCCTTGATGAGCCCCAGAACGTGCGCCGCGCCGTCGCGGATGTTTTCGTAAACGTTCTTCGTCGCATCCAGCATGAAATCCTGCGGCAGATAGCTCACCACGAGATCGCGCTGGCGGCTGACCTCACCGCTGTCGGGCGCTTGCAAGCCGGCGAGAATTTTTAGGAACGTCGTTTTACCACAGCCATTGCGGCCGACCAGGCCGATGCGGTCGCCTTCCTGAATGCCCAGCGTAGCGGCGTCTAGAATGGTGCGGTTGCCGTAACGGACGGTTACGTCGGAAGCAGAGATGAGCGTGGACATTAAAATTTATTCCTTCGCCGTTTGCACAGGCAAAGCCGAGAGCGGCGTATTCTTATTCGTCTCGCCGAAATAATTCGCCGACCATTCATTTTGAAAAAGAATGACGGCATTCTTGCCGATGTCGTAAGCGAGCTTCGCGCCGGTGGGCAATGAAAGCGCATCGAGCGCATCTTCCGTGATGTCTTGCGGCAACCACCGGACGACGCTCCACGTCGCGGGTTCGAGGCGGGATTCCGCGCCGTATTCGCTTTCGAGGCGGAATTGCACGACTTCAAATTGCAGCGGGCCGACGGCGGCGAGCAGCGGCGTCTTGATGGACGAATTGCGCAGATACAACGCTTGGATAACACCCTCTTGCAACAACTGGTCGAGGCCCTGGCGGAATTGTTTGTATTTACCCGTGTTAGGATTGTGCAGATACGAAAACGCTTCGGGGGTGAAGCGTGGAATTTCTTTGTAGAGAATTTTTGGATCGGTCGTCAGCGTATCGCCGATGCCGAAACTATCGTGGCCGACGAGGCCGATGACGTCGCCGGGATACGCTTCGTCCACCGTCTCGCGTTCGTTGCCGAACAGTTTGTGCGAACTAGAAAGACGAACTTTTTTCTCGGAGCGCGAATGATGCACGGTCATATCACGGTCAAATTTTCCGGAGCAGACGCGGATAAACGCGATGCGGTCGCGATGCTTCGGATCCATGTTCGCCTGGATCTTGAAAATGAAACCGCTGAACGACGGATTCTCGGGTGCAATCTCAATGCCGCCCATCACGCGGGATTTCGGCGCGGGCGAATGTTTCAAAAAACCGTCGAGCAAAAGCTGCACGCCGAAATTATTTACGCCGCTACCAAAGAATACCGGCGTGGTTTTGCCCGCGAGCACGGCGGCTTGGTCGAAGGATTCGCCCGCCATTTCTAGCATTTCCAATTCTTCGAGCGTCTTGGCGAATTCCGCGTCGCTCAAATTGCCGCGCACTTCCGGGTCATGCAGTCCACCGACGACCACGGGCGCGCGATGTTTGCCGCCCACGACGCGTTCGAAGGTGTGCATCGTTTTCGTCTGCCGGTCGTAGATGCCTTGAAATTCCGGGCCGTTACCGATAGGCCAGTTCACGGGAAACGCGCCGATGCCGAGCACGCGCTCCAGTTCGTCAATCAGCTCCAATGGATTTTTCATCGGGCGATCGCACTTGTTCATGAACGTGAAGATCGGCACGCCACGCTGGCGGCAAACCTCGAACAATTTGCGCGTCTGCGGCTCGATGCCTTTCGCGGAATCAATCACCATCACGACTGCGTCCACGGCGGTGAGCACGCGATAAGTGTCTTCGGAAAAATCTTTGTGACCGGGAGTATCGAGCAGATTGAGGCGATAGCCGTCGTAATCAAACTGCAGCACCGTCGAGCTGATCGAGATGCCGCGCTTTTTTTCCAGTTCCATCCAGTCGGACGTCGTGGCGCGTTGATTTTTGCGCGCGGTCACGGAGCCGGCGAGCTGCACGGCGCCGCCATAAAGCAGCAGCTTCTCCGTCAACGTGGTTTTACCCGCGTCCGGATGCGAAATGATGGCGAACGTGCGCCGCCGCTGGATTTCTTCGGTGATGGTCACAAACGAGTCGCGGAGGATAGCAGAGAAAACCGCGCCGACAAGTCGGGATGCGGGAAAAGCTTTGAACGCCAAGCCTGACGGCAATCGTGCTTGCCGCGCCGCGCAAACCCCGCATAATGTCCGCCCGTTCATTAGCGGTTTCGACTGTTAATATTTGCGCGCGTAGCTCAACTGGATAGAGCGTCGGTCTCCGAAGCCGAAGGTTATGGGTTCGACTCCCGTCGTGCGCACCAGCCTTCGCTTGAACGAAGTGAAAGCGAAGGCTGCCGCGCCGAAGCGCAGCGTAGGCGGGCGAACGCGCCAGTGCGCCAAGAGCTACGGCTCGGCGAGCCATTTCATTTTTCCCGCTTTTGGATATTCCAAATTTCATTTCTGGTTTGACGCCGTCCCTCAAAAGCGCGACAACTCCCCAACCATGAATTTCAAACGCTGGTTCGCGTGGCTGTGCCTGGCGCTGATGCTGGTCGCGGAAATTTTTCTCTTCCGCGCCGTCCGCGAGAAAGATACCGCCCTCACGGAAGTGCGCGCCGCGCAAATCCAGATGCGCGAAATGCAGACGGAACTCGATGCGCTCCGAAAATCCGACGCCGGTTTGCAGGCAGCCGAAATCTCCCGCTTGCGGAAACAAAACGGAATTTACACCAACAAATTAGCCGCGTTGCAGGCGTCCGTTGTGCCTTTGATTTTGGAAAATCAATCCAATGCGACGCATCTCGCCACGGCGCGCAAGGCGCTGCAATTGCAACAGCAGCATTTGCAGGAACTCGAAAATCTAAATAACCAAATTGTCAACGCCAGCACGGCGGCGATGGATGCCAGCGCCACGGTCATCGCCAAAAAAACGTGCCTGAACAATCTGCGTTTGATTGACGACGCGAAGCAGCAATGGGCTACGGATTTTGGCAAGCCGGACAGCGCCGCGCCGTCGGAAAAAGATTTGGCGCCGTATTTAAAAAATAAAATTTTACCAGTTTGTCCGGGCGGCGGCATTTATCTCATCAATGCCGTGGACGAATTACCGACGTGCTCCGCGCCCGGCCATGTGCTGCCGGAATAATTTTATTTGTCGCCACTGATAAATTAACGGCGGCGGACGTTAATAATTTAATGGTCATCATGAAATTATCAAATGGCCTGACTGCAGTTAATTCTTCCAATTTTGTCCGGCCAAATTAGAATTGAACCTTAATTTCTTAACATTCTTAAAAAACTATGGCTGCTGATACCTCTGTCGTCAAAGCTGTGGAAGCTCCACCGCTCAAACCCATTCAACTCAAATCCAAACTCGCGCCGACGCCCACGGCCGCGCTGAAATATTTTCAGAAGGTGAAAAATTCCGCCGGTGCGGAAGTCACGCTCGCCGATCCGCGCGCGAGTCGCGCAGCGGTGGCGCTCATGGATGTCCACGCCGTGGTTGGCGGTGCGGCGTGCCATTGGGGCGGTCCGGCGGCGTTCGCGGAAATCATGTCGGCAGTTCATGGTGTCATGTTTGCGACGCAAGGACGCGAGTGGCACGAAGCATTTAATTTTGTGAACGATGCCGGCCACGCGGAAAACGGCGTTTATGCCGTGCGCGCACTTTATGGTTTTGACGGCATGACGCTGGACACGCTGAAAGGTTTTCGCGGCATCCACAGCAAACTCACCGGCCACGGCGAATCGCACATCAATCCCGAAGGCGTTTTGCTGAGCAACGGCCCGCTCGGCTCGTCGCTACCGCAGGCGCAAGGTCTCGCCATCGGCGACAAAATTGCGCAGCGCGACCGCGTGACCATCGTGACGATTTCCGACGGCGCGAGCATGGAAGGTGAAGCGAAAGAAGCCTTCGCCGCGATTCCCGGTCTCACCGCAAAAGGAAAATTAAATCCGTTCGTAATGATCATTTCCCACAATGATACTAAGCTCTCCGGCCGCATCACGGCGGATTCATTCAGCATGAATCCGACGTTCAGCAGCATCGGCGGACTCGGCTGGAATGTGTTGCCCGTCGCCAACGGCAATGATTTGCAGGAAGTTTATCTCGCGCTGGAAAAAGCCATCGCCACCGCGAAAGCTGACCCGACTAAACCGGTTTGCATTCTCGCCAAAACCATCAAGGGCTTCGGCGTGAAAGCTACCGAACAAAGTGCGTCTGGCGGTCACGGTTTCCCGCTCGCGAACGGTGAAAAAATTATTCCGTTCGTGGACGAAATTTACGGGAACGCGACGCCGGAAGAATTTGCAAACTGGGCGAAATCGCTGCGCGCTGATTGGGAAAAATCCGAAGCGGCGAAAAAGGCGAAAGCCGCTGCCGCGCCAGCAAACGCTGCGCCCGCGGCGAAAAAAGATAAAGTTCAAACCGGTCTCGCAAAAGCCGCGGTGCGCGCGGCGACGGAAGGATTGCCGGTGTTTTCCGTTTCGGCGGATGTCCAAGGTTCGACCGGCATCAGCCTGTTTCACAAAAGTTTTCCCGACCGCTGGATAGAAGTCGGTATCGCAGAATCAAATATGATCAGCGTCGGCGCGGGTCTGGCGAAAACCGGTTTCATTCCCATCGTGGACACGTTCGGTCAATTCGGCGTGACGAAGGGGAATCTGCCGATCACGATGGCCGCGCTCTCGCAAGCGCCGGTCATAGCGATGTTCTCGCACATCGGTTTTCAGGACGCGGCGGACGGCGCGAGTCATCAGGCGACGACCTTTTTCGCCGCCGTTTCCGCGATTCCGCACACTTGTGTGATCGCACCGAGCTGTTCGGACGAAGCGGAATCGCTGATGTATCAGGCGATTAAAAAATTTGCGGCGGATCGCGCGGCGGGCAAGGACGGCGAGAATTACATTTTCTTCGTCGGTCGCGAAAATTATCCACTGACGTGGATCGAAGGCGCGCAATTTCCGTGGGGCAAGGCGCAAATTCTTTCCGAAGGCAGCGACGTCGTCCTCATCGGCTGCGGCGTGCTGGTGAACAAGGCGATTGAAGCCGGAAAACTTTTGGCGGCAAAAGGCATCAAAGCCACGGTCATCAATAATCCATTTGTGAATCAGGTGGATTTGGAAACCATTGGGGCAGCAGTTAAAAAATGCGGCGGTAAAGTGGTGACCATCGAAGATCATCAGGTCATCGGCGGCATGGGCGCGCAAGTTTCGCACGCGCTGTCGAATGCGGGCATCGCGCACACGTTGAAATCGCTCGGCATCCATGGTGAATTCGGCCAGTCGGCGTATCTCGCCGAGGAACTTTATGTGAAGCACGGTTTGACCGCGCCAAAGATGGTCGAGGCCGCGCTCGCGCTGCTCGGAAAATAATTTTCCCAATTGAATTCCCAAGCCCGCGTGTCGCACGGCGCGCGGGCTTTTCATTTCTTTCGGCAAAATTCGCAAGCGACCTGTCCAATCACCCATTGCGCAAGCCGGCCGGTTCTTTACAATTCGGGCATGGCACACTCGTCCCCGAAAAACAGCAAAGCCGAATGGCGCAACGACGCCGAAATGTTCGACCTCATCCGCGCCGAACTTTACACGCCGGTCGTCGGCGACATCTTGGACGACCTCGGCTTCACGCATCAATTTTTACCGCAACCAATCCAACCCGCGCGCGAGGAAATGAAGCTCGCCGGCCGCGCGATGCCAGTGGTGATGATTGACGTTTTCGGCAAACAGAAAAAACCGTTCGGCCTGCTCACTGAGGCGCTCGACCAACTTGAACCCGGCGAAATTTATCTCGCCAGCGGCGGCGAAATGCGTTGTGCCTATTGGGGCGAAATCCTCACGGCCACGGCAAAAAAACGCGGCGCGGCCGGTGCGGTCATCAACGGTTTTCACCGCGACACACCGAAAATGCTGGAACAAAACTGGCCGGTGTTTTCGCGCGGACGTTTCGCGCAAGATTCTTCCGTCCGCACGCAAGTTGTGGATTATCGCTGTCAGATTGAGATTGGTCAGGTCACGGTGCAACCGGACGATTTGATTTTTGGCGATCTCGATGGCGTGGTCATCGTGCCGAAGGCTGTTGAGGCCGAAGTCATCGAACGCGCGTTAACCAAGGCGCGTGGCGAAAAACTCGTGCGCCAGGAGATCGAAGCCGGCATGAGCAGCACGGCGGCGTTCAAGAAATACGGGATTCTTTAATGAACCGCAAAGAGCGCAGAGAACACAGAGAAGTAAATGCCGAACGTATCAAATACAAACTACGCACAGAGCCAACCCGACGCTTTGAATTTTGATTCCTTTGCGCTATTTGCGTTCTCTGCGGTTAAATAAATATGCCCACGATCAAACGCATCACCTATTTCAAGGCCGTCTCCAAGCTGTCGCAATCCATCGCGGACAGCACGCATCAGATTCCGGAGATCGCTTTCATCGTCACGCGCATCGAGCTCGACAACGGCGTGACCGGCGACGGTCATCTGCTCGCGTTTCATTATTCGCCCGAAGCGATTCTCGGCGCGCTCAAAGATATTGCGCCGATGGCCTTGGGCCGCGAAGTCAGCGCCACGGGCGAACTCCTCGCGCATCACGAAAAGGAGAGCGAGTATTTCGGCAATGTCGGCCTGCATCGCTGGGCTGCGGGTTCGATCAACATCGCCATGTGGGACGCGTGGGCCAAAACGCTCGGTGTGCCGGTCTGGAAAATGTTCGGCACGTATCATACGCGCGTGCCGTTGTATGGCAGCGGCGGCTGGTTGTCGTATTCCGAAAAGGAATTGCTCGACGAAGTGACGCGCTATGTGAAACGCGGTTTTCGTTCCGTGAAAGTGAAAGTCGGTTCGCCCGAAGTTCAGCGCGACGTCGAACGTCTCACTAAAGTCCGTGAAGCCGTCGGCCCGCACATCCGTGTGATGATGGATGCGAACCAAGGCATGATTCTCCCCGCCGCGCTCGAACTCGCCCGCGCCGCGCAACCGCTCAAGATCACGTGGTTCGAAAAGCCGTTGCCGCGCACGGATTACGACGGCTACGCGCAGTTGCGTCGTCAGGCCGGCATGTCCATCGCCACCGGCGAACGTGAGTTCGACACCGTCACGCTCCGCGAACTCATCCGCCGCGATGCGATTGATCTCTGGCAGCCCGATCTGCTGCGTCTCGGCAGCGTCGAAGCGTGGCGCGCTTCGGCCGCGCTGGCGCAGGCGCACCACATTCCGGTGTTGCCGCACTACTACAAAGAATACGACGTGCCGTTGCTCATGACCGTGCCAAACGCCTACGGCGCGGAATCCTTCGACTGGGTGGATGAACTCATCACGCATCCCATCCGCATGAAAGATGGTTTCGCCTATCCCAACGATGGCAACGGCTGGGGATTTAGTTTCAAAGATACCGCGCTGAAAGAAATGGCGAATTTTATTTAACCGCAAAGAGCGCAGAGAACACAAAGAACAGACCATGAAAGACATCAAATCGTTGTGCGATCAAGTTCGCCAAACTTCGTATGACATTCATGTTTATCACGGCCATGGTCATCTGGAGAAAGTTTACGAGAATGCCCTCGCGCATCGCCTGACGAAAGCGGGCCTCAAGGTCAAGCAACAGCAACCTATCAACGTCTATGATGAAGACGGCACGCTGATTGGCGAATACATCGCGGATTTATTTGTCGAAGACGTTTTGATTGTCGAACTCAAGACGGCCAAGACGCTCGCGTCTGAACACGAAGCTCAAATCATCGGTTATCTCAAGTCGGCGAGAATCGAACATGGTCTGCTCATCAACTTCGGCTCATACAAATTTGAAATCCGAAAGTTTGCTTGGTCAGAGCAGTTACAGAAATCCAAGACTGGCTTGGTTTCAATTTTTATCTCTGCGCTCTTTGCGTTCTTTGCGGTTAAATAAAAGGATATGAAAATCACCACGTTTGAAACCTGGCGTTGTCAGCGGCAAGAATCGTTGTTCGATTCCTCGCGCACGGGCCGCAGCCCGATGAATTGGGACGTGGTCGTGCTGAAGCTGACCACTGACACCGGTCTCACCGGTCACGCCACGGCGCTGGCGGCGCGTTCGAGCATCGTCACGCAGGCATACTTGCACGAGAACATCGCACCCGTGGTCATGGGGCGTTCACCGGTTGAGCGCGAAGCCATTTGGCACGAACTCTGGACGATTGACCGGCACCTGACTTTTTTTCCGGTGTATCTGCCCGGCCCGGTGGACGTCGCGCTGTGGGACCTCGCTGCGCAGGATGCGGGCCTGCCGCTGTATCAATTCATCGGCGCGTGTCGGACGAGTCTGCCGACGTATGCGAGCAGTCTGTTCATGGCGAAGCCCGAGGATTATGTGAAGCAACTGCGCGCCTACAAGAAGCGCGGTTTCCCGGCTTACAAAGCGCATCCGCCAGGCCCGTGGCGCAAAGACATCGAGATCCACCGTGCGCTGCGCGAGGCGGCAGGCAACGATTATGTTTTGATGACCGATCCGGTGGCGGATTATTCGCTCGAAGAAGCCATTCGCGTCGGGCGCGATCTGGAGAAGCTGAATTACCACTGGTTCGAAGAGCCATTCCGCGATTTCGAACTCGCGAAATACGCCAAGCTCTGCGCCGCGCTCGACATCCCCATTGCCGGCACGGAGACGACGCGCGGCGGTCCGTGGGGCGTGGCGCAGGCGATCGCCTTCAATGCGGTGGACATCGTGCGCGCCGATGTTTCATGGAAGGCCGGCGTCACCGGCACGCTCAAGATCGCGCATCTCGCCGAAGCGCACGGAATGCGCTGCGAGATCCACTGCACGACGATGGGCTTCATGGACATCGCGAATCTGCACGTGAGCTGCGCCATCAAGAATTGCGAATACTTCGAGCTGCTGATTCCGGAAGAGCCGTTCCGCTTTCCGATGAAGGACAAATATCCCATCGACAAGTTCGGCATCGCGCACGTCCCGCAAAAGCCCGGCATCGGCGTAGAACTGGATTGGGATGCGATTGACCGCACGTGCGTGGAGCACAAGGTCACGAAGATTTAACCGCAGAGAACGCAAAGAGCACAAAGAATTGAAACTCCATGAAGTCCTCAGCTAAACAGAGCGCAAACCATTTATTCGAAGTGCCGATGAAAAAGTTTCTCTGCGTTCTCTGCGCTCTTTGCGGTTAAATAATCCCCGATGAACCCTCGCGCTTTTCAAATCCAGCCCCAAGACAACGTCGCCACGATGATTGGCGATGCTTCGCCCGGCGTAGTCGAACTCGCGGGCGCGGGGCGCGGCGAGTTTACGGTTGCGGAGAAGATTTCCCACGGTCACAAGCTGGCGGTGCGCGACATCGCGGCGAACGAAGCCGTCATCAAGTTCGGCGTGCGCATCGGTCACGCGACGCAGGCGATTCCGCGCGGCGGCTGGGTTCACCTGCATAACCTCGCCAGTGATCTCGACGAACGTTCTGGCACGCTCGACCTCCATTCCGGTGCGCCCACCGACACTGTCTATGAATAAACCTTTGCCAACATGGAGCGGTTACCTGCGAGCCGATGGACGCAAAGGCATCCGCAACATCGTGCTCGTGATCTACACCGTCGAGTGCGCGCAGTTCGTCGCCCACGCCATCGCGCAGGGCGAAAACGATGTGCATGTCATCGGCTTTCCGGGTTGCTACGACAATCAATACGCCGTGCGCCTGATGCTTGCGCTGGCGCGGCATCCGAATGTCGGCGCGGTGCTTTCGGTTGGCTTGGGCTGTGAATACACGCAGCCGGGCAAGATTGCGGATGTGGTGCGCAAATCCGGTCGACCAGCGGAATCATTTTTTATTCAAGACGCGGGCGGCACGAGCAAGAGCATCGCACGCGGCAAAGAGATCGTGGCGCAACTGCGGAAGGAAATTTCCAAAATGAAGCGCGTGCCGATGTCGCTCGCGGATTTGACGGTCGGCTGCGAATGCGGCGGCTCTGACGGCACGAGCGGACTGGCCGGTAATCCAGTCGTGGGCGCATTCTTTGATCGGCTGGTGGATGCTGGCGGACGCGCGGTGTTCGAGGAAACCGTTGAGATGATTGGCTTGCGGAACATTCTCGAAATGCGGGCGGCGAACGAAATGGCGCGCAAGGAATTGACCGCCGCTTACGACAAGGCGGAGAGTTATTGCAAAGCCGTGCGACAGTTTTCAGCCTCGCCCGGAAATTTTGCGGGCGGCCTCACGACGATTGAGGAGAAAAGCATGGGCGCGTTTGCCAAGAGCGGCACTCGACCAATTCAAGGCGTCATCAAAGTCGCCGAAGCGCCGCGCGGCCCGGGACTGTGGATCATGGACAGCGTGCCGGACGCACACTTCATGCAGTTTGGCTACACGAACCCGAACGACAGCGAAGGCATCATGGATTTGATTTCGTCCGGCGCGCAGATTGTTTTGTTTGTGACCGGTCGCGGCAGCGTCATCGGCAGCCCCATCGCGCCGCTCATCAAGATCACCGGCAACACGCAGACGTATCAGCGCATGATTGAGGACATGGATTTCAACGCCGGCGGGGTTTTGACTGGCGAGCAGACGCTGGCTGAAGCCGGTGATGAATTGCTAAACTTAGTGACGCGCATCGCGTCGGGCGAGGCGGCCAAGCCGGAGTTGCTTGGGCATCGTGAATATTTCGTGATGTATAAACATCAGGACACGCCATCGCTCAGCGCGGGTTGCCGAGCTTAATTTTATTTAACCGCAGAGATCGCAGAGAACACATAGATTTAAAAAATGAAAAACAATTCTCCATTTAATCTTACGGGTGAAACAGCACTTATCACCGGCGGCGGAACTGGCCTTGGCTTTGGCATGGCTAAATGCCTAGCGAATGCTGGCGCGAAAGTGGTGCTGGTGGGACGGCGCGAGGACGAGTTGAAGAAAGCTGTGGCGGAAATCGGCGCAGCAGCTTCGTATGTTTCCCACGACGTCACCCAACTAAACCGTGCCGCAGAATTGGTTGCCGCAGCGGAAAAAGCGGCGGGCGCACAAATCTCAATTCTCATCAACAACGCGGGCATTCACCTAAAAAAACCGGCCGTAGAAACGAAGCCGGAAGAATTTCAATCGGTGCTGACCACGCACGTTTGCGCGGCGCAGGCGCTGACGACGGCGGTGTTGCCGGGAATGCTGGCGCGCGGACACGGAAATATTTTATTCACGGCTTCGATGGCATCGCTGTTCGGCATTCCGCTGGTCATCGCGTATTCGGCTGCCAAGAGCGCGTATGTGGGCATGGTGCGTTCGCTCGCGTCGGAAGTTTCTGGTCGCGGCGTGCGCGTGAACGCGATTGCGCCCGGGTGGATTGAATCGCCAATGTTACGCAAGGCGCTGGATGGCGATCCGGCGCGCTCGAACAAAATTCTTTCGCGGACACCGATGGGAAAATTCGGTGAACCCGACGACATCGGCCACGCGGCGGTGTTTCTCTGTTCGCCCGCCGCGAAATTTATCACCGGAGTCGTGCTGCCGGTGGATGGCGGCGCGAGCATCGGATTTTGAAGAACCAATTGCTTCATGCGTAGCCCGCCCGAAAAAAGCAATGTGCGCTGGCTCATCTGCGCGCTGCTTTTTTTTGCCACGACCATCAACTACATGGACCGGCAAATTCTCGGCCTGCTCGCGCCGACGTTGCAATCGGAAATCGGCTGGAACGAGCGGCAATACGCGCACATCGTCACGGCTTTTCAAGCGGCGTATGCGATTGGCCTGCTGGGATTCGGGCGCTTCATTGACCGGACAGGAACGAAAACCGGTTATGCGATTTCAGTTTTTTTCTGGAGCGTGGCGGCGGCGGGACATGGGCTGGTGCGCTCGGTTTTTGGTTTTGGCGTGGCGCGCTTTGCGTTGGGCTTGGGCGAGGCCGGAAATTTTCCAGCAGCGGTGAAAGCCGTGGCGGAATGGTTTCCGAAACGTGAACGCGCGCTGGCGAACGGCATTTTCAATTCCGGTTGCAACGTCGGCGCCATTCTCGCACCGTTGAGCGTGCCGTGGATCACGGTGCACTACGGTTGGCGCGCGGCGTTTGTGGCGTTGGGCGCGCTGGGGGTTTTTTGGCTAGTGGCGTGGCTTTGGTTTTACACCGCGCCGGAAAAATCGCCGCGCGTTTCCGCCGCCGAACTCGCGCACATCCAAAGTGACGCGCCGGAAAAAATTCTCCCGGCCATCGGCTGGCTTCAACTTTTGCGGACGCGCCAGGCGTGGGCGTTCATCGTGGGTTATGCGTTCACCGGCCCGATTTGGTGGTTTTATCTTTACTGGCTGCCTAAGTTTTTGAATCAAAAATTTCAGGTAAACCTATTAAACCTCGGTCTGCCGCTGATTGTAATTTATTCGGTCACGTCGTTTGGCAGCATCGGCGGCGGCTGGTTGTCGTCGTGGTTGCTGCGGCGCGGCTGGTCAACGAACGCAGCGCGCAAAACTGCCATGCTCGTGTGCGCGCTGGCGGTGCTGCCGGTAATGCTGGCGGCACAGACACAAAACTTGTGGCTCGCAATCGGCTTGATTTCATTGGCGACGGCGGCGCATCAGGGCTGGGCGGCAAATTTATTCGCGCTGGCTTCGGATCTTTTTCCGAAACGGGCGGTGGCTTCCGTCGTCGGCCTCGGCGGCATGGGCGGCGCGCTGGCGGCGATGGCATTCTCGGAATCCGCCGGGTTGATTTTGGAAAAAACGGGTAGTTACTGGAGCCTGTTTGTCATCGCCGGTTTTGCGTATTTGTCCGCGCTGACCGTCATCCACACCCTCTCGCCGCGACTGGCTCCGGCGCAGTTGGCAGAACGCAATTAAATTTACGCGACGCGCATCGCACAGGAGTTTCGTTTCGATTTCATTCTTGGCTTTCACCGTTGGTCAGCTAGTCTTGCCGCTCTTAAAATTTATGATTGAAACGGACATTGAATTATTGAAGGGCATCGCCAACACGTTGCGTATCCACTCCATCGAAGCGACCACGGCGGCCGGCAGCGGCCATCCGACCAGTTGCTGTTCGGCAGCGGATGTCGTCGCCGCGCTGTTCTTCGGCCACATGAAGTATGACGCGAAGAATCCGCATTACTACAACAACGATCGTTTTATTCTCTCCAAAGGCCACGCCGCACCGCTGCTTTACGCTGCGTGGGCGGAAAATGGTTTTGTTCCCGTCGCGGAATTGCTGAAGCTCCGCCAGTTCGGCAACGACCTCGAAGGTCACCCCACGCCGCGCCTCGCGTTCGCCGATGTGGCAACCGGTTCGCTCGGCCAGGGTCTCGGCGTAGGCGTCGGCATGGCGCTCGCGGCCAAGCAAGACAAGCTCGACTACAACACTTACGTTCTCCTCGGCGACGGCGAAATCGCTGAAGGCGCTGTGTGGGAAGCTGCGAACCTCGCGGGCTTTTACAAGTTGAGCAATCTCATTGCGATCGTTGACGCGAACCGCCTCGGTCAGAGCCAAGCGACGATGTTCGGTCACGACATCAACATTTACGTCAAACGTTTTGAATCCTTCGGCTGGCGCGTCGAAACCCTCGACGACGGTCACGACATGGAAGAAATCATGGAAGTGTTGAGCGGCGTCGGCCTCGACGAACGCCCGCTCGCGATTATCGCCAAAACCTACAAAGGCGCTGGCGTTTCTTTCTTGCAGGACAAAGATAATTGGCACGGCAAGCCGCTCAGCAAAGAAGAAGCCGCGAAAGCCATAGCCGAACTTTCGCCCAGCGCGAAGTCCGGTCTCGGCGTCGCGATTCCCGCGCCGACCGCCCTGCCCGCTCCGAATCTCACCGCGCCTACGAGCTATCCGGCCATCAGCTACAAACTCGGTGATTCCATCGCCACGCGCGAAGCTTACGGCGTTGCGCTCTCACGCCTCGGCGAAGTCGATCCGCGTATCAACGCAATGGATGGTGATACGAAAAACTCCACCTTTGCGGATAAATTCTTTAAGAAATTTCCCGAACGTTCCACCGAATGTTTCATTGCCGAACAAAACTTGGTTGCCGTCGCGGTTGGTTTTGCCACACGCGGCCACGTGCCGTTCGCTTCAACGTTTGCGACGTTCTTCACGCGCGCCGCTGACCAGATTCGCGTCGCCGGCATTTCGCAATCCAACTTAAAACTCGTCGGCTCGCACGTCGGCATCAGCATCGGCGAAGACGGCCCGTCGCAGATGGCGCTGGAAGATTTGGCCATGATGCGCGCGGTCGTCGGCAGCACGGTTTTGTATCCGGCCGACGCCGTCGCCACGGAAAAATTGCTCGAACAAATGGCGATTTTGAAAGGCGTCGCGTTCCTGCGCACCTCTCGCCCGAAGACGCCGGTCATTTACGGCAACGACGAACAATTCCCTGTCGGCGGCGCGAAGGTTCTTCGCACTGGCGACAAAGTCACCATCGTCAGCGCGGGCGTCACGTTGTTTGAAGCGTTGAAGGCGGCAGACACGTTGAAAGCCGAAGGCGTGAACGTCACAGTCATTGACGCTTACAGCATCAAGCCGCTCGGCAAAAAAGAAATTCTCGCCGAAGCGAAAAAGACGAACAACACCGTCATCACGGTGGAAGATCATTATTCCGAAGGCGGTCTCGGCGACGCGGTCGCGGGCGAACTTTCGAGCGAAGGCATCAAGGTGCACAAGCTTGCGGTCGTCGGCATTCCGCGCTCCGGCCACGCGGCGGAACTCATGGCCGCGTTCGGCATCGACGCCGCCGCGATTGTGAAAAAAGTTAAATCGCTCTAAACAAAACCCGTTTCCCGAAGCGCGGAGAAGCAATTCTCCGCGCTTTTTATTTTTTGCCAGCCGCGCAAAGTTGGTGCAGATTATTTCCGCGATGGCCGACAAGCCGAAATTTCTTCAAGGCAAGCTGCTGCTCGACAGTGGACAGCTCGGCGGCTCGTTTTTTCAGCGCACGGTCATCCTCGTTTGCAAACACGACACCGAAGGCGCGTTCGGCCTCGTCCTCAACCGCAGCGTCGGCAAAACCGTTGGCGATTTGATTATCGCCAACTTGCCGGAGCCGCTCAAAGCTGCACCGCTTTATCTCGGCGGCCCAGTGCAACCCGGCGCGTTGAGCTATCTACACACCGACAGTTTTATTCCCGAAGCCGAAGTTCTGCCCAACCTCGCGCTCGGTCATTCGCTCGATGAATTACTGGAAATTGGCGAAGCCTTTTCCGCGACGAAAAAAGTGCGGATGTTCGCCGGTTACTCTGGCTGGAGTCCCGGCCAGTTGGAAAATGAAATGAAGCGGAAATCGTGGCTCACCTTTCCCGCGTCGTTGGAACTCGTCTTTGAAACGCCACCAGAACAGCTCTGGCAAAAAGTTTTGCAAACCAAAGGCGGCTGGAAAAACAAACTGCTCTCGCAGATGCCCGAAGACTTGTCGTGGAACTGACCAATAAAAACAGGTTTGTCGCCGATGGCCACGCGCGTTGGACAAATGCGCGTGAAGAAAAAAATCGCACTGCTTGTGACAAAAACCAGCCGTTAAGTTTATCCGGCAAAATCCGGCGCTGGTTCAAAAACGGAGCCACAGTTTTAGCCGGACGGAAAACGGATGAAAAAGCTTCCCCGAAAATTCTCTGGTGATTTTAATTTGCCTCGGTGACGAGGAACGACGTATTGGCAGCCGCCTTGATTTCGACATTCTTCAAACTTGCGGGAACCAGACAGAAATCCCCGGATTTTAGTTCCGCTACGATTCCACTGCTGTCGTCAGAAATTTTCGCCGCACCTTTGGTAACGGCGATAATGCGCAGACATTGGCCAGACAATTTCACGGAACCGGCGTTTTCAAACACCAATTCCTGAACGTTGAACAGAGGGTCTTCCACCAGTTGCCGGAATTTGAAATTCGGTCCTTGGCGATAATTCGCCGGCACCAGCTTCGGCTCAAAGTCATTGAAATCAATACTGGCTAGCGATTGTGCGATATGCAAATCACGCGGCTTGCCATCGAGCCCAACGCGATTCCAGTCGAACACGCGATACGTCGTGTCAGAATTTTGCTGGATTTCAAAAATCACCAGACCGTCGCCGATGGCGTGAACGCGGCCGCTCGGCAAAAACATCGTGTCGCCCGTTTTGACCGGAATCCGGTGGAAACAATCGGCCACAGTGCCATCGGAAATTTTCTTTTCAAATTCCGCGCGCGTGACGCCATTTTTCAGACCGACATACAAACTCGCATCCGGTGCGGCGTCGGCGATGAACCACATTTCCGTCTTCGGCTCACCTTTGAGTTCGGCGGCCTTGCTCGCAGGCGGATGGACTTGCAGCGATAATTTTTCGCGCGCGTCGAGAATTTTGCAGAGCAACGGAAAACGATTTTCAGCGGCCGGCTTGGCGTCGCCAAGAATTTCCGCTGAGTGGTGCGTCATCAGCCAGCGCAGATCTTTGCCAGCCAGCGAACCATTGGCTATGACGCTGGCATCGCCGGGGCGATCAGAAATTTCCCAGGATTCGCCGATTGGTTTACCCGCGGGAATTTTTTTGGCGAACAGCCGTTCCAGTTCGCGTCCGCCCCAGATGCGATCCTTGAATATCGGCTGGAAAACAAATGGATAAAGCATGTTCAGGCGGCAACGGCGGTTGCGGCATCACGCGGCGGTCGCATTTGCGCAGCGTCATCGGCTTTTTCGGTGAAATGGCCGTGAGCACGAAATTTTGCGTAGCGCTTCTTCAGCCGTTCCGGCACGGGCATCGCGAGAATTTCTTCGAGATGTTTGACCAAGTGCGTTTTCAAGGTCGCGGCAATTTCCGACGGATCGGTGTGCGCGCCGCCGAGTGGTTCGGGAATGATTTCGTCCACCAATTTCAATTCCAGCAAATCTTTCGCCGTGATGCGCAGCGCGGCGGCGGCTTTCGCGGCATTGGCGCGATCTTTCCACAAAATCGCAGCACAACCTTCAGGGCTGATGACAGAATAATAAGCGTTTTCCAAAATCAAAACGCGGTCGGATACGCCAATGCCGAGTGCGCCACCAGAACCACCTTCGCCAATGACGGCGCTGATAATCGGCACTTCGAGCAAGGTCATTTCGCGCAAGTTCACGGCGATGGCTTCGGAGATATGGCGTTCTTCCGCGCCAACACCAGGATACGCACCTGCCGTGTCAATTAGCGTGATAATGGGCAGGCCAAATTTGTTCGCTAGCTTCATCAGGCGAAGCGCCTTGCGATAACCTTCGGGATGCGCAGAACCGAAGTTGCGCAAAATATTTTCCTTGGTGTCACGACCTTTTTGCGTGCCGATAACTAAGACGTGATGGCCAGCCAACCGCGCAAAACCGCAGACCATCGCGTGATCGTCGGCAAACAGACGGTCGCCATGTAGTTCCTGAAAATCCGTGAACGTTTTCTCAAAATAATCGAGCGTGTAAGGCCGTTTGGGATGGCGCGCCAGCTGGACACGTTGCCACGGCGTGAGGTTAAGGAAAATCTGCCGGCGCGTTTCCTGAATCTTTTTCTCGATGAGCAGAATCTCCTCCTCAAAGCTGATGCCGAGCGAATGTTTCTCGGGATGCGCGCGGAGTTCGTCCAGTTTGTTCTGCAATTCGATGATGGGCTTTTCGAAGTCGAGCCGATGTTTCATGCGTTGGAAATGTTAGCAGTTTTTAACGGGTAATCAATGCGGAATTCAGGTCGATAAATAGCGAAAGGCCGGACTTGCGTCCGGCCTTTGCGGTGATGAGGTTAAATACGCCTTCACCGAGGCGCTCAGAAGGGCGATGCGACCAACTTGGGGCGCTGTCCAAGCCGCACCGCAAGCAAAACCTCTATGCCAACCCTAAACGGACAGCGAAATTTTCAAATAACGATTCTTGAGACGTTGCCGTCACAAAAAAGGTTCAAACTATTTACAAAAATCTTCTCAACCACCAACACTTTAATAGATACCTAAATAACCGTTTGGTTACAAGAAAAAACAGCGAAATAAAAATCGGGAGGAACGCCGTGAGCATCCCTCCCGATTTACGATTCAAATTTTATTTTATCACCTGCGGCTCGTGCCATTCGTGGCCGGTTTGCGCCAGCAGATCATCAGCGGCGATCGGCCCCCACGTGCCGGCGGCGTAAAATTCACGGTTCGTCAACGGCTTACCTTCCCAGCCGGCGCGAATGTCGTCGGCAATCTTCCACGCAGTTTCAACTTCGTCACGGCGGATGAAAAGGGTCGCGTCGCCGGCGATGGCCTCGAGCAAAAGTCGTTCGTAAGCTTCGGGCGTGTAAGCGCCAAATTCCGCGTCGTAGCTAAAATGCATCCGCACGGGGCGGACGCCGATGGCGAGGCCTGGAATCTTGCCATTGAAATGCAGCGAAATACCTTCGTTCGGCTGCAAACGCAGCGTGAGCGCGTTGGCGTCGAGGTGCGAACCGCATTGCGCGGCGAACAAAACATTTGGCGTGGGACGGAATTGAATCCGCACTTCACTTGCGCTTTGCGGTAAATTTTTACCGGTGCGCAGATAAAACGGCACGCCGCTCCAGCGCCAGTTATCAATTAATAATTTAAGCGCGACGAAAGTTTCGACGTTTGAATCCGGCTTCACTTTGACTTCCTGCCGATAACCGGGGCGCATCTCGGTGCCAACCGCGCCGGCGAAGTATTGGCCGCGCACAATTTGCTTCGCGACATCTTCCGGCGTGAGCGGGCGAATGGATTTGAGCAGTTTCACTTTCTCATCGCGCACCGCCTCAGCTTCCAATGAAACCGGCGGTTCCATCGCGATAAGCGACAGCACTTGCAGCATGTGGTTTTGCACCATATCACGCAGCGCACCAGCCTCTTCGTAGTAGCCGCCGCGCTCGCCAACGCCGATTTTTTCAGAAACGGTTATTTGAATTGAGTCAACGGATTCGCGGTTCCAGAGGCGCTCGAAAATGGAATTGGAAAAGCGGAACATCAAAATGTTCTGCACGGTTTCCTTACCGAGATAATGGTCGATGCGGAAGACCTGCGATTCGTGTGCGTAACGCGTCAATTCCTGATTCAACTTGTGCGCGGATTGAAGGTCGTGACCAAACGGTTTTTCTACCACCAACCGCTGCCAGCCAGGGCCGTCGCGTTTCAAGAGTTTGGAGCGATGCACTTGTTCGACGACTTCGCCAAATTGGCTGGGCGAAATCGCGAGGTAAAACAACAAGTTATCGCGCAACGCGGGATTGCCGAACGAACTCAATTGTTTCTCCAGCTTCGCGTAAGCCGCGTCCTCGGTCAGATCGCCGACGCAATAAAAAATATTTTCCGCGAACGCCGCCCAGACTTTTTCATCCACCGGTTTCGTGCGGGAAAATTGGTCGAGCGCCGTGCGAAGTTCCGCGCGCCACGAAGCATCTGTCTTGTCACGACGCGCAAAACCGATGACGCGAAAGGTCTCCGGCATTTGC
>Ga0007858_1000170_pt1 | contig 24994 bp, 25 predicted proteins | sample CryBogCBH08Aug08_FD_71211 | JGI IMG/M metagenome (GOLD analysis project Ga0007858, IMG submission 71211) | Freshwater microbial communities from Crystal Bog, Wisconsin, USA - CBH08Aug08 | ecosystem: Environmental > Aquatic > Freshwater > Lake | place: Crystal Bog, Wisconsin, USA | collected...
ACAAACCAGGACACCATACCAGGATTTGCGCCAACGCAAGAAACAGCAGTTGCGCCACCGGGGTTTTGACGACGCTCTTCAAGAACTGTTTCACGCAATGCATAATTGGTGCGTTTGTCATTACTCATTTTTTTGTCAAAATAAAAACCTGGCCAAGGCTCAATGACAGTATCAACATAAAGAGCCTTTAACTCTCGTGAGAGTTTCATGATGGAAAGCGAGCAGACGTCAACAGAAAGATTAACAACGAAACCCTGTCCGCCGCCCTTTGTCAGAAGGGGCGTTAGCACGTCACGATAATTTTCAGGCGTTAGTTTTTCTTTCAAAAAACTAATTCCACGTTCGTCCAAAAGCCGGCGATGCGTATCAACGGGATCTATGACGGTAAATCGACTTTTATCGAAGTTAAAATGACGCTCAATCAGAGGCAGGATGCCACGTCCAATAGAGCCAAAACCGATGAGAACAATCGGGCCGGTGATTTCGCCATAGATGGGCCATACGGACATTTGACTATTTACTCCCAGAAAAATTATTGCGTTGCGATAAAGCAAGAGTAGCTATCATAATCAACCCCTATCATGCCGGATGCCTGGATGCGTGAGGCTGGTGGGGATAATATTAATACCAATAATCGTCCCCATGATGTCATGAACGCCATAACGCCTGAAGTCAGACTGGCCATCAAAGATAAAGCTCAGATGTGTTATCTTTGACGAATGTCCTCCAAATCCAAAACGTGCTTATTGCGGCGATTGCAGATGTAAAAAACAATTGCGCAGAAAATGTCATTCCAGCCCTTTGCAGAACGGCGACTCCGCCGCCGGCCAAAACCATAAAGGCTGAGTTGTGAACATTCACGGCAGCAATAATTCTCGCGCGCTCAAAAGAGGGACTTTGCATCTGAATGGCTGCGAAGGCTGGCACGATCATTAAACCGCCTGAGAACGCCAAAAGCGCAAAATCAATTGCGGCATGTATCGCGCTAGATTGTGAAAAATATACGACAATCAGCGATGAGTCTTGGGTTATCTGTTCACAGGAAGGATGCAAGAGAGCAAAGGCAAGATCGCAGGCGGAAAGAGCGATGAGTAAGCCCCCGATCGATGCAGGCATTAAGCTTAGCTGTGTTTTTGAAACATAAGCAGCCACCCCTGAACCAAGCGCAATTGAAAAAGCAATGATCAATAAATGCAGGGTTACAATTGTTTCATCGCCCTTAAGACACTGAGTGATGATTGGCGGCATAAGCGCCATGGCGATTGAGCCAAAGAACCAGAACAAGCTTGTGACCCGCGTTAGTCGGTGAAGTTTTTTTTGAGAGCTCAAAAGTTGTAAAAGCCGAAGAGTTGAGCGCACAATATTCAGATCAATTGCAAGCTTTGGCTCTGCTCGGGTTGTTTTTGGGATAAAGCGAGCGGAAAGAAGACCCAGTATTGTAATAATCACTAACCCAAACGCAAAAATTTCTTTATTATGAGCCTGACTTGCAAAGCCGCCTATGATAGCCCCGCCTAGAATAGCAAGAAATGTTGCGCTTTCCACCAAAGCATTGGCTGTTGGCAATTCTTCATATGTGAGATGATCAGGAAGGACGCCATATTTGGCAGGTCCAAAGAGAGCGCTTGTAAGACCAAAAAAAATGAGCGCAATAAAAAGACAGAAAATATTAGAAAGAACTATACCTATCGCGGCAAGCAGTGCAATAGCGACGTCGATAAGGCTTAGAAAATAGATAAGACGCGCCTTATCATATTTATCAGCACACTCTCCCCCAAGCGCAGATGTTAAAAAGGATGGCGCAATGAAAGCAGCGCCAGCAAGCGATATGAGAGCCGCGCTGGTTGTTGGCGCTGTTTTGAGAAGTAGCAACACAAGAAAATTTTTTACGAAATTATCCGCAAAGACAGAAAAAAATTGCCTTAGAAACAATGGAAAAAAGCGACGCGACGTCAAAAGTATTAGTAGCATTTAAAAATATCCATTTTATCACGGCGTTATAAAAATCAATTTTTACCATGGAATGAATATTGAGAAAGTAAATCAATTTACCAAAGATCTAAAAGTTTTACCTGAAAGAAATAAAGCGATAAAAATGAAAGTTTCCCAGCCTTCCTTTTAGCATTAAGTTACATAGAGGATCTTGCCTTTCGAAGCGCGACCTGCGATAGGCCGGCATGACTTATGTTTTGTTGTTTTTTGTTGCCTTGTGGGCAGGCGCGCAAAATGCGCTTGCCGGTGGCGGCTCGTTTCTTATCCTCCCGGCGTTGATGTTTTCGGGCATGGATGCGCTGGCGGCCAATATTACATCATGCGTAGCGTTGTTTCCTGCGCAAATTGCAAGCGGTTGGACGGGACGCCACACTGCAGCCGGCGTAGGGGGTCTACAGCTCCGCACATTTTTTATTTTAAGTATTATCGGTGGCGCCATCGGCGCAGTCATTTTACTGATTACGCCGCGCGGTCTTTTTGCGCATCTCGTGCCATGGCTTGTCCTGTTTGCGACATTGGTTTTTATTTGGGGCAGCTTCTTACGTAAGCCAGATGCGTCAAATCTTCATCTCACGCCTCAAACAGCAGCGATCGTGCAATTTCTTATCGCTATTTATGGCGGCTATTTTGGCGGCGGCGCGGGTTTCTTGATGGTTTCGGCGTTAACAATGGCTGGTCAAAATGTTTTGGTCGCGAGTACAACTAAAAATGTGCTCGCCGGCGTGATGAACGCCTCAGCTGTATTAATTTTTCTCTTCTCGCCAGATCTTCATGTTCCTCAGATGCTGGCGACGGCCTTTGGCGCAACAATTGGCGGCCTCGTTGGCGCAAAGCTCCTGCATCATTTTGATGAAAAGATTCTCAAACTCATCGTTATAATAATCGGCGTAGCGCTGACGATTGGGTTATTTCTCAAGGAGGCGTAATTTTTCCCAGCGCCTTATGAATTTCAGGAACAAGAACGGTTGCGAGCGCTGAAGACGTTAATGGACCAACAAATTTAAAGCTGATTTTTCCATCGCCTGTAATGACAAATGTTTCAGGCACGCCGTAGACGCCAAAATCTATAGCGACGCGCCCCGCTGAATCTACCCCAATACGTCGAAATGGATTGCCTTCTTGTTGCAGGAATTTACGGGCGTTTTCTGTCTCATCTTTGTAGGAGAGCCCGTATATTTCAATGCCTAGAGTCTTGAGCGCCTCATCTTCAGCAATCGACATTAAGATCGGATGCTCCTGTCGACACGGCGCGCACCAGCTAGCGAAGATATTTACTACACTGACATGGCCCATGCGTAAATCTTGCGTTTTAAGCCCTGGAATTTCCTCTAGGCCTGTAAGCTGCGGAAGTGAAAACTCCGGCGTTGATTTGCCAATCAGCGCTGAAGGAATGCGTGATGCATCACCAGTAAAGAGACGCACAAAAAAAAGAGCGGCCAAGAGCACGAAGATAAAGAGCGGCAGGTAACGTAATAATGTATTTGGCGCCGATCTGTCTGATCTTGGTTCAGTCACGCCTCTTATCCTCTGCATTGCTTGAGGCGTTGAAGGTCCTCTTCTCAAGTTCAAAACATAAGCGGCGATAGTCAAGAATAATGCGTGCCGCCATAACGCTGATGGTCACAATCGTGATTGTGTAAGCAAGCACAACAAAGCCCATGTGTTCGCTCATGGCGTCGCCTCTAGTACGCTATCTTTCTCAAGAGAGGTTTCCTGAAGCGCTTGTTGTGACAAGCGCAAAAGTCGTCGACGTAAGATCTCATTACGTATTGCCATAAAATGCAGCGTAAGGAACAGCAGCGTTGCCGCCAGTGCCATAATGAGGAGCGGCCAAAGCATTGATCCAGAGATCGTTGGGCCATCAGCGCGAAAGACAGAGGCGGGTTGGTGCAGCGTGTTCCACCAGTCGACAGAATATTTAATAATTGGAATATCAATTGCGCCCACGAGAGTCATGATTGAGGCAATACGCGCGCCTCTTGGCGTGTCATCCATTGTCTGTCTGATTGCGATCAAACCAAGATACAACAGGAATAAGACCAGCATTGATGTTAGCCGCGCGTCCCACACCCAAAAGGCGCCCCACATGGGTTTGCCCCAGAGCGATCCTGTAATTAGGCAAATAAAGGAAAAGGCCGCGCCTAAAGGCGCTGCAGTTTTCTGCGCAGCGTCAGCAAGAGGATGTTTCCAAACCAGTACGCCCAGCGAGGCGGACGTCATGACAACATAGGAAAAGAGTGCAAGCCATGCTGCTGGAACATGAATATACATGATCCGCACAGTCTCGCCTTGCTGATAGTCCGCAGGCGCTGTAATGGCGCCATAAAATCCCACGATTAAAAGAATGATGGTTAAGACGCTTAACCAGGGCAGAGTGACTCGCGCAAAATTAAGAAAGCGCGTTGGGTTTGCATAATCAAGAAAATTGGGCATTGGCGCAGACCCGCTTACGTCACCCGCTGAAAAAGACGGCGGACATCCTTTGGGTTAAGGATAGCCCGCCATCTGTCGATAACTTGATTAGTTGGCCTTTGTCGCAGGCTTTGTCGAGTCCTTGGCGGCGTCTTCTTTAGCTTGTTGTTCCGCCATGATCTGCGCCCGCGACTTTCCATGTAAAAGTTCGACCGCAGCGATCAATTGTTTGTCCTTTTTTTCATCTGGCGGCACATAGGCTTGCGATCCGGTCTTTTCCTCTTCGCCATTTTTCAGATGACCTTTAAGAGACGCCTCGCCCTTCGTATCATCCTTGCCTTTGAGCTCATCTGGGACGTCTTGCAGGATTACCATGTCCGGATCGATCCCCTTTGCCTGAATAGACCGGCCCGATGGCGTATAATAACGCGCCGTCGTCAGGCGTAACGCGCCGCTGTTGCCGCCCAAAGGAATAATCGTTTGCACAGAACCCTTGCCGAATGAGCGCGTTCCAATCAATGTTGCGCGCTTATGATCCTGCAGTGCGCCGGCAACGATTTCAGAGGCTGAGGCGGAACCGCCATTAATAAGAACAACAACGGGCTTGCCTTTGGAGAGATCTCCTGAGCGGGCATTATAGCGTTGTGTTTCTTCTGCATTGCGGCCCCTTGTCGATACGATCTCGCCTTTGTCTATAAAAGCGTTCACAACTTGAATGGACTGATCCAGCAGACCACCAGGATTGTTGCGCAGATCGATGATGTAGCCCTTAAACTTATCGGCTGGAATTTCTTCCTGAGCCTTTGTCATTGCTGTACGCAGGCCGTCTGCTGTCTCTTCATTGAATTGAGAAATGCGCACATAATATGTGTCGTCATCTTGTTTGTGAAAGCGCACAGACTTGATGTGGATCTCTGCCCGCGTCAGCTTTATTTCAATTTTTTGCTTATCCTTGCCGCGATAAATTGTAAGTTTGACAGGGGTGTTAATCTGGCCGCGCATTTTGTCGACAGCCTGGTTAAGGGTCATGCCTTGGACGTTTTCATCATCAATCGCGCCGATAAGATCTCCCGACATAACGCCAGCGCGCGAGGCGGGCGTGTCGTCGATCGGGGTGACAACTTTAACAAGCCCATCTTCTTGAGTAACTTCAATACCCAGTCCGCCGAACTTGCCCTCAGTTTGCGTTCGCATGTCCTTGAAGCCTTTGGCGTCAAGATAACTCGAGTGCGGATCGAGCGACGTCAGCATTCCATTAATGGCGTTCTCAACCAGTTTCTGCTCATCCGGTTTCTCAACATAGTCGGCGCGAACCTTGTCAAACACATCGCCAAATAAACTGAGGTGTTTATAAGTATCAGCTGAAGCCGCGAGCGCTGGGGATGAACCAATTAACGCGCGCGCCTGTTGGCCCAACGTTGCGCATCCCACGCCAATGGCGATACCCGTTGCAATCAAAGCTGTTTTGCGAATCATCCGCCGACCTTCCGACTGTCTGACTTGGCCCACCATGGGCCTGGGTCGATCGAGGTTCCGTCTTTTCGGAACTCGACATATAAAATGGGTGTTGACGCGCCGATTGCTATGGTCGCCGCCGTTTTTGCGACACCGTCTCCCATGCTGGCCACGGGCTCACCCGCAAGGACAAACTGCCCAACGTTCACATTTAAGCGACTCATGCCGGCCAGAACCACATAATAGCCGTCGCCGGCATTGATGATCAAGAGTTGCCCATAACCACGATAAGGTCCTGAAAAAGCTACCCATCCATCACTAGGAGCGGTAACGACGCCATTTGGTCTCGTCTCCAGAGAGAGCCCTTTTTCCTTGCCGCCATTGCCGTCTGGAGTCCCAAAGCGTTTGGCTATGCTTCCCGCTACAGGATAGTTCAGCCGACCTTTAAGCTGCGCAAAGCCGACCGCAGGGGCCAGACGGGAGAGATCCTTGAAAGGTGCGGCGAGTGCGCGGCGTCGCTGCTCGTCATTAAGCATCGCTTGAGAAGCATCTGACTCTCGCGCCGCCAATGCGCCACGGCGCGCGGCGTCGCTGTTGTTTTCCATATGCGCAATGAGATCTTTGAGGCTGATAGCGCGTTGGGCTAAGGACTGCGCACGGTCGACTTCTTCTTTAAGCTGGGTTTGCGTGTGCGCCAGGGTCTCTTGCCGCTCAGCGATTAATTTTGCAACACGAAGACTTTGTGTCTTTAAAAGCGCTTTTTCATCATCAAGTCTTGCTTTTTCAGTCTGCATATTTTCACGTAAATGCAGGAGATCAGTTAGATCTTTTTGGAGCGCGCGGGCCTCTGTGCGTATTGGCGGCAAGATGGACTCTAGCATCATGGACGCGCGTAGCGCCTCCAAAATATCTTGCGGCCGTGTGAGGAGCGCTGGCGGAGGGTGACGGCCCATTCGCTGCAGTGCGACAAGAATTTCCGCAATGACTGCACGGCGCGCTTCCAATGACTTGGTAATTTTGCTTTCGCTTTCCCAAAGCGTATCCAGTCGTCGTTCAATGTCAGTGGCGCGCGTTTCCATTCCGCGTAATTTATTGCTTGCGTCGATTAATTCTCGATTGAGCTCTTCCCGAGAACCATAAAGACCAGCGAGTTCTCCCTCGAGCGCGCGTTTACGTTCACGAGATTCATTTGCTTCGCTTTCGAGTTTTTGTAACTCTTGATTTTTGTCAGCCAGATCGATGGTTAAGCTTGGTTGTGTCGATGCGGGAATCGAAATAGCCAAGAGGCTCAGGGCCAATGCAAGCCTTGGCGCATATCGTTTCACACTCACAACTTCTTGAGTTCTTGTCAAAATCGATATCTCGCCCACCATGCCCGAGCGCAGGATACGACAGACTATTTCACGATAAAATTAACAGAGCGCAATTTTTTTATTAAATCTTCGTCAGATAGCGCAGATTCAGAATTACCCTGATGCGCCACGAACTGGACGTCATGCGCATCAGCACGTTGTAAATAACGCGTGACAGCGTCCGCGCGTTGTTGTGCGAGAAATTGGTTGGCTTGATTTTTTTTCAGCGTATCGCCAAAGGCTTGAATCTCAATTGTTCTGTTATGACAATGATCCATGCGCACGGAAATTTTATCAAGTCCGAAGGCCATCCGCCGATTGATCTTCACGCTTCTAAGATGAAAATCAATATTTTCTTTATTTATCACCGAGTGAATCGCCTCCTGGCATGCCTGTAAATCAGAGGTTATTTCTGGGGCGAGATTTTTGGATATTGCTTGTTGTGGTGGCGTTAGCGCGAGATCTAGAGGTTCTTTTTTTGAAGACTCAACAAATTTGGCCTCCTCTTGATGCGGCGCAGCCTGATAAGCGGGCGTTACAAAAAAAACGGTTCCCAGCCAAATGAGCGTCGCAGGCGCAAGACCTGCAGCCCAGCCATCATGAGCGCGTAGATCGCCATATCTTAATAAGGCGCCAACAGCAGCGCCCGACAATGCAAGCACGTAAAACGCTAGCGCGCTAGTCAGGTAAAAAACTGTTGGACCTTGAACAGCGTCAAGAGCAAGCGCTATTGAGCCGGCAAGTGCGGCAAGTCCTGTCCAGCCGAGCCAACGCGCAAATGTTCCTGATGGGGGAGTTAGTCTCAGGAAGAGGCCTGTAAAAAGCCCAATAATCAAACAGGCAAACAGCCAGAAACGCAGATAAAAGAGAAAATCAACCATTTCTTCTCGTCGTCACTGGGGCTGCTCGCGACAGTCAGTCGGGGCAATCTTAAACGCGCATTGGCATCAGCACATAAAGCGCCGCAGCGCCATCGCGATCCTGGATAAGCGTCGGCGAGCCCGGATCTGCAAGTTTAAAGAGTGCTGTGTCGCTATCAAGCTGCTGCGTAATATCGAGCAAATAGCGAGCGTTAAAACCAATATCGAGTGGCGCGCCGTCATAATCAGCTTCGAGCTCTTCAATCGCTGATCCTTGATCAGGATTGGTGACAGACAGGACAATTTTCCCCTCTGTCAGCGCTAGTTTTACAGCACGGCCACGATCTGAAGAAATCGTCGAGACGCGATCGACCGCTTTTTCGAAGACATCGCGATCAAGCGTTAAGCGCTTGTCATTGGCAGTGGGAATGACCCGGGCGTAATCGGGAAAGGTGCCATCAATCAACTTCGTTGTTAGTAAGGCGTCGCCGAGCGAGAAGCGCATTTTATTTGTCGAGAGTTCTATGCCAACGTCTCCTTGCGCATCCTCGATCAGCCGCTGCACCTCTGTTACGGCTTTGCGTGGAAGGATAACACCTGGCATGCCAGCGCAACCTTGTGGCGCAGGAAGCTCCAGTCGCGCGAGACGATGTCCGTCCGTTGCCACGGCGCGCAGCATTTGCTGACCGTCGACGTCAACGGCATGGATATAAATACCATTGAGATAGTAGCGCGTCTCTTCACTCGAGATCGCAAATTGAGTCTTGCCAATCAGGCGTTTGAGATCGCTTGGACTGAGCGTGAAACGATGACTAAAGTCTCCTGATGTCACATCGGGAAAGTCGCTTTCAGGAAGGCTTTGAAGATTGAAGCGAGAGCGCCCGGAGCGCAAGCTAAACTGACCGGTCTCACCCGAGGCGTCGAGAGAAATTTGTGCGCCCTCAGGTAATTTTCTGGTGATGTCGTAAAGCGTATGCGCCGGCAGGGTCGTCGCGCCAGCTTGGGCAATGTCTGCTGGAACCTTCTCTGATATTTCGAGGTCGAGATCTGTGGCCTTCAGAATGAGAGCGCCCTCGCGCGCGGCGATAAGCACATTGGCGAGTATGGGGATCGTCGTACGCCGCTCTACTACGCGGTGAACATGGCCGAGCGCGCGTAACAGCGCCGCTCTCTCGATCGTAACCTTCATCGCCTGAAAACTTCCGCATTATTGATGGAGGGCGGTAGCCGCTCCCGAAGAAGGAACTTTGGATGACGAGGCCGTAAACCGCAAGAGGTCTGGGTAGCGGGCTTGTGAACAACTCATCTTGTCCTGCTCGCAACCAGGCCCTTAACCGGCCCTTAAATGGCCTTGCTTAAAAGCTATGGGGTTAAAGGGCGTTCGCGCAGGGCTTGGCGCGACATGGGTGGGCTTGATGGCGCGTCACGATAAACGCCGGGAACCGCGGTTTGAGGATGACGAAGAGGAGTGGGCAGGCGATCTGCGCGCTGACCCGCGCCCGCAACAGCATCGAGCCCCCGCCAAATCCGTGCGCCGACGCGGGCCGCCGCGCCAGCCGCGTCATGGATCGCTGTTTGGCTCGTTGATATATTGGATGCTAACCCTTTCTCTGTGGTGCGCGATCGCGGCTGCCGGGCTTGCTGTTTATTATGGGTCGCAACTTCCGCCGATTGATCAGCTGGCGATTCCCAAACGGCCGCCCAACATTGCGATTTTAGCGACGCAAGGAGAGCTTCTTGCAAATCGCGGCGACACCGGCGGCGCGGCAATTCGCCTGTCTGACCTCCCAGCCTATCTGCCGAAAGCTTTCATCTCTATCGAAGATCGGCGCTTCTACGCACATTGGGGCCTTGATCCTGTTGGCGTATTACGCGCCATTGTGACGAATGTAACTGGACGCGGCGGCATGCAGGGCGGCTCCACACTTACGCAGCAATTAGCTAAAAACCTTTTTCTTACACAAGAACGCACGGTCTCGCGAAAAATTCAGGAGGCGATTCTCGCGCTTTGGTTGGAACATAAATATTCCAAAGATCAGATTCTCGAGCTCTATCTTAATCGCGTTTATTTTGGTTCAGGCGCTTATGGCGTTGAAGCCGCGAGCGAACATTATTTTGGTCATGGCGCCAGAGAGGCGTCATTATCAGAAGCTGCAATTCTTGCAGGCTTGATGAAGGCCCCAAGCAAGCTTGCTCCCGATCGTAACCCGGAGGGAGCGAATGAGCGCGCAGCGCAAGTCATCACAGCCATGGCGCAGGAAGGACACATTAGTGAAGCACAAGCCAAGCAAGCTTTATTACAACCTGCGCAGGCGCGGCGCGATGCGCGCACCGGTTCAGCAAACTATGTTGCAGACTATGTGATGGACTCGCTTGCGAATACGATTGGCGCGATTGATGAAGATATTGTTGTTTTAACGACTGTTGATGAAGGTTTGCAGGCGGCCGCTGAAGGTGCGCTTGCAGATGAGCTCGATCGCAAAGGCGAAAAATATGGCGTAACGCAGGGCGCCATCGTTTCCATTGACCCAGACGGCGCTGTGCGCGCCCTTGTGGGAGGACGCAACTATGCGGAGAGTCAATTTAACCGCGCAGTGTCTGCGAAGCGTCAGCCCGGCTCAGCCTTCAAACCATTTGTATATCTTGCTGGTCTCGAACATGGGCTCACGCCTGACTCTGTACGAGAAGACGGGCCAATAAATTTAAAGGGCTGGCAACCAGAAAATTATAGTCATGAATATCTTGGCCCCGTGACGTTAACGCGTGCTTTGTCACTCTCATTGAACACAGTTGCTGTTCGGGTAGGGCTGGAGGCGGGGCCAAAGGTAGTCGCGAAGACCGCCCATCGTCTTGGTGTTAAATCTGAGCTCCAGATTAATCCCTCAATCGCTCTGGGCACTTCAGAGGTAACCCCGATTGAGCTTGTTGCGGCATATGCGCCCTTTGCCAATGGCGGCTTAGGGGTCTCACCACATGTCATCGCAAAGGTGACAACAGCGTCCGGCAAATTATTGTTTCAAATTAAGCCAGAGGCGCAAGAGCGCGTTATTGATCCGCAGTATGTGGCAATGATGAATAAGATGATGAAAGAAACGCTTCTTACCGGAACAGCGCGTAAAGCTCAGCTTCCTGGATGGGAGGCTGCAGGCAAAACAGGCACGAGTCAGGATTTTCGTGACGCTTGGTTCATTGGCTACACAAGTCATCTTGTCACCGGCGTATGGCTTGGCAATGATGATAATTCACCAACCAAAAAGGCCTCTGGCGGTAATCTTCCTGTCGAAATTTGGAGCCGATACATGATTGCGGCGCATCAAGGCGTTCCGGTCACAGCTCTGCCGTCAGGATCCTGGCGACAAGAAAACCTGGCGCTTGAAGAAGTCGCAAAGCCGCTTGATGAGCTTATTGGTCTATTTACAGGCGCCTCGCGTTCACATCAGCCATCTCCACAACCACCGTCGCGATCGCAAACATCGAGCACGCGCAGTCCTGAGCAAGACGCGACTGTCTCGATTGGCGTTCAACCCAACGCTAGGACGGGGGAGGTTCCAGATGCTCAGCCGTCACAAAATAAGGGTGCTAAAACTTCACGCGAGATCGAGGATTTACTGCCGCCAGAGGATATTCCAAACGTTACGACTGGCTCTAATCGACCTTCCGGGGGAGCTGCCCCACGCCGCAGTGTCCCGAAAAAGGAAAAAAATATTTTAGAGAATTTGTTTGGCGGCGGTTAGAGGCGCTCTTTAGTGAAGACTGACCATCTGTAAGTCATTTTCTCTTGCGTTGCCAATTGCCCCTTCCGGGGAGTCGGCAAGAGCAATCGGCGCGCCATCGGCGCCAATCAACGCAAAAACAGTTAAGCCAGGTGGAATCTTCGGCGCTTCCGGAAAATAGCGCGTCACATCTTCGGATCGCATTGCGCGAAGATATGCAACGACGCCATCGCCAAGATTGGCAAACTGCTCCGGTGTCAAAACGAGCGACTTGGCCTCAAGGGCGGATTTTGCATCCATTCATTTCTCCTGTGGCTTATGCGGACAAGCCACGATTTGCGGATCTCTTGAAAGATCCCGCGATCTGTAAAATAAATATGCATGCCCTTCTGGCTTTAAAAGGGGCCTTTTATGTTTCAAGCGCAAGGCGCGCAGGATCTTCAAGCAATTCTTTTACGCGGACAAGAAAGGTCACGGCTTCTTTGCCGTCAACCAATCGATGATCATAGGACAGAGCAAGATACATCATTGGCCTAATTTCAACTTTGCCGTTAACAGCGACAGGACGCTCCTGGATCTTATGCATGCCAAGAATGCCTGACTGCGGCGCGTTTAGGATTGGCGTTGACATCAGCGAGCCATAAACGCCGCCGTTTGATATCGTGAATGTGCCGCCCTGCAAGTCTGTAATATCAAGCGCGCCATCACGGGCTTTTTGACCCATCAAGGCGATTTCGCGTTCTATTTCGGCAATCGATAGTTGATGCGCGTTGCGCAAAACAGGGACGACAAGTCCCTTATCCGTTCCAACAGCTACGCCAATGTGACAGAAATGTTTGTAGATGATGTCCTGTCCATCAATTTCTGCATTGATGGCTGGTATTTCCTCGAGCGCCTGACAACAAGCTTTAACAAAGAAGCCCATAAATCCAAGCTTAACGCCGTGTTTCTTTTCAAAGACTTCTTTATAATTTTTCCGTATCAAAATGAGCGCGGACATATCGACTTCATTAAACGTCGTCAGCATCGCAGCTGTATTTTGGGCATCTTTCAAACGGCGTGCGATTGTTTGACGCAAACGCGATATTTTAACGCGCTCTTCTCTTTGAGCGTCTTGGCTAGGAGCTTGTGGACGCGGCGCGCGCGTATCAGTGCGTGCCGCGTAATCCAACACATCTGATTTTAGCGCCTGTCCGCGTTTGCCGCTGCCAGCTACATGCGTGACGTCAATTTGACGTTCTGTTGCAATTTTTGCAGCTGCAGGCGAGGGCGGCATCGGCACAGGCGGGAGCGGCGTCGTTTCCAGCGACACGGCGGCGGCAGTTTGCTGCAAGCCGATTTTTGGCGCAGCCGCGTCAATTGCGGATTTTGCTGGCGTTGAGCCAGCTGCCGCCGTAATTTGTCCAAGCAGTGCGCCAGGCGCAACTGTTTCGCCTTCCTTTGCGTTAATTTCACTGAGCACGCCATCTGATGGCGCATTAACTTCAAGCGTTACCTTATCCGTCTCGAGTTCGGTGAGAGTTTCGTCAGCTCTTACAGAGTCGCCAGGCTTCTTAAGCCATTTTCCGACGGTGGCTTCACTCACCGATTCTCCAAGCGTCGGGACGCGTATCTCAGTCATTTGCGTGTCGTCTCTTCATTTCTGGCGCGCATGGATCATTGCGCGTGATTGTTAGATTAGTGAGAAGGCTTCATCGAGAAAAGCTTTTAATTGCGCGAGATGTTTCGACATAGTGCCAGCAGCTGTTGAGGCGGAGGCTGGACGACCTGCATAGCGCGCTCGCTTGGCTTTACCGCCAACTTGGGTCAGCACCCACTCGAGATAAGGTTCAACAAAGAACCATGCGCCCATGTTGCGCGGTTCCTCCTGGCACCATAGGATTTCAGCATTTTTGAAACGCGTAAGCGCTGTGATCAGTCCTTTGGCGGGGAAAGGATAGAGTTGTTCGACCCGCAACAAATATACATCCTCAATGCCGCGTTTTTCTCTTTCATCAATCAAATCATAATAAACCTTACCCGCACATAAAACGACACGTCGAATAGCCTCGTCTTGTTTCAGGCGTGGGATATCCGTTAACGAGGTTTCGGCGTCATCAAGCAAGATGCGCTGAAAAATCGAAGATGTGTCCATATCGGCTAGTCGAGAGACACACCGTTTGTGACGCAACAGTGATTTTGGCGTCATCAAGACAAGAGGCTTGCGTATATTTCGATGGATTTGACGTCGAAGGATATGAAAATAATTTGCTGGCGTAGAACAATTAGCGACTTGAATATTGTCTTCTGCGCATAATTGCAGATAGCGCTCTAGCCTTGCAGAGGAATGCTCTGGTCCTTGGCCTTCATAGCCATGAGGCAAAAGACAAACAAGTCCAGACATGCGCAGCCATTTTCGTTCGCCGGCAGATAGAAACTGATCAAAGATTACTTGTGCGCCGTTGGCGAAATCACCAAATTGAGCTTCCCAGATCGTTAAGGCGTCGGGCTCAGCCAAGGAATAACCATACTCAAATCCCAGAACGGCCTCTTCAGAGAGCATTGAATTTATAACTTCAAACCGCCCCTGTTTTTGATTGAGATGTTCAAAGGGCAGATAGCGCGTCTCATTGTCCTGATCTATCAGGACGCTGTGACGTTGTGAGAATGTGCCACGCTCGCAATCTTGACCAGAAAGTCTGACATTTCTTCCTTCATGCAGTAGTGTGCAGAAGGCCAGGGCTTCTGCCGTGGCCCAATCAATCGGACCGCCTTCCTTGATGGTGTGTCGCCTGGTGTCGAGAAAACGTTGTATCGTCTTATGTATGTGGAAATCTTCGGGGACTTTTGTTATTTTTTCGCCGATTTCTTGCAAGAGCGCGATGGGCGCGCCGGTTTGACCGCGGCGTTCATCTTCAGAAATCTGATAGCCAGGCTTTAACCCCGCCCAGCGGCCATCGAGCCAGTCAGCTTTATTTGGCTTATAGCTTTGTCCGGTTTCAAATTCGCTTTCTAGCCGCGCCCGCCACTGGTCTTTCATCTGGCTAAAATCGCCAGGGCTGATTTGATTTTCCGCAATGAGTCTTTCGGCGTAAATATCCAGCGTTGTTTTATGCGCACGGATTTTTTTATACATTAACGGCTGGGTGAATCCTGGCTCGTCGCCTTCGTTGTGGCCAAAGCGACGATAGCACCACATGTCGATGACAACAGGTTTTTGGAATCTCTGCCGGAATTCCGTTGCAACGCGTGCGGCAAAGACCACAGCTTCAGGATCGTCGCCGTTAACGTGGAAAATTGGCGCTTCAACCATTTTTGCAACATCGGATGGATAAGGCGACGAGCGTGAGAAGCGCGGATAAGTCGTAAAGCCAATTTGATTATTGATGATGAAATGAATAGAGCCGCCAGTCCTGTGGCCTTTTAATCCAGAAAGGCCAAAGCATTCCGCAACGACGCCCTGTCCCGCAAATGCCGCGTCTCCATGAATAAGCAGCGGCATAACGGTTCGGCGATCGCCCTCATGCTGATCTTGTTTGGCGCGAACTTTTCCAAGTACGACAGGGTCAACAATTTCAAGATGCGATGGATTAGCGGTGAGAGAAAGATGAACCTTATTATTGTCAAATTCACGATCAGATGATGCGCCCAGATGATATTTTACATCGCCAGAGCCCTCGACTTCATCGGGGAGAAAGGAGCCGCCCTTGAATTCATGGAAAAGCGCGCGATGTGGCTTTGCCATGACCTGACAGAGAATATTGAGGCGCCCGCGATGCGCCATCCCCAATACAATTTCTTGTGTGCCAAGCGCACCGCCGACTTTGATGATCTGTTCAAGCGCCGGAACGATTGCCTCGGCGCCGTCTAGGCCAAAACGCTTCGTCCCGGTGTATTTAACATCCAGAAACTTCTCGAAGCCCTCTGCTTCGACCAATTTATTGAGGATTGCGCGCTTTCCTTTGTCGGTAAAGACAATCTCTTTCTCTGGTCCTTCAATGCGCGCTTGCAGCCATGACTTTTCGTCTGGATTTGATATGTGCATAAATTCAAAACCGATAGAAGCGCAATAGGTGCGCCGCAGTATCGTGACCATTTCAAAAATGCTGGCGTACTGAAGCCCTAAAACGCCATCGATAAAAATCTTTCGATCATAATCCTCATCCGCAAATCCATATGTTGCGGGGTCTAGTTCTCCATGATCTTGACGCTGTTCGAGGCCTAATGGATCAAGATGCGCATGCAAATGTCCGCGCATACGATAGGCGCGGATCATCATCAGCGCGCGAACAGAATCTCTCGTTGCGCGAACAATATCTTCAGATGTCGCCGCTATCGATGGTGGTGACGACGCGCCTACGCCAAAGTCGCCTGCGAGCGCACTGACCCAATCGGCTTCATGATGTGACGGCCATGTCTCACGAGCCCAACTTGCGTGTAACCCAGCTGGGTTTTGACCAGTTTTGACGCCAATATCGTTGAAGAATTGCCGCCATTGCGGGCTGACGCTGGCAGGATCGGCTTCATAGGCGGCCAGCAAGTTATCTATATAAGCGGCGTTAGCGCCTTGAAGAAAAGAAGCATCTGCAAGCGATTCATGTTGCGGTGAACGCGGACCAACCGCGCCAACCGTGTCATTCGTTTCGAAACGCGCCATATTTTCGTTTCTTTCACCGCCGTTCACGCGATCACTGGTTTAGTGTTGCGTCAACGCATCCAACTTGCCGAAGCCGCCCCGGAGCAGGGCTGCATCACTTAAAATGGGGCGGTGGTGGGCCAGAAGCGCCCCACAAAGACGCCGGCTAGGCTTTCAACACCTCCACCAGCGTCTTGCCTAATCGCGCCGGGGAGGGAGAAACCCTAATTCCAGCCGACTCCATCGCCGCTATTTTACTCTCAGCATCCCCCTTGCCGCCTGAAATGATCGCGCCCGCATGACCCATTCTGCGCCCAGGAGGAGCTGTGCGGCCTGCAATAAACCCCACCATGGGCTTCTTGCGACCACGTTTGGCCTCATCTTTCAAGAATTGGGCCGCGTCTTCCTCGGCAGAGCCGCCAATCTCACCGATCATGATGATGGATGTTGTGGCGTCATCCGCTAAAAACAATTCCAGCACTTCAATGAAGTCCGTTCCTTTAACCGGATCGCCGCCGATGCCCACTGCGGTGGTTTGGCCCAACCCCTCACGTGTCGTCTGAAAAACCGCCTCATAGGTCAATGTGCCTGAGCGCGAGACGACCCCAACGGAGCCGCGCGAAAAAATATTTCCGGGCATAATGCCGATTTTGCTCTCTCCTGCGGTGACGACGCCTGGACAATTTGGCCCTATGAGACGCGACTTTGAGCCAGAGAGCGCCCGTTTGACGCGGATCATGTCCTGAACGGGCACGCCCTCCGTAATTGCGACGATCAAAGGAATTTCAGCATCTATGGCTTCACATATGGCGTCAGCAGCGCCTGGCGGCGGCACATAAATCACAGACGCCTGCGCGCCCGTCTTCGCGCGCGCTTCCGCAACAGTGTCAAAAACAGGAAGGTTAAGGTGTGTTGCGCCGCCTTTGCCAGGAGACACGCCGCCAACCAGAAGCGTACCATATGCGATCGCCTGCTCAGAATGGAAGGTTGCGGTCTTGCCCGTAAAACCTTGCGTGATGACCTTAGTATTTTTGTCGATCAGGACAGACATGAGGAGCGTTCCTAGTAGCAATGAAAGCGGCGAAGGCGACGAAAAGATCGCGAGTATTCTTTGGACTGGTCGAGGACGTTTTTCTAGCGAAAATTATGCGTCTGACCAAAATATGGGGAACGGCGCCTCCTTACAAGGCAGAAAGCGCTGCTTTTGACAGGCCGCCTCCCAAGAGCTCCGTCCATGACGGTTTAGAGCTAAGAATGCCGCATAAGCGGCGCAGGCCCATTAAAAAGCCGGCAACTTCTTGCCGGCTTTGATCGTTTCATTTTGTGTCAAGGCGTCAAGCAGACGTCGCGCCTAGGCTCGAGATCTCAACCTTAACGCCAGGGCCTTGGGTTGAACTGATCGCAACGCGCTGAATGTAAGCGCCTTTTGAACCTTGTGGCTTGGCCTTGGCGACGGCGTCGACAAAGGCCTTGATGTTTTCGACGAGCTTGCCGTGATCGAAGGAGGCTTTGCCAACAGTTCCTTGGACAATACCGGCCTTTTCAACACGGAATTCGACCGCGCCGCCTTTGGAGGCTTTAACCGCACCGGCGACATCCATCGTCACAGTGCCAACCTTTGGATTTGGCATCATGCCACGGGGACCTAGAACCTTACCAAGCCGGCCGACCAACGGCATCATGTCCGGCGTCGCGATACAACGATCAAAATCAATCGCGCCGCCCATGACGGTGTTGACGAGATCTTCGGCGCCGACAACATCAGCGCCTGCCGCCATCGCCTCGTCAGCCTTGGGGCCGCGAGCAAATACAGCAACGCGCAGCACGCGCCCTGTGCCGTTGGGAAGATTGACCACGCCGCGAACCATTTGATCCGCATGCTTCGGGTCAACGCCAAGATTCATGGCGATTTCAACAGACTCATCAAATTTCGCCTTTGCACGCTCGCGCACGAGCTTGACGGCTTCTTCGAGTGCATAGAGCTTCGTCCGCTCGATGCCCTCACGCGCTTTCGCAATGCGTTTTCCGATATGGGCCATCGTTTTACTCCACCACCTGCAGGCCCATTGCGCGGGCCGAACCTTCGATCATCGACATAGCAGACTCAATCGTAGCGCAATTTAAATCTGGCATTTTCTTTTCGGCGATCTCTTTAATCTGCGCCTTGGTCACCTTGCCAACGACATTTCGTCCGGGCGTTTTTGATCCAGAGGCAGGCTTTTTGCCGATTTTGAGATTAGCGGCCTTTTTCAGAAAAAAGGACACCGGCGGTTGCTTCATCTCAAAGGTGAAGGAACGATCCTGATATGCGGTGATGATAACGGGGATGGGCATCCCCTTTTCCATTTGTCCTGTTTTGGCGTTGAACGCTTTACAGAATTCCATGATGTTCAGGCCGCGCTGTCCAAGCGCAGGGCCAATTGGCGGCGATGGATTCGCCGCACCGGCAGGCACCTGTAGTTTGATGTAGCCGGCAATCTTCTTCGCCATTTACCTTCTCCAACGAATGATGTCCCGTCGCGCCATATCAGCGCCCAGGCCATCGGTTGCAGTTCGTGGTCTGATCCGATGATCCCGATGGCGTCGGGGGCGGATCCGCCACGTTCTCGCCTTCCCCCTAGAATGGGAGAAGGAATGCTTTAGACTTTTTCGACCTGGCCAAATTCCAGTTCGACAGGCGTTGGTCGCCCAAATATTGAAACCGCGACCTTGACGCGCGAACGTGCTTCGTCAACTTCCTCAACCAGCCCATTAAAGGAGGCGAAGGGACCGTCAGCCACGCGCACCGTTTCTCCAACTTCAAACTGTATTGTAGGCTTGGGACGTTCAACGCCTTCTGCGACTTGGCCCTTAATACGCATGGCTTCGTCTTCAGAGATGGGCATTGGGCGATTGTCCGCGCCAAGGAAACCTGTGACTTTAGGCGTGTTCTTGATGAGCGAAAACACGGGATCAGTCAGGTCGCATTTCACCAGCACGTAGCCGGGGAAAAATTTTCGTTCCGTATTGACCTTGCGGCCGCGACGCACCTCGACAACCTGCTCGGTCGGCACGAGAATTTCTTCAAATTTCTCTGAAAGGTTGCGCTGCGCAGCGCCCTCTCGGATCGCTTCAGCAACCTTTTTTTCAAAATTTGAATAAGCGTGGACGATGTACCAGCGCATGCTCATGAGGACGTCATTGACTCCAAAACTTATTGACCAGCGCGCAGCATCAATCCAACTAGGAAACGCAGCGCCGAGTCGACCAGGACGAAGAACAGGCTTGCAAAAAGCACCATGACAACGACGAGACCTGTCGTGATCATCGTCTCGCGGCGCGTTGGCCAAGTGACCTTTTTCGCTTCCGCCCGGACTTCCTGTAGGAATGTGAACGGGTTAACCATAAATTCGACCGCTTCATTATTGCCGCGCACGGCTTTGCCAACCCTTGGCAAGCTCCTTGAAATGCGCGCCGTAAAAAAATCGCGGCGCGGAGCCTGTCGGCCGCGCGCCACGTATGGCAGGCTTATACCCCCTCGTCCGCGCTTCGCCAAGCGAAAAAGCGCAGGCGGCGGAGCGAGGGCCTTGGACCGCCATTGCGGGATAGTGTCGTAAACCAGTAGAAACGTTTATCCCTGCGCTGACTAGGAGGAGCCTATGCGATATCAATCGATTTCATTTATTTTTGTTTTGCCCTTCTTAATGGCCGGCTGCAATGCTGCTCAGCCGCCAGCTGCAGCCGTTTCCGCCCCCGCGGGCGCTGCGACGGCAAATCTCCCGGCTGGATCTAACTGCGCGACAGCCATTTCAAAATATCGCTCCGTTATGGATAATGATTTGTCGATGGGGCACGTCAATAAAAGCGTTTACGCTCAGATAATGGGCGAAATTTCGCAAGCAGAGACGGCCTGCGCGGCTGGAGAAGACGCGCGCGCCGTTTCCTTAGTGCGGACGTCAAAGTCAAAACACGGCTACCCAAGTTAAGTAAAAATAATCACTCATTATTCTTTGACGATAGGCTCACCGCAACCTACTTATGGCGATAGCAACTAGAATAGGATCTCAGCATGAAAAAGTTTAACGCTGGCTCTTTTGCGCAGATGTTATTTATTTGTATGCTGAGCTCAGCTTGCATTTCTAGCGCGGCTTGGAGCGGCGAAACCTATACGCTCACGATCAAAAATCATCATTTTGAGCCGGCGCAAGTGAAGGCTCCCACTGAGACGCCGGTGACGCTGCTGGTTAAAAATCTTGATGCTTCCCCTGAGGAATTTGAGAGCAAATCGCTGCACATAGAAAAGATCATTCCAGCAAATAGCGAAGTCAGTTTTCAGCTGCGTCCTTTGAAGGCTGGGGTTTATAAATTTGTCGGCGAGTTTCATGAAGAAACGGCAAAGGGCGAGATTATAGTGGAATAACCAATGCTTGGTGCGCTGATTATTGTGTTTCGCGAAGCAATCGAGGCTGGCTTAATTGTCGGCATTGTTATGGCTGTGACGCGAGGGTTGGACGGCGCGAGAACATATATTGCCGGCGGCGCGCTCATTGGCGCCCTTGGCGCGGGGGTTGTCGCTTTTTTTGCTGATCGCTTGTCGAAAGCTTTTGCTGGCAGTGGTCAAGAGCTGTTTAACGCCAGCGTTCTGGCTCTCGCCGTTGGCATGCTCGCATGGCATAACATCTGGATGTCGCGTCATGGACGCGCGCTCTCTCAAGAGCTTTCCTCAGTTGGCCGCGCGGTCGTCAGCGGTGATCAAACACTTTATGCGCTTGCTAGCGTTGTTGGGCTCGCGCTCATGAGAGAAGGCGTCGAGGTCTCGTTGTTTCTTTACGGCGTGCTTGCGTCGGGAGAAACAGGATTTGATGTTTTTCTTGGTGGTTTATTGGGACTTGCTTTAGGCATGGCGACAAGTTTTGCAACTTTCTACGGACTTGTTAGTATTCCTTCCCGCCGTCTCTTTGCTGTGACAACGGCGCTCATCACCTTACTGGCTGCAGGTCTTGCTGCACAATCCGTCGCCTTTTTGCAGCAGGCTGGGATTATTACGCTATTTTCTGACACGCTTTGGGATACGTCGTGGGCGCTTTCAGATAAAAGCATTTTTGGCAGAGTGCTGCATACATTGATTGGTTACAGCGATCAGCCCTCGACCATGCAGGTTATCGTTTATGTGATGACTCTGATTGGCATATTCGTCGCAACTCAGCTTTGCGCGCACCAAAACTTAATGCGGCGCACATCAGCGTCCCCTACACCCTAGTCTCTGGCAACGATTTCGATTTTCCTGATGAGGCGCTCAGGTTCTGGTCGCACGAGATCGACGGATAAAAGACCGTTGATTAGGTCAGCTCCCAGTACTTGCATGCCGTCGGCAAGCAGAAAGGAGCGTTGAAACTGACGAGAAGCGATGCCGCGATGAAGGAAATGGCGTTCTCGATCTTCAACTTGGCGTCCTCGGATCACTAGCTGATTTTCTTCAACGGAAACGTCAAGTTGATCACGTGTGAAACCAGCGACAGCAAGTGTAATGCGCAAGCGTTCAGGCTGCTCTTGGCTTCGAGCAAGGCGTTCAATATTGTAAGGCGGGTAACCGTCAGAGCCGGTGCGGGCGACGCGGTCCAGCGCGCGTTCTATGTCATCAAACCCCAGAAGAAAGGGCGAGTTTAGAGGCGGACGTGGCATCTTCAGGGCCCCTGCGACAGCGCGTTTGTTCAAACGCGCAGAGGAAGTGCCTCTATATGGCTGAGTAAGAAAAAGGGTTCAAGGCGTCATTTACAAAGTATGTTGATCCTTGATCGTTGAAGCTTTGCCGCCGCCTCACCATCTGAAAAGGATGATACCTCTCGTTAAAAGGTCTTTTGGCGTGGTTTTGGACCTAGTCTGGTCAGGATCTATCAAATGAATGAGCGAGGACCGTTTGCGAATTGGCCGCGTCTTGAAGGCGCTGTGAGAGAAATTTCTGTCGATGATGCGCAAAGATTTTCTAAACCCATAGATATGGAATCACAGACAATGGCCTCAAAAAATAATGCGCTTGAAAACTTTCTCGGCGGCGCGCCGATGAATGTGTTGGCTCGCTTGTTTTTCATTTCATTAGTCGTTGGCGCGTTAATGATGTGGCTGGAATTGCGGCCAATCGATATATTAAATGGCGTTCAAGCGTTTTTTGATCGCATCGCGCAGCTTGGGTTTGGCGCTGTTCGAGAACTCGGTAGTTATATTATGGCTGGCGCTATTGTTGTCGTGCCTGTGTGGTTTGTTTTGCGGCTCATATCTGTTGCCGGGATGAGGCGCTAGCGCGTTTTTCGAATACTTGAAGTTACGTCGGTTGGATCGTCAATGTTCACGCGCTTTGGCGGCATAGGCGCGATTGGCGTGGCGATAGGCCCAAGCATGTCGCCAGCGTCTCCATTTTCAAAAGCCGCCATTGGCGGCTTGCCTGAGGTGTCATTATCCGTTTCGTCGTCAGGTCGCAGCGGGTTATGTTGCGCGACAAGTGGTGATTGATCGGGCGGCGGCAGAGTTTCCTCGGGTTGTGGTTTGCAGATTCGACGGCCAGATCGGCCGTGCATCGCAAGATCAACATGAATGTGATTGTAGTGGAAGGCGTTGGAGCCAGGCGATAGTACGGTTGAGAAACGTTCGCAGGAGCCCCGGTGAATATCCATCAAGAAAGCGCGGGCTTGCTCCTCGCCGCGCCACCAATCTTGCACAAGTGTAATCTGCCGACCATCCGCCAGCACGAAGCCGCCAATATCGAGCGCATTGCCGAAAGAATGCTCAGAGAGCTGCGCGCCTGTTTGATTGTTCATACCGCGACACGCATAGGAGCCCATGGAATTAATTTGTATGACTTTTTGCCCAAAACGCGCTTGAGCGGATGGCTGAACAATATCGGTCAGCCATTGGTCAAGTTCGGCGACCATGGGGCAATCAAGCGTGGCGGTGGCGTTGAAGGTGACGGCGCCGCCTTGAAGCGCGGTGACTTTAAAAGGACGCGTTAGTCCGCAGATGCCGGGTCCGTCTACTTCATTGGCAAGCGCAACATAAGCTGACGGCTCGACGCGTTTTTGCGCCAGGCAAGCATGCTCAGCCTGTGTGCGCCAGGCGGGACGCTGTGGTTTCCAAGGCACCGAACAGGCGGCGAGCGCCGCCGTCAGCACAAGGATCAAAAAAAGTGATCTGCGGCGGATCATGGCGCAAATAATGCGCAAAGAATGGTTAACGCCGCGTCGAGATGTTTAGTTAATGATCAGCTATTTTCTGTCTGATTCATACTGCGCGCTGCAACAAATCTCGATGAACCCTATCGCCAAACTCCTAACTGGTGAGTTTTGCCATTAATGCTTCAGATATTTCAAAGTTTGCATAGACGTTTTGAACATCGTCATTGTCTTCAAGCGCGTTGATGAGTTTGAGAATTTTTTCGCCTGCTTCATCATCCACCTTGATGGTGTTCTGCGGTCGCCAGACAAGAGCGGCCTTTCGAGTGTCTCCAAATTTTTCCTCCAGCGCTTTTGCAACATCGCGCAGGCTTTCTACTGAGGTGATAATTTCATGCGTTTCGTCAGTTGAGGACACGTCATCCGCGCCAGCCTCAATTGCTGCTTCCATCATCGTATCTTCCGATGCGACTTTCTTATTGAATTCAATCATTCCAACGCGATCAAACATGAATGAGACCGCGCCTGTTTCTGCGAGCGCGCCGCCTGCTTTGGTGAAATAGGAACGCACCTCCCCAGCAGTTCGATTACGATTATCCGTCAGCGCCTCAATGATTACAGCGACGCCGCCCGGCGCATAACCCTCATAGCGAACTTCATCGTAATTTTCTGAATCCGCGCCAGAGGCTTTTTTAATTGCTCGGTCAATATTGTCCTTTGGCATATTTTCAGCCTTGGCGGCGAGAACAGCGGCGCGCAGACGGGCGTTCATGTTCGGATCAGGCAAGCCGGATTTTGCAGCGACGGTTATTTCACGAGCAAGTTTGCTGAAGAGTTTTGAGCGGATTGCGTCCTGCTTGCCCTTCTTGTGCATAATATTTTTAAATTGACTATGCCCAGCCATTTTTGTCTCTCGCCCTTTATCCTTAACGCCTCGCCAAGATTGGCGACAGGCGGCTCATATACGCTGTGGCGGGAAGGAAATAAAGAAAGGGCGTCTGGGCGTTTATTCCGGCTTGACGTCGGTTTACTCCAGTTTCTCTGAGGCTAAGGAGTTGGTTTTCTCTTTGCTCCTCAATCATTCGCCAAAGTGTGTGCGCAAATCCGGCATCAGTCCGCTTATCGGTCACGCGGCGCAAGAATGGACAAATTAGCACAACGCCTCAAGAGATGGGGCTATTGCGTGATTGTACGTAGAATTTGCGCGCGTATCGGGCTCTGATTGTCCATAGGTTGGATTTCTCGAAATCTGGCCCGGACTTGCTTCGGCATCTACGATTATGTATGGCCGTTAGGTCAGCCAGCTCCAGAAGAGCTGGGAGTATCAGGCTCGCGGCCATTTGATCTTGATTATTGATTTTGTTGTAAATAACTGCTTGGCACGGTGCCGGCAATGAGGCTGTAAGGATTATCGATGACTAAATGCGCTCTCGTGACGGGCGTCACTGGACAG
>Ga0007858_1000188_pt1 | contig 23062 bp, 22 predicted proteins | sample CryBogCBH08Aug08_FD_71211 | JGI IMG/M metagenome (GOLD analysis project Ga0007858, IMG submission 71211) | Freshwater microbial communities from Crystal Bog, Wisconsin, USA - CBH08Aug08 | ecosystem: Environmental > Aquatic > Freshwater > Lake | place: Crystal Bog, Wisconsin, USA | collected...
CCACGTAGTGGGCATCATCTTCTTTGGGTTGTGCCTTATCGCCCTGGCTGTGGTGATCTTTTCGGGAGCGAGAGAAGCCATCGAAAGTCGCTTGCGACCGCGAGGGAAAATAACGTTCGATCACGACGACCACTAGAGCGCCACGCGCCACTTTCGTAGAACTCGAGGTTCCTTTCGTGCTCACCATTGCCGGCGTGGCCGCGTTGAGTTTCATGCTCGCGATGTACGCACTGGAATCGCGAGGACCTCGCTTCACGCTGGCGTTCGCGGCGGGCTGCCTGCTGTCGGCGGCTTACGGTGTCGCCGCCCACGCGTGGCCCTTCGCCGCCGTAGAGGTGGTGTGGGCGGGCATCGCCGTCCTGCGGTTCCAACGGCGTCGACGCGACAGTGATCATTAATTAGGTCTTTTGTCCTCGGTCCTCGTGGGCAGTCCGCCGTAGGAGCGACCTAACGTCAGGCGTGAATCAACGTTGATTCATAAGAAGGACGGGTGGCATGGAGCGCATCGGCGTCGTTGGCTGTGGTCTCATGGGTTCGGGCATTGCGGAAATCTGCGCTCGCGCGGGTCTCGATGTCGTCGTCGTTGAACGAGACGCGGACTCTCTCGCGAGTGGCCGAATTCGAGTGGAACATTCCCTGCAGCGAGCGGCTAAGAACGGCAAGCTCACCGCCGACGAGGTCGCAGATGTCTTAACGCGTTTGGTCTTTGCGAGCACGTTTGACGCTCTGGCAGATCGTGAGCTGGTCGTTGAGGCTGTCGCCGAAGACGAGAGCATCAAAGAGGACGTCTTTCGTCAACTCGATCGCGTCGTTGAGGACCCGAACGCCATCTTTACAACCAATACGTCGTCCATTCCGATCATCAAGTTGGCGATGGTGACGCAGCGACCCGAGAACGTCGTGGGCATGCACTTCTTTAATCCGGTACCCGTTCTCAAACTCGTTGAGATGATCTCATCGCTCCTTACGAGCAAGGAGACCTCCGCGACAGTGCGACAGTTCGCCGAAGAACGCTTAGGCAAGCACGTGATCGTCTCGCCGGACCGTGCGGGTTTCGTCGTGAACGCGTTGCTCATCCCCTATTTGTTGTCGTCGGTGCGCATGCTGGAATCGGGTTTCGCGTCCGCCGACGACATTGATACCGGCATGGTCCTGGGTTGTGCGCATCCCATGGGTCCACTTCGTCTCATCGACCTGATCGGACTCGATACCACTCTCGCTGTCGCGGACTCACTGTACGCAGAGTTCAAAGAGCCGCACCTCGCCCCGCCACCGTTGCTCTCACGAATGACCCAGGCGGGCTTACTTGGTCGTAAGACTGGTCAGGGTTTCTATTCGTATCGGTAGACGCGGTCAGGTGGTCTGCAGGGATGATCCGACGGGAAATTCTTCGCGACCTTCACGACGGAGCCGCCACACACTCTGTGTTCCCTTGACGACCCACTCGTGAGGCCCGCCCACTAACGCGGTGTCTTCGTCGATGCCGAGGACCGTGATGTTCTCGTCGCCCGAGATCAAGAAGCGGTCAACCACATTGGGAACCCGCGCCGCGAATCGGTCGAAGTGCGGGATCACCCTCAGGTGTGGCAGAAGACCCAAGCCTTCAGTGCCGCCCTCACGAGGGTGACGCAATGAAGGGATCCACTGGGTCATGGCCATCGCCCCCGCACTACAACCGGCGAGCGCGGCACCACCGCGCCACGCCGACACGATGGTGTTCCATACGAGGGTGCCACGCAGCGTGTCGGCGAGAAAATCTGGGTGTCCGCCGGAGAGATAGATCAAACCCGGCTCACCAATCAATGCAGCCATGGCGGGGTCCTCCGCGTCACTTCTGGAGGCCACCGGCACAACGACGCACTCGACACCCAAACGCTCTGCTTGTTCGCGACCTAAGCGATGCCAATGATCCACGACGTCAGCTCCGTCCGGCACAGCGGCGGTGGCGAGTTGCACGTACCGAGGCGGTCGACCCTCGAGGAGATCTCGTTCGACGTCCTGCATCACCGGTAAGTACTCACCCGAGCCCACGAGGGCCACGGGTCCTGTTTGTTCTTTACTGTCCGGCACGCACGAACTTCCTTCCCTCCCCGCGGGGAACACGGTTCAACAGTACGGGTCGACGGACAAAGTGATCCGCCACACGGTGTTCCTTGCGTGATCACTCAATACACGGTCGAACGAGGACGTCCGTGGTCCAGGTGCCACACCCACGCGTTGCTGTGCACGTGGACAGGTCCCACGATGCTGCTCATCCACAACGCCAATGTCAAAGGGTCTCGAGCGACGGGTGATGTATTGGGTCCATTCACGCGAGGAATCACGATCCAGTTCACACCCCAGAAGCGCAGAGCAGAAAGTACGTTCGCCTTCTCGGTCGGTGAGGCTTGTGTGGGCAGTACTGGTCGGGCGGCGACCGATGCGGCGTTCCAAATATCGCGATATCCCGGCTCGGCGGGTCCTTGCCGTTGGGCAATCCACTGCGGTGAGGTACCGCCCACCACGTTGTAATGCATCCCTTCCAGGGCCTGGACGCTCAGGAAGTTTGCGGTGGTATTGAAGAAGGGGAATCCGAGGACAACCTGCCCCGCGGGTAAGCGAGGTGCCTCGTTTTGGTACCACAGCGGAATCCACACTCGTGACGCACTGTACGGCGCTGCGTCCACCGCGTTCGTTACGTAGGCGAAGGACGACACCACCACAAGCAGCGCCGCGAGGACCCGTCCCTGAGCCGCGTTCCTTCGTTGCAACAAGTGGTCGCCAATGATCGCGAGAGAAACGCCCACAAAGAGAAACATCGCGAACGAAAAGCGAATATTGACAACACTGCTGAGGACACTCAGGCCGTGCAGCCAGTGCCAGGGTGCAAAGACGTACCATTCGCCAAGAGCGAGCCAGCCGCAGAGGACGCTGAGGACTCCCATGCACATCAGTCGTCGGTCGCGACGGTACGCAATGGTCCCAAGAAGCAGAACGAGCAAGAGTCCCGGCGCCAAATAGGACGGCTGCAAGTAGGAATAAGTGGGGTGTTGCCACCAGAGGTTGTACCCGCTGGTCGGCACGAAGAAATCTTTGATGGAGGCGGTCGAGAGTGATTCTCCGGGCCAGACAACTCCGGAATAGTGACTCGGGCCGTAGAGCGCAAATAACGCCGGACCCGCGAGGAGCACTCCGGTCGTCAGGATTGCCGCGAGCACGCCCGGCGCCGATTCACGAACCGCGACACGCACCTCGGAGCCGTGTGACCAGAACGACATTCCGCCGAGAAGAAGCACGCCGGCGATCGACGAGATCACGATGAGCACCAAGACTTCGGTGGAAATGAAGAACTGGAGTGTCAACAGGAGCCCGAGCGCCACGCCCACGCGCGTCGCTCGGTGGCGACGAACCCAGAAGAGTTCGTAGAGACCGGCCACGACGAGGGGCGGCACCACGAGAACCGTCTGATTGAGATGTCCGAGCGGCTCATTCAAAATGACCAAGGGCGAAAATGCGTAGAACGCACCAGCGAACATGCACATGACTCGCGATCGCACCCAGCGAGCCGTGAGCCACGTTGCCGCCACACCCGACGCGACGGGTCCGAGCAAGACCGCGACGTTAAAGCTGGCAACCGGGCCAAAGAGAGCCGTGACGGGAAGGAGGGCGACGCCAATGGCGCTGTAGCCGGGGTAAGTCAATAGGTTCGTTCCCTGAGGATGAAACATCGCCCGCGAGTACCACGGGTTAAGAGCGTGTTGCAGGGCCTGCCACGGCCACTCGATCACCCAGACAGCCCATGAGGTATCCGAACACGGACACGTAGTGGCGTGCGAAGGACTTAGCGTCCACACGTTCCACATCAAGGCCGTCGCCATCAGTAGAAACACGCCGGTCACGACAACCCAGTCGCGCTTCGAGAAGACGACCGCCGGCGTCGCTGTACCTGCCCGCACCCCGTCCATTCGCAAGGACGCTAGCCGACGATTTCTCCCGTCAGCGGGTCGTCCGCGCGTCAACGACCACCGAGTTGTCGTCGGTTGCCGACGCCCTTCTCGCCCGTACGAAGGATGGCCCCTCAGGGCGCGGACGTCGTTTCTCTAGTCCTCGATGATGGAGATAGCGAACTCCGGACAATTTGCCGCAGCGAGGCGTGCACGGTCTTCGAGCTCAGCGGGAACAGGTCCGTCGGATCGAACCGATGCCTGACCGTAGTCGTCGACGTCAAACAATTCGGGCGACAGGGCGTAACAGCGCGCGTGGCCCTGACACTTATCGGCATCGAGTCGCAATTTCACGTTGACCTCCACAAAAGAATTTCGTCTCGGGCATACTGGCACACGGGGCGGTGAGACGCCGATATGTACGAACCCGAAGGAGCCAACATGATTGAAGTCGTCGTAGAGCGTTGGGAGCAGCACATGCGCGGCGAGTTGCCGGGTGGGCTGGATGCCTTGCTCGATGAGAACGTCGTCTTTTACTCCCCCATCGTCTACACACCACAGGTGGGAAAAGAACTCACGACGCTGTACCTGACCGCCGCCGGACAGACCTTCCCAGGAGACGACACCTCATCGTCGAGCGAGAAGAAAAGTTCGTCGTTCCATTACACGAAGAAAGTACTGGCGGGTGACACGGCCGTGTTGGAATTTGAAACGAGCATGCAGGGCAAGTACGTCAACGGCGTGGACATCATTCGCTGCAATGACGAAGGCAAGATCATTGAGTTTCGCGTGATGATTCGGCCCTTGCAAGCGGTGAATCAAGTCCACGCCAACATGAAGGCCATGCTCGAGAAACTCGGTATGAGCTTCTAGCGCGCTGCGGCACGTACGAGGATCTCGTGTGCGCTGCGCAGCACGGTGAAATGAGCGAAACGAAATGACGTCACGTCCGTCAGTCCGTAACGCACGATGTGGTGAGCCAACGCGCCTTTGACGGCCTTCGCTTCGTGACCCACGGCTCGCGAACCATCGAAGGTCTCACAACGCACACGGATAATGCGCTCGGGATCCATATCGTGATACGCCACGCTCGCCGCGTGTTCGGCGGGCAGGAAGTCCACAATCACTCGTCGCCGAGCTAATCGCGACAGGAGGGGCGTCACTTCCGGCTGCCACCAACGTGACAGAACGCCCACGCCGGGAAGTGCCACCTTCATGGTCAGACGAAAATCACTGACCGCGTCGGTTCCTCGAGATAGCCCCGTCAGCGCGTTGGGAACCAGAATGCGCTCACGCTCCGATGGTGTCAGTCGTTGTGGTTCGAGGTGTTGCCATACGACACCATTGAACCGACGCCACGCCGGCAACCACGGGCCTTCCTCGGTAACGGCGGCTCGATTCGCGCTCATCGCACGTTCAAAGAGATTGCCGCGAACTCCAAAGAGTTGCGCCAATTCGTCCGGCGGCCGTTGCTGCAGCACAACCCCGAGGGCCGCACGAATGCGCGCTCGGGCAGTACCCAATTCCGGTTCGAAACTGTCGCGACCACGTTTGTGCAGGCCACCCGGCGTTTTACCCTCGGAGGGCGGCAACAAAATCAGAGGTGGGAGTGACACGGCGCCACCGTAGTGGCTCGTGTCAGCCCCAATGTATTTACGCCGCGGTGCTCTGTGTGCGCGCCACGACGTTCAAGGTCTGTAGGAGGTGACGAACTCGCATGACCTGATCCTCGGTGAGGTCGCGACCTCGATTCCGTCCGAACGACAAGGTGATCCCGGGTGCGCTGAACACCCATGCACCTCGGTGCGATTCGTGCATGGTTCCACATCGCTCTAACAGGCAGACGACGTCGTGCCACTGAATGTTGTGCCCAATCGGGTGCGCGAACACACGCTCCACGGTGTGGCGGTGGTGGTGATCAAGCTTCGTCGACATCAACGAGGACCTCCTCTCGCGAGATCTGTACGGAACAGATCTCCACTCGCACTCTGCACCCGTTAGAGAGGCGCGTCAAGTACCCCCACGAGTTCGACGTGTTCGGTCATGGGAAACAGGTCGAATGCACGCAATTGCAGCAGCCGGTAGCCACCCTCCAGCAACACGGCAAGATCACGAGCAAATGTCGCGGCGTCGCACGACACGTACACGATTCGTCGAGGAGCGCGGCGCACGAGGGCGCTCGCCACGGCCTTGCCCGCGCCATTACGCGGCGGATCGAGAACAACGACGTCGCCCGCACTCACCGTGTCATTGATGGCGCGAGGCGTGACACGCCAGTCACGAAGAGTGACAGTTCGGAAGTTCCTTGTATTGAACTCCGCGTCCGCGACCGCATCCTCAGAACTCTCGACGCTGGTCACGCGGCCGGTGGGTCCCGCGGCTGCCGCTAGGGGAACAGTAAAGAGGCCCACTCCGCTGTAGAGGTCCACTACGTGATCGCCCGGTGCGACGTCCGCAAATTCCATCACGGTGCGCACGAGGACGTCCGGCGCGGCTCGATGAGACTGCCAGAAGGAGAGAGGTCCGACGCGATAATCGTGCGCACCCACTCGAACCATCGTCGACGTGTCAGCCGGTAGCGCCGCGCCTCCCAGTGTGGACACGGAGAATTGTGACTCGTCGCCGACATCGTGGCGCGCGACAGCAAAATACGTGTCCCCAATTGCTCGCAGCTCCACCTCTTCTGCGCCCGGCCACTCCTCGGCGAAAGCCTCGGCGAAAGGTGATGCACCGATCCAACACGAGTCGATCGACACGAGTTCGTTGGAGCGGTAGGGGCGTAGTCCCAGCCGCCCCTCGGCGTCCACGCCGCAACGAAGTCGTGTGCGTGAACCCTGGGCGGGCACTCCGACTTCCTCGACCTCTACTCGCCACTCGAGATGCGCAATGCGCGACAGGTGCTCCGTGACCAACTGCGACTTCCACTCGAGCTGTGCTTCAGTGCTCGCGTGCTGTAGATCGCAGCCCCCACACCCACCCGCGTGCGCGTAGGTGCAAGGGGGTGTCACGCGTTCCGCGCTGGCCTCTACCACTGACCCCACGTCGGCACGAACGAATGATTTCGACACTTCACTCACGGTCGCTCGAACGACTTCGTTGGGCAGCGCGTGTCGGAGGAAAACCACTTGGCCGTCGTCGGTTCGACCCACCGCGCCACCAGTCGCCGGGCGTACGGCACGCACTTGAATTTGATCTCCTACGTGCACTGTCACTGGATCAGCCTAACGAGTGCGCTAGGAATCCTTGATGTGACGCCTGTTGCGTAGAGTTCGATTGAAATGGACCCCGGACTCACGTTGCATCTTGGCGAGAACCTCTCGTCACTCGCTCGTCACTTCGCGGATCTCCGACGATCCGGGTCAACGAACGTTCTCGAACCCGATTGGACAATCGTTCCGAGCGCGCCGGTGCGCCAGTGGCTTGATTGGCATCTCAGCGACAGTGGCGCGGGCGCGGGAATTACCGCGAACTTGTCCTACATCTTCCCCGAAGAGTTCGTGACCCGCGTCGAGAGCGAAGTAATCGGACCTCGTCGGATTCCCTGGGATCGAGACCTTATGACGGCTCGACTCTTGGCCCATACGCCCGGCCTGTCGTACCGTGACGCGCGGCGTCACGCGGAAGAGTTGGACGAGGTCATCAGGTGGCGACCAGAAGTGCTCCACTCCTTAGACGTCGACCACGCCGACATTCACAGCCGCTACCACGCGCTCGGACCGACAACATCTCTCCCCCTCGCCCAGCGCGAGGCGTGCGAGAATGCTCTGTCGACTGCTCTGCCCCGGGGCCTTCCTGAACGACTCTTCTTCTTTGGACTCCCCAATGTGCCCGGCGGAGCCGCATTCGTTCGTTTCGTGAGCGCCGTTGCCCACCACTGTGACGTGCATGTCTTTGTCCCGGTCCCCAATGGCACCGTTGCCAGCCCGGTCCTCTCGTCGTGGCGACGAGATTCCCTCGACGCGTTGCAACTCTGGCGAGAGGCGAACGTCGCAACGCTTCGAGAGTGCGTGTGTGCAGAATCATCTCCCCCGCCGCCCACCCTTCTCGGTGCGTTTCGTGAGCGACTGCGCGGGGGCGACGTTCGAGCGACCGCTAATGACGACAGTCTCATAGTGGTGGGTTGTGTCGGTGCCTCCCGACAAGCCGAAGTAGCCCGTGATCTCATTTTGGACGCCATGTCGAGTCACGACATTCAGCCACACGAGGTGTTGGTCGTCACGCCCGACCCGGAGCGATTCGAAGCTCACCTCGAGCGCCACTGGAATTTGCCTCGATTTGAAAATGGTCACCGACTTCCTCGACTCCCCTACGAACCAACGGAACTCACCGCGACGAGCACCACGTCGCGTCTGCGTGCATCGGCGGAGCTTTTGGGTCTGATGGGCAATTACGCCACTGTCGACCACATCCGTTCCTTCTGCGAAACGGGGGCGTTGAGAGCTCAGATAGGTCTCGACCAATCACGTTGGGATCGGCTCTGGCGGCTGGCTCGACAAGGATCTCTGACCTTCGGTGTTTCCTCGCACCAAAGATCAATCTTCAACCTCTACCCCGACGACCATGGTGCCGGTACGTGGGAGGAGTGGAGCGATGACGTCGCCTCGAGTTTCCTGTGGCCGCCGTCGCACCACCGAGGCGTGGGTGTGGCCAGTGACATCGACATCGTCGCGACGCTGCAACCACTTCTTCGTATTCTCGACGACAACGCGTCGAGGCGTCGAGACCCGACCCGCCAACCAGTGACCGTGTGGGTTCAGCAACTCCAACAGTGGATGCATGAAGTGGCGCCGTCAACGGCAACCGATGACGATGATTCATTCGACGTGGCGACCTCGAGGGTGAACGCCTGGTTCCCCGACGGCGAGATTGATGAAACCCGCATCACCTTTGATGACTTTGCCGAGCTGTGGGGCGACCTCGCGAAAAGTTCAACTCGTCAGCGAATTTTTGGACGATGGGGTGTGACGGTTACTCGCGCCACGGCCCTGGTGGGTGCGCCGTATCGACTGGTGTGCCTCTTGGGCTTCGATGAACCATCTCTGCCCCCGACCACTCTGCGGTCGCCCTTTCTCGAACCTCCTCGCGCCGGGGATCCCGATCCGCGTCGGTCCGTCGTGGGGGCGATCTTCGCGGCAGTGGGTTGTGCGTCCGAGCGACTCATCATCACCTTCGACGCTCGTAACGAAGAGAACGGGCGATCCTTGGATCTCGCAATTCCACTCTCCGAACTCGTTGACGTTGTGCGCAGCGTGTCGAGCGACCCAACGTCCACACCTCGCTCGACGTCGCGACACCTGTTCGACTCTGTCGCCGACGACACGTGGCGAGCACCGTTATTCGATCCGCGTGTCGCGCTCGTGGCAGTTTCGGAAGAGACCCCCGTCCCCCCTCCCGCCGAGGCCTTGGTAGCCGTGAGTGAGTTGCACCGTTTCGTGCGACACCCCGTTCGCTATCACGTTGCCGTGGGTCTCGCCTCAGGAATTCCCGACGATCCCGATGCTCAAGTCGACGTGCCACCTATTTCTCTCAACCCCCTCGAACGATCTGCACTCCAGCGCACCTACATCACGGCACTCACGGACGCCGCCACTGCGCTCGCCGCTGCTGGGACGCTCCCGAACCGAGAAGATCTTCGTCATGAGCCGTCACCGCTATGCGACGAACTTCCCTGTGCGCCACTGCACGAGGTGGCCTGGCGACTCCGTCGACAACTTCTCGCTACTCCTGGCCGAGCGCGCACGATTCCCCACCGATTGTTCCTTCGCCGACTGCAATTCCCGCTTCTCGATCTCGCGACGTATAACCACGTGCTCGATCTGGAAGATCTCGAAGAGGTGGTGTCGCCTCCCTCGGAAGTGAAGTGGGGAGAGCGGACTCTACACATCGGAACGGCCGCCGAATCGTCGTGGTGGCGCGATGTTCGGCGCGACCCTTCGTCAGGAACTTTGCGACGCGTGCAACTCGCACCACGCGGCATCAAGGGCGAGGTGCGCCACGTCATGCCCGCGCTGGTCGATCTGTGCATCCTCAAGCTCATCGAACCCGATCGCGAACCCCTCGCCGTGACGTCGTTTCTTCCGGACACGAACGAGGCCTATAAGAGAAAGACGGGCACACGGCTCGCGGGTGATGATCGCCTCAATCCCTTATCTATTCTCCGCTTCGACGGCACCGCCGACGACGCCGTTGCCACGCTCTCGCACATCGACGAATGGCGTCGCCAGTCGCTGGTGCGGCCATTGCCCCTCTTCCGACGCACCAGTGTGGCGGCGATGGCGCCTCGTCTCAAGGTCAAGCCCGCGGACGCGTGGAGTTCGCAACGCGGTTTCGGAGAAAATGTTGATGCCGTTCATCAGCTCTTGTTTCCTCTGGCCTACGAAGAACTTTCTGAACTCGGCGACGATGGCGAATTCCCGTTCGCATCAACGTGGAGAGACATGCTGGGTCACGTGAGCGTGGTCTCGACCACGACGTCGTCGCGGCTTCCATCCCGTCGTGAACGGGCGGACGACGAGCGCGACTATTCGGACACTTTCGAGTTCCGACGCCTCACCGAGGATTCACCGTGACGAAACCATTTGATCCGTTCGTCAGTCGTGTGGGTGATCTCGACGACATCTTGGTCGTGTCCGCCAGCGCCGGAACCGGAAAGACGTGGTTGATCACCCACGTGGCCGCACGCTGGCTGATCGAGGAGGATCACGAGCCTCACGAGTTACTCATGGTCACGTTTTCGCGTGCCGCCGCATCCGAGCTGAAGGCGCGGTTGCGCGAACGTGTCGCGGCCCTCGGCGTGGTTCTGACTTGGCTCGAGTCCGAATCCCCGGGCGACCTCGCCGACCTCGATCCCTCGCTGGCTGCTTCGGACGATTGGGTCCGTGCTTTTGCCGCCGTGTGCCGCGAGCAAGGAGTTGACGTTGTCCGGACTCGCTGGACCAAGGTGACAGCGCAGTTGGACGAAGTCCACGCACGGACGATCCACTCATTTGCGAGTGCGGTGCGCCACGGCCGCGAAGAAGACGTTGTCGCGGGTGGGCGTCTCAAGCGACGTGCGGCCTACGAAGCGATCACGCGACGGGTCACCAGTGCGGACCGAATTTTTCTAGGTCTGCTGGATGATCTGGAGAGCACGGGAACAGCCGTCACTCCTGCATCCCAGAGCCTTTCGGTCAAAATTACGAAAGGTCTTGATGTCGTGGAATCAAGTGGCGGCACGGACTCGCATCTCTTGTCCTTGTACGACCCGAGCGAAGACCCTGAGAGCGCCGAACGACTGTCGGCGATATCGGCGGTTTTGCGAGACGCCGCCGTTCGGCTCACTCGACTTCACGAAATCGAAAACGTCACTACGTACAACGATCTGATCGGTGAGCTTCACCACCAAATCGAAACCGGTGGGACTGCGTTACGCGACCGTCTTCGTGCCCAATTCGGACTAGTGATGATCGACGAATTCCAAGACACCGACGCCTTGCAATGGGAAGTCTTTCGACGTCTGTTTCGCGACGGCGAATCTCCGACACCCATGATCGTCGTAGGCGACGCGAAACAAGCGATTTATGGATTTCGTGGCGGTGACGTTCGGGTGTATCAGCGCCTGGATCTCGACGTCGAGAAGCGCGGTCAGCAGAACTCGGTGGCGCTGCGCACCAATCACCGGTCATCGGGACCACTACTCAACGCACTCAACACGTTGTTTCTCGCCGGTCGCCGCGACGGGTGGCACCTGTCAACGGGCGATAATCCTGTGATCTACGAACCTGTCGAACCCAGCGCTCGACGACGTGACTTGCCCGGACAATTCACGATCCGTGCGGTTGATGCGACTCGGGTCGGGCCCGAAGTGTTCGCGGACGTGCAGCACGTTCTCGAGGTCCTGCGTGAGGCGGACGTCCCGTCGAGAGATATCGCCATTTTGTGTCGACGTGGGGACGTCATGCGGCGCTTGCAGCGCCATCTCGCTCGTCACAACATCGTCTCGGTGAGCCTCGGCGGAGCATCCGTCTTCACGTCGGTCGCCGCGACGCAGGTGCGGTCGCTGTTATGGATTCTCGCGGACCATCGCGTCGCGCGCCGGGTCAACCTTTTGCGCGCCACCTGGTTTCAACACTTCGACGATGACAAATTGCAATCCATCATCGACGGCTTCACCCGCTCGGGTCCGGGTGCCCTGATGCGTGCGGCACTCGATGGGGGCGTTCTCGCGCACGTGCGAAGCCTCCCCGAGGGCGAACGGCACTGGACCGACCTCGAACATGTTTTCGAATTACTCGCCGCCGACCTCCGTGGCCCACTGAGTCCGGAGCGACCGCTGCAATGGATTGACGAAAAGATGTCCGACGCCCGTTTTGGCGAGGAGGAGGGAACCACGGCGCAGCGGCGCATCGAAAGCGACGAGGACGCGGTCCGGCTCATGACCATTCACTCCGCCAAGGGTCTGCAATTTCCCGTCGTGCTGGTACCCGACATCGAACGAACCAGTCCACTGCGCACCGACGGTGTGGCGTCGTGGACGACGGGGACCGGGCGCGTTCTCGACATGCGCAGTCTTCTGTCGAGTGAAGGATTTGGCGACGAAGTCCGACTCGACGATCGAGACGAGACTCGACGACTCATCTACGTGGCTCTCACGAGAGCGGAAACCTTGCTCGTGGCCTGGCGTGTGGGAGATCGAGGTGAATGGCCGTCGCTTCTCGAGTCGCTCAGCGCCTCCGCTGCGGATGATCGTGGGCCCGACGACGCAATCCCCGACATGTGCATCGAAGGTCAACCTTTTCGCCTGCACGAGCCGTGGGATGTCTTCTCCGAGAGCACGCCGCAACTTCCTCCGGTCACGACGCGTGCCCCCACGATTTCCGAGGCCCTTCGTCGATGGTCCTACAGTTCGCTGCACGTCGTGGACATCGACGCCGATCTCACCGGCGACAACGTGCGTGCGGATAGTGCGGCCGTCTATGACGGAGGTGCGCGTGACGAACGGAACGACGACCAGCTCGAAGAAGACCTGAGTGATCTGCGGGGATCTCACGTCTTCGGGGATCTCCGTGGCACGGGTTTGGGTAACGCCGTTCACGAGGTGCTCGAACACGTCGTGGGCAAAATTGACTCCCGCGACCCCGTCCTTGGGTCACTCGTACGCGATGTCTTCAACCGCCACCACTTAGAAGCCACCAACGAGATCATCGAGGTCTTTCGAGGCCTGCTATCTCGACCGTTGGGACCACTGTTTGATGGCGCCACCTTTGACACGTTCGTCAACGCTCGTCGCACGAGTGCGGAGATGCGCTTTACGCTGCCCCTCGGTTCACTCCGCAGTGACCTCGGTCGACTTCACGCACTGTGCGACGCCGTCGTCGACGGGGACCCTACGGGACCGTACGGAGAGTTCTTTGCGCAGGTGAGAGACCGGTACGACGCCTCGCTACTGGCGAGTGGTTATCTCACCGGTTCTATTGACCTGGTCGCTCAAATTGACGGACCCTCGCCTCGATTCGTCATCGTTGACTACAAAACAAATCTGTTAACGAGCGAATCTGACTACACGCCGACTTCTCTTGTGACGGAAATGTCCTCGTCCGGTTACCCGCTACAGGGACTGCTCTACAGTGTCGCTCTCCACCGCTATCTCGCCGATCGTCTGGTGGGATATGAGCCCGCCGAGCACCTCGGTGGACTTTGTTATTTCTACGTGCGAGGTGTCGCCACGGCGCGCCACGCGGATGACGGACTCGCCAATTGGCGCATTCCCGCTGACGTGGTCACACGGGCGTCGGACATCTTGGCGGGTCAGATCTCATGAACGAACTTCGCGAATGCTTCGTGCGACACCCCGCATGGTCCGAGATCTTCAGTGAGGCCGACCGACTGGTTGTGGCGTCCATCGTGCGCTACGCGCAGCGTGTGGAACCCTCAACTGTGCCGCTCACCGAGGAAGACGACGGCGTCGTAGCCGCCCTACTCCTCCTCGCCAAGTCGGTGAGATTCGATCACGCCGCGCTCTCACTGCGCCCTGTCGAGCTGGAGGAACTGCTGCGGACGCAGCTCGGCGGTCGTCTCGTCGACGATCTCCCTGGCGCGCACGCGCTGCGACTCGCTCTGCAGAACACCTCACGCCCGCTCGTTCGCGCGGCGATCGACCGACGACGTCTGGACGAAGACGTCTCCCCGGCCGGTCCACCGGTGGTCATCAGCGACGACAACGGCGATCTGGCCTTCTGTCACGTCCGGCGCTTGGCCTACGCAGAATGGAGAGTGGCGGCGGCGCTTCTGACTTCAGCCGCGCCCCGTCCTGGCGACTGGCTTGGCGACGTCGTCGCCACGTGCGTTGCGCACCTCGATGGTCCCGCAGCCGACCTCGCGACCGCGGTAGCGCGGCAAAAAATCACGGTCCTGACGGGTGGCCCGGGTACCGGAAAGACGACCGCGGTCGCTCGCCTGCTCGCCGAACTCAGCCAACACGCAGCGCACCAACAACGCATCGTGCGCGTGGCGATCGCGGCGCCCACGGCCAAGGCGGCCGTCCGTCTCCGCGAGGCCCTCTCCGACACCGTGACCGACGACCATGCCGGACTCGCGTTCCACGAACGATCGGGTTCGGTCCATCGCCTCCTCGGACTGCGACCCGACACCGATGTCGCCACACACGAACTCGACGACGACTTGGTCATCGTCGACGAAGTGTCCATGCTCGAACTCGACATGATGGATACGTTGCTGTCCGCGTGTGGCGCCCATACCCGACTGCTCCTCGTCGGCGACGCCGATCAACTGGCGTCGGTGAATGTGGGTGCCGTCTTGCGCGACATCGTCGAGGCGGCCGACGCTGGTCTCATGGGGCAAGGCCTCGTGCGACTGACAGAAAACTTCCGCAGCAGCTCGGACATCGTGACCGCCGCCCAGTGCGTCAATCGCGGTGACACCGAGGGGTTCTTGCGGTTATGCGAGACGAGTTCGACGGTCTCGATCTCGTCGGACCGGCGCCATGATCTCGCGCGCCTCGAGGAACACGCGGACCACTTGCGCTCGCGAGCGGCATCCGGGGACGAGGTCGACACATTGCGTGATGCGACACGTGTCGTCGTCCTGTGTGCGACGCGACATGGTGCGGGTTCCGTGCAGTGGTGGCAAACGCGCGTGGGGCGAGACGCGCCCGAATTTGCTGTGGGCACTCCCCTTCTCATCACACGCAATGAAGAGTTTCGACCCGACGGCTCGGCACTCGCCAACGGTGACGTTGGGGTGGTGATGGAAACTACCGAGGGGCCCTACGCCGTCTTCGGACCACCCGACGCACCTCGCCGGCGGCCGCTTCGCCAGTTGTACGATGCCGAACCCGCGTGGGCGATCACCATTCACAAATCCCAGGGCTCGGAATACGACGACGTCGTCGTGTCCTTGCCCGATCACGACGTGAGCATCCTCACCCGTGAACTGGTCTACACCGCTCTCACGCGTGCGCGACACCACGTGAAAATTGTGAGCTCTGTTGACTTGTTAGCAACTGCGCTCTCGCGGCGCATCGCGCGCGTGAGCGGACTGAGCGAACGAATGGCGGCGTTGGCCGAGCCACCGAGCGAGTGATTAGTCCGCGTCCTTCGGCAACCACCGAAACGTGAAGGCGCACAACACGGCGCCGATGACTGTCCAGATACCCAACACGGCCGCGGCCTTCGTGAATTCGTAACTTCCTCCCGCTTCGTTGGCGGCGAACGCGGTCGGGAGAAACACCCCGCGCATGGCTTGAGCCATCCATTTCAAGGGGAACAACGCCGCAATGGTCTGCATCCAGCGTGGCAATTGGGTGTAGATCAAGTACACGCCTGAGGTGAACTGAAAGAAGAGAACCACCGGCGTCGCGAGGGCTGACGCCGCTCGTCCGTCCTTCGCGAGTGTGGAAAATGCGACCCCGAGCAAGGTGCTGACCACGAGTCCGAGAAAACTGACCCAAACAAACACGAACCAGAGACTCGCACTCCGCGGCATGGTGATACCGAAGGCCAGGTGACCAATGCCGAGCAGGAAGATCGCTTGGAACACGTAGATGAACAACGAACACGCAAATTTTCCCACGAAGTAGACGCTTTTCGGCATCGGAGACCCCACGAGTCGCTTGAGGGTCCCGTTAGATCGCTCCTCGGGAATCATGATCGCCAGTTGTTGAAAGGCGCTGTACAAGAGCCCCGAGGCGAGCATGCCGGCGACGAAATATTGGGAAAACTTCACGCCGGACTGCCCGATCTCCTGGTGACCGAACACGGACCCGAAAATGAGCAAGAGGAAGATCGGTAAGAACATGGAAAAAGTGATCGAGCGCTTATCGCGCACGAGGGCACGGATTTCGAGGCGTGAACGGTCAACGTACAGGGACAGGAGATTGCTCATTTCTCTCCTTCTTCGAGGAGTTCGAGGTACGCCTGCTCCAACGTCGGACGCGCCACCTCGAGTTGGGGAATCTCGCCTCCCAATCGCTGCGACAAGGTGGCAATGAATGCGGTGGGTGTACTCGTGATCGCGTCGTGCCGCTGCTCGCTCTCCCACCAGCTCACTCGCACGTCCTCGCTCGTCCGTCGCCCGAGAAGTGCGGGCGTGGTGTCCGCCACCTTGCGGCCTCGCGCGACCACCACGACGCGATCAGCCAACGCGTCAGCTTCCTCGAGATAGTGCGTCGTCAGCACAATGGTCGTGCCCTCGCTCTTGAGTCGATCGATGAGGTGCCAAAAGACTTGGCGGGCCTCGGGATCAAATCCCGTCGTGGGCTCATCGAGAAACAGCAATTCCGGACGTCCGACGATGCCGAGCGCGACGTCCAGCCGTCGCCGCTGTCCGCCGGACAACGACGAATTGCGAGCGTCGCTCTTTTCGCTCAACCCGGTGATCTCGAGCACCTCCGCAGTGGCGCGCGGGTGGGGATAGAAACGTGCGAAGTGATCGATCGATTCGCGAACCGAAAGGTCGCCGAAATCCGATGCGCTCTGGAGCACGATGCCCAGACGGGCTCGCCAGTGGCGGTCCGCTGTAGCGGGGTCGACACCTAGGACGCGAACATCACCCGCATCGCGGTGTCGGTAACCCTCGAGAATCTCGATAGTGGTGGTCTTGCCGGCGCCATTCGGACCGAGTACCGCCAGGCATTCACCTTGCTGCACCACGAGATCAAGGCCGTCGACCGCACAGAAATCCCCGTATCGCCTTGTAAGTCCCGAGACGGTGACGGCGTTCTCCACGCGCCGAAACTAACGCATCATCTGGGTCGAGCGCCTACGCGAGTCCCGCGTGCGCCAAGAAAAGGTCGACGAGTACGCCGGCACGCACTGCGGCCTCCGCTTCGACGTTGACGGTCTCCTCCAGCAATCGTCGTTGGTGCTCGCTGTGCGCTCGCGGCGAACCGTTTTCGCTCTCGAACCAACGGTGCAGTTGCTCGGCGTCAATTTCCGGGTGGAACTGCACGCCGAGGTGTTGTCGCCAGCTAAACGCCTGTACGGCGCGAGGCGACGTGGCCCAGACCTCCGCTTCGTTCGTAAGGATGCATTCGTCGCCGTGGTATTCGAACCACGGACCTCGTGGCAGTGCGACCGACGGCGCGACGTCCACCAGTTGCCATCCCTCTTCACCCTCGGCCGCCCGACGGACCTCGCCGCCGCTCATGGCGCACAGGACTTGTGCGCCAAAACAGACGCCGAAGATGGGGACGCCGGTGCGGTCCATGTGCTCCAAGAACGACATTTCCGCGAGCAGCCATTTCTCGCGTACGTCGGGGTCGTACACGGCGGAGTTAGAACCCAGAACGACAATGGCGTCAAACCCCTCGCCAGGTAGTGGCGTTGACGATGACGTGTAAAGAATGGTCTCGAAGGTCCAACCACGCTCACTCAGGGCACGTCCAATGAGCCCGGCGTCGTCTTCTTCGTGGTGCCGAATAACGAGAGCCCGCGTCACGACGACAGAGCCGCCACGTACGAATGCCAATTCTCCACCAGAGCCTCCGACGCGTTGGAATCACACAACCGCACGAGGCACGTCACCGCCAAGGTAATCATCTTGAGCGAGTGAGGTTCGAGAGTGTCCACACCGTCGTCGTCAAGAAATTTGGTCGGAGCGAGCGTGATCACGCAGTCGGGCAGGGGTGCGCTCAAGCCACCAGAGGTATTCCACATCCGCTTGAGTTCCGACAACGAGCGAACTCCATTGGTCGCAGAAATCGTGGCGACCGCAGCGTTCATCGGCTTACCCACGAGGCAGTTTTGCGGGAATATCGGGCGCGACGCCCAGTCGATGACATTCTTCACGACACCCGGGACCGCGTAGTTGTATTCGGGCGTCGCCCAAAACACGCCCGCGGCGTCGTGGATTCGACGTCGCAGCTCAACAACCGACGCCGGGGCGTGCTCACCGTCATGATCGGCGTTGTACGGGGGAATGTCATTCAAATCAAAAAAGACCGGTTCGTACGTCGCGGGCAAGGTCCGAGCGGCAATGGCAATCAGTCGCGTATTCAGCGATTCCGCCCGGAGGGAGCCGGACAGAAAGAGGATCGAATTGGTCATGATTCTGAGTAGCCTACGGGTCGTGCTGCGAGGGTTGGCGCGACGGAGGGGGTGCCGTGATGTCGAATTCGACCGGGGTTCTCGAAGGTTTTACGAAGACACCGTTTTCCGCGCTGGGGCGAACGCGCGATGTCTATCGCATGGGCGAGGGGCCGACCGTGCTGGTCTTATCCGAGATTCCCGGCATCACGCCGCTCGTCACGTCATTCGCTCGAGAAGTCGTGCGTCGTGGTTTCTCGGTCGCGATGCCCCATCTGTTCGGAACTGACGGCGCGGAGCCGAGCGGACCTCGCATCGCTCGCTCGATCGGTACGGCGTGCGTGAGTCGTGATTTCACGCTATTCGCCACCGGTAAGTCATCTCGCGTGACGCGGTGGCTCAACGAGCTTGCGCACCACGAACATGAACGCACCGGCGGACCCGGCGTGGGCGTCGTCGGCATGTGTCTCACTGGTGGCTTCGCACTCGCGATGATGGTGGATCCCGTCGTGGTCGCCCCCGTCCTCAGCCAACCGAGCCTGCCGGTACCGCTCGGCAAGAAGTCCACCGCGTCCAGCGACCTTGGACTCTCCGATGAGGAAAAAGGCCAAGTGGCGGCGCGGGCGGCCGCGGGGGTGTGTGTCCTGGGTCTGAGGTTTACCGACGACCCCATGGTGCGCCCCGAACGATTCGCGGCCCTCCGCGAATTACTGGGCGACAATTTTGTCGGTGTCGAAATCGATTCGTCACCCGGCAACGAGTGGGGATATCGAAAAGGCGCCCACTCAGTCCTGACCGAAGACCTCGGCGATACGCCGGGCTCCCCCACTCGTGAGGCCCTCGAGCAGGTTCTCACCTTCTTCGGTGACCGACTCGGTACCTCGTCAGCCAGCGGGGAGTGACCAGCCGAGTCCTTCGGCAACTTCACGACACGTCGGGCAGATGGGGTACTTCTTCGGATCGCGGCCCGGAACCCAGACCTTGCCACAGAGAGCGCGCACCGGGGTCGAGTTGATCATGCCGCCCACGACGCTGTTGTCGATCGGGATGAAGTCGCCGTCCTTGGGGTGAAAACCCTCGAGCACCACGTGAGTAAATCTCTCGTGATCGCCATCGTCGAGTGTCGGGGTTGTCTCGATCTCTTGGATTGTTTCCCACTGTGTCGTCACGACGCGCACTCTACCCAGTGCTCGCTAGGGTCGTCGACGTGAAGAAGCGTCGGACCCGCCGCCTCGAGAGTCGCCCCCTCGGACGCTCCTCGTCCCACTTCAAGCACGACGGCACGCCCAAAAAGTCGTACCGCACCCAATCGGAAGCTGCGAGCGCGGCGCAATTGGCCTGGACTCTCGAAGGCGTCGACCTCAATACCTATCGTTGCGACCACTGTTACCAGTGGCATATCGGACGTCGATTTCGCGAGAAGTAGCACGGAAGGGTCGGAAACGGGCATGATGGAGAGACCTGAAGGGAAGGTGCCTCATGGCCGTTGATGCCTACATCTTGATCCAGACCGAAGTCGGCAAGGCCAATGACGTGGTCATTGCCGCACGTTCCGTGCCCGGCGTATCCAAAGCGCACGAAGTCACCGGTCCGTACGACGTGATCGTGAGTTGCAGTGCCGAGAGCGTCGACGAACTCGGCGGACTCGTGGTGGGCGCCATTCAAAAGGTGCCCGGCATCACCCGTACGCTCACCTGCCCCGTCGTCAACGTCTAACCCAAAGCGCCGGCGCTCCTCAGCGACGCCACTCGGTCATCGCTCACGCCCCAACGGCGCAAACCGTCATCCGTCCCCGACCCGGGAGTGGTGGCGGGGCGAGTGATCGACCCTGGCGTCTTGGAGAACCGCGGTGCGGGACTCGGCGCGAGGTCCCCGCTCGCAAACGTCGATCGCGCCACATTGTGGGGGTGCTCAGGTGCTTCGCGTGGCGAGAGGACCGGCGACACGCAGGCGTCCGTGTCATCGAATATGGCGCACCACTCGTCTCGCGTTTTGGTGAGGAAGATGGCGGCGAAACGCTCCTTCATCGCCCCCCAGTGTTCTCGATCCATCTGCGCGGGGAGTTCCTCGGACGCAAGACCGAGGCCCTCGAGGAGTTCCGCGTAGAACTGTCGTTCAATGGCACCTACCGCCATGTACTTTCCGTCGGCCGTTTCGTAGACCTCGTAGAAATGTGCGCCCGTGTCCAAGAGGTTGGTTCCTCTTTCTTCACGCCACAATCCTGCGTTTAAGAACGAGTGCGTCATCGCCATCAGCGACGAGGCCCCGTCCACCATGGCCGCGTCGACCACCTGTCCGGCTCCGCCATTGCGGACGTTCAAGATGCCCGCGACGACGCCGAAGGCGAGCAACATGCCGCCCCCACCAAAGTCGCCAACGAGATTCAGTGGCGGAACGGGCTTGTCGCCCTCACGACCAATGGGCCACAGCGCTCCGGCAATCGAGATGTAATTGATGTCGTGCCCCGCGCGCGCCGCCAGCGGACCATCCTGGCCCCACCCGGTCATGCGCCCGTAGACCAACTTGTCATTTCGTTGCCACACGTCCTCGGGTCCGAGGCCCAAACGTTCGGTGACCCCCGGACGAAATCCTTCGATCAGGGCATCGGCACCTTCCACGAGATCCAACACGAGCGCGCGTCCGTCCTCGTGCTTCAGATTCACCGCCACCGACGAGCGTGAACGAAGCAGCAGGTCCCAGTACGGGTCGGCCGTGGCGTTCGGATCAGCGCGTTCCAAGCGCAAGATGTCGGCGCCCAAGTCCGCGAGCAGCATGGCCGCATACGGCGACGGTCCGATGCCGGCCAACTCGATAATTTTGATTCCTGATAACGGTCCGCCCATGATGCCCCCTTCAGCCTCGGGGCGAGCGTACCGCGACGGCGTGGGCGCTTCGGTAGTCTCGCCCGATGACATCTGATCTCTGGCCCCGGGATTTCGACTTCGGAGTAGCGACCGCCGGCTTTCAAATCGAAGGTGGCTATAACGGACCAGGCGAACCTCGAAACAACTGGGCCGCGTGGGAGGACGAGGGGCGTGTGGCCCGGGCGGGCGTCGCGAATCGATTTTGGGATGATTACGAACGTCAGCTCGATTTGGTCGTCGCCATGGGTCTCACCAGTTTTCGGTTGTCCGTGGAGTGGACGCGAGTCGAACCTCGTCCCGGCGAGATTGACCAGGTGGCGGTTGCCCGATATCGCGACATCTTGAGCGCCGTGCGCGAGCGCCACCTTCGACCATTGGTGACCTTGCACCACTTCACCAACCCCGAATGGTTGGGGCGTGATCCGTGGCTCAATGATGAGGGTTGGCGACGACTCGCGCAGTGGTACGACCTGGCCGTCCAACTCTTCGGTGATCTCTGTGACGCCTGGATCACCAGCAACGAGATCAATATTTTTGCGTTCAATACCTACATGCACGGCATCTTCCCACCAGGGCGACGCAATGACTTCGACGCCACGATGACCACCATTGATCACCTTCTCGCAGCTCACGTCGTGGGATATCAGTCCATCAAGCAGCGCCAGCCACACAGCGTGGTGGCCACGAATAACTATTCCTTTTCGATCTACGAACTGGACCGACTCATTCTCGACACCTTGTACGCGCACCACTACAGCATCGGTGCAGCGGAACGCGAAGCGTGGCTGCAGCATCGGCGCGACACGCATTACGACACGGTGCCCGCGGGTCGGGGGATCTATCGGGGTCCCGAAGAAGCCTTGCGCCGCTGGGCCGCACGACGGGTCGATACGACTCTGGCACTTCCCACTGCGCAACGTGCCGTTCGCGAGGCCACGACGGCACGACTCATGGACGTCGCGCAGTTGGACTACTACGCCCCGACCGTGGCGGAACACATCACCCTGCCCGGGCACCGCACCGCCGGGGGACGGTGGCCCAAGCTCGGTCGACCACTGTGGGACGACCGCCCCGATCCGGAGATGTTTCTCGCGTACGTTCGCGAAGCGGGACAGGATCAGCTTCCCGTCTGGGTCGTAGAGAACGGCATGTGCGTGCGGCGCGATGATCGCGGGGCGTGGCCCCGACGCGATGGTTGGACACGAGAGAGGTACTTGCGCGAGAACATCGGTGCGCTCGTTCGTGCTCGTCGGCTGGGTGTCGACGTCACGGGCTATTGGCACTGGACATTGATCGACAATTTCGAATGGGGAAGCTACCAACCCCGCTTCGGCATCCACGGTTTGGCGCGCGACGGCACATTTCTCGCCACCGATACGGCCGGAGACAAAGTCGCGGACGTGTATCGCGAGATTGCGACGGGTCTACGCGAGCAAGATTTTCGTGTGGTCGTGGAGCCCGCCGTCGCCCGATGAAATCGGTCTTCGTCCCCGGTCGCGTCAATCTCATTGGCGAACACACTGATTACAACGACGGACTCGCCCTGCCCTTCGCCGTCGATCTCGGCGTCAACGTGACCAGCAGTGCCCGCGCCGACGACCGGGTACGGGTCGCGGCAGATGGTTTCGGTGTCTGGTTCGCCGACACCGAGGCGACGCACGAGTACGAACGACAAGCCCAGGTCGTTCTCACCCATCAACACGTCACCAACGTTGACCTGCACGTCTCCAGCACACTGCCGGCCGGCGCGGGT
>Ga0007858_1000192_pt1 | contig 22395 bp, 20 predicted proteins | sample CryBogCBH08Aug08_FD_71211 | JGI IMG/M metagenome (GOLD analysis project Ga0007858, IMG submission 71211) | Freshwater microbial communities from Crystal Bog, Wisconsin, USA - CBH08Aug08 | ecosystem: Environmental > Aquatic > Freshwater > Lake | place: Crystal Bog, Wisconsin, USA | collected...
TTGCTGATGACAGATGACCTTTCCATGAAAGCGCTATCTGGCGACTTTCGTGATCGGGCCGAAAAAGCTATTCACGCCGGCTGTGATATGGTGCTTCATTGTAATGGAGACCTATTGGAGTCGCGTCGCGTTGCTGAAGGCTCCCCCATCCTTGCCGGTGAAAGTGCGCAGAGGGCCTTGCAGGCGCTTACTTGCGTCACGACGGCCTCACAAAATGATATTGCTGAACTAGAAGCAGAGTTTAATCAGTTTTTTGATCCGCGCGCGTAACCTTATCTTGTTGATTTCTGCTTGGTTCTCTTGTGGACGGCGGCGGGATGAGCCCGCAAAAGCTTGCAGCCTTCCAGGAAAGCGACCATCTTCCCATTAACCTGTGGGATAGTGAGTCGCTTGAATTATGGCCCGTGAACTAGCTTTCGGATTTGAGGATGAGACGCCAGGGGAGGGTGAGGCGTTTCTCGTCGACGTTGACGGGTTTGAGGGGCCGCTTGACCTCCTATTAGAGCTTGCGCGCCGACAAAAAGTTGATTTATCGAAGATTTCCATACTTGCTCTGGCCGAGCAATATCTGGCCTTTATCGAGGAGGCGCGGCGCACCAGACTGGAGCTTGCTGCCGATTATCTTGTTATGGCGGCCTGGTTAGCCTTTCTCAAATCTAGGCTTTTGCTGCCTGAGCAGCCAAAGGGCGAAGAGCCGTCGGCCGCCGATCTCGCGCTGGCTTTGGCGGAGCGTCTCAGGCAGCTCGAACTTATCCGAATTGCCGCAGATAAGTTGATCCAGCGTGGACGCCTGGGACGAGACATGTTTTTGCGCGGCATGCCTGAGGGCATTGAAACGGTGACACAGTCTCGTTTCAAAGCAAATCTTTTTGATCTTTTATCCGCCTATGCTCGGCAAAGGCAAAAGACAGTCACCTCACGCGTGGTTGTTTATCAGCGGGCAGTTTGGTCCTTGGCAGAAGCCCGTGAAGCGCTAGAGCGCCTTGCTGGCATGGCATTGGAATGGACGGTTCTTGATGATTTTCTTTTAACATATTGCCCGGACATGCAGACGGCGCGTACTGTTCGCGCTTCTGCATTTTCGGCGTCCTTAGAAATGGTGAAGGAAGGTCATTTTGATATGCGTCAAGATCGACCTTTTGCGCCATTATGGGTGCGTCGTCGCCCATTAGATTTAGAAGACAACAACACAGATCAGCCCAAGGCATAGGTCTGCCAAAGTTGAGGAGTAGGCGTGTTGGCGCAAGCAGCAGAAAAAATTGAACTCTTTGATGGCGAGAGTGACGAAGCGCTGGCGCGCAATGAGGCTGCTGTCGCTGAGGCTAGTCGTATTGTCGAGGCGCTCCTTTTTGCTGCGCCAGAACCACTAGATGAAACCGAATTAAAACGTCGCATTGATGAGAGCGTCAACTTAGATGATGTTTTAGAAGGGTTGCGCGCTCACTACAGCGGCCGTGGCGTCAATCTAACGCGCGCCGGCAAAAAATGGTTCTTCAGAACAGCTGGCGATTTATCCTGGATTTTAGCGCGCGAACAGATTGATGAAAAAAAACTATCCCGCGCAGCGCTCGAAACGCTTGCCATCATTGCTTATCATCAGCCAACAACCAGAGCTGAAATTGAAGAGATCAGAGGCGTCGCTATCTCTAAGGGCACATTGGATGTGTTGCTGGAAACTGGATGGGTGCGCTTGAGAGGTCGCAGAAAAGCGCCTGGACGACCGATAACCTATGGAACGACTGACGCCTTTTTGATGCATTTTGGTCTAGAACAAATTAGTGATTTGCCAGGCCTCGAAGAATTAAAGGGCGCAGGTTTGTTTGATGGAAAGCTTCCAAAGGGGTTTGGCGTGCCCCAACCATCTGATGATATCGCCTTGCGTGAGGACGAAGATCCTCTCGAGGACGATCTGCCGTCCCTTTTGGATATGGACTTTCCAGAAGAACCTCAGATAGTTGAGGAAATTGAATCAGAACTTGAGTAGGCGCCGGCAAAGCCAATAGGGCGATCTACATGCTTGTTTTTATACTGCTGCAAGCTTAGGTTTGATAACGGCTTGGGCTGATGATGTCTGAGATTTATTGGAGGCGTTAGATCATGGGTAGTCTGTCGATATGGCATTGGATCATCGTCGGCGGCGTCGTCTTCGTTTTATTTGGCGGCAGGTTTAAGATTTCCGACGTTATGGGTGATGTCGCTAAAGGTATCAAAGCCTTCAAAAAAGGCATGTCGGAGGATGAAGATGGCGCAAGATCTGAAAAGTCTTTGGATGCGCCTCAGCTTGATCGCCGCGCCATTGATGCGGAAAAGACGATCGATCATCACAAACTCTGATTTTTTATCTAGAGTTTCCTGATGTTTGATCTTGATCCCAGTAAGTTGATCGTTATTGGCGTCGTCGCCCTGATTGTCATTCCATCTAAAGATTTACCGCGTGTCTTGCGCACGCTTGGACAGACCTCGGCGCGGCTGCGTCGGATGGCCCGGGAGTTCCAAGATCAATTTTCTGACGCGCTCAGAGATGCTGAATTTTCTGATCTTAAGAATGATGTTGAAAGAGCTAATGCTTCTTTAAAAGAATCTATTGATCTGGGCGGCTCGTTTAATCCCATGGCAGAAGCGCGCAAACAAATTTCTGATGCGATTGAGGGAAAATCATTTGGAAATGATCAAGAGAAAGAAAAGCAGCACATAAAGAAGCCTGCCGAGGACGGCGGCGAATGACGCATCATGATGATACGGAAATTGAGGCGACAAAAGCGCCGTTAATTGAGCATCTCATGGAATTGCGGGAGCGTCTTATTCGCGCTTTGATCGCCTTCCTTGTAATGTTCGTCTTATCATTCTTTTTTGCCAAAGATATCTATAACATTCTGGTTGTGCCCTATACTCATGCGGCAGGTCCCGAGGCCCGCCTTATATACACTGCGCCTCAGGAATATTTTTTTACGCAAATAAAAGTCGCACTTTTTACCGCCGCTTTTCTGGCGTGCCCTATTATATTTTCTCAAATCTATGCTTTTGTTGCGCCTGGTCTCTATAGACATGAGCGCGCAGCCTTTCGTCCATATCTTTTTGCAACGCCTATTTTTTTTGGTCTTGGCGCGATCGTTGTTTATTTCATTGTCATGCCTAATCTGCTCAATTTTTTTATAGGTATGCAGCAGGCGAATGAGCCAGGTAAGGCTCAGATTGAATTATTACCGCGTGTTTCTGAATATTTATCTCTTATCATGACATTAGTGTTGGCTTTTGGAATAGTTTTTCAAACCCCAGTGATACTGACGCTTTTGGGCCAGGTAGGAATTGTTTCATCAAAATTTCTATCTGAACAGAGGCGCTATGCTATCGTAATTGTATTTATTATATCCGCCATATTGACGCCGCCAGATGTATTTTCTCAACTTGCGCTCGCATTTCCTGGCATAATTCTCTATGAAGTTTCAATATACGCCGTCAGATTAATCGAGAAGAATAGGGAGAAGAACAAATAACATTACCCGTTATTTGTCTTGCAACTTATGTATGACATAAAATGGATCAGAGATAATTCTGAATTATTTGAAGCTGGCCGGAGCCGCCGAGGTCTGTCCCCTATATCTGAAAAGCTTCTTATGCTTGATGATGCGCGTCGTCATGCGATTGGACAACTTCAGGTGTCGCAAGAGCGACGCAATTTCATTTCTAAAGAAATTGGTATTGCCTTCAAGGAAGGAGATCACGCCCGCGCTGAAGCATTAAAAAGCGAGGTTGCTGTAATTAAAGAAAACTGGGACAGGCTTGAACAGGAAGAAAAACAGGCAAAAGAAGATCTCGAAGCGGCTTTGCTTGAACTGCCAAATATGCCGATGGATGATGTTCCTGTTGGTTTAAACGAGCATGATAATTTAGAGGTTTCTCGTTGGGGCGTTGTTCGTGAATTTTCTTTTCAGCCTAAAGAGCATTTTGATCTTGGTGAAAAACTTGGCCTTATGGACTTTGAAGCTGCAGCAAAAATATCTGGTGCGCGGTTTGTTGTTAACAAAGGTCAGTTGGCTCAATTAGAACGCGCGCTTGCACAATTTATGTTGGACCAGCATATCCATGTAAATGGCTATATGGAAGTTAATCCTCCTCTACTTGTTCGTGATGATGCGATGGTTGGCACAGCGCAGCTTCCAAAATTCCGGGATGATCAATTTTCTGTCAGTAGTGGCTACTGGCTCATTCCGACAGCAGAAGTCCCTCTCACGAATTTAGTTCGAGAAAGCATTCTTGAAGAAAAACAATTACCGCTTCGGTTAACTGCAGGAACCTATTGTTTTCGAGCTGAAGCGGGAGCAGCAGGTCGTGATACGCGTGGCATGATCAGACAGCATCAGTTTTTTAAAGTCGAACTTGTGTCCATCACCACACCTCAACAGTCATTGATCGAACATGAGCGTATGACCGCTTGTGCTGAAAATATATTACAGGCATTGGCGCTGCCTTATCGAAAGATGCTTTTATGCTCAGGAGACATGGGCTTTGCTTCCCAAAAAACATATGATCTTGAAGTATGGCTTCCTGGTCAAAATACCTATCGTGAAATATCGTCATGTTCTATTTGTGGAGATTTCCAAGCGCGGCGCATGAATGCGCGCTATCGCCCCCACTCAAGTAAAACAACGCAATTTGTTCATACCTTAAATGGCTCTGGCATTGCCGTGGGTCGCGCACTTGTTGCTGTTTTGGAAAATTACCAAGAGGAAGATGGCTCTGTCATCATTCCTGAGATTTTACGCCCCTATATGCGGGGATTAGATCGCATTTCGCCTGTGGCATAGAGTGTTAACATGAGAATACTGGTTACTAACGATGACGGCATACATGCTCCAGGCATTAAAATCGCTGAAAGCCTATGCCGTGAACTTACGGATGATGTTTTTGTTGTTGCCCCTGAATATGAACAGTCTGGCGTTTCACATTCTCTATCGCTGAATGATCCTTTGCGTGTGCGTAAGATTTCAGATCGTCATTATGCAGTTAAGGGGACCCCCACAGATTGCGTCATTATGGCTATACGAAATCTTATGCAGGATCATTTGCCTGATCTGGTGGTGTCTGGGGTTAACAATGGTCAAAATCTTGCTGAGGATGTCACTTATTCTGGGACAATTGCAGGCGCTATGGAGGGTACAATTCTCGGCATTCCATCCATTGCCCTGTCCCAGGTCTACGACTTTTTTGCAGGACGGGAGACAATACTCTGGCAATGCGTGGAGAAACATGGCGCGTCGATCGTTAAAAAACTTATTGATGCAGGAATACCAAAAAATATCTTAATCAACGTCAACTTTCCAAATTGTTTACCAGAAAACGTTGCCGGCGTTGCTGTTACCATGCAGGGACGTCGCAGTAGCGATATGATGAAGATTGATACGCGCGCGGATGGGCGGGGAAACCCTTATCATTGGATTTCCTTTCAGCGCGGAAATTTTAAACCAGGCGCTGGTTCAGATCTCCTGGCCATAGAAGAAAACAAAATATCAATTACGCCACTGCAGTTAGACCTTACAGATCATCCCAGCGTCACAAGATTGGCGATGGTCTTTGGGGAAACGTCTTGAGCGACGATGGATTGATACAATCAACGCCAGAAGAGAGGGGCTGCTTACTTCTAGCCATGCGGCGCGCAGGAGTTAACGATATAGGCTTATTGCGCGCCATTGAAACACTGCCGCGCGAGCGGTTTGTGCCGCCACGTTTCCAAGATCTTGCACATAAAAATATTTCTTTACCTATTGCCTGCGGTCAAACAATGTCGCGACCCGTTGATCTGGGTCGGCGGCTACAGGCCCTTAGAGTGACAAAAGAGCATCGTGTTCTTGAGGTTGGCGCGGGATCTGCCTATGCCACGGCTCTTCTTGCGCATCTTGGGCGAGACATTGTCTCTTTTGAAAGATACCAGACTCTTGCGCGATCGGGCCAACAAAGACTGCGGGAGCAGGGCGTCACAAACGCCAACATCATATGTGGTGATGGATTAGCCATATCTGATCTTGGAAGTTTTGACAGAATTCTTGTTAATTTGGCGCTTGGAGATATGCCCTTAACATTGCAGGCGTTGCTTAATCCAGGCGGCGTTTTGGTCTTTGCGCTTTCCGCCTCAGCGCCAGGTTGCAAAAAGCAACAGCTGATTAAGGTTACCAAATCCTTACTGGCCGGATTTGTGTCTGAGCATATAGGCGTAACGCGGTTGACAGCGTCATGTATCGGATCGTCGCAGACAATGTGATTATCCGTAATTTTAAAAAAATTATTTTTATTCTTTAATATTTCGATCGCATCTTAAACATCTCCTTAACTCAAATGAGGCTAGATATGAGCTGTTGAGGTTGAGTGCAGATGGGTTGGGCCATGGCTAAAGTGCATCAAGTTAGTAATTATCGTCTCACGTTACGGCTTATGATGGCAGTTGGCGCTGCGGCCTTAACAGCTGGCTGTGCTGATTCCTCTCGCTTCTCAGATCCTTTTTCTGATCCATATAGCGGCATGAAAAAAACGCTTGCCTCCCGTCCGGTTGACCAGTCCCCGACAGGAACGATCCAGCAAGATTTACCCTCGCGCTCCGCAGCTGTTTCCCCAGTTGAATCGCGGCCTCTGCCTGCCCCCCAACAGAGCGCGCCGGCCCCGCAATCAGCGCCAGTGTCAACTTCAACAGCGCAGCCATTGCAAAATATGCATGTAAATAACAGCGGTGATCCACATTGGACAGCCAGTGGCGGCACCCCAATTGTTGTTGCGCAAGGTGAAACGGCATCTATTCTTGCCAATCGATACGGCGTGCCAGTTGAGGCTTTTATAAAATCAAATGGACTTAGCGCTCAGTCGCAGGTCCAGCCAGGCATGCGCGTTGTTGTCCCTGTTTATCGCGCCAGCGCAGTCGCCTCAAAAGCGCCTTTAGACACAGCTTCCAAGCCCCTATCAAAAGCTGAAATGGCTGCGTTGCATCAGAATGAATTAAAAGCTGAGAAAGAGCGTAAGCTTCTTGAGCAGCAAGCGTTAAAGCAAAAAGAATTAGATAAGATTTCCGCGCGTCGCGAAGCGCTCGCGCTTGAAAAAGAAAAGCGTTTGGCTGAGCTGAAAGTCAAAAATACTAAAGGCGCGGTGACGAAAACTGTTGCTGATAATGCAGGCCAATCTCAAGCAACATCGGCCAAATCATCATCTGAGACAGCGCCGATCGCTGCGCCAGTTGTTGCTGAAAAAGCGACTAAATCTGAGCAAAAACTCGCTCAATCCGAAAAGAGCGCGTCTGACTCGTCAAAAAATGTTGATAAATCACCCACTGCATCCATTCCGCCAGATGACGTCAAATCACTTGCGACTGATGACGGCAGACCAGAATTTCGTTGGCCGGCGCGTGGTCGCATCATCCAGGGATATGCGTCTGGCGGCAATGACGGCATTAACATCGCCGTTCCTGAAGGCACCCAAGTCAAAGCTGCAGAGGGCGGTGAGGTTGCCTACGCCGGAAGCGAGCTAAAGGGCTATGGCAATATGGTGTTGATACGTCACCCTAACGGCTTTGTCACGGCCTATGCAAATAATGGCGAATTGGTCGTTAAAAAAGGCGATAAGGTGAAGCGTGGCCAAACAATTGCTCATTCAGGCCAAAGTGGCAATGTTGGCTCTCCGCAATTGCATTTTGAGCTGCGTAAAGGCTCCACACCTGTTGATCCAACAAGTTATTTAGCAGGTCTGTAACAATCTTCTCTTCTACAGCGTTGGCGAGACACTAGCGCTGAAGATTATCGGGCGGGGGACCTTGAATTAGGTTCTCCGCCCGACTAATTTTTATGATTAGAATTTCATGATGTTTTTCATAGTGAGGATAACATGCGTTTTTTCCTAATCGCTTTAATTCTTTATTCCTCTTCAGCCTATGCCGTTGATCCAACAGGCATTCCTAATTGTGATGCTTTTTTGAAACGTTATGAGTCATGTACGTCTCTTTTAACGCCAAAACAAATTCATGCGGCACAAAAAGAACTCTTGGAAAGCGCAATGAGCATGCGCGCAGCCGCAACAAACCCCGCTTTACGCAATGATCTGGAAAAGTTTTGTTCTGATCGCTTCGAGCAAATGAAGAAAGCCAGTGATATCGCAGCCTGTATGTCTAAGCCTTGAGCCTATGCACTGATATAAAATGATCTAAATATTGCCGCGTTCGCATCTCAGCAATCCTTGATGCTGTCCTTTGAAAATCTCGCGCCTCGTTTCCATGGGCGGCTTGATACAGGCTGGCGGGCTCTGCTTCAGCTGACATTGCGAGTAGGGATCTGTTTTCATAAATAATATCAATCAATGTGATCAATCTTCGGGCTTCATTTTTGTTTTCAAGTTTTAATATCGGAATATTAGCAATGATTATGGCGTTAAAAGATTTTATAATTTCAGCATAATCCATAGCCGCTAATGGTTGTCCGCAAATATCAGTAAAGTTAAATCGAGCCGTTTTATTGCAAGCTTCTGGAATGGTGATCTCGCGTTTTTTAATGTTTATGACTGTTTCTACGCCTGATCTTTGTCCAGACAAGGTATAAAATAATTGGTCTAGCGCCTTATCAGCCAAATCATCTGCGGGCACAAAATATATTTCATTAATGCTGCTATCTTGTAATCTATAGTCTGACTGTGACGTTATATGAACAACTTCCATATGGCTTTTCATTATCTCAATAAACGGCAAAAATAACTCTCTATTTCTACCGTCTTCATATAGTCTCTTTGGCTCAACATTCGACGTCGCGACAATAATCATGTCAGACATAAAAAGATGCGAGAATAACCGCGCAAGTATTGTTGCATCAGCAATGTCATTTACGATGAACTCATCAAAACAAAGGAGCTTTACCTCGCTTGATATTTCTTTAGCGACATATTCAATGGGATCGATGTCGTCTAATGAGCTATCTGTTCTTGCACTATGCAATCGAGTGTGGATGTCAGCCATGAAGGCATGAAAATGAACGCGTTTTTTTTGTTGTATCGGCGCAAGATCAAAAAAACTATCTAATAGCATTGTTTTGCCGCGACCAACATCACCCCAAAGATACAGGCCAATTGGTTTAGGCGCTTTCTTTTTCCAAAAAGGAAACCAGTTTTCGACACCAGGATTTTGAGTTGCGATTTGATCTATTAGTCTTTGCATGCGCGCGATTGCATGGATCTGTGATTCATTTCGACGCAAGGCGCCTTCCATTACCAATTTTTGATAATGTTCAAGCATTTCAGGAAAAAAAGAGGCTTTACTCATATGCGGCGCATTCTTCCTTGCGTCGCGTTTAATGCGTCTTCCTTGAGTTCATAGTAAAGCAAACGATCTGGGTCGACTGGTCCAGGCATCGTTATGTGTCCTTGAGGCACGCATATAAAACCCATTCGTGAATAATAATCCTGATCGCCAACCAGTAAGACCAGACTATGTCCAGCGGTGCGTGATGCTTCAAGTGAATATTTTACCAGTGACTCGCCCACGCCTTGAGAACGAAAGGCCGCTTCCACGGTCAGTGGTCCTAATAATAAAGCCGGCTTTGATCCAATCAGAATATGCGTGATGATATTTGAGCCAATCAAAAGTGGGCCAATGCGCGCTACATAGGAAAGTGTATAATCAGGTTTGACGCCTTCTCTTAACCGATAAGCGGTTCTTGCATAACGGCCTGGGCCGTATGTGCGCTCATCAAGTTTTTCAATGTATGGCTCGTCAGAAACGGTGAGCGGGGTAAATTTTATCGCCAGATCATTCATCGCTATTTTTACTTCTTCAATGGCCAAAATAAAGTTGCCCCTCTTTAGCCAAATCAAAAAATTGATTTTCTTTGCTCAAACTATTTAACCTTAGATCTGTTCATTGATCATATCACCAATAGGAAGATTTTGACTTTCCTTCAAAGACCTCAGCAATACGGGCGCGCGTTGCTGGAGTCGTCTCAGTTGGGAGGTCGTTGTAGGGGTAAAAGCAAGCTTCGGCAATTTCCCGATCGGGTTGATGCGGCCCTTCGTCGAGGAAGTCACGTATGATGTATAAAGCAACATGATCTCGTGCGGATGCGCGCTGGTTAAGATAAAGGTTATAGAGTTCAAGCGCTCCTTGAGCCCGAATGGCGCATTCTTCCTGTAATTCTCTTTTCAGTGATTGTTCGATTGTTTCGCCGACTTCGACGCCTCCGCCAGGCAAATAATAACCCGACACATAAGTATGTCGAACGAGCATGACGTGATTTTCCGGGTTGATGACCAGGCCTCGAACCCCCAATGTCATGGGGCGTTGGAATAACGCGCCAAATGTCATCACGCGATGGGTAAGCCAGGAATATCGTAAGAGGTGATGTTTTTTCATTTGACGATAAGATAAAACAAATAGGCTGCGCGCACAAAAGCCTAGCTTTTTTGAAAGGGAGATTTTCTTGAGTTTTGTTATTGCCCATCTGTCAGATGCGCATATTGGTCCTGTTCCCAGGCCTAATTTGGCCGAGCTGCTTGGCAAGCGGGTGACGGGCTATGTCAATTGGCTTTATAAACGCGCGGATCAGCATGGGATGGATGTGCTGTCTGAGATTGTGTCGGACTTGATGAATAATCATCCTGATCATGTCATTATGACTGGCGATATTGTTAATATCGGTCTTGCTGCCGAGCTGTCACTGGCAAAAGAATGGCTGTCTACTTTAGGCCCTGCGACGGCTGTTTCTTTTACGCCTGGCAATCATGACGCTTATGTTGATCAATCAACCGCACTTATTGACACAATATTTCGTCCTTGGATCAGCGGCGACACTCCATCTCATGGGTTTCCATATGTGCGACGGCGGGGGGACATTGGGTTAATTGGCTTGAGCTCTGGTGTGCCTACTGGACCTTTTATTGCCTCTGGTCGTCTCGGATCAGAACAACTTGCCGCCATGGCCGCTCTATTGGATGAGTTAAGAAAAGAGGGGCGTGCGAGAGTTGTTTTTCTACATCATCCGCCTCATGTCGGGGGCGCCCGCTTATTGCGCGGCCTAGAGGATGCAGAACTCTTTGAAAAGACAATTGCGCAGCATGGCGCTGATTTGATTGTCCATGGTCATAATCATAAACCCAGTTTAGCTTATCTGGAGGGTCCAATGGGTCCTATTCCTGTGGTGGGGGTGGGGTCTGCTTCTGCCCGCGCAGCTGGCCATAAGCCCGCAGCCTCCTATCATTTATATTTTTTTAGCAGGATAGATAAAAATTTTGAAATCAGCATGATAAGGCGCGGACTTAATGCTTCTGGTGAGGTCTGCGAGCTTGAGCGACGCGTGATTTCGTCAAACGTGCCAGCCTGACTTAAAGCGGCGCTATCGAGGCTTGGTAAAACCACTGGCCGATAATGATTAAAAGGCCAATGAAACATAAGACGCCAATTAATTCGCAAAAATAACGATAGCCGCGCCATAAGATTGTGATTGTCGAATGAGGCGCTCTAGAAGCCTTCTTTTTCTCAACGATCATTTGAGCAGGACCGCCGCTCGCATAATCCGCTGCGAGAGCTTTTTCGCGTTCAATTAGACGATGGGCGACGTAATTGGTGACAGCGTCCACCATATCGTCAACCTTATCGGTCTGCGCGAGTTTAATGCGACCATGACGCGTGTCTTGCATGAAACAATAGCCGCGACGATCTCGATCCATATGAATGAAGCCCAGATGATCAATGAATAGTCTGGGATGCTCGCCGGGTGAAATCGCAATATCGAACATGTCGCATTCTGGCGGCAGCTGAGCGATGAGCGGGTTTAATGCATCACGCATGATTTCAAGACGCGCGACCTCTGCAAGCCGAAGATCCGTTAATGCGCTCGACTGTTCTGCATTTTCCAATCTTGCGCGGCGTAAGGCATTTGACAACGAATGCACCCGCGCGTTCAGCGAGTGTGGGGCGATACTTACGGGGTCGGTTTCCTCGACCGGGACGGCTGTTTCGACACGCGCGAAAGGCTGGCCTTTTAATTGGCTCACGGGCGGGGCGGTGAAAGCATCGTCCATTTGATCCAGACCAGGGCCTTAGAGCTGGGTGTAATCTCAATAATTATTTATAGACTGTTTTTAAGACAAAGCGAAATGGACAGATGCCGCAAAATTTGGAAGGGGTCGACTTTTTCGAACCTGTCCGGCTATTGGGACATTATTATACACATCTGATTCCATAGAATCAGTAAAGTGCGCGCTATGACGCGCCTGCGCGGAGGAACCCGATGGCGGTCACCAACGGCGAAGCGGAGTTTGGCGGTCAAAGTATTGAAAGAACCCTTGTTGGGTTTAGTTTTCTAACACTGTCCGTTTTTCAGGTTGCGCAGGGGCCTGTAGACGCGGTCCTTGCTGGTGTTTTCGCAGCGCTCTCATTAATTCTTCTCAAGCCAGCGGAAGACGCTGCAAGGCAAACTTCTGCTGCGCTCGTTGATTTTGCCGTCATCGCCACATTCGCTGTTCTTGTTGATAACGCCGCCGTTCTGTGGCGGTCGCCAGAAACTTTTTGGGGCGTTTTTATTTTCTCTCCTGTGGGAGGGAGCGTGGCGGCGCTTACCTATTTACTCGGAATGGTTTGCCTAAAAGCCGCGTCAAGGCTTTTATTGCGCGTTGGTTTGGCGCTTTTGCCTTTCTTGTTTTGTTTACTCATTGCGCTTGGATCGCCGCCGGTTTCTTATCTTGGCGGCATTTTTTTTCTTGGGCTACACGCACCTGAAGATCTATGTAAAATTTTTGGCCGTACAATTGTTTTATTTTTACTCAATGAAGCTGTTGTTGTTGGCGTTCCTTTTGTCTTAGGTCGGTTTCAACCACGGGAATGGCGTCCTCATTTTATTCTCTTCATCTCTGCGTTCCTTGCCTCCTTAACGCCTTTCATAGCCTCTGCTGAAGCCTTTTATATCGCCCCTTATTTACCAAAACCACTATCCGCTATTTTGGCGATGGTTCTTGCCGCTCTAGCCCAAGCTGGCTTGTGGGGAGAAACCTACCTTATTACCCAAGCCCTAGCGGGATTGTTACGCGCTGTCCCCTCGCTCTCGATTGTTGTTTATAGCGATTGGAAGCTTGGCGCTGAAAAGGGAGCCGTTTATGGGTTCGTCTTTATGGCCGTTGTGCTCGCGACTGCTCTGATCTGCGATTTCCCGCCAGCCTTTTCTCTAATTGTTTTATCTGGACCATTTGGCGCGTTGCTTATTGGCGCAACCATTTATCCACTGTTGCGCGTCATTGTTGAAAGCACAGACGCGACGCCTCCATTTTTTAATCGATTGCGGGAGGCCTATACCCTCACGCAGAATTTTGCGCGAGGCGCTGTCATTGGCTTGGCTGTCAGCTTTGCTCTTATGATCAAATTGCCAACTTTTGACGGGTTGGATCGGTTCGCTTTTGGCTTTATCGCTGGCGCAATCGCTTATGCGGGTATAGACGCAATTTTTGACATGATTGCCTTAGTAAAAAGGCGCCGTCAGCATTTTCGTAGTTGGCGTGTCTATGCTTTAGGCGTAGGATTAGGCGGCATCGTTGGCGGCGCGGTTGCATGGTATCTTGATTTTGGTCAGCTCGAAACAATCGTCAATAAATTCCATGCTTATGCGTCGCTTAATTATATAATTGATAATCGTCCGGTAAATTCCTACGTCATTCGTCCGCTTTTTTCAAAATGGGGCGCAACTGATCTGGGTGTTGTCGATGGATCTGTTAGGCTGTTTTACGACGAGTCTCTATCAGGCGTAATTCAGTGGATATTCGCCGCTCCTTTATTTTCGATCAATTTATTCTTTCTGACGGCGCTCTTACAAAGAAGCCTGCGCCCCTTACGTCAACTTGCCAGCTGGGAAGGTCTCGACATGCTTGTCGAGAATGCCGTGCGTGTCTTGCGTTGGGGATTATGGATGGCGCCTGTTATCTATTCATTCCTTAAAGCCGCCCCAGACCCAACCTGGTATAATCAAGACGGTCTCATCCGAACCGCAGTCGCAACTTGGTTGAGTTATGTGTTGCCTGACAATGAGTTTCGCGCATGGAGTTTGGATATTTTTACAGCTTTGCTGGCTTATGATGTTTTACGCGTTTTAATTTGGTTTGATCATATGGGATTACGCGTAGCGACACTGGTAAATCTTTCATTTGTTGGCGGCGACGCTCTTGATGAAATGTCGGCGCGCTTTGTTGGAAAAGAACAAACTAGTCGCGCCATTCCTGTTGGTATACGCCGGTTTGGCACATGGGCTCCATTATTGTTGCCCTTCTATATTCCGCGCGGTGCTGAATGGGATAAGGCTTGGAGCGCCGCGGAGCAGCTCAATCAGACGCGCCCGCCGTCATATACATATCTTGTCGGCGGCTATTTGGCTTACGCTGGCGTCGTCGCAATCGGACTTGTTTTGTTTTTATTGATGAGACTAGCGCGAACCCAAAAGCTCCCAATTGAGGGCATTACAGGCGCTGGCGGCACGCCTGGCGCGCGTCCATTGAAATTAACAAACGGTCTGATAACGAGTGAGTGGTTTCAAGATAGCCAAGGCGCCATTCGTATTGAAGGCGTTGCGCGCGGCGGACCGCCAATAGATCTCACCAGACGTCCTGATGATCCATCCCATCCCCGTGGTCGTTTTCTTTTTTTGAAAGAAGAAAATGGGGAACTATGGTCCATTGGCGAAGCTGCAACGCGTCGGGCTGCCGCTCAAGCCTCACTCTCACGCGCAGGTGAGAACTGTCTTTTTTTCTTGGCTGAGCATAATGGTTTTGCCGTCGAAGCGCGCGTAACACTGGCGACAAGCGATCCAGTTGAAATTACTCATTTGAGTATTGTTAATCTTGAGACACGACCCAGAAGACTTTTGCTGGCGAGCATGCGTGAGTGGGTGCTTAATGAAACAGGCGTTGAATTACGCGACGCCGCTTATAATGCGCTGCATATTGGCACATGGTATGTTCAGTCATTAAACGCCATTTTTGCCCAAAATAGATTGTTGAAGGGCGGCGCGAGAAACCATAACGCGCGCCGGCTATCTCCTGAAATAGGCTTTCATGCCATTGGCGCAGGTCCATCCACCAACTTATCCATCATTGGTTATGAAGATGTGAAATCGCGTTTTTACGGCATGGGGCCAACAAACGCGCCTGACAGCCTTCTTGATTATACAAAACCAAGATCGCCGGAGGATGAAGGGCTTCTTTATGGTTTTGAGCCCTGTGCAAGTTTGCATGTTGAACTCACGATTGCGCCAAAAGGCGCCGCTGAAATCATTATTCTTGATGGTTGGGCGCGAGATATGGGGAAAGCAACCGATTGTGTTGTGCGCCATCTCGGCCTCAAAACTGTGTCGCCGGTAACGCTTAATCAGGCGCTGTCAAAACAACGACAGCTTCTTCATCCGCCATCGCCCAAACACCATCGCTATCGTTTTGCAAATCAGGAGAGACGTCTGGAATTGAAACCTGGGACGCCACGCCCATTTGCGCATGTTATCGCTAATTCTCTTGGTCAAGGAGCGGTTTTAACAAATGATGGCGATATTTTTTCTTTTCATGGCAATTCTCGCCTAAATAGCTTTACGCCGTTTCGTATGGGCGAAGGTCGGATGGCGCCAGCAGGCCAGATGCTGTATGTTTATGATCTTGCGCAGGATGAAGCCTATAGTCCAACTTTCATACCATTGCGTAGACGAGATATTTCGCATGATGTTCACTTCATGCCGGGCGCGGTCATTTATAGCTCCACGCACAACCAACTCAGCTTAGAATTAACGGTTTTTGTTCATCCAGAAGAACCCATTGAGTTTAAGATATTACGCATAACCAACCTGTCATCGCACGAACGGTTGCTGCGTGTTGTGCCAGCATTGGAGATCATATTAGCTGAAACGCCGACAGAAAGCCTTGGCTGCGTCGAATCTATTGTTGATGACGATTTACAGAGTATTTTCTATCGTAACCCACATAATAATTTTGTTAAGGGATGGGCCTTCGTAGCGACGTCTCTGTCGGCGGAATTCGCAGAAACGTCGCGCCGACGATTTTTAGGTAATGAAAGTCGCGACCCTGTTCTTCCCTATATGGTCGAACACGGCCATCCAGACGCAGGCGCGCCGGAGCATGAACGCAAAGTGGCCGCCTTCTGTGGAACCATTAACGTTCAAGCTGGCGAGAGTTCGACAGTAGTCATCGCTCTTGGCCAGACAGGTTCGTTAGAAGAAGCTCAAAAAATAGCACAGCGCGCTAAAAATATTGATTTTGCCCGCGAGTCTCTAGAGGCCAATCATCGAGCTTGGGATAAGAAACTATCTGTCCTGCAGATTAAAACGAACCGCCCAGATGTGGATCGTTTGGTCAATGATTGGCTGCCATACCAATTATTTGCATCCAGGCTTTGGGGACGAACAGGGCCTATGCAACGTTCCGGAGCAACGGGTTACCGCGATCAGTTACAAGATGTCATTCCTTTAACTTATCTGAGTCCAGAACATACGCGCGCGCAAATACTTCTTCATGCGCGCCATCAATATCTTGAGGGGGATGCGTGTAAATGGTGGCATCGTGCGCCAAATGGCGGCACTGGACTTGCTGATCGAACGCATTCATCTGACCCACATTTATGGCTGCCATATGTTACTATTCGTTATGTAAAAGATACTGGCGACTTCGGCATATTAGATGAGGTCGAGACATTTCTAGAATCAGGCCCTGTGCCTTTTGAACAAGAGGGTGAGGCGACAGTTCCATTAATCTCCCGCGACAAGGACACCTTACTTGGACATTGCGCCCGGGCTATTGACTATACGCTGGATCGTTTTGGCGCCCATGATCTGCCATTAGTTGGATCTGGCGACTGGGATGATGGCATGCATCTTGTGGGCGCACAGGGGAGGGGTGAGAGCGTCTGGCTCGGCTTTTTCTTACATGGTATTTTGAATGACATTGCGCCATTTTTCCAACGAAAGGGAGATATAACGCGCGCCAACGCCTATCTTGCGCGGGCTCAAAAACTTCGAGAGGCTCTCGATAAATGTTGGATAGGCGATCGTTATATTCGTGACTTTGCGGATGATGGTCGTCCGGTCGATCCGATAAGCGCTATGACGTCTTCCTGGCCCATTCTCAGTAATGCAGTCGATGCTGCGCGCGGATATGAAACATTACAAAATGCTTTAGCTCAGCTTCAGCGCGAGAACCGTATTTTGCTTGTCACCCCGCCCTATAATGAACATTCAGATCCCTATCCTGGTCGTAGCGCTGAATATCCGCCAGGCGTGCGTGAGAACGGCGGTCAATATTCACATGGCGTTTCCTGGTTCATTGATGCGCTTGTAAAATTAGCTATTGATGCACGCAGCAAAGGCAATCTAGAAAAATCTCAAGAATTATTTAAACAAGCATATGCTGCTTGGATAGCGATATCGCCCATTTCCAAGCTTGTGACGCCGCAGTCAGCTGACATTTATGGACTGCCGCCCCATCAGCAGCCTGCTGATGTTTACGAGGGTCCAGGATATGACGGGCGTGGCGGCTGGAGCTGGTATACTGGCGCAGCGGCGCGTATGCTGTCAGCTTCCTATACATTGCTTGGCATAGAAATAGAAAATGGCGAACTCAGATTAAGGGATGACGCCTTTTTGACCAAGGGTGACATCAAGCTTGAATATGTAATTTTTAAAGGAAAGAAGCATTCAGAGTGAAACGTTTGGACTATCGTCAAAACTACTTACTGGAGGCATTGCGAAGTGTCACATGACTGCTTCGGCCCTGTTCTGGTGACAGGCGCATCACGCAGGATCGGATTAGCCATTGCGCAACATTTCGCGTTAAAAGGACGCGATGTTATCTTACACGCATCACCCCGAACATTTGAGGATGCAGAGCTTGCCTGCCGCGAGCTTCGTCTCAAAGGCGCATCAGCTCAAGTCCTTGTAGCAGATATTGAACAATTAGATGATGCGAATTCACTGATCGCAAAGGCGACCAATATTTTCGGTCCAATGGACTTGCTTGTTAATAATGCTTCCATATTTGAAGTCGATACAGCTGACAACTTTCATGCCGACCTTTATGAAAAACATATGGCCATAAACTTACGAGGGCCAATTATTTTTTCTCGCGATTTCGTTCATTCACTTCCACAAGGCCGTCATGGGTCTATTGTGAATATCATTGATCAGAAGGTCACCCGTCTTAATCCAAGATATTTCAGCTATACTCTATCTAAGGCCGCGCTATGGACAGCAACGCAAACAATGGCTCAAGCATTTGCCCCACGTGTTCGCGTTAATGCTGTCGGTCCTGGACCTGTCTTTCCAAATGCAGCGCTAAGTGGGCATGAGTTTGATCACGAAGTTCGCGGGATACCGCTCGCGCAGCCTGTATCAGTATTAAGCATTGTCGAGGCCGTTGATTACCTCTCTAATGCCCATAGTGTCACGGGCCAGATGATAGCTGTTGACGGTGGTCAGCATCTTGCCTGGCGCACGCCAGATATCGTTTGAGAATTTACATCAATGTTATATGAGTGTTGATTATAATAGAACAGATCCTTCTTGATTGATCTGGGCTAATATCTGGAACAAAGTCATGAAGGTCATTGGCATAGAGACAACCTGCGACGAAACTGCAGTAGCTGTAGTTGAAGAAAATTTGGGTGCGGCGTGCGGTCATATTCTTTCCAATGAAGTATTAAGTCAGATAGCCCAACACGCCGCCTACGGCGGGGTCGTGCCCGAAGTTGCCGCCCGCGCGCATATTGAAGCCTTGGACCGACTGATTATTAGATCTTTGACTCAGGCAAATCTTGATATTCAAGACATTGACGCAATCGCTGCAGCTGGCGGTCCGGGCCTTATTGGCGGCGTCATTATTGGCGTCACTGCTGCCAAAGCCATTGCGCTCGCAACCAATAAACCCTTCATAGCCGTCAATCATCTGGAAGCTCATGCACTGACGGCGCGACTCATTGAAGAGATCGATTTTCCCTTTATGGCTTTGCTATTGTCAGGCGGCCATACACAATTAGTCGCCGTCAAAGCTATCGGAAATTATCAAAGAATTGGGTCGACTGTTGATGATGCGGCAGGCGAGGCCTTTGATAAGGTCGCAAAAATGCTTGGATTGCCTTATCCGGGGGGGCCAGAAATTCAAACCCTGGCGCGCGAAGGCGACCCTCAGCGCTTTGACTTTCCCAGGCCGATGATTGGTAGGCAGGGCGCTGATTTTTCATTTTCAGGTCTTAAAACCGCTGTTCGACTTGAAATTATGAAACTGGGTAATTTATCTCAAACAGACAAAAAAGATCTTGCAGCCTCCTTCGAAGCCGCAATGGTTGATATTATCGTCGATCGTGTTCGCAATGGAATACGACTGTTTAATGAAATGGAGGGACGTGCAAACGGGCTTGTCATTGGTGGCGGGGTTGCCGCTAATACCGCTATACGGCGCGCGCTCACCCGACTATGTGCAGAGGTTGGGATGCGCTTTATCATGCCGCCATCTCAATTGTGCTCTGATAATGGGGCGATCATAGCATGGGCAGGATTAGAAAGATTGCGATTAGGTCTCATAAATGATTTAGATTTTGCGCCAAAACCCCGTTGGCCTTTGGATGCAAACTATAGTGTTCTTCATCATGGAAAAGCGTGAGCTGCCAATAAAATCCTGTAACAATTTAAAAAAGATGTTTTGAATAATCATCGATCCAATTAATTTATTTTTTTATCTATGTCTTTTTATCAAAATCAAAAAATCTCTAATACAAAATTATTTAGATCTTCCAAGATTGATGTATTATTCTCTTGGCTGTAACATTTTCAGGTTAAATTGTGTGTTACATAATGAGATTTTCCTTTAGTTTGTCGATCGTCCCCTGAATGCCTATGGGATAAAATGGTTTTTCAATCATGACACAAAAAAAAATAGCTGTGATTGGCGGCGGTGCTTGGGGCATCGCTCTTGCAAATATTGCCGCTCAAACGCGTGATTGCGTCACGATATGGATGCGACGTCAAGAAGAGGTAGATGCATTAATCCGTGATGGCGAAAGCCGATCTTATTTGCCAGGATTGCCTTTACAAAAAAATATTCTGCCAACAGCAGATATGTCGCGATTAACATCTGCAGATATTGTTTTTCTCGTTGTTCCAGCTCAGGCTTTGCGCGCAGTCATCAGAAGTTTCAAAAACATTGTCGCACAGAATATAACGATTATTATTTGTTCTAAAGGATTAGAACGCGGGACAAAAAAATTTATGAGTGACGTAGTCAGTGAAGAGATGCCTGACGCCACAATTTCAATTTTATCGGGACCAAGCTTTGCTCAAGACGTTTGTATGGGGTTGCCCACAGCTGTAACTCTTGCAGCCCATGACGAAAATATTGCAGAATATTTATGCCATGAAATTTCGATAAAAAACTTTCGTCTTTATCGTAGCGCGGATGTTCGCGGCGTTGAGATTGGCGGCGCAGCCAAAAATGTATTTGCCATAGCGGCAGGCATGGCCTTTGGGAGGTTACTTGGGCCTAGTGCTCAATCAGCATTAATTGCTAGATCTTTTGCTGAATTAAATCGACTGGGACGCGCTCTTGGGGTACGCCAAGAAACCTTAATGGGTCTTTCTGGACTTGGTGATCTGGTTTTAACCTGCAGTTCAATTCAGTCTAGAAATTTTTCTCTTGGGCAGGCGTTAGGTCAAGGTGTTGAATTAGCCCAAGCTACAAAAGGCAAGCTTGTTGAAGGCGCTTATACTGCTGAAGTTCTTGTTGAGTTGGCGCATCAACATAATATTGAGATGCCAATTGTTTCTGCTGTTGATGCTATCTTGCGATCAGAAATTACCGTCAACGAAGCAATCGATTCCTTGCTTATGAGACCGTTACGAGCTGAAATCTAGACTTAATAATTAACAATAATGAACTATCCTAACTATCAGATCGAACTCTTGGAATAAAAATATCAATCACAGCGCCACAATTTTCCTTAGAAGTTATTCTGACGTGGCCACCTGATTGCTTCACAAATCCATGAACCTGTGACAATCCGAGACCGCTGCCTTTTCCAACTGGCTTAGTTGTAAAAAATGGGTCAAAAACTTTTGACATTTCCTCTGAACTTATGCCCTTACCAGTATCTCCAATACTAATCTGCACATAATCTCCAGGCGTTAAATCAACGAGTAAGGTATTATCGCTTTCATCAATGTATTTATTTTTAGTTTTAATTGACAAAATGCCGCCTTCAGGCATGGCGTCACGCGCATTGTTCACAATATTTAAAATTGTGTTTTGCAATTCATTCTCATCAATTTTTATTATCAATATGTTGTCTTCAAAATCTGTTTGAACCAAAATATCTGGCCCAACTGAATGTTTAATCATTGTTTTTATTTTTTCAATAAATATATTTATGTCAATTGGAGCTGGTGCAAGTGGTTGAATCCGCGAAAATGCGAGTAGGCGACGTATTAAGTCGCTTGCGTTATCTGCGTAGGTTAATGCTGACTCAATTAGTGAGATATTCTCTTCTTCTTTGTTGCCCAGTTTTCTTTTGAGAATATTTAGACTAGCAACGATAACACCCAGCATATTGTTAAAGTCGTGAGCAATACCGCCAGTTAATTGGCCAATAGCCTCTAACTTTTGTGATTGACGTAGCTGCGCTTCTATCTTTTCACGTTTTTCTGTTTCTTTTAGCAGGCTATCGTAGGCAATTTTTAACGATTGACTTGACGCCTGCAACGCTACCATTTGTCTTTGCGCGAGCCAGATTGCAAAGAGCATGACGACAACAACAGCTAAGATCATAAAAGCCACAGCATTTTGTAATTGTTCAACCGCAGTTCGATAACTAAAGTCTCTTTGGCGGTAGGCTCGTTCCTCGTCGGATATCATATTCCAGACTATTTTATCTATCTGATCCATTAAGGACTTCTCTGAACCACTACGAATAATATTAATTGCTTGGTCAAAATTATTCTTTTCTATGAGTTCTCTCTTTTCTGCTAAAAGCTTTAATCTCTCTGCTAATATTGGACGCAAATTTTCTAATTGTCTTCGTTGTTCGCTGTCTGCAGACACAAGAGCGGAAACAATATTGAGATCTTTTACGATTAAGTCGATCGCGTCTTTATTTTTATGTAGATAGCTTGTATCTCGGGTTATTAAAAAACCCCGCTCATCGCTTTCAATAGTTCGGATTGCGCCATATAAACGGTGCAATGAACTTTCAACCATAATTGTATGACGTAGAGATGCCCCTGTATCGCGTCTAAATTCGTCAGCACGCAATGTAACAAACCCCGCCAATGTTAGTAAGGCAAAGGCTGAAATGAGGCTGAGCAGCTCAGTTGAAATGAATTTTAAACGTAGTTTCATTGGTTGCGATTATCGAATAAAAAA
>Ga0007858_1000206_pt1 | contig 21068 bp, 16 predicted proteins | sample CryBogCBH08Aug08_FD_71211 | JGI IMG/M metagenome (GOLD analysis project Ga0007858, IMG submission 71211) | Freshwater microbial communities from Crystal Bog, Wisconsin, USA - CBH08Aug08 | ecosystem: Environmental > Aquatic > Freshwater > Lake | place: Crystal Bog, Wisconsin, USA | collected...
GCCGCGTTTCCGTTTCAGATTTGGGCGCCGGATGTCTATCAAGGCGCGCCGACGCCGACGACTGCGTTTCTCGCCATCGGTTCCAAAGCCGCCGGTTTTGTGCTGCTGCTGCGCGTTCTTTTCAACGCCGTTCCAAGCGTAACGGCGCATTGGGCTAATCTGCTGATTGTCATTTCCGGGATCACGATTCTTTATGGCAATCTCTGCGCAATTCCGCAACGCAATTTGAAACGCCTGCTCGGCTATTCCAGCATTGCGCAAGCGGGCTACTTGTTGCTTGGCGTGGCCGCGCTGAACGCCAGCGGTCAGTCGGCACTTTTGTATTATCTTGCCGGTTATCTTTTCACCGTGCTGGCGGCGTTTCTCGTCATCGCTCTGGTTTTGCGCCAGCTTGACACCGACGACATTTCTGGTCTGGCCGGTTTGAACCAGCGGTCGCCGCTGCTCGCGGCCACGCTGACCATCGCGATGGTTTCGCTCACCGGCATTCCGCCGCTCGCGGGTTTCTTCGGAAAATTTGTGCTGCTCAAAGCGGTGATTGAAGCCGCGCAAACCACCGGTAATCACGGTTATTATTGTCTCGCGTTCACGGCGCTGGCGGGCGTGATCATCTCGCTCTACTATTATTTTGGTATTATTCGCGCGATTTACTGGAGCAAGGAAGCGGGTGATTTGTCCGTCATTGAACTATCATCTCCAGCGAAGCTTTCCCTGTGGATTTGCATCGCGGGGATCTTCTGGCTGGGCTTGTTTCCCAACACGGTGCTGAATATCACCAATCTTGCGGCCGCGGCGCTGGGGAAATAATTTAATCCGCAAAGCAAAACGCGCCGACAAAACCTGTCGGCGCGTTTTTCGTATCAGATTCGGTTCACACCGTCCGCATTTGCACGGCGTCCACGATTTCGGTGCCGACGGAAATTGCCCCGATGATGACGACCGTGTCGCCTTGGGCGAGTCGTCCAAGTTCTGCCAGTTTTTTGAGGCCGCTTTCGATGGTGTTCTGCGGCTGGATGAAATCGAATTCCGTGACGAAGGAGGTGACGCCCCAGCTCAAGGTGAGTTCATTGGCGGAGCGTTCGTTGTCGCACATCGCATAAACGGGCGAATAGCGCGGGCGCATCCAGCCGGCGTAACGCGCCATGTGACCGTGGCGGGTGAAGGAAATGATCGCCGCCGCCTTGAGTTCATTAGCCATCACGACGGCGCTCTTGACGAGTTTCTGCCGCGCGCTGGTGAGTTCCGCCGCCTCATGGAACTGCGCGTTACCGCTGCGTTCGATGCGCGTGGCGATTTTGTCAAAAACTTCGATGCACTTGAGCGGGTATTTGCCGACGGTGGTTTCGCCGCTCAACATGATGGCATCGGCCTCCTCGAAAACGGCGTTCGCGATGTCGGTGACCTCGGCGCGCGTGGGCATTGGCGCGGAGATCATGCTTTCGAGCATGTGCGTGGCAACGATGACGGGTTTGCCGATGCGCAGGCAGGTCTTGACGATACGGCGCTGCACGATGGGCAGTTCATAGTAGGGAATTTCAATGCCCAAATCACCACGGGCGACCATGATGCCGTCGGCCTCGCGCACGATGGCTTCGAGATTTTTGATCGCCTCCTGGTCTTCAATTTTGGCAATGACGAATGGTTGCGGTTGCTTGTCGCCGAACAGTTCGCGGAGCTGCAACAAGTCACGCGCCTCGCGCACGAATGAGAGCGCGATGAAATCCACGCCGAGTTCGAGGCCGAGCTTCACGTCCTTGATGTCCTTGGCGGTGAGCGCGGGCAGCGAAACTTTGACGCCCGGCAGATTGATGTGCCGGCGGCTGCCGAGTGTGCCGGCGGTGAGGACCTCGCATTCGACCTTGTTACCGTTCTTGGCGAGGACTTTCATTTCAATCGCACCGTTGTCGAGCAGCACCACATCGCCGACGCTGATGTCGTTGATGAAATTCTCGTAGTTGACGTCCACGGAATGTTCCTCCTCGCTGCGCTCGCCGCGGACGGTGAGCGTGAACTTCTGGCCGGGCTTCAGATCCAGCGGCACGCTCAAGTCGCCGGTGCGGATGGCCGGCCCCTGGGTATCCATCAGGATGCCACTGTGCCGACAGCGCTTTTGAGATTCAGACCGGATGTCCTTGAATACGCGGCGAACCCAGTCATGCGGCGCGTGGGACATGTTCAGGCGGAAAACATTGACGCCTGCATCCATCAATTTGCCGATCATTTCGGCGGAATCCGTTGCGGGGCCAAGGGTGGAAACGATTTTGGTTCGACGCAGAGTGCCTCTTTGCATGGCGGAAAAATACGGCTACTGCTGAAAATTAAAAAGCTTTTAATCCCGCACCAGCGGCAAAACGGGCTTGCGTTGGCCCCGCCGGCCAGCCATCATCATGCCACAACTTTTAATTAAATATTATGGCTGACGCTGCAAACAAATACTCCGAGAACGTGGCTGGAAAATACTACGTTGACAACCAATGCATTGACTGCGACCTGTGCCGCGAAACGGCGCCGGACAATTTCAAGCGAAACGAAGACGGTGGTTATACCTTCGTCTACAAGCAACCCGCCTCGCCCGACGAGGAAGCGCGCTGCAAGGAAGCCAAGGAAGGCTGCCCCGTGGAAGCGATCGGTGACAACGGTTAAGATTTTATTTTTCAAAGCAAAACCCGCAGGATTTTTCCTGCGGGTTTTTTGTTTTCGGGTTGGAATCAGGAAGTTTTCAGCTCCGCCGGCAGGGAAACGCGCACGATGCCGGATGGCGAGGGCACGATCTCCAACTGCCCTTGATGTGTCTCGATGATTTTGCGGCTGACCGTCAGGCCGAGGCCGAGGCCGACATTGCGGGTGGTGTAAAATGCTGCGGGGATATTTTTTGCGGCATCCGCTGTGAAGCCGCTGCCGGTGTCGCGCACCTCAATGGTGATTGCGCGGTCGCCAACGTTGCCGGTGGTTTCCAGTTTCACGCCGATGGAAGCCGATTTGGGATTGGCCTGCAAAGCGTTCAGCATGATTTCTGCCAGCGCGTGTTTCAAGGCGGCGCGGTCGCCGGTGACGACAGCCGGTGCGCCGATATTTTCAATCTTCAACAGTGCCCCATCGCCGGGATGCTGGCGGCGGGCCTCCAGAAACGCCTCCTCGATGAGCTTTTCCACGGCAAACGGCTCTTGTTCGATGTTTCCTTCGTGCGCGAGAAACCGCATCTGGCTGATGAGCCGGGTCACGCGTTTGACGCCGTCGCCCAAGGCGTGATCCAGCGACTCGCGAAACTCGGGGTCGTCGAATTTTTCGCCAAGCAACTGCTGGTGGGTCGAGATGGGCACTAGGGCGTTGCCGATCTCGTGCGCCATGCGGTCGGCCATCGTGCGGATGAGGCGCAGATTGGCCGCCTCGACTTCAAGCCGGCGCAACTGTTCGCCCTGAGTAAGGTCGTCCGCCGTCAACAAGGCTGAGACGGGCACGAGGGAATTGCCCCGTTGGAACGGCACCACGCTGATGCTGTAAATCGTGCCGGGTGAATTTTCCGGCTCATAGCGGAACGGCTCCATCGCCGCGCCAGTTTTCAGGACTTGGTAGATTTTTGCACCAAGTGTCTGCGGCAAGTCGCTGAATTCCAGTCCGCCGGTGCGTTCGTTCTTGCGGCCAAAATGTCGGCGGGCGGCACGGTTGGCATGCAGCACCTTGAGATCGCTGCCGACGACGATGCAGGCGCTGCTCAATTCGCGCAGCACGTCGGTCATCATGTCGTGGTTGCCGGCCAGCTGATCGTGCAGCCAGATGTTGCGCAGGGCGAGACCGACCTGTTCGAGCAGATGGAAAATCAATTCCAGTTCGACGTTCACCAGCGGCTCGCCGGTGACACGACCGTCAAAAACCGCGACGCCGATGATGGCGTCACGACTCGGAATCGGCACGGCGACCTGTGCGCCAAGCAGTTCAAATTCCTTCTGTGCCTCGATATCCGCACGGGTTTCATCGCTGTCGCGGCGGAGAATCCGGCCCAGCCGGGAGATTTGCGAGCCGATGCCGGAGTTGAGCGACAGTTCAAAGTGCTCCAGCAAGCCGGAAGAAATCCCGATGGCCGCCGCCGCGCGGAGCCGGTGCGAATCGTCCGGCGGCAGAACTTCGTTCAGCGGCGGGCAGGGGCGGTTCAGAAAAATAGCGGCGCGGTTGACGCTCAGGATGTCGCGGAGAAATTGCAGGAATTGTTTCAGCATCGCCTCGGCATCGAGCGAGTGCGTGAGGATCGACGAAAAATCGCGCAGGACGTCGAGTGATTGCGTGGCGTTGGCCGCGCGGCTGGCCTCGCCGGGATCAACCGGTGTGCGGGTCACGATGGCGGGGCTGGCTGTGGGAGCGGTGGTGGCGGTGCGTGATGGCAGTGCCTGATTCTCGATCCGGTCCAGCACGGAATTCAACAGTCGCTGGCGGATGGGTTTTTTCAGGATTTGGGTCACACCGCGCAGGAACGCTTCCTCCTCCCAATCTGCTTTGGTGGCTTCGGTGTAAGTGATGATGGGGGTCTTGGCATCGCGTCGACGGAGGCGCTCGATGACCCAGATGCTTTCCACGCCCATCAGGTCGGCGTCGAGGATGCATGCGTTGCAAAGCCCGTGAACGAGCAGGGGTTCGCCTTCCTCCACATTCAAGCGGTGAACGACGCGGTATTGCTCCGGATTGAGGCTGGCACGGACTGCCTCGGCAAAATCAGGATGAGGAGACAAAACCAGGATTGTTTTCATTGTGTTCCGGGTGACGAAATCAACGGTTTGGTCAGCCCGCGCTCGGGGCGATTCTGGCATCAGCGCTCCTCAAAAGTCAACTGAATGCTGGCGGTGGCCAAGGTTGGTTGTTTCAGCCATTGGCAACCAGTTTGTTCCAGAGTTCGTCGCTCAACAGCGTTTTCTTCAAGAATTCCGTGTCGCTGAAATCGGGTGCCGAGGCTGAGGGTTGCAGCGGCAGGCGGATGATGAAACGGTTGCCCGTGCCGGGTAGGTTTTGGGCTTCAATCCTGCCGCCGTGATGATGCACGATAAAAAAACAGGCCATCAGGTTGATGCCGTATTCCGAAGGCGTGCCGCTGGTGACGGCAAACGGGTCCAGCACCACGCGCAACGCTTCCTGTGGCAGCGCAGGGCCGTTGTCGGTGAGTTGAATGGCCATTTCCGCTCCCTGCAATTCGGCGCTGAACGTGATGCGGCTGCCGGCGGGCAGCATGGCCAGTTCGTCCCTGAGCAGCAATTCCACCAGCCGTTCAAATTTGGGCCGGTCCACCGGCAGCGGCGGCAGCGCCTCGGAAACCTCATTCGCGACTTCGATCCGCCGCGCGGCGAACGGTTCACGTTGACGATCCACGCAACTGGCAATGACGGAGCGCAGCTGGATTTCGTCGGCGAAGGCCTGGCCGGTCTTGTTCTCCGAGGCGGTGCGCAGGTCGCCGAGCAGATGGTTGATCTTTTCAATCTGGCCTTGGACGTTTTGGTGATACTCGCGCCAGAAATCGGGGTCGCGCAGATTATGGGCGTCGCCTTTCTCTTCGGCCATCTTGAGCGGCGCGAGTTCGAGAAAAGTTTTCACGGCCACCATCGAATTTTTGATATGATGGCTCAGACCGGCGGCGAGCAGGCCGAGGCTGACGATGCGATCGGCAATCATCATGTTGCGCAGCACGGACATCTTCTCGTGGAGCAACTGGTCGCGTTCCCTTGCCAGCATGAAAAATTCCAGCCCCTGTTTAAGAGTGAGTTCCAACTCGGCCGGTTTCCATGGTTTGGTCAGATATTTGTAAATGGCCCCGCTGTTGACGGCGGCGATGGCGGCATCCATGTCCGTATAGGCGGTGACGAGGATGCGCAGAATCTGTGGGCGCAATGCGCGGGCGCGTTCGAGAAGCCAGACGCCTTTTTCGCCCGGCATCCGCTGGTCGGTCATGAGGATGCCGATTTCGTCAGCGTGTTGTTCCAGCAGCTTCAAGCCGTCCTGGGCATTGTTGGCGGTCAAGATCCTGAAGTCGTCGCCAAAGGCGCGGGTGAAGCCGACCAGCGATTCTTCAACGTCGTCCACATAAAGGACGGCAAATTTTTTATGGTTGTAGGCGTTCGGCATTTTCGGGTTTGGTTTTGGCGGCGGCGTGAGCCGGCAGGTCGAGGATGAATTCGCAAAATTCACCCGGCACGCTGTTCACGGCAATCGTGCTGCCGTAGCCGCGCAGGATACCAAAGCAGTTGCTCAGACCCAGGCCGGTGCCTTTGCCGACATCCTTGGTGGTAAAGAAAGGATCAAATATTTTCGCCTGATTTTCCGGCTTGATGCCCGGTCCGTTGTCCCGGATGAAAATGAGGCTGCGGTCGCCTTCAAGTCGGCTGGCGATGGTGATGGTTGGCTTGATGCCGTCGGCGAATTTTTTCTCCTCCAGCGCGTCGATGGCATTTTCCAGCAGGTTGACCAGGACGAGGATGAACTGGTTGCGGTTAAACCAGACTTTTTGGCCGGGAAAAAGGTTGGTGTCGAGCGCGATGTTTTTTTCCTTCAGCTCGCCGGAAACGAACCGCAGGGAAAGCTTGAAAATATCGGCGAGGTCGATGGCTTCCGCCGGCTGCTCGCCGGGATGACTAAAGGTCCGGAGGTCGGAGACGATGTTGTCCACGCGTTGCAGTCCGTCCTCGATGTCGCTGAAAATCGGCCCCAACTCGGACTGAAGTTCCGGCGGGAGCTGGCGGGTTTTTTTCCGGAGTGTGAAGGTGTTGGTGACGATGTAATTCAACTGGTTGCCGATGTCGTGCATCAGACCGGCGCTGAAGCGGCCCAGTGAGGACATTTTTTCGGCCTGGATCAACTGGGCCTCGGCCTCCTTGATTTCGCGGTTGGCTTTTCCCAGTGCCAGATTTTGTTCAAACAACTTGGTGTTGGTGGATTCCAGTTCGTTTTTATTTTTCTGAAGCTCGTAGCTCAGGGAAAATTCCCTGATTCGTAGCGAGCGATGAACCCCGCCGCTGACGATGACGATAAGGCCGGTCAGGAAAATAAAATAGAGGTTGTTGGCAATCATGTTGTGTTGCTGCGAAACTTGCGTTTCATGGAGCAGGCACGCGGCGATATACATGCCAATCACCGTGATGGTCCCCACAACACTCAGCTCGACCGACCAGCGCACGACCAGTGGAATCGCCAGCAGAATCAGGTTTAATCCGGCGTAATATGGCGAGTTAGCACCGTCCTTCTCGTAAATCATCCAACAGATGAAAAATGCCGGCAGCCACGCAATCGACAAACAGAGGAGCCGATGAAACTGCTGGCACGCCTTGGAGTGAAGAAGCACCCAAATCACGCCAGCTAGCCCGGCGCATAGCAAACGCAGTCGAAAAAAGAACTGAAAATAATCCGGATAAACCAGCCAATCGAGGATGGTTCCCATCGGCATCAGCACGGCCACCAAATAGCAGGCGACCTTCAGGAATCGCAGGTTCATCTGCCGCTCGTATTCCTCGTAGGCTCGGTTCACTTCCGCGTTGTTGGAATACAGGTTGTTCACGGCTCATTTTCTGATTTCGAGAAAGACATTCACGCCCGAGGGGTCTCGGCGGATACCAATCTTTTCTGGATCGGCCTTTTTGGGACTTAGTGATTTTAATTCCTCATTGGTGCGGTAAATCAACTGCCAGTCCAAAAAACACTCCATCTGGTTTCTGGCCTGATGATTGTCCACATTCGTCACCACGAGCAAGCCATCAGGTTGAAGCATTTCAAAAAAAACCTCCATAAGCTGCTGGCAGGTGCGGTCCGGAAGATAATCAAAAAGTCCGGCGCAATAAACGAACTCAAACCGACCGAGCCGGTCCCGTCGTGCGGGATGGGCCGCATCTTTCAAAAGTTGCTGGACGGAAGACTTGATGGTTTTGATGCGTGTCTGGCGGCCAAACCGCATTTTTACCTCGTTCAAAGTGCGGCTGGTTTCGTTCAAAGCCTCCTCATTGAAATCAGACAGGGTGAATTCTGTCTGATCGGACAAGGTGTTTTTTTCCAGGAAAAACTGGGCCTCTTTCGCGGGGCCGCATCCCAGACTGAACATGCGGGTGCGCTTGCCTTTGGTCATTGACCGCAGCACTTCATCTTGTAACCGGTGGGTAAGATACTCGATTCGATTTTTGTGCGCGGTAATGGGCAGCAGATGCAAGGCGTAGGAATTGAGGAGTTGGGCAAACAGGGAATCGCCTTGAAACCGGTCGCGAAACATCATGGCCACCACCTCATGATCCCCGGCATAACCAAATGGCTTGATAAAAGCCCGGTGCATGAACGGCGACGACAAGGTGAACGGGTGTAGTAGGCGCCGGCAATAAATCCAATGGCTGGGAAGCGCTGCCCGCTCCACGCCATTCAAGACATTTTCCAGCCGGTCGGTCAGGCTCCCGATGCTGCTTAACACGCGCGCCTCAAGTTCCTCGACCAGCCTGGTTTTCTTTTCGAGCCCGGCGGACAGGGAAGATGCTTTGGTTGCCATTTCGAGCCGATCCAACCAGACTTGCAACTCCCCGAGGAAGCATTGGATGTCGGCAATCACGATTTTGAATTCAGGCGTGATTTTGTAAAAGCCCTGCCATTCTCGAAGAAACTTGCCGAACTCGGCCTCAACCCTGCCTTCCTGTCGCAGGGCTTGTTTGAAAGCAAAGTCCGTCCAGCAAGCTTCCTCCAGCGTGGCCTCGCAAATCAGTTTGCTGCCACCTTCCACCAAATTGCAGATGACTGCCCGGCCGCAATAGAGGGTTTGACCTTGGTTGGTAATTTGAAAATCCGCAAGCACTTCGGAGATTCGCAATTCCGCACCGCCGCCGTGAATCTCGAATACCACCGAGTGTTGGGTTAGACGCACCGGCGCACCGCACAATTTCTCGCCCTCGCTGGTAAGGAATTTTACCAGCGATTCAGTCGCAACAGACGCGACCGAGCTTCGTCTGCTTGCTGGCTTCGCGAGCACATCAGAGGCGCAATGTCCGTTGCCGTTACCGCTCAATGCGTGACTCATGCCGGATGGATAGAATATTTTCTGCGCCAATACAAAATTTTTCGATGAAGATTTGCGCTGGCATTTTGACGTTGCGGCTCGATGGAACTAAAAAATAGATTGCATCCTTATACCCTCCCAATGTTTGTCTTGCAATTTCACGCAATCTGTCTAAAACAACGCGATTATATAATATGAACCTACACCTTCGTCCTGCCTTCGGGTTTCGCCTGAACTGTTCGAGATTATTTTGCCTGACCCTTATGGTTTTGGGCGTTGCCACCAGTGCTTTGGCCGAGGGTTTTCGCAACCCCACCATCGGCACCTTTGGTCTCGGGCGCTCTGGCGGCCGCATTGCCCAAGTTGATGATTCCACGGCCGTGCAGCAAAACCCCGCGAATCTTGTGGGCATTACGAATGCCGAGGCGCAATTCACGCCCAGCATTATTTATATCAGCACAGATTTTCACTCCCCGGGAACCGGCCAGACGTCCGCAACCAAAGATCCGTGGAAACTGGCGCCGAATTTTTTTGTTTCCATGCCTTTCAAAAACGACCGGTTTGCAGCCGGCTTGGGCGTGACAACACCCTACGGTTTGGGCGGCGAATGGGATCAAAATACAAGCGCGTTTGCGCCTTATACAGGATCACTTCGCTATCAGACGCCTTATTCCTCCGACCTTCAGACCATCAATCTCAATCCAACATTTGCCGTGCGACTGACAGATAATATTTCCATCGGCATTGGTCTGGATGTCATGTGGTCGAGTATGACCCTGAAGCAATATTACCCTTCATTTCTGCTCGGCGGGGCTGGCGATAGTGATTTGAAGGCGGATGGGGATGGCTGGGGTGTTGGCGGCAATATTGGACTGACTTGGAACATCACGGAGCATCAGCGTTTCGCTTTAACTTACCGTTCCCCGATGGATGTGGATTATGGCGGCCGTTTCACGATGGACAACATCACTGTCAAAGAAGCTTTTTTAGGCGCCACCGCCCAGAGTGCTTTCAAAACGACGGTGAAATTTCCAACGATCATTTCTGCGGGCTATGGTATTGATCTCACGGACAAAATCCGTCTTGAAACCGACTTTGAATGGATCGAGTTCTCACGCTTCAAATCGCTCGATTTGAACGCGGGTAACAACTCCATTTTGTTTGCCCTGCTCGGCAAATCCACCAGCACACCGCAAAACTGGAAGAATACCTTCACTGCCGGCATTGGCGGCGACTGGAAATTTGCCGACCAATGGACGCTGCGCGCGGGTTACCAGTATTTTGAAAGCCCCGTGCCGGACTCGACTTTTTCGCCAACCATTCCGGACGCGAATCAGAATGTCATCACGCTCGGCATCGGCTGGAAGTCCCGGCATCATTCCCTCGAAGCCGCCTACGGCCTTGATTTTTACGACGAGCGCAACATCAATAATCCAGCGCCTAACAATGCCTTCAACGGCAAATACACTTTCAATGTCCATCTCTTTTCGCTGGCCTACCGCTACTCGTTTTAGAATTTAAAACAAAAAATCCCGCCGTGGTTTCACGGCGGGGATGTTGGTTATAGTTGTAGAAATTATTTCCTCAGGGTCTCGTAACCCCAGCGGAGCATCCGCTCGGTGGCCTCCCAGCCGATGCACGAATCAGTGATGCTCACGCCGTAGCGCAGTCCGGCAATGTCTTTCGGGATGGGCTGGTTGCCTTCGTTCAGATGGCTTTCGACCATCAGGCCGATGAGTGACCGCGTGCCATGGGCGCGCTGTTCCACGACGCTGCGCCAGACGTCCTCCTGCTTGGCAAATTTCTTTTCCGAGTTCGCGTGGCTGCAATCCACCATCAGCACCGGCGACAATTTTTCTGACACCAGTTTTTCCTCCGCCGCCTTGATGCTGGCCGCGTCGTAATTTGTCATCGCCCGGCCGCCGCGCAACACGACGTGCGCGTGCGGGTTGCCGCTGGTGCGGACGATGCTCGTCGCGCCATCCTCATTCATCCCCAGAAAACTGTGCGCGTGCCGCGTCGCACCCATCGCGTCGATCGCCACTTGCAGGCTGCCGTCGGTGGAGTTTTTCAGGCCGACCGGCATCGAAAGCCCGCTGGCCATTTCCCGATGCGTCTGCGATTCCGTCGTGCGCGCGCCAATCGCCGCCCAGGTGATCAAATCCGCGATGTATTGCGGCACAATCGGGTCGAGAAATTCCGTCGCCGCCGGCAGACCCATGCCGACGATTTGCAGCAGCAATTTCCGCGCGCGTTTCAAGCCCGTCTCGATGTCCTGCGAACCGTCGAGGTGCGGGTCGTTGATGAGCCCTTTCCAGCCGATCGTGGTGCGCGGTTTCTCGAAATACACCCGCATGACAATTTCCATCTTGTCAGCAAACTCCTTGCGGAGAGCGTTCAGTTTCACCGCATATTCGAGCGCCGATTTCTCGTCATGGATCGAGCAGGGACCGATGACGACGAGCAGGCGCTGGTCTTCCTGATTCAGGATGCGGATCACGCGTGCGCGCGATTCCGCCACGACGGCATTCACCGCTTCGGGCGTCGGCGATAATGCCTTCAGCGCTCGGGGCGAGAGCAGCGGAACGATTTCTCTGACATGTAAATCCTGCGTGCGATACATAAAAAAATTGTAACAAACGGCGCAATGAGCAAAAGTCTAATGTCTGGCTTCAGGATAAGTGATGCCGCCCGAAATTTGGCCGGATTGGGTATCGGCCGGCATCATCTTTTCACCAACTCAAACGTAGAGATACACGTAAAGCGAGAACGACACCGCTGCCAGACCGGCGGCGGCAGCCAGCGACCAGAGGAAGCTCTTCTGCCGTGCGGCGATAGAGAAAGTGGCGATGATCACCGCCATTTGCGCCGCAAGCATTCCGAAGAAAAATTTTCCGCTGCGGCGATGGTGCCGTTCGGCGGTGAGGTTATTCTGCCGCACCTGCAATTCGTAAACGCTTGCCACCGCCTGATTCAATCTCGCCTCCGTGTCGTAGCGCGCCGCCGTGTAGCGCAGCCGCGCGGCGGAGAAATTGCGGAAGATATTTTTGTCGCCGGTCATCAGCGTCTCGTCAAATTTGTCGGACGCCTTGTTGATGGGTTTGGCGGTGTTGTCAAAGGCCAGAGCAGCATCTTTCGCGGCATTCAAGGCGGTTTCCAGCGCACCCGGCTTGATTTTTACCAGCAGGGCGGCGATTTCTGGTTCCGGCTTTGAGCTTTCCACCGCTTCGAGCGCGGCTTTCACCGGTTCGTCAAACTTTGCGGGGGTGGCGGGCGGCAGTTCGTTTTTCGTGAGCGCGTTGACGGTGGCGGCATCCGCCTTGCTTAGCACCGCCGGATCGAGCGGCTGGATTTCCGCCGTGGCCGCGAGCAAGTCCAGCGTGTTGTGTGCAACGGCGCTGCGAAGTTTCTTGGCCTGGTAATAACTCCACTGGTCGCCCGCCTTGGACTGGAGTTGCGCCGCCAGCGAGCGGTCGTATTGCGCCTTGGTCATCTCGCTGGAGGCGAGGCCTGCCAGCATCGTGGCGATGACGGTCATCACAATCGGCGTCGCGCCGAGGATTTTGCCCCAGGTCGATTGCGGCAGATCTTTTTTCAGTTCGTTTGGAATTTCGATTTTACCGGCCATAAAATTTTGATTTTGGGCGCATGTTACAACAGGCAAATCGGTTCCGCCAGCCCGCAATCCAAGCGATATTTGCGTGGATGGTGGCAATGTTTTTTTCATGTCCCAACTTGCGGCCAAAGCAGGACTGCATTAAAATTTCACAGTCTAACCGAGGCGTTTTCTATTCATGAGCTACACGGAAAATTATCTACGTTCCGAATCCGCCTCCCAGGGAGTCGAGGTCATCGTGCTTGTCAATTGCCTCGTGCAGGATGCCATCCATCTTGGCGCGAGCGACCTGCACATCGAGCCGTGGGAAAAATCCATCGTGGTCCGCGCCCGCGTCAATGGCGTGCTGGTCGAGGTGGTGCGCCTGCCGTTGGAGTTTCTGGAAAAAATCTCCGCGCGGTTCAAGGTGATGGCCAATCTGGTCAGCTACCAGGCCGGCACTCCGCAGGATGGCACGGCGGTCGGCGGGCCGGAACTGGAAGGCGTGCAACTGCGGCTTTCCATTTTTCCCACGACCCGCGGCGAAAAAATCGTCATCCGCCTGTTTGACCCGCGTGACCGCCGGTTTGAACTGGAGGGGCTCGGCTTTGAGGAATCCTCGCTGCACGGTCTGCAAAAGCTATTGCACCGCACCAGCGGCCTGTTGTTGTTCACCGGGCCGACCGGCTCGGGCAAGACGAGCGCGATGTATTCGGCGCTGTGCCACATCATCGAGCGGGAAGGTTCGGCGGTCAGCATCAGCACGGTGGAAGACCCGGTGGAATTCAACCTGCCGATGGTGAGCCAGACCCAGATCAAACCGGCGGCGGATTTTACCTACGCGGTGGCGCTGCGGAGCATTTTGCGGCAGGATCCGGAAGTCATCATGGTCGGCGAAATCCGCGACGCGGAGACCGCCGCCATCGCCGTGCAGGCCGGCCTCACCGGGCACCTGGTCATCAGCACGATCCACTCCGGCGTTTCGGCGGGTGCGTTCACACGGCTCATCAACATGGAAATCGAGCCGTTCATGCTGTCTTCGTCCGTGCTCGGCGTGATGGGCTTGCGCCTCGTGCGCCAGAATTGTCCGCACTGCTCGCAGCCGTATGAGCCGGATCCCAGCCAGTTGCGGCTTGTTCCCGAAGCCCTCTTGCCGGAGGCGCAATTCCGCAAGGGGCCGGGTTGCGAGGAGTGTGTGAACACCGGTTTCAAAGGCCGCCTGCCGGTCAGTGAGTTGCTCGCCGTGGATGAACCCTTCCGCGAAGCCGTCCTGAAAAAAATGCCGACTCGCGCGCTGGAGGAGATCGCCATCCAGCAGGGCATGCGCACGCTCTGGCAGAATGGCGTGCAGCGCGCCGTCACCGGCCAGACGACGCTGGACGAAATCGTTCGCGTGCTGGCGTCGGACATGGTTTGAACGCCGCCGCCGGTGGTCGCCGGCGTTTGCAAAAATATTGTTTTGAAATGGATTCGATCTGGCAGACGGATGAGGTTATCGCCCACACGCAGATCTTTGCGCGTAGTTTCCGAAAATGGACCGGGCGGGATTTGCTGCCCGGAATCTTCAATCCGGCGGGGCTGGCCAAATATGTGTTCGCCTCGCCGTTCGTCCTTGTCTCGCACGGCACGGAGGCCGACCCGGTCTTGAATTACGGCAATGCCGCCGCACTACAGCTCTGGGAAATGTCGTGGGATGAGTTTATCCGGACGCCGTCGCGGCTGACCGCCGAGGCGCCGGATCGCGCGGAGCGCGCCCGCCTGCTGGCCGCTGTCACGGCAAACGGTTTTATTGAGGATTATTCCGGCGTCCGCATTTCTAGATCTGGCCGCCGCTTCCGCATCGCGCAGGCGACCGTGTGGAATTTAATTTCCCAATCCGGCCAGCCCTGCGGCCAGGCGGCGATGTTTTCGCGGTGGGAATTTCTTTGATTTGCATCAGACATATTTTGGAAGGCAATTCATCAAGGGTGAACCGTAATCTTTTTACGTTTGAAAAGGATCAAGCTGGAATCAGCCATTTCTTTATCAGTCAGTGGTTCAACCCAGCGTCCTTTTGTTCCATCAGTCGCATATCCGCCAACTCGTTCATAACCATCCAACATGAATTTATTTAGAAACGAGAAAAACTCCAGCGGAGTCGCTTCCTGCCGCATCCAGCTTGCGCTCGAATTTACATAAACGATCACGGAGGGTAGGCGTGTCAGCAAATCTCGAATTGCTTCCTGCTGATAATCTTTTATCAACGGCGTGGGAATCATGAGCGCATATGAAGTGATAAACCGGGTGGGGCTGAAGCGTTGGGCATAAAAAAGTATTTCCGGTTCTGAACCGGCTACATAGACAAAGTCGTTGCCAGAACTCAATTTTGCTATCCGTTCTGCCACAATGCGCGACTCCGAAAATGGATAGCCAGCGTATTTTACTTCAACAAATCTTGCCGGCGAGCAGGTTAACCACGGCACATCTGAGCGCAGCACCAGAAGCAAGACAACGATGGTAATCAAGCAACCGATTCGTTTGGAAGGGTGCTTTGACCATTCATTCAGATGCAACGAAAGGGCACGGATGCCAACTGCACTTAACAATGCCCAGAAAGGCATGACGAGAATGTAATAATGACCATATAGACTGTTGCCGGTCGAAAGCCAGGCAACAGCAAACATTCCAATCCAAAACCAGATGCGAGGCTTCGGCCTTAGGAGTACTGCACATGGAATTAGGAATAAAATCCACCAATGAAGCCAGAAGGTTTGGAGATGTGACCAAAGCGGAGCTAGTCCAAAATTATTCGACGCGGCATAATATTGGTTGAATCGAATTGTGCATTCCCACAGCCTCGCGCCGCCATCATGCATTACAAAATAGCCCAAAACCATTGCCGTGGCAGTGATTGCGCCCAAGGCGAGTGAAACGCCGAATCGCCAAAGCAAATTGGGGGTCTTTTGGCGCCACACATCAATCAACCAGTTGATGTAGACAAAAAGCAGCAATGGCAGCGCGGTGTATTTGTAAAAGAATGCGACAATGCCAATAAATCCCGCCGCAAAGAAATACAATGATTTGTGGCCGCGATTGCGGCTGTATATATAAATCGCCACGGTTGCGACCAGTGGCAATAACATGAACATTTCTGTGTTCGGGGCAAATTGCTCAACTTCGGGCAGTAAAAGCATCGGTGTAAGCAGATACATTGTTGGCAAAGCGACTCCTTCCCCAAATTCAAGATACGCAACGAAGCCAAGCAGAACTGTCGCTGCAGTGACAAAGATGCCTGCCAACATCCGTGGTGCCCAGAAAGTGTCCGGCGCAAATAAGAAAGAAAAAAGGTAGCTGTAAACTACCATCGGTGGTTTTTGAAGAAAGGCATGTTCATAGGGAGCCACACCATGTTCCAGTATCTGAGCCGTGTAGGCGTATTCCCCTTCATCACGTGTTAGTGGTGCATTGAAATTATTCCAACGAAGCACGATAAACAGCACGGCCAGACCAAATAAACCAAGAATCCAAAGCCATCGTTTCGTATCGAGAATTTGCCGCAGGGAATTTGCTACAGAGAATAATGAGCTAGGCATCACTAATGCCCACGAATATCCAAACACCCGCAGAAAACAAGTTCAAAAATGGATGGCGAATAAATCAGTCTTAGTTAATTGTTACAGAGTTATTCCGTGCAGTGGTGCTACAGTCTGTTTTTAGGATCAAGCCGTTTCAGTTCAGTTCGGCAGGAATTCCTTTGAGCTTTGCTCGGTGACGATTAAGCTGGCTGAAAATTTGTGAGCGTTGCTGAAAACCAACCGTCACCGGTCATTCTCGAAGTCCGCGAGCGGCGAATTGTCTTGCTACTCTGCCTGCTCGCGGCGGCGCACGTCTTCCTTTTCTCCGCCGCATTTCCGTTTTTCAACGTCGTGGACGAGCAGGTGCATTTCGATCTCGCCGTGCGCTATTCACAGGGCGACCTCCCGCGCTCGCTCACGCCACCGAGCGCGGAGGCCCTGCCGTTCATCGCCGTTTTTGGCACGCCCGAATACCTCTGGCCGCCGTCAACGCAGCCCGGTGGTCGCATCGCGCCGCCCCCGTGGACGCTGCCGATCAGCGTCATCCGGGAAAACCTGCTTGCCAAGGAGGCCATCTGGAAGGAAAAGGTTAGAAATCACGAGGCCTCGCAGCCGCCGCTCTATTATGCGGTGGCCGGCGCGTGGTGGCGGTTGGGAAAGCTGTTGCATCTCGACGGCCTGACGCTGCTTTACTGGCTGCGATTTTTGAATGTGCCCCTCGTTGCCTTGCTGGTGTGGCTTGGCGGACTGGCCGCGCAGAAAATATTTCCGGAGAATGACTTCATCCGCCTCGCCGTGCCGGCGCTCATCGCCTTCATGCCGCAGTCCACATTCTACGCCATCAACAACGATATTTTCTCGCCGCTCACCTTTGGCCTCGTTTTCATCCTGCTCGTGAAAGTCTGGGGCGAAGAAAAACTTTCGCCGAAGCTGGCTGCCGGTCTTGGCCTGGCGCTGGCCGCGACGTTTCTCACCAAGATCAGCAACTTGCCGCTGCTCACCGTCGCGGGCGTTTTTCTCGCGGTCAAAATTTTTCAACTGGCGCGGATTCAAAAGCTGCGCGCGTCCATTGCGCCGCTGGCGATTTTGGCGCTGTGCGCCGGTTTGCCGATGGCCGCGTGGATGGCGTGGTGCAAAATCAATTTCGGCGATTTCACCGGCTCGGTGTTGAAAATCCAGTTTCTGGGCTGGACGCACAAGCCGCTGGCCGAATGGTTCCATCACCCGATCTTCAGCGTGTCCGGCTTCTGGTATTTTCTGAAAGGAAACCTTTCATCTTTCTGGCAGGGGGAAATCCTCTGGCAGCGCCGGCCGCTGGCGCTGCCCGCCGTGGATCTGGCCTATGTCATTATGACGTTGGGATTGCTGGCACTGGTGTTTTCCCACCTGCTCCGCCCGCGCCAGCTCGACCCCCGGCAACAGGTCGTGCTGCGGTTTGCGTTCATGTGTCTGGCGACCGCGTTCGCATTTTTTGCGCTGCTGTCCGTGAAATATGATTTTCAGGACTGTTTTTATCCGTCGCGGGCGCATCCGTTTTTCGTATCGGGGCGGCTCATGCTGGGGATGCTGATTCCGTTCCTGATACTGTTCACTTGCGGCTTGGACCGGTTGCTGAAGCCGTTTTCGACCGCCACGAAATTTATTGTGCTGTCCGCGCTGCTGGCGTTCATGCTCGGCTCGGAAATCACCATCGACTGGCCAATTTTTCCGAACGAATACAACTGGTTTCATCTGTGAGAATGAGAGGGAAGTGAAATAAATCCATTTCACCCCTTGCGCATTCGCAAACCGGGCGTAGGTTGCCTTGGGTCAAGATGGATGCGCAGATGCAGAGTTGGAAGCTGGTAGTAGGCGCATGGCAATCTCGACCCACTTTGCTTCTTGGTTTTGCCCCCGATTTTGTGGTTTAATGTCCGCCGCACTTTTATGGAATCGAAACCGCCAACTCCGCCGCCAGCCAAGCCCGTGGATGAGAATTCCCTCATCAAGCAACGCCGCGAAAAGCTTGACGCTCTTCGCGCCAAGGGCATTGACCCGTTCCAAAACAAGTTCTCGCCCGACACCCAGTGCAACGTCGCCCGCAGCGGCTTCGATTCCGGCGCGCTGCCGGAAGGGCATCGCGTGTCCGTGGCCGGGCGCATCACCGCGCACCGCGACATGGGCAAATCCATGTTTATCGACGTGCGCGACCAGAGCGGACGCATCCAATGCTACGCGCAAAAAAATGTCCTTGGCGACGAGCAGTTCGCCATTTTCACACACCTCGACCTCGGCGACTTCGTTGGCGTCACCGGCACGCTGTTCCGCACCAAGACCGGCGAACCGAGCATCAAGCTCGAAGCCTTCACCATCCTCGCCAAGTCGCTGCGCCCGCCGCCGGCGAAATGGTATGGCCTTGAAGACACCGAAATCCGCTACCGTCAGCGTTACCTGGATTTGATCGCGAATCCCGATGTGAAGGACGTGATGCTCAAGCGCAGCGCGATCATCCACGAGATCCGCAATTTTTTCCACGAACGCAAATATGTCGAGGTCGAGACGCCGGCGATGCAGGCGATTCCCGGCGGTGCGGCGGCGCAGCCGTTCAAGACCTTTCACAACGCGCTCGGCTGCGAATTTTATTTGCGCATCGCGCTGGAGCTTTACCACAAGCGGCTGCTCGTCGGCGGCATCGACAAGCTGTTTGAGATCGGGAAAAACTTCCGCAATGAAGGGCTTTCGCGTCGGCACAATCCCGAATTCACGATGCTCGAAGCCTACTGCGCGTTCGGCGATTACGCGACGATGATGGAAACGGTGGAGTCGCTCATCAAACACGTCGCACAGAAAGTTCTTGGTTCATTAGTTATTACTCACAATCAAAAGAATTCGGTTGCCGGCGCAATCGCAAAGGCAGAATGGACTCTCATTCCTGTGGCTGAAGGTTTGTTGGCGGACGCCAAACTTTTTGATGAACGTATCCAGCCGTTTGTAGATCGTTTTGAGAAAATTTTTGGAGAACTTGAAAAATCGCCCGCTCATCTTGTCGCGTCGCAAGCTTTGGAAATACTTAAAGAAGCAAACACAGTCTTGGCTTCTTTGAGCAGCCATGCAGACGCAACTAAAGTAAAAGAGTCTTTCAACCGTTTGGATGCCGTTCGGGACGAACTCGAAAGGCTTACAATACTAAAGGTCATTGATCTCACCAACTGGCGCCGCGCCAAATACAAAGATCTCGTCCGCGAAAAAGCCGGAGCGGACTGGTTTGAAATTTCTCACGCCGAACGACGCCAACGCGCGCACGACCTCGGCGCGGAAATCGGCAAGGAATATGTGGATTATGAAGTCACCGGTGCGGTGTTTGAAAAATTGATTGAACCAACTTTGATTCAGCCGACTTTTGTAACGCACTTGCCAAAAGAGCTTGTGCCGCTCGCCAAGCTTTCGCCCGATGACCCGACGACCGTCGAGGTCTTCGAGTGCTGCATCAACGGCCAGGAAATTTCGCCCGGCTACACCGAGCAGAACGATCCGATTCAGCAGCGCCACACGCTGGAGCATCAGGCCGGCGGCGAACCGCAAAAGTTGGACGAAGATTTTCTCGTAGCGCTCGAACACGGCATGCCACCCGCCGGCGGCATTGGCATCGGCATTGACCGCCTGTGCATGATGCTCCTCGGTCAGGAAAGCATTCGCGACGTGATTCTGTTTCCGCAGTTGAAGCCGAAGTGAGGCACCGGAACGCTGGTTGCTAGAACCCCCAAGAAAGATTACTGTTGCGAAGTATGACGCTGACCATACCCAATGAGCGAATTGGCAACCTGCGCGTGTCCGAACAGGACGCGCTGGTGGACATTGCCATTGGCCTCTACAAGCGGGAGGAGATCTCGCTCGGCCGGGCGGCGGAAGTGGCGGGCATTTCATCCGTCCAACTGCTCGGCGAACTTGGCCGGCGGCATATCCCCATCAATTACGGACCCGATGACCTGCGGGCGGATGTCGCCGTGTTGAACGACAAGCCTTGAACGGATTCAAGGCATGAAAGTTGTCAGCGATACCACCGCCATCACCACCTTGCTCAAGGCCGGGCAAGTGTGTCTGCTTCGGGAATTGTTTGAGAAAGTTTTCGTGCCACAAGCGGTTTGGGCTGAGTTGATGGCCTTCCATTCGGAGCTTCCCGATTTTGTCGAGTTGCGAGCCGTTTCCAATGTCAGCCAGCGTCTGCCAGGCACGGAGACCCTGGGGCGTGGCGAGGCAGAAGCGCTTTTGTTGGCCAAGGAATTGAACGTCCGGTTGCTCGTGACCGATGATCGCAAGGCCCGGCTGGCGGCTAGGCGGTTGAGCATCGGGTGTATCGGTCTCGTCGGTTTGGTGGTTCAGGCCAAGCGGGCGGGCAAAATCTCCTCTGTCCGCGATTTGCTGGAAACCATCGAAACCAAGGGCGGTTTGTATTTGTCGGATGCTGTGATTGCCGAGGCCTTGCGCCTGGCGGACGAAATTTAATTTTACCAATGTTAACCGTAGCCGGACTTTCCAAATCTTTTGGCGGACGCGACCTCTTCGACGATGTCACGTTCACCATCCAATCGGGCGAACGCATCGCCATCACCGGGCCGAACGGCGCGGGCAAATCCACGCTGATGAAAATCATCCTCGGCAAGGAGGAGCCGGACGCCGGCGAAGTGAGCTTCATGCGCGGCACGCGCGTCGGTTATCTGCCGCAGGAGGCCGAAGCCATCGGCAACGAGACGGTCATGGAAATCACCGTGCCGCACGAGCACGAGCACGACGGACAATTCGTCGCCAAGGCCAAGCAACTGCTCGCCAGTCTCGGCTTCAAGCAATCGGATTTCGACCGCCCGGCGCGCGAACTTTCCGGCGGCTGGGTGATGCGCGCGCACCTCGCGCGGCTGCTCACGGACGAGCCGGATTTGCTGCTGCT
>Ga0007858_1000207_pt1 | contig 21001 bp, 17 predicted proteins | sample CryBogCBH08Aug08_FD_71211 | JGI IMG/M metagenome (GOLD analysis project Ga0007858, IMG submission 71211) | Freshwater microbial communities from Crystal Bog, Wisconsin, USA - CBH08Aug08 | ecosystem: Environmental > Aquatic > Freshwater > Lake | place: Crystal Bog, Wisconsin, USA | collected...
GTCCTACTTATCTTCAAGGTGGCACCACAGGTCAGTGGTATCTAAGACTTGGTACAGGTAATGACGGTGTTACTAGATCAATATTTGTTGGTGGTGGTGATTTCTATACCAACGGTAACATAACCGCCTACTGGTCTGATAAACGCCTTAAAAAGAATATCAAGAAGATTGATGACTGGCGTGATATTATCAATAACATTAATGGTTATAGATTTGAATGGAATGATCTTGGTAAAAAGATGTTGAGTAGTCCTGACGGATCCGATTCTGTAGAGGTAGGACTAATTGCACAAGAGATAAAGGATGTGTTACCTCAGGCAGCTGCCATTCAAATGATGCAGTATGCTGATGAGAAAGATGGTGTTCTAATTCCTAAGGAAGATATCAATTACAATCCAGATGATCCATATCTAACAGTTAGAACAGAAAAACTAATTCCTGTTTTGGTTGAAGCAATTAAAGGTCTCATGCAAGAAGTTGACGACCTCAAGAAACAAATCAATAAACCGAAAGCAACGAGAAAGAAATAAGTAGATGTCTGACGCCTTTCTAAATTCTAATGCGGCCTTTAATACAGCCAATGCGGCATTTGATCTTGCCAATAATGTGCAGACAACGGCTGTTACAGCATTTTTAATTGCCAATAGTGTCAATAATCAATTAAGGACAGTCACACTTACTCCTACGGTAGCTGCGGCAGCTTTTGATGAAGCTAATGCCGTTAACTCATTTGCTTATTCACTTCAATCGTATGCACAATCAATTGATGCTAAAACCATAGCATCCTATAACTTTGCCAATACTGTTAATAACCACGTATATTCCAATGATGCATTGATTGCAGGTTATTACGGATTCTCTAATGGTATCTATAACTTTGCCAATAGTATTAGTCGTGTCGCCAATGCTGCTTTTGACTATTCTAATAACTCAGTTGTTGGTGTTTTTGGTGTTGCAAATGCCTCTTATAACTTTGCCAATGCCATCAATTCTTTTGCATACTATAACGATTCCAGGCTTAGTTCAGCATACAACTTTGCCAATTCGGTAAACAACTTTACTTATGGACTGTCACAAAATTTATCTGCTGCATTTGCTCTTGCCAATACTCTTAATGTGGAATATGGATTAGGAATATATGCTAGCACCAATGCGGCTTTTGATAAAGCAAATAATGCTTTTACATATGCTGATATTGTTAATGCTAATACTACTGCTGCTTTTGACCAAGCAAACGTTGCTATATCTATAGCTTACGGTACAGCAGCAAATACGGCATCAGCATATGAACTTGCAAATAATGTTAATAACTACATGCAGTCTATTGCTTCCGGTTCTATAACTGATAAAGCAAACTTGACTTCAGATTTGGCAAACGCTTGTTTTGATACCACAAATTCTGCATTTATTATTGCCAATCTTTCTTTCAATTATGCCAATGTTATTGGTGGTTTGTATTATGATAGATTCAATGAGATCAATTCTTCATACTTTACAGCCAATGCAGCATATGATTATGCTAACACATTAAATACTTTTATATATGGTGTTTCTACTAATACAAATGCTTCTTTCACTTATGCCAACACCGTTAATGTTTATGCTTCCGTACTAGAAAGTAGAATTTCATATCTTGAACAATCTAGTCCGACATCTAATGTTTCCAATTTATCAAACACTTTAGTTACAGTTTATGATCTTGCCAACAGTGTTGCAGGATTTGTTCTAGAGTTTAGATATCCTAATACTGCCATCGGTGCTTATCAACTTGCTAATACTTTGAATGATTACTCTATCATTCTAAGCACACAGGTCAATGCCATTTCTGATTTTGCCAATAGTGTAAATCTGGTTGCACAACAAGGAAATAGTGTTGCATATCAGGCAAATGCTTTGGCTAATTATGTCAATACAATCCTTTGGCAGATTGATGCCAATTCTGTTTATAACATTGCATTTGGATTTGCTAATACAGTTAATACATTCAACACTGTTCTTTATCAGATTGCTGCCAATGACCAATTGGCACTTGATATGTCAGGTTATGCTGTCAATACCGTTAATGATTTCATAGGAACTTTGGACATTAATGCTTTGGCATTAACTGTGTTTACTGAAGGATTTGACCATGCCAATGCGGCATTTAATGTTGCAAACGATGCTTATTCAAACTCAGTTTCTTATTACCTGGTAGGTAATGGTTCATATAGTCAAGCCAATTTGGCATATCTTAACTCTAATGCTGCATATGACCAGGCCAATACCGTTAATACTTATGCATATGGAGTAGCACAAAATACCAATTCTGCCTTTGCTCTTGCTAATGTAGTAAATGCAACGGTTATTGCGGCATTTGATTTGGCTAATTCTATTTCACTCCAAGCAGGTTATCCTGGGTTCTCATATGATCAGGCCAATACTGCTTATGATAGAACAAACACAATTTATACTTATGCAAATACTATTAATTCTTATGCACATTCTATTTCAGTAACAGCAAACCTTTTGTTTGCTACAACTAATGCTGCCTATAACTCAGGCAATGCTGCCTTTACTCTTGCCAACACTGTTAGTTCAGGAATAAATGGTGTTATTGTCAATACCGCTGCGGCCTTTGCTTATGCTAATAGTTCTTTCCAGAATACAGACGGAACATTTGCTGGTAACTTAACAACTTCTTACGGCATCTCTGACAATAAAGGTGACCTTAGAAACATTGTTATCAATAACCAGGTTCCTAATGTGTCGTTTGCTCTTAGTGATGCTGGTAAAATGGTCATTATTTCAAGTAACAATGCCAATGTGTTTATTCCTAATACTATATTCTATGCTGGTAATACCTTCTCGGTGTTCAACAATACAACAAATGTCCTGACTGTGACACAAAACAGTGGTGTTTCTTTGTTGTTTACAGGAACATCACAAACCGGTAATCGTTATTTGAGTGGATATGGACTTGCTACTATTATTTGTATAGGTGCTAATACATTCATCATTTCTGGAGCAGGTCTTTACTAATGACAATGCAACCTTTACTTGGTTTAGGAAAAAATGAAAGCTTTTTAGGTTATTCAATGACCGCTGCGTCATTCACTAATAACTTAACCTTTAATTATCCTACAAGTAAAGTTGGTGATCTAATCATTGCATACATAACAGCATCAAATATGACCGTTCCTAAAGTTGATAGCAGCTGGACAGTTTTATATTCCAACTCAACTACAGCAGTTGATGGAAGTTCTGGTGGACGATTGCTAATATATAAGAGGAGAGGATATGAATCCTCGGCCAATGTATATGTTTCAGGTGGTGGTAATTGTACCTGTGTAGGTATAAGAGGTGCTTTGGGAAAATTTAGACATGTTGCGGAGTTTGTTGCTAATAACAGTTTAGGAAATACATCATTTTCCGCCAATATCAATGCACCAGAAATACAACTTGCTATGGTTAATCAGGTTAATGGTCAAGTAAATGCCATTATAACCATTGCGAATACTACTGCATCATTTCATAATGAGCCGGGGTATTTTAGAAGTATGGCAATTGGATATGAATTGGGCCCTAATAATAATATTATTTCTGTAAATACCTCAGTCGGTTCTGTATATGGTGTTTATTTAAAAATTGCTTAGTGAGTGTTATTATGACAAAGAAACTATCTGATTCCCTCGGCATTGATCACAATGTAGAGGTGGTTAAAACTGAACCTAAAGAAGTTGTTGTTTATGAACCAGTGGTTGAACAAGAAGATCAAGACGAAGATTATCGCCTTGTCCGTAACACTCTTCGTAATCTCATAGAAAAAGGCAACGATGCCTTAGAAGATATTTCCACTATCGCCAGACAGAATGAGTCCGCCAGAGGGTTTGAGGTTGTTGCTAACCTGATAAAAACGGTTGGAGAAACATCTAAGGACCTATATAACCTACAGAAAATGAAACGGGATCTAAAAGAGCCTGATCCTGCAACCGATCCTCGTAAAAAAGGTTCTGACCACATTAATGTGGAACAGGCAGTATTTGTAGGATCTACTGCTGAGTTATTGACAGCATTAAAGAAAAAACAGGAAGAGGAACAGAAAACTATAGAAGGATAAATAGAGGTGTAGGCCACGGTTGGGGAACCTGCCTACTCTAACACCTTATCGGAGGTATCAGCTTATGACTATTTATTGTCCTCTCGCCGAAGCACTTGGTATTGAAACCAATGTATCTATCTTGGATATAGAAGATAACCACGTTTATAACGATAAAATATTAGGTTCTTTCACAGGACAGAAACATAGTGAAGAATCTAAAAAGATTATGAGTGAAAGAGCAAAGAATAGACCTAATATTTGGATTGGTAGAAAACATAGTGAAGAATCTAAATATAAAATGTCACAATCTCATATGGGTAAAACCGGTTTTTGGAAAGGTAAACAGTTCTCGGAAGAAGCAAGAAAAAATATGTCTATTGCTAATCATTTGAGGCCTGTTTTTACTTGTCCTCATTGTGGAAAAGTAGCAAAAGCGGGACCATCGAAAAGATGGCACTTCGACAACTGTAGGTATAAAAATGGCCAGACTACCGTTTAGTTATCAGTCAAATCCAAATCTCCCAAACGAACAGTACCGACACTCTTTCACACAAAAAGAACTTGATGAATATGTAAAATGTGCGGAAGATCCGGTTTACTTTGCTCGTACCTATATTCGTATCATTAACGTTGACCGTGGTTTGATTCCATTTGATATGTGGGACTTCCAAGAGAAGATGTTAAAAACATTCAATGCCAACCGTTTTTCTATCTGTAAGTTACCACGACAGGTCGGTAAGTCAACCACATCGGTGGCATATATTTTACATCAGGTATTGTTTAATGAAAACTTTGTGGTGGCGATACTTGCAAACCGTGCACCTACCGCCCGTGAACTATTAGGTAAACTGAAACTAGCATTTGAGTATCTGCCTATGTTTCTTAAACAAGGCATCAAAGAGTGGAACAAAGGTTCTATCTATTTGGCCAACGGGTCGAGGGTGCTGGCAGATTCCACCTCTGGTTCATCTGTCCGTGGTTTCTCGTTCAACCTAATCTTTCTGGATGAGTTTGCGTTCGTTCCAAATAACATTGCTGAAGAGTTCTTTAACTCAACATATCCTACCATTTCTTCTGGTAAAACATCTAAGGTCGTTATCGTTTCTACACCAAACGGTATGAATCTGTTTTATAAGTTATGGACAAAAGCTGTAGATAAAACCAGCACCTACATTCCTATTGAGATCCACTGGTCTATGGTACCCGGGCGTGACCAGGCCTGGGCGGAAGAAACTATTAGAAATACCAGCCAAAGGCAGTTTGACCAAGAGTTTGGATGTGAGTTCTTAGGTTCATCCAATACACTTATTAATGGTTCTAAACTAGCAGCATTACATTGGAAAGAACCAATTGCTAGAAATGAGTGTATGGATATCTTTGAGGAACCAATCCATAAACACACCTATGTTTTATGCGCCGATGTGTCTGAAGGTCAAGGTCTGGATTACTCTACATTCTCCATCTTTGATGTTACAGAGATACCATATCGTCAGGTTGCTAAATACCGTAATAACGAGATTAGTCCAATGCTTTTACCAGCAGTCATTTACTCGGCTGCTATGAAATATAACGAAGCATTTGTCCTTGTGGAAATCAACTCTATCGGTTTACAGGTAGCAGACATTCTACACTTCGAGTTAGAATATGAAAACCTTTTAAAGTTTCAAGTCAAAGGTAAACAAGGAACACAGGCATCCGGTGGTTTTGCTGCCGGTAAAAACAAACTGGCCTTTGGTCTTAGAATAACACCACAATCTAAGATGATTGGTTGCGCTAACCTAAAGACCTTAGTTGAGAATGATAAACTTATATTGAATGATGAAGATACCATAACAGAGTTGTTTTCATTCTCTGCCAATAAGAAAACCTTTATGGCCGAAGAAGGATCAAATGATGACCTTGCTATGACATTGGTTCATTTTGGTTGGTTAACCGCACAAAAGTTATTCAAAGAAACAGTTTCAAACGATATAAGGTATGTTCTACAGAAAGAGATTGCTTATCTGGAAGATGTCCAGAATGTACCTTTTGGTTTTATTGATAATGGATTAGATGAAATAGTGGAGAAAGATGATAAAGGTGACCTGTGGTATGGATCTGATAAAAAAGAACTATACTATGATGATAAATGGGATCCGAGATTGTAATCCCAAAAACATCAAAACACTAAATATATTGAAATGGATATCATACACCATTCCAACCTATAAAAGGAGTTAAAAATGGCATATCAACTTTCCCCTGGTGTGAATTGGACGGAAATAGATTTAACAACCGTTGTTCCATCACCAAGCATGTCAGTAGGTGCATTTGTTGGCGAGTTTGATTGGGGTCCACTTAATGAGATTATCACTGTTCAAAGTGAAGATCAATTGGTTAGTCTTTTTGGTGCACCTTCATCAAACATTGCAAGAACATTACAAATTCAATCATTCTGGGCTGCTGCAAACTTTCTACAATATGGTCAAAATCTACAGTTAATTCGTGTTGTAGCTAACACCGCATTAAATGCTACAGACGGATCAAATGCTGCTGTTATGATACCAAATGAAAATTCATACGAAGCAAATGTGAATCTTGGTATTGGTAATAACGTAGGATATGCAAACAATTTTGGTATGTTTGCTGCTCGTTATCCTGGTTATAAAGGTACTGGATTAAAAGTATCATTGTTTCCGGCCACTTCACAATCCGTAGCAAATAACGAAATTTGGCAATCTTGGCCATATGCTGATCAATTCCCAGGTGTTCCTACAACATCTGAATATGTTAAGCAAATAACAAAAACATCTTCATATGATGAGATGCATCTTATCGTTATTGATACACTTGGTAAATTTACAGGAACAAAAGGTCAGGTTCTTGAAAAATTTGCTTATATGTCAAAAGCATCCGATGCTAAAAATGCCGATGGTTCATCAAACTATTGGGTGGATGTTCTCACAGCACAATCAAAGTATATCTATCCTTTGAATAATTCTCAGAATACATATGTAAATGCTGTGCAAACAATGCCAACTCAGGCAATTGATCCATCATGTAATTGGGGTTTAACTGCTGAACAAATTTCTTTGCTTTCACCAAAACAATTTAAACAAAATATTTTACCATTTCCTGCCCCTGATTTAACAACACTGTCTGTTCCTGCTATTACAGAAACATTACCTGATGGTACAGTTAATACAATTACAGCAGCAGCTAAGAAAAAATCTACTATTGGTAATCCTGAATGGTGGTATACATCAACTCTTAAAGGAGGTCAAGATCAGCAGCCTACTGATGGTGATATTATAAAAGGATATGATCAATTTAGAAATAGAGACGAAACCGACATTTCATTAATTATCACCGGTGCTCACAATGCAAATGTTACATCATATATCATTGATAGTATTGTTGACGGTGGAAATGTTACTGATTCGGCAGAATATGGTATCATCACACCAGTTGGCCGTAAGGACTGTGTTGTGTTCTTGTCTCCTCCAATGGAAACAGTTGTTAATAATACTGGAAGTGAAACTGATAGTATAATTAATTGGGTCAATTCGTTTAACCTAATGGGAGCAGGAATACCATATGTAGGTACAGGTCTAGGTACATTTAGTTCTTATGCCTTTATGGATTCTGGTTGGAAAAAACAATACGATAAGTATAATGACGTTTATCGTTGGTTACCACTTAATGCTGACATTGCTGGATTGTGTGCTAGAACAGATTTAACCAATGATGCCTGGTGGTCACCAGCAGGTCTAAATCGTGGTAAAGTTCTAAATGTTACACAACTTGCTTGGAATCCTTCTAAAGTAGATAGAGATACTTTATACCAAAACAATATTAACCCAGTAATTCAGGTTAAAGGTATTGGTACAGTTCTTTGGGGTGATAAGACACTAACAGATAAACCATCAGCATTTGATCGTATTAATGTTCGTCGTCTGTTCATTGTCCTTGAAAAGGCAATTTCTAAAGCATCTACATACTCATTATTTGAGTTCAATGATGAATATACAAGAGCAAATTTTGTTGCCTTGGTTGAACCTTTCTTACGTGATATTAAAGGTAGAAGAGGTATCTATGACTTTAAAGTAGTCTGTGACGAAACAAACAATACACCTGATATTATTGATCAAAATTTATTTGTCGGAGACATTTACATTAAACCAGCTCGTTCTATCAACTTTATTCAGCTAAACTTTATTGCTGTTAGAACGGGTGTTGCTTTCTCCGAAGTTGTCGGAAAATTCTAATAAATAGGACCTAAAGGAGAAAAGGCAAATGGCATTTAATGTATCACAATTTAGAGCATCACTAGTAAATGACGGAGCAAGAGCCAGTCTATTTGAGGTGATTCTTCCGTTTCCAACAGGAATCTTTGGAGGTATCGGTACCGGTCTTACGACCGCCACCGCTGATCTAAGTTTCAAATGTAGAGCGGCATCACTACCAGGTGATAGCATTTCATCAATTGAAATTCCATATTTTGGAAGAACAATTAAAGTTGCCGGTACAAGATCATTTCCAACATGGTCTATCACTGTCATCAATGATGAAACATTCAATGTTAGAAATAACCTTGAAATTTGGATGAGTGCAATTAATTCACATGTTAGTAACTTGCGTGTTCCAACATTTAACCCACCACTTGCTTATCAGTCTGATGCAACAGTCATTCAGTATGGTAAAAGTGGTGACCCTGTTAAATCATATAAAATGGTTGGATGTTTTCCAATAGGAATTGATCCAATTGATCTTGATTGGGCATCAGGTGATGCGGTTGAAGAGTTTGGCGTTCAGTTTGAATACCAATGGTGGGAATCTCCATCAACACTATCAACCGGTTCAAATATACCAACCACAGACTTCGGTTAATCTTTCATAAATATTACACATTCCACGGAGGTTCGCCTCCGTGGACCCTTATAAAAAAAGGATATTATATTGAAACTTTTTGGCTTTGAAATTGGTAATAATAAGAAAGAACTTGAAGGTCAGGATCAAACAGCAAATCAAAAATCATTTACGTTACCACAGAATGATGATGGTGCGATTACTGTTGCTGGTGCTGGTTACTACGGCACCTATGTTGATCTTGATGGTACCTTTCGTAACGAAACTCAGTTAATTACCAAATACCGTGAACTTGCTATACAACCAGAATTGGAATCAGCATTGGATGAGATTGTCAATGAGGCAATCGTTATTGAAGATTCCGGTAAATCTGTAGAAATCAATCTTGATGATTTGAAAGTTCCCAACAACATCAAGAAACGTATTGAAATGGAGTTTGACCTTGTTCTAAAGTTCCTTAACTTTGGTAATATGGGACACGATATTTTTAGAAGATGGTATATAGACGGTCGTTTATTCTATCATGTTGTTATCAACGATGAAGATCCGTCTTTAGGTGTTCAAGAGGTCAAGTATATTGACCCACGCCGTATTCGTAAGATCCGAGAAATTCAAAAGATGCGTGATCCGAATACAGGTGTTGACCTTATCCGTAGACAAGTAGAGTATTACCTTTACAATGAAAAAGGTATGATTGGTTCTGGTACCAACCTTGGTTCTAAGATTGCACCAGACTCCATCATCAATGTCAATTCCGGTATTATGGACCCTAAACAAACAATGGTCCTTTCCTATTTACATAAAGCAATCAAGCCATATAACAATCTAAGAATGGTTGAAGATGCAACCGTCATTTATCGCCTCTCCAGAGCACCGGAACGTCGTGTGTTCTACATTGACGTAGGTAATATGCCAACTGTCAAGGCCGAGCAATATGTCCGTGATATTATGGTCAAATACCGTAACAAGTTGGTCTATGATTCCAATACTGGTGAAATCAAAGACGACCGTAAACATCTATCCATGTTGGAAGACTTTTGGTTACCACGCCGTGAAGGTTCTAAAGGTACAGAAATCTCTACACTTGAAGGTGCCCGTAACCTTGGTGAGTTGGAAGATGTTAAATACTTCCAGTCAAAACTTTATAAATCACTTAATGTTCCTATTGGTCGTCTAGAACCACAAGCAGGGTTCTCATTAGGTCGTACCACAGAAATCACCCGTGATGAAATCAAGTTTACCAAGTTCATTCAAAGATTAAGAAATAAGTTTTCTATTCTTTTTGATGATATGCTAAGACTCCAACTTGTTCTTAAAAAGGTCTGTACCGAAGAAGAATGGAAAGAGTTCAAAGAAGATATATGGTATGATTATAAGAAAGACAATAACTTTGAGGAACTAAAAGAAGCAGAGTTAATGACTAACAGAATACAGTTGCTAACTGCCGCCGATCCTTTTGTTGGTAAATACTACTCCATGGAATGGATTCGTAAAAACATTCTTCACCAAACAGATGAAGATATGGAAGAGATCAATGCTCAAATGCAGGCCGAAAATGAATACATGGCCCAGCAACAAGCACAACAGATGGCAGACCAGCAAGCACAAATGCAGCAGGATCAGCAAAATCAATTGCAGTTCCAAACACAGCAACAAATTACTCAAGCTGCGGTTCAGAGCCAAATTGACAAAGCAACCGCAAATGATGAAGAACAAATTTCTAAACCTGAACAAGCAGGTCGTGATCATGAGTCCAAAATGATGGACAAAAAGATTGAATTAGAAAAGATCAAGTCTAAGAAATCGGTTGCTCCTGCCAAAAAGGCATCTACAGGTTCAAAAGACAAAAAACCTGCACCAAAGACCAAAAAGAAAACCATTTCTGAAGAAGCAAAAGATTTAGGTTTGACATACATTGGATCCGGAAAGTATTCTAATAACCAAGGTCAAATTACTCATATCAACTTAAATGGTGTATTGAAGCCATATGACTAAGAGACTCAAAGATATAAGAGAAGCAGTTACATCTTCTGGACACGGACACGTAAGAGGTTTGGGTGCCGTTTCTGGTGACCCTGCCGCTGGTACAGATTATGTTGGTAAATATGTTAATACTAATTCTGATGCTTATACAACAGAGAATGAAGATAAACTAATGATGATACAGAGATCACATCTGAATTATCATAATAGAGCATTAGGTTATAATCACTTTAATCCTACTTCAATAAGAACTGCCAACAATAGTGTAATGAAAGAAGGTATATCTGCCGGACCTGAAAGAGAAATACCTATCATTGGAGATCCTACAGGGTCATCAAGAAAGGTCTCTAAAGTAGAAGAAGGTGCTTTAAAAGATAAAGCTAAAAAAGTGGCCATGGCAGGTATGACTGCCGCCAATATGTATACCATGGCAGATGCCGTAAGTCAGCATAAACCAAATCCTCAAAGTGATATGGTTCGTGCTGCAACAGCATTACCAGGTGCAGCAGGATGGGCAGCAAGTGCGGCACATTACGGTAAAAAAGGTTATGATCTTGCTAAAGATGCAATGAAAAAGAACCTTAAAGAAGCGGTTGCTAAAAAAACTGTATCTAAGAAACCTGTTAAAAAAGAAGGTGGTTCTAGTCATAATGAAGTGATGGGTAGAGTTTATGAACGTGCTACCGTTTTAGCAATGCATGAGAAATCAGGTTCTAAAGGTAATAGAAGCAGAGAATATCAATCTAAAATTAATGAATTACGTCAAAAGCAGGCAGAAGATATCAAAAAATTACCTCCTTCGGTCAGAGACTCGGCATTGAAGGCTGCTGAAAGTTCTGTTAATGCTTACATAAAAAGTCTTAAAGAAAATCATGGAGTTGATGTAAAAGATATATCTGAAGTTCACCATACTAATAAAGGTATTGGACACCTAATAGGTAGAGAAGTCTCACAGAGAGACAATCCACATGACATGGTGGTTAGAATTGGAAAAGGACCTGGTTCAAGATTACATGGTGCATCACTAAAGAAAACACAAGGCACCTTAGGTAATAATTCACATGCTCAGTTTTCTTCACATGGTAAAGGAACTGGTATTGGTCATCAAACAGCAGACATTTGGAACGAGGCTTTAGAAAAAGCAGGCCTTAAAGGTATGTCTAAGGCAGAGCTTAAGACTAAACAAGGCCAAAAAGAAGTTCTTGATGCTTATAGGGCCGCACAACAAAGAGTTATTGGTCATCATACTGAATCTTTTAATGCTGCATCTACCGAAAAACAAATAGAACATTTGCGTCATTTAATGAAACTTAATCATGATACTGATGTACCTTATGATTATGTTAATGGTGAAAAAGGATATGCTAAACCAGTTCATGATTTGGATCATGCTCAGGCATTGAGCAAATCCAAAAGATTTGCGGCAGTTTCAAAAGGAACATCATCACATATATTTGATGATCAAGGTAGACATATATTAACAGTTGAACATAGGGCTACACATGGTCCTTTTAATTCAATGCAGGCAAATGCCAAATTAGGTTCTTTGAAACAACCTAAAGGTGAAAAAGTTGAGATGACAAAAGAACCTCAACATCCAGTGGCAAATTCCGAAGCATCTGATGAGGCTTCTAAAGTAAGTCCTGTTAAAGTAAAAAAGTTGTTATCCCAGTATAGGGAAATTAGAACACCTGAAACTAAAAAAAGAGAAATGAAAAAGGTGCAAACCGGTGTATCACCAGTTACACAAATACCTAAACCAGGTATTCAACGTAATGCTTTCGGAAATCAGATATCTCAACAGTTTAAGTCTGTGTCACAACACATAGGGAGAGCAGTAAAAGCCATGATGGAAGAAAAGAAAATGGGCAACCCTTGCTGGAAAGGTTATAAGGCCTACGGCATGAAAAAGAAAAATGGCAAAGAAGTTCCTAACTGTGTGCCAGTAGAGGAACAAGGTCCTACTGAGAGATATACAGAAAGGCCGACATACGAATCCGCTGCATGGCAACGTAGTGCTGGTAAAGATCCAGAAGGTGGTCTTAACCGCAAAGGTATTGCTTCATATCGTAGAGAGCATCCTGGTTCTAAACTTTCTATGGCTGTTACAACTAAACCATCAAAGTTGGATCCAGATAGCAAACCAGCAAAGCGCCGTAAGTCATTCTGTGCCCGTATGGGTGGAATGAAAGGCCCTATGAAAGATGAAAAAGGTAGACCAACTCGCAAGGCACTCTCATTACGTAAGTGGAACTGCGAAGAGGAAAACAAATACCCACAGACCGCAGAACGTGGTATTAATGAAAAGCATTTAACTCCTGCCGAGACCAAAAAGAAAGAAGAGATTGTAATGTCCATGAAGAAAGGTCTTCCTGGAATGAAAAAGCGTTATGGTGAACGTGCTAAAGAAGTATTGTATGCTACAGCAACAAAGAGAGCAAAGCAGGTTGCTGAAGAACAAATTGATGAACTAAAGGCAGAAACACTTGGTTCATATGTAAAGAAGGCTTCTGCTTCACGCAAGAAATCTTTGGAAGGTTCTAAGGCAGACATTAAGACCTGGGGTAAACGCCAAAAAGGTATTACAACTGCTGTTAAGAAATTGACAGATGTTGAAGAAGGCATAAATACACCGGATAGAGAATTAGAAGCAAGCACTTACAAAGGTGCTACAGGTACAACACACACAATACACGAGGAAACTAAAATGGAACACAAAACTCTTATCAATGAGGCCATTGAAAATATCCTTGAGAATAACCTAACAGATATGAAAGAAAATCTTATGGTTGCTCTACAAGAAAAAGCAATGGAAAAGTTGGAAGAACGCAAGAAAGAAATTGCTGCATCCTACTTTGCACAGTAAAGGATAGATTATGAAAACACTCAAGCAACTCCGTGAAAATTATGAAGATAGATATGTACCTCAAACCGAAGGTTTTGAGGAGATTGTGCTTGAGTCCAAATCTAAATCACTAACTAGATCAGACGTTCCTGCTCCTAGTAGAATGCCTGCTATGTTATTGTTTAGAAGAGTATCATACAGACTTTTTCCAAACGACCAGGTTGTGGCTTTATATTATTCCAAAATGGTCGATAAGTATCTTTCTGTACCTTTCGGTCCTGATGGAAATTTAAATCTTTCGGAGTCATCTGTATATGATACAATAGAAGAACTAGATTTATCAGAAGGTGCTAAATGGGATGCTGTTAAAGGTGGTCTTAAAGGTGCTGCTCACGGAGTTGTAAGAGGTGCTGCTATTGGTAACGTAGTTGCTCCAGGTCCTGGAACAGTAATTGGTGCTGCTATTGGTGGTGCTAGAGGTGCTTATAAAGGTGCTAAAGCTGGTTTGGAAAAGTCCAAAGAGCAATCTGTCAAAGAAAGTTTTAAAAAGAGACTTGAAGAAAAAAGACAAGAAAAGTTGGATGAATTTTGGCCATTGATTGCATCTTTAGCCGGTACTGCTATCAGTGGCATTACAGATGCAATTAAAGGCACTGCCAACAAAAGTGTTGCACAATCACAACAAGCATCCACACAACTTATGCGTGATAAGCCTGGTAAAAAGTCAAAAAGTTCTTGGAAAGATTCCTCAGATCCAGTGACAGCATCAAGATTAAAAAGTGCTGATCTTGCACAATCCAAATCGGTAACAACACCACAACAAAAGCAAATTAAAGAAAATAAGATGATTGATCTTCGTAAAATGGTAACAGAAGATATTGCTGAAAAAGATATTACAATAAATGGAAGAACAATTAAACTAAATACAGGTATGGCAAAAAGAATACTTGAAGTTTATGATTCGGTCAACACCAAAAACAAAAAGATTGTCGAGGGTATGTTAAATGAAGACCTAGAATCCTTCAAGAAATTATTAAATTTCGTAGTTAGGAAATAACAATGGCAACAGTAATTACAACACAAACATTAGTAGATAATAACCGTGAATCAGTCATTAAAATTGTAGGATCTGGTGGAAATGATGCTAATGTATCTCTTGTTGTGGCAGCCAATTTAGCATATGCTATTAATGCTACAGGTCAGGTTAGTAAAACAAATCCAAAAAGACTTAATAGAATTGCTATTAAACGCATTTGGGGTCATGGTCAAATGGGTTATAGTAACAACGTTACTTTAAGATGGGGTGGCAATACAAATACATCTATTGTATCATTTGGTTCCGGATCATTCGATTATAACTTTAATGTTGGTGCCTCACCAGGTATTATAGAAATTCCTGATCCGTCAAACTGCACAGGTGATATTGTGTTCACAAGTACCGCCGGTGCAACAGATGCTTGGACAGTTTTTGTAGCACTTAAAAAAGACGGCCGTGATTATGATCAAGGACAGACAAAAGATCCAGCAGCATTTAATGCAGGAGCATATTCCTAATGAGTAATCTAGTAGAAAGCATCCTCGCCGGAGACCTATTATCTGCTTCTCAATCATTTGAGGAACAAGTTGCTGAGATTATGGAAAAGAAACTCTGCGAAAAGAAAAAGATGATGCAGGCTGAAGCCATGGGTGGTAGAACAATAGACCAAGCAATAAAAGATATGAAGGCAAGAGGATTAAATCCACAACCTGCACATAAAGTTCTTGGTGATCCTAGAGACAAACCTTTACCACCAATAAAACGGAAAAAGAAAGTTTCAGAAGAAACTCTTGACGAGGCAGGATTATCACCAACAAAAATTGGTAAATTTTATAGAGCAGGATTAAAAACAGGTGCCGCTTTAGGTGGACTTTATGGTAAATATAAAGCATTTAAAGGAAAAGAATCACCTTCTCAATTTCCTAAAGATATGCACGACACACAAGCACCAAAATCAGATTATGAAGATACACCAACAGGTCGTAATCGTAAAAAAGCAGATGCAATTGCTGCTGCACATCCTCCAGGAGGAGCAGTAGTTGGTGCTACAAAATATCTTTCAAAGAAAATTCCTGGTGCTGTTGGTCGTGTTGCTGGCGAAATTGCCAGTTACAGTAACTTAGAAGAATAAATATAACTAAATAGGTAAGAAATGAAACTTATTAGAGAAGATATTCAAGACATTCAATACCTGGTAGAGTCCGATGGTAAAGGTGGTACAAACCACTTTATCACAGGTATCTTTATGCAGGCCGAAAAACAGAACCGTAACGGTCGTGTATATCCTATGAATGTGCTTTCAAAAGAAGCAGACAGATACAACCGTGAATATGTTTCTAAGAACCGAGCATTTGGTGAACTAGGTCATCCTGAGAATCCTCAAATTAACCTAGATCGTGTGTCTCATATGATAACATCATTGAAGGCAGACGGAACAAACTTTATTGGTAAAGCAAAAATATTGGATACTCCTAACGGTAAAATAGTTAAGAGTCTATTAGACGGTGGTGCAAGTCTTGGTGTGTCAACAAGAGGCGTAGGGTCTCTAAGGGCACATAACGGTTATCAACAAGTCCAAGACGACTATAAGTTAGCAACGGCAGCAGATGTTGTGGCTGATCCTAGTGCGCCTGACGCATTTGTGCGAGGTATTATGGAAGGAGTTGAATGGGTATTTCTTAATGGTAAGTGGACACAGCAGAATAATGATTATGCTAAGAAACTTATTAAAGAAGCATCCAAGCACGAAATCGAGTCCGTGGCTCTAAGAATTTTTGAAAATTATATTTCAAAATTATAAATAACTAAATATATAAGGTAAAAAAGGAGTAACTACCAAATGGCATCATTAACAGAAACAGCAAAGGCTGTGCTAGAAGGTAAAAATCTTCAGGAAGGTTATGGCATCAATTACCCATCAGTGGGTAAAGGTGGTGTTTCTAATCCAAATCCTGTCGATCCATCTACCGCTTCAACAGGCAATGCTAAGACATTACATCCAGGTTCAAAGTATAAAGAAGAAAAGAAACGTGCAGAGAATGGTGCTGGTGCTCCAGACTCCTCTTCTTTTGAAGGTGCACAACATGACCTTGGTGGTCAGACACCAACATCATTGCCATCAGGCAATCTTGGTGCTGCTGCCGCTGCTGACGTTGGCAAGGACACATCAAAGTCTGGTCAACCATCAGTTGCAGGCGAAAAGAAAAAGACATTAAAGGCTCAGCCACAGTCCGGTTCATCTGCTCCTGCAGGTCTACCAGAGGAAATGGAAGATGACCGTCCAGTTGTTGCTGAACAAGATGCAATTGCTGCCCGTGTTGCTACAATTAAAGAAGCAGCTAAGAAATCAAAAATGGCTGCTTGTTCAATGGAAGAAGAGAACGTTGAGGAAGAAATTGAGATTTCTGAGGAACTCGAAGACTTCATTAACGAAGGTATTGAAGCCGGTCTTTCAGAGGAAGAAATTCTTGCTGCTATCGACGAGAACTTTGAGTTTGGTGTCGAAGAAGAAGCACTAGAAGAAGAGACAGAGGAATCACCAGTCGAAGCATATCAGGTAGATATGTCAGAGCATGTTAATGCCCTACTCGAAGGTGAGAACCTTTCAGAAGAGTTTCATGCTAAAGCGACAACAATCTTTGAGGCTGCTGTAAAAGCAAAACTTGAAGAAGAGGTTGCTCTACTTGAACAGGCATATGTTGAAACATTGGAAGAAAGAGTTTCCGAAATCATGGAAGAACTTTCAACCAACGTTGATAATTATTTAAACTACGTTGTTGAACAGTGGATTGAAGAAAATGAAGTTGCTGTTGAGTCTGCACTCCGTTCAGAACTAACAGAAGACTTTATTTCTGGCCTTAAATCACTATTCGCAGAACACTACATTGACATTCCAGAAGAGAGTGTTCCTGTAGTAGAAGAACTCTCTTCAACAGTAGAACAACTTGAAGCAAAACTTAATGAAGAAATTGAGCGTAATGTTGCCCTTACATCAATGCTTAATGAGTCTCGTAAGGTTGAACTTGTTGCTGCTGTTTGTGAAGGTCTAACAACAACTCAGGCTGAGAAACTAAAAGGTCTCGTTGAGAACGTTGAGTATACCGAAGATGATGAGTTCATTGTAAAGATTTCTACACTACGGGAGAACTATTTCCCAACTGTTGTCAAGAACAATAATGATGTTCTTGATCGTGTTGATAATGCTAAGGCACCAGGGATGATCAGTGAAAGTGCTGAAAATCTCGAAGGACCAATGGCTAATTATGTCAAAGCACTTGGCAGAAGTCTTCCAAAGTAATTAAATTAACTACTTAAACATAGAAAGAAGGAAACTAAAATGTATTTAACAGAAAATCTAGAGCAGAAGTGGTCACCAGTTCTTGACCACGAAGGCCTAAACCCAATTAAGGATTCATACCGTCGTGCAGTTACCGCAGTCATTCTTGAGAACCAAGAAAAGGCTATGGCTGAAGAAGGTAACATCCTAAACGAATCCGCTCCTACCAACTCTGGTGGTGGCCTCGGTGCTGGCACAAACATTGGTTCATACGATCCAATTTTGATTTCACTCGTTCGTCGTGCCCTTCCAAACCTTATTGCTTATGACGTTTGCGGCGTTCAGCCAATGACAGGTCCTACAGGCCTTATCTTTGCTATGCGTTCACGTTATAAATCAATGTCAGGTACAAATGCTGGCGTTGCTGGTTCAAACGAAGCACTCTTCAACGAAGCAAACACAGCATTTTCTGGTCAGAATAATGCATTTGGATTCAATACAACTGGTTCACACCCAGATGCCAATAACAATCCATTTGCTGATTCAACACTTGCTGGTAATTCATATCCAACAGGTACAGGCATGTCAACAGCACAGGCTGAGGCTCTCGGCGATTCTGCTGGTAACATGTTCAACGAAATGGCTTTCAGTATTGACAAAGTTACCGTTACTGCTAAGTCACGTGCCCTAAAAGCAGAATACACCACAGAACTTGCTCAGGATCTTAAAGCCATTCACGGCCTTGATGCTGAGACAGAGTTGGCAAACATTTTGTCAACAGAAATTCTTGCTGAAATCAACCGTGAAGTTATCAGAACAATCTATCGTTCTGCTACACTCGGTGCTCAGTATGGTGTTACAACTGCTGGTACATTCGATCTTGACACCGACTCAAACGGCCGTTGGTCAGTTGAGAAGTTCAAAGGTCTTATTTTCCACATTGAACGTGAATGTAACGCAATTGCAAAAGCTACACGTAGAGGCAAGGGCAACGTCCTTATCGTCTCTTCAGACGTTGCTTCAGCAATGGCTATGGCTGGTGTTCTTTCCTATACACCACAACTTTCTGCTGATCTAACAGTTGACGATACAGGCAACACATTCGTTGGTATGCTTCACGGCCGTATTAAGGTTTATATTGACCCTTACTTCGGTGGTTCAGCAAACGGCGACGAGCTTGTAACCGTTGGTTACCGTGGTCAGTCACCATTCGATGCTGGTCTATTCTACTGCCCATACGTTCCACTACAGATGGTCCGTGCAATCGGTCAGGATACCTTCCAGCCAAAGATTGGCTTCAAAACACGTTACGGCATGGTTGCAAACCCATTTGCTACACTTGCTGGTGACGGCGTTGTTGGTACCCGTGATGTTACCAATCAGGCTAACATCTACTACCGCATCTTTAGAGTAAGAAATCTTACCTAATAATAATAAGAAATCGGGTAACCGATCAGAGAGGGGCCTTCGGGTCCCTCTTTTTTTATACCTAAATAATGGACGGAGGATACTATGGCTATAGAAAGTTTTACCACTAATATACCAAAAAATACCAGTCTATTACAGGCAACAAAGTTCACCTTTCTTATTCCTGATAAACCGTATTTAAAATACTTTTGTCAATCGGTCAGTATTCCATCCGTTTCAACAACCGAAATAACTATACCTACCCCATTCTCCAACACCTATAGACATGGTGAGAAATTAAACTATGAACCACTAACTATCACCACTTTGATAGATGAGGACCTTCGGGTGTGGCAGGAAACATATAACTGGTTATCATCTCTAACCAGACCGGAATCATTTGAACAATATCCAAGAAAAAGTCAACAAGATAAAACACCTCTTTATTTTGATGGTTATCTAACTATCAATACCAATGCCAACAATCCTAACATTCGTTTTAAGTTTCTTAACTGTCATCCTACCTCCATCAGTATGATTAATTTTGATACCAAATTGGATGCAGAAACTATTCCTACCTGTGACATTACCTTCCGTTATGATGTGTTTGAAGTTGATAGGTTGACTTCTTAACCATTTTGATTTATAATGATAATTTAAAAATGGAGTAAATATGAAACCGCCCGTAAAACTGGATGAGTTGCGTGAACAATGGTATAGTAAGGATAGCATCATTGATGAATCCGAACCAGGCAAGGAACTAATCCGAATTTCATCTTTACATGGTAAATATCTAAACATCCTTTCCTATCACCGTATGTTGGCAAGGAAATATGTAAAAGACTATGAGAAAATGAAATTGATCAAGACAGAATACTATCTTGGTGAACTTTCATATGAAGAATTAAAAGAAAGAGGTTGGGAACCTGAACAACGGAAGATAGGTAAACCTTCGTTACCTTTATACATGGATGCTGATGAAGATTTGACAAACCTACTTGTTAAAAAGATGGTACAGGATGAAATTGTTGATCTTTGTACCATGGCAATTAAAGAACTAAATAACAGAGTGTTTGCGCTTCGGGCGTTTATAGAATGGAAGAAAATGACCTCCTGATGTCTGATTTCATCTTACAAAATAAGAATGAGGCATACCTTCACATTAGTTGTGATGAAGGTAAAGCATGGGAACTCCGTGATGCCTTTTCTTTCCGTCCTCCAGGGTTTCAGTTTGTTCCTTCTTACAAGCAGAAACTTTGGGACGGTTATTTAAGACTTTATTCACCTACCACCGGTCTGATATATCGTGGCCTTGCACCACAGGTAATGAAGTGGATCAAGGAAAAAGGTTATACATATGAGTATGAGGATGAGGACTTAGACACATCATTCTCCTTAGAAGAGGCAAAAGAATATGTCGAAATACTCAATCCTAAACACCTTCCTCGTGACTATCAGATGGATGCTTTCGTTCATGCTATTCGTTCTAAACGTCGCATTGTGTTGTCTCCTACTGGTTCCGGCAAG
>Ga0007858_1000212_pt1 | contig 20912 bp, 22 predicted proteins | sample CryBogCBH08Aug08_FD_71211 | JGI IMG/M metagenome (GOLD analysis project Ga0007858, IMG submission 71211) | Freshwater microbial communities from Crystal Bog, Wisconsin, USA - CBH08Aug08 | ecosystem: Environmental > Aquatic > Freshwater > Lake | place: Crystal Bog, Wisconsin, USA | collected...
AGCGGACCAATAACGCCTCATATGTTAGCGGGAGCAAAACTTGTATTCGACACATCGGCACAATTTTCTCTCAAGCAATGCTGCCCTCAAAACTCACGCTCGAAAATTAGAAAAACTTGGCTTGCGTCTTCCCTCACGAGGAAAACCGGGGTAGCTGTCAAAAGAGTTGCATTAGCAAGAGACCACAAATGTCGCGCAATAAAATCGCTCTGATCGGGGCGGGCCATATCGGCGGAACGCTTGCCCATCTCGCCGGACTAAAAGAGCTGGGCGACATTATACTTTTTGATATTGTTGACGGCGTGCCGCAAGGCAAGGCCCTAGACCTCGCGCAGGCTTCGCCTGTCGCCTCTTTTGACGCCGCCGTTAACGGAGCGTCCGACTATGCAGCGATAGCCGGCGCTGATGTCGTCATTGTAACTGCTGGCGTTCCAAGACAACCCGGAATGAGCCGTGACGACCTCCTTAGCGTCAACCTTGGCGTTATCGGCAAAGTTGGCGCTGGCATTAAGCAATACGCTCCAGACGCATTTGTCATATGCATTACCAATCCTCTGGATGTTATGGTCTGGGCGCTTCAAAAGGCATCAGCTATTCCAACAAATCGCATTGTCGGCATGGCTGGAGTGTTGGACTCAGCGAGGTTCCGTTATTTTCTCGCTTCTGAATTCAATGTCTCAGTCGAGGACGTCAGCGCATTTGTTCTGGGCGGCCATGGCGATGATATGGTGCCATCCATACGCTACTCAACAGTCGCAGGGGTGCCCTTACCCGACCTCATTGGCATGGGATGGACAACGCTAGAGCGCATAGATGCAATTGTCGACCGAACTCGGAAAGGCGGCGGTGAAATCGTTAGCCTCCTCAAGACCGGATCAGCTTACTATGCTCCAGCGACCGCTGCGATTGCGATGGCGGAGAGCTATCTGCGCGACAAGCGGCGGGTATTGCCCTGCGCCGCTTATTTACAGGGAGAATACGGCGTTAAGGACCTTTATGTCGGCGTGCCTGCCGTCATTGGCGCTGGGGGCGTTGAGAAAATCATGGAGATTAAACTCGACGCAGACGAGCTTTTGATGTTTGAAAAATCTGTCAACTCAGTTCGCACACTGATCGAGGCGGCAAAGGCGCTCAATCCCGCCTTTTCCTGATGACAAATCAGCTAAGAAGGGCGACCGTTGCGCATAATGCATGGCCTTGGAGAGTAGCGTTGAGGCATACGCATCTTGCGGCCACAAGACAGCTTGACGGAGCCTGCCCGCTCATGCCCTTTACCCGAATGTGATTTTCTGCCCGGCGCGCAATTTCCGCCGCAATTAGGCCAGGAGAGTTTAAGGATGAATATTCACGAATATCAGGCAAAGGCCATCTTACGCGAATTCGGCGCGCCTGTCGCAGTCGGCGTACCCGTCTTGAGGGCGGAAGAAGCCGCTGCGGCAGCTGGAAAATTGCCTGGGCCAATCTATGTCGTCAAAGCACAGATACATGCAGGCGGTCGAGGTAAGGGAAAGTTCAAAGAAGCCTCTGCGGGCGAAAAGGGCGGCGTCCGTATCGCGACCTCTATTGAAGAAGCCGCCGCTTTCGCAAAGCAGATGATGGGCGCGACCCTTGTAACGGCGCAGACCGGAGAGGCCGGCAAGCAGGTTAACCGTCTCTACATTGAAGACGGAGCCAATATTGACAAAGAATTTTATCTCTCAATGCTGATAGATCGCGCGACCTCACGCATTTCTTTTGTGGTGTCCACCGAAGGCGGTATGGACATTGAAAAAGTCGCCCATGACACGCCAGATAAGATCGTCACCTTTTCAATAGATCCAGCAACGGGACTACAGCCGCATCACGGTCGACGCATTGCTGACGCCCTTGGCTTGAAGGGAGATCTTGCAAAACAAGCCGGCGATTTGGCCGAAAAACTTTATAAAGCTTTCACACAAAAAGATATGGAGCTCCTCGAAATCAACCCTTTGATCGTCACGAAAGACGCCAAGCTGCGCTGCCTAGACGCAAAAATGTCCTTTGAGGGAAATTCTCTTTACCGCCATCCAGACATAGTTGAGCTGCGCGACCTAACTGAAGAAGACGAAAAAGAAATCGAGGCTTCCAAGCATGACCTCGCTTATATTTCTCTTGATGGCAACATCGGCTGTATGGTGAATGGCGCTGGTCTCGCCATGGCCACGATGGACATCATCAAACTGTACGGTGCCTTCCCAGCAAACTTTCTTGATGTCGGCGGCGGTGCGACCACGGAAAAGGTCACAGCTGCCTTTAAAATCATTACCGCCGATCCCAACGTGAAAGGCATACTCGTCAATATTTTTGGCGGCATCATGCGCTGTGACACGATTGCCGAGGGCGTAATTGCTGCGGTGAAAGAAGTCGGACTTAAAGTCCCTCTTGTCGTTCGCCTTGAAGGCACAAATGTTGATCTTGGAAAGAAGATCATTTCACAGTCGGGTTTAAACGTCATTCCTGCTGATGATCTTGACGACGCAGCGCAAAAAATCGTCGGTGCGATCAAAGCTGCCTAATTATGCACATAGGCGGGCGCAGCTTTCTTGCGCCATGCCTTTTTGCCTTGCAGCGTTAAAACGCTGCAGCTTTTAACTAACCGGCCTAAAACGGCCACTTTTGCGCATGACTAATTAACATCGGACGACCCTCGTCCGCTTGGCGCAGTTATGGCGCGCTAAGATACATCAGGACTGCGCCCGTGATCGATAATGCCCGCCCCAAAGCTCGTTTTGTCCGCAACGCAAGGACGCGTGCGCTTACAAAGCTGATTTCTGTCTCTGCCTTGCTTATCGGCCTGCCCTCCCTCACCTGTCGCGCCGACACGCCTGACGCCCTTGCCGTGCCGCGTCCTTTCGAGGTGGGCGCAAGCCTATCAGGAAACTATCTTGCCGCCATTGTCGCTGGCGCTGAACGCGATACGCTCGCCGCATCGACCTTTTTTCGCGAAGCGCTGCGCGAGGACCCAAAAAACAAGGATCTAATCGATCGCGCATTTATTGCAGCATTGGCGAATGGCGCAGTTGAAGACGCCATCCCGCTTGCAAATCGCGTAATCGCTCATGATCGCACCAACGGCCTGGCGCATCTTGCAATTGGCGTTGATCATCTAAAAAATCATCGCTTTCCAGCGGCCCGTGCAGAGTTCAATAAAGGCGGGGGCGATCGACGACGCGATATCACATCAAGTCTCTTGACCGCATGGAGCTTTGCAGGCGTAAAAGATACGCGTCATGCGCTTGAGACGCTTGATGCGCTTAAGGAAGATGCCTTTCTTGTCTTTAAAGATTATCACGGCGCCTTAATAGCTGATCTGGGCGGAGACACGGCGGAAGCAGATCGTCGCTTTAAATCCGCATATAACGCCGAGCGCAACACATTACGCGTTGTTGACGCCTATGGGCGGTTTCTTCTGTCACACGGCCGCCGAGACGATGCGCTCAAAATCTATAAAGATTTTGATGAGACCATACCTAATCATCCAATTATTGTTGCGGCCATTGCAGATGTACAAGCGGGTAAACCCTTGCCTCTTTTTGTCAGTAATGCGCAAGAAGGCGCCGCGGAGGCACTCTACGGCCTTGGCGCGGTTGGCGGCCGACAGGGGGATGAACTCGCATCACTTGTCTATCTCAGGCTCTCTCTTTTCCTTGCCCCCGAGAACGCACTCACAATTGTCACCTTAGGTGATGTCTATGAGCGCATGAAGCAAAGCGAAGCCGCTATTGATCTTTATAATAGCGTGCCGCGAAACAACGCGCTGCGTGTTAATGCGGATGTCCAGTCAGCCCTGCTGCTCGAAACGCTTGGTAAATCAAAAGAAGCGACAGACCATCTTTCAACTGTTGTCGCCGCTAATCCAAAAAATGAAGAAGCGCTGACAGCTCTTGGCAATATTCAGCGTTCACGCAAATTATTTGATGAGGCTGTTGGCACCTATACACGCGTATTGGACTTACAAAGTAAGCCAGATAGAGGGCAATGGCTTTTGTATTATTATCGTGGGATTGCAAATGAACGGCGCAAGCAATGGCCGCAAGCTGAGTCAGATTTGAAAAAAGCTCTTGAACTTAATCCAGACCAACCATTGGTATTGAATTACCTTGGCTACAGCTGGGTGGATCAAGGCGTTAATCTTGACGAGGCCTTTAAGATGCTGCGGCGCGCTGTAGAATTGCGTCAACGCGATGGATACGTCGTTGATAGTCTGGGATGGGCCTTCTATCGCTTGGGCCGCTACGAAGAAGCAGTAAGAGAATTGGAAAAGGCGATTGACCTGAAACCATCAGATCCGGTGATTAATGACCATCTTGGAGACGCCTATTGGCGCGTCGATCGCAAACTCGAGGCCCGCTTCCAATGGAATCATGCGCGCGACTTGAAGCCTGAACCAGAAGAATTGCCTAAGATTCTCGACAAAATTCAAAATGGCCTTCAGGAGAAGCCTGAACTTGCGGGAGAAAAACCCCACAATAACGGCGGCTAGTCAGAGAGTCTTTTCTGAAAGCGCCATGATTATCTCCCATTGCGCGTCTGTTACGGGCTGAACAGACAAACGAGAGTTATTGACCAGAACCATATCTGCTAATTTTGGCGTCACCTTAATTTCTGCAAGTGAAATGGGACGCGACAGCGAGGCGACCGCCTTGAGATCCACCATCCCAAATTTACCCGTTTCATCAGTGTGGTCGGGATAGTAAGTCTTGATAACTTCGACAACGCCAACAATCGCTCGGCTATCATTTGAGTGATAAAAGAAACCGCGCTCGCCCTTTTTCATCGCCATGAGATGCTTCTTGGCCAGATGGTTACGCACGCCGTTCCAGAATGTTCCCTTAGCGCCGGCCTGGCGTTGCTGCTCCCAAGACCACGTCGCGGGCTCGCTCTTAAAAAGCCAATAAGCCATTAGAGAGCGGCTCCGACTACGCGTTTCCACCCCAAAATTTCCACGCGCTCAAATAAGCCTGCCTGCGCATAGGGATCCTCTGAGATAAGCGCTTGTGCTGATGCTTTATCAGCCTGTTCGATTATGAGCAGAGAGCCAATAGGCCTCTCACCTGCATCATCAAGAACAGGTCCGCCAAGTTTCACATGGGCTGAATGTTTTTCAAGAAAAGCGAGATGCGCTGGACGCGTAGCGATACGCAACGCGTCAGCATTTGGTTTGTCGTAACAGATAACAGCAAAAAGCACGGTCAACCTCAAAATAAAACGTTTGAGAAGATCAAAGTCAGAAAGACTACGACGCGGCAGCCCTTGAGAGGAACGATCCGCTAGCGCTTGTCTTCAGTTTCTGCAATTTGATTAACACGATCTCCAAAGTCGATGATTGCGGCGCGCAAAGCGGCAACATCTTGTTTTGAGGCTGGAGACGGGGCACCCATTCCTTGTCGCTGCCCTTGCTCAAGTTCGGCAATCCGTTGGATATGTTGCTGCAGCGACATGCGCGCCGCGTCCTTCTCTTGCAAGAGATTGGCGCGCTCCTGATGCGCCTCAGCAAGCTCACGGCGCATCCCCTCGAGCTCATCGTGTTGCCTCAAGATTTGCGCTGGATCTGAAGACGAAACCAGATCCTGTGCAGATTGACCTGATTGCATGAGACGCAACTGTTCAATCGCATTGCTGGCCCGATCCGTCATTTCATGAAGCGCAAGTTCAGTTGACTGGAGAAGATCGGCGCGTTCCGAGGCAATTTGCTGGGCCTGCTGGAGCTGCGTTTGCATGTCACGATGCGCCGCAGCGGCTTCTGTTAAAAGCTTTTCAGCGTCAGCAACCCGCGCAGCATGGCGACCGATGGCGGATAAATCCTGAGCTTTAGAGGTTTTCAGCGCCTCCATTTCCTGTTCAAGTCGGCGCTCACGAACCGCGAACTCGGCGCGCAGGAGATCTCTTTCCGCCGTGACTTCTTCCATCGACATTGGCGCAAGCATTTGCAATCTGCGCATCGACAGGCGCATCGCCCGGCGCCAGAAGGCGGGAAGAAACATCAAAGTCAGCAGCCCGGCGACAAGAAAACCGAGCGCAAAATACATCGCTTGTTCGATCACAGCGCGAAACCCCAGGCGCGTTGACGCCATCGCTTATGAAAAGGCGCGCGACACTGCCATGAACGCCGTCTAAAATCAAAGGCCCGTAATTCTATCCCGGCTTGAAAGGCGGCTTAGAAGGGGTTCCATGTTGAATTTTGCGTAAATTTTAAATAGCCCAGATTGAGCCCTAGTCGCGCGCCGACGCCGGCGCGCACCGGAATGACAATGACATCGTCATTATTCAACGCAGTAAATCCTAACCCGCCAACGAGATAGGCGGAACCATTGACGCCTGAAAAACGCCGATAAATGCTTTGAACCTCCGGCAAATTATAAACCAGCATCATGGTGCGATCGCCATCGAGGCCAGCGTCCAAACCAATCGAGGGGCCCTGCCAAAAAACGGACTGTTGGCCGGCATTTCTCGTATACATCTTACCTTCGCCGTAACGCAGGCCGCCAACAAAGGCTCCGCCGCCCTCTTGGCCAAGGATATAGGCATTCGGCTTGCCCCATTTTTTATTAGCGTTTTCCACGCCATCAGCCATGCCGCGAGCTAAAGAACCAAAAAACTTATGGCCGTTACCGACGATTTCTTCGCTAGAGTAGGCCTCTGGACGCACATCGGCATAAGCACGCCCCACCGGGGCGACACCCGCGCAAAGCGCGCCGGCCGTCAGGGAAAAAAGGTCTCGACGTGAATGAAGATGAGAGGCAATTTTAGTTACAGTCATAATGACGACTCCACAGGCTAGGCCTGTTTGACATGATGCGCATGATCTCATCCCACTAGATGACATCGCTCATGGTCAGCAGCCTCGCGCAGTGCGGTTAAGAAAACGTTGCCAAGGAACGACTTTGCGGGTCGCGCCAGGCGATAAAATTTGGATTGCGATAGAATTCTTCCGCCTTGCCATACTTAAGCGGCTTACCTGCGCAGTCCAAGACGCAGCCGCCAGCTGCCCGCAGGATCGCATCTCCAGCGGCAGTGTCCCACTCCATCGTTGGGCCAAAGCGTGGATAGACATCTGCTAGGCCCTCCGCAAGCAGACATAATTTCATGGACGAGCCCATTGGCAGAACGTCAATATTTGCCTGCCTGTTCAAAAATGCGCGCGTGTCATCATTCATGTGCGATTTTGAAACGAGCGCACGCAGAGCTTTTGTTGCTTGCGATTTAAGGCGCAAGGGGCGCCAATCCTGCTGTGCGGCAAGTTTTCCGCCTGCGCAGGCGTCAGCACAGTAAGCCTGCACGCCAGCAAACCAGATACGCTGCAGGAGCGGCGCGAAGATAGCTCCAACAATCGGCGCATGATGTGACACAAGGGCAATATTAAGCGTGAACTCTGGACTTCCCGCCAAAAATTCACGCGTGCCGTCAATTGGGTCAACGAGAAGAAACATCTCTTTATGAAGCGGCTTTTCACCACGCGTTGCCGCTTCCTCAGCAATGATTGGCACGCCGTTTAAGAGACTCGTGAGCTCTTGAATAAGAAAGGTCTCAATTTTTTCGTCAGCTTCTGTAACGGGCGAATGATCTGCCTTCACGCGCGGCACAACTTCTCCTCGAGATAAAATATCCACCGCAATGGCGGCTGCAGTTATAAGCAGTTGAGCAAAGTGCGCCGCCAGGGCATCCCTCTCATGTTGCGCACTAAAAAGCATTGATGCTGGCAAACCGGTCGCTCCAGTAATCTTCATTGGTTATTTGGTCATAGACCCTAGACAATTTGCAAACTCGCGGCCGACGATTACTCTTGCTGCTGATAGTTTTCAGTGATTCGCGCGTGGCGTCTATCTAACTGACGGCGCGGATTACAGTCTCGTTTTTAATCTCTCAAAAGGCGCCGTTTCGTCGCTGCGCCATTCGGATGACACCTGATGACACAATTTAACCTTGACGCTCTCGATCTTGCCGCCCTGCTTTCTTCACGCGTCTGCCATGATGTAATTTCGCCCGTTGGCGCAATCGTGAATGGACTTGAGGTCCTTGAAGAAGAAAAAGATCCCGAGATGAGAGGGCATGCGCTCGCGCTCATCAAATCTAGCGCAAATGAAGCGTCCTCGCGCCTGCAATTTTGTCGTTTAGCCTTTGGCGCAGCGGGCTCTAAAGGCGCATCAATCGATACTGGCGACGCCGAATTAGTCACGCGACAATTTCTCGCTGACGAGCGCACGCAGCTCAACTGGAGCGTGCCGCGCGTATTGATGTCAAAAAACAAAGTCAAAGTGCTATTGAACCTTTGCGTATTGGCTGACGCCGCCATCCCACGCGGTGGCATGATTTCCGTTGCCGCCACTGGCGAAGAAGATAAAATCAGTTTGCGCGTTGAAGCAAAGGGCGTAAACGCGCGCCTCGCCGCCAATGTGGCGCCACTACTGGCAGGCCAAGCAGAGGAAGGCTCAATCGACGCCCGCGCAATACAAGCTTATTACACCGGTCTCATCGCCAAGGCATGCGATCTTGAGCTTTCCGCCTCATGCGAGGGCGACGTCGTTTCGTTTGACGCCCGCCCAACGCAAGCGTCAGCAACTGTTGATGAAACAGACGTAGCGCCGTCTTCCTGCGAAGACGAGTCGTCAAGCCAAACAACCCATACGCATAGCGCCGTCGCCTGAGGCGATCAGGACGCAACGCCGCCATTAACGGAAAAACCCCGGCTTCACGCCGGGGCTAAACGCAATTTAACGAAAAAGATCCTAAATTGGGGGCAGAAATCGCTTAGGCTGTGATGCGTTCATCTGCCTCGCTTGGTTCACGCAACACATAGCCGCGCCCCCAAACAGTTTCGATGTAGTTGCGCCCCTCACTGGCGTTGGCAAGCTTCTTACGCAATTTGCAAATGAACACATCGATAATCTTAAGCTCTGGCTCATCCATCCCGCCATAAAGATGATTGAGGAACATCTCTTTGGTTAGGGTCGTCCCTTTTCGTAAGGACAATAGTTCAAGCATCTGATATTCTTTTCCTGTCAGATGAACGCGCGCGCCGCTTACCTCGACAGTCTTTTGATCGAGATTCACAATCAGCTCGCCGGTTGCAATCACTGATTGAGCATGACCTTTGGAGCGACGCACGATTGCATGAATGCGCGCGATAAGCTCGTCTTTGTGGAATGGCTTGGTCAAATAATCATCCGCGCCAAAACCAAGACCCTTGACCTTATCTTCAATGCCCGCAAGGCCTGAAAGAATTAAAATTGGCGTCTTAACTTTGGACACGCGAAGATTGCGCAACACCTCATATCCCGACATGTCAGGCAAATTGAGATCTAACAAAATAATATCGTAGTCGTAGAGTTTGCCGAGATCGATGCCTTCTTCGCCGAGATCCGTCGTGTAGACGTTGAAGTTCTCCGACTTGAGCATGAGCTCGATGCTTTGAGCGGTCGCGCTGTCGTCCTCAATTAATAAAACGCGCATATTGGGTTCCCCACCAAGCTCCAAACGGAACAATCAGTTGACGCGCCACCAGAGGCACGCCGGTCGCTGACCTGCTTTTTTGGTCACGCACCCTTCCTAGACTCACAATAATTGGTAAGCGGAAATGGTTAACAAAGCCTCACCGCGACCCCTAAGAGACCCCATTGAATATTGAGGCAAAGGGAGCGCGTGACGCATAACGCAACGAAGGAAGTGAGCCAGACCGCCAGAAGCGAATCACCGCTTGGAGTCAATTTACCTTTTTTTAATGATTTGGTCGGAAGAAAATGATGCGAGGCGTAAATTAATGACGCAGGCGGCCAAAACGGCAATATCGGCGTCGAGGCCGCAGATGAGACGCATCATTGACTCAAGCCAAGCCTTTCTCCTATATGCCACGCGCAGCGTCGCTCTGTAAGGAGCGGCGACATTTATATTTACGTTACGTCAAACAAGACCTCTGATGCGTTGGTAGCGAAGATTAAACGCATTTGGTATCAATGACTTAACTAATTAATACGCTTGCTTTCTCGCCTTGCTATTCGTTCGGCGTCTTGAAGGTTAGGTAAACATAAAGCGTTCTATGGAGCCATTCCAAGAGCGTAACAACGAATGGGGCGGTTCGCCGCCTGCGGAGAAGATCGGTGAAACGGACTTATCAGCCCAGCAAAATCGTGCGCAAACGTCGGCACGGCTTTCGCTCTCGAATGGCGACAGTCGGCGGCCGTAAAGTGATCGCTGCACGCCGTGCACGCGGTCGTAAGCGGCTGTCAGCTTAATTCAACTCAAAGGCCGATGATTGGGCGGACGGCAAGATGACCACGGACGCCATCGCTGAACCGCTAGAGAGTCGTGAACGCCCAACGCGCCTGCGTCGCAGGAGTGATTATGTCCGCGCGTCAAAATTTGGCGCAAGATATAATACGCCTCTGTTGTCAATCCAAGGCGTTGACCAGCCTCATGGTCAATCACTTGTCGCGCAAGCGCAGCCGCGCTTTGGTTTTACCGTCACTAAAAAGGTGGCCGGAGCCGTTGGCCGCAATCGCATTCGCCGCAGATTAAAAGAAGCGCTTCGTCTTGGCGGGCGCCTTGGCGCGCAGGCAGGGCAGGACTACGTAATCGTAGCGCGGCGTGACGCCCTTCGGGCGCCTTTCGCCGAAATTATATTTCATATGTCCGAAGGATTTAGGCGACTCAAAAACCGTAAAGAGTCCCGAGGCAAGCAAAAACTGAAAGATGGGCGTCCGGCGCAATGAACGAGAACACGAGAAACATGCTGTTTGCCGCCGCGATATCGATGGTCTTCATCGGTCTGTGGGATTATTTTTACGCTTTTCCAGAAATGGAGCGACAAAAGAAAACACTCGCCGAACAAGAGCGTGTGGCAAAAACGGTGAAACTCGGCGCACCGGAGAATACCACAGCCGCCTCGGCAAAGCCTGTCGTGCAGACGCGAGAAGCCGCCCTACTTCTTAGCCCGCGAGTCTCGATCGACACCAAATCAATTTCCGGTTCAATTGCGCTAAAGGGCGGACGTATTGATGACGTCTCGCTCAAGGCCTATCGCCAGACTGTCAGCCTCACGAGCCCAATCATTACGCTTCTGTCTCCAGAAGACGGACCAGAGCCTTACTATGCCGAGCTTGGATATCTCAGCGCGGCTGTAGAAAATGCGCCAATCCTGCCAACAACAGAAACATTATGGAAGGCTGATTCAGACAAGCTGACGTCCACGCACCCCGTCACGCTTTATTGGGAGAACGGACAGGGACTGCTTTTCAAGCGCGTGATCTCTATTGATGAGGAATATCTTTTCAGCATTACAGATAGCGTTGAAAATAAATCTGCCAAAGCTGTTACGCTTTATTCCTATTCTCGCGTGACACGCGTTGGTCACCCGCCATCTGCAGGTTATGCCGCCTTGCATGAGGGTTTTATTGGGGTTATTGGCGAAAAGGGCGAAGAGCTCAATTACGATAAGATAGAAAAAGAACCCTCCGCAACCAAATCTTTTAAAGGCATCGGCGGCTGGGTCGGCTTTACCGATAAATATTGGGGCGCCGTTGTCGCGCCTGATCAAAATGCGCCCATGGAGGCGCGCTACATCTCAATGGGCGGGGCAACCAAGACCTATCAGGCGGATACTGTCAGCGAACCAAAGACGCTTGCGCCAGACGCCACGACCTCAACAACGATCCATGTTTTTGCCGGCGCCAAAGAAGTCGACACGCTCGACGCCTACAAGTCAAATCCAGGTCTACGGCACTTTGATTTGCTGATCGACTGGGGCTGGTTCTATTTTATTACCCGGCCGATGTTTCGCTTGATCGACTTTCTCTACCATATGCTTGGAAATTTTGGGCTTGCGATTCTGGCCGTTACCGTCGTTGTCAAGCTAGCCTTTTTGCCGCTTGCTAATAAGAGCTACAAGTCTCTTGCTAAAATGAAAGAGATCCAGCCGAAAATTAAAGAGCTGAAAGAAAAATACGGCGACGACAAGCATGCCTTCAACATGGAGCAAATGGAGCTTTTTAAGCGCGAGAAAGTAAATCCAGCCAGCGGCTGTATTCCCGTTCTGCTCCAAATTCCCGTCTTCTTTTCGCTATACAAAGTTCTGGTCGTTACAATTGAAATGCGCCACGCGCCATTCTTTGGATGGATTAAAGATCTCTCAGCGCCCGATCCAACCAATGTTTTTAATTTGTTCGGCTTATTGCCGTTTGACCCTACGCATGTCGCCTTTTTTGGCCCCTACCTAATGCTTGGCGTCTGGCCTGTGCTCATGGGTTTTTCAATGTGGTTACAAATGAAAATGAACCCTGAGCCAGCCGATGAAATGCAAAAGATCATGTTTAATTACATGCCGCTGATGTTCACCTTCACCATGGGCGGCTTCGCCTCAGGTCTCGTCATCTATTGGACTTGGAACAATCTGCTGTCGATCGTTCAGCAAGGCGTCATTATGAGCCGCGCGGGCGTGAAATTCGAATTGTGGGATAATCTGCGTAAAACCTTTCAACGCGCCTAAACTTCCATGACGCGCCCGTCATCACCTTGCCGCATATGAGCGAGGAAGATTTTCTCGAGGACGGGCGGCTGCTCTTTGCAGGGCCATGCGATTTTATTTTCGCAAGCGCGTCAGCCAATGATCTGCCGCCCCCCGGTGCGCCTGAAGTCGCCTTCGCCGGGCGATCAAATGTAGGTAAATCATCGCTTCTCAATGCACTGACAAACCGAAAGACCTTGGCGCGCGTGTCAAACACGCCTGGACGCACTCAGCAACTTAATTTTTTCTCCCTAAGTCGCACTCCGGAAACGGAGCGCCTGCGACTAGTCGACATGCCAGGCTATGGTTATGCGGCTGTTGGCAAAGAAAAAGTCGCGAGCTGGTCAAAACTCATGCGTGATTATCTGCGCGGACGCACGCAACTGGTGCGCGTTTTTGTATTAATTGACGGCCGACGCGGCATTAAGCCCGCAGACAATGAGATGTTTGATCTTCTCGATCAATCGGCTGTGTCCTATCAAGTGATCCTGACCAAACATGACGAGCTGAGCGGTCCAGAAAGAGAGGAGGTTTCAGCTGCGACTAAAGCCGCGCTTGATAAACGACCCGCCGCCTATCCGCAGCTGATTTTTACTTCCTCACAAACTGGCGAGGGTATTGTGGCGCTCAGAGAAGCGATCGCGCGTCTTCTTTTTGAACGCGGTGCTTGAAAGCGACAGAAACTCCGGTCTAGTTGTGGGGGCCGCCGCAACAGCAGCGGCGAGACAAGCCATGAGGCCATTTGATGACCACTGAATCAGCGGACGGTGCGCTACAACAAGCCCGCATTCTCATGCAAGCGCTGCCACACATGCTGCGCTACGACGAAGCCATCGTTGTCGTAAAATATGGCGGTCACGCCATGGGCGATGATCAGGGCGCGCGTGACTTCTCCCGCGATATGGTGCTGCTCGAACAATCTGGCGTGAATCCTGTTGTTGTTCACGGCGGTGGTCCACAGATTGGTGCCATGTTGAACCGTCTTGGCGTTGAATCAAAGTTCACTGACGGGCTGAGGATCACCGACGGTGAGACAATGGGAATTGTTGAGATGGTGTTAGCCGGCTCCATCAACAAACAAATTGTCGGCTTTATTAATTCCGAGGGCGGTCGCGCTATTGGCTTAACGGGCAAGGACGGCCGAATGCTGACAGCCAAAAAGGTTGTGCGGCCCGACGGCCTCGATCTTGGCTATGTCGGCGAGCCAGACAAAGTAGATACCACTGTGCTCGATCAGGTGCTGGGACGCGAACTCATTCCCGTGTTAGCCCCAGTCGCACAAGGTCCAGGCGGCGCAAGCTATAATGTTAACGCTGACACTTTCGCTGGCGCAATAGCAGGCGCACTGGGCGCAAAGCGCCTCATCTTTCTAACTGATGTGCCAGGCGTGCTTGATAAGAACAAAAAAATCATCGAACAACTCAAGATCAGCGATATTCCTGGCCTGATCGCAGACGGAACCATAACTGGCGGCATGATTCCAAAAGTTGAAACATGCATGTATGCGATTGAACGCGGCGTCGAAGGCGTTGTTATTCTTGACGGCAAATTACCCCATGCGGTCTTAATCGAACTTCTCACGGACCATGGCGCCGGCACGCTGATCACAAGGTGATGACACAACTCCAGCGTTTTACTCAGATCAACACATGGGTGTTTGATCTAGATAATACGCTGTATCCGCAAACATCAGATCTTTGGCCAAAGATCGACATGCGCATCACACTCTTCATGATGCGCATGTTTGGACTTGACGCGCTTTCATTACGCGCACTGCAAAAACATTATTACCTGCGCTACGGCACGACATTACGTGGACTAATGACAGCGCATGGGATTCCAGCGTCAGATTTTCTCGAATTCGTTCATGATGTTGATCGCACATCGCTTACACCCAACCATTCGCTTGCAACTGCTATTGAAAAACTTGAGGGACGAAAGCTTATACTCACGAATGGTTCGCGCGATCATGCCATCAAGACAGCCCGACAACTTGGTCTTGATCATCTGTTTGAGGAGATTTTTGATATTGTGGCCGCTGATTTTATCGCCAAGCCTGATGCTGGCGCTTATGAGCGTTTTTTCGATCGACTGAAGGTCGATCCTCAACGCGCGGCGCTTTTTGAAGACATTGATCGTAATCTGATCGTTCCACATCAACATGGGATGACGACCATCTTGGTCCTGCCGGCGCCGGGTGAGAAGCCAGAAAGAGAAGACTGGGAAATTTCTGAGGGCTCAGCGACGCATATTGATTTTGTAACAGATGATCTTGTTGGTTTTTTGGAGGCCTTGTCCGTCACCGGTTGACTCCCTGAGCAACGCGCCTACAACCCGGCCAGTCTATCTTGTCTAAATTGGGATTATTATGCCGCATACAGGTCTTGAGACCCTCATCACCGCCGCCTTTGATGACAGGGCCAATATCACTTCGGAAACACAAGGCGACATTCGTCGTGCTGTTGATAGCGCCCTGCGCCTGCTTGATTCCGGCAGACTCCGTGTCGCTGAGAAAATTGACGGCGTGGAGGGACCCAAGGCCTGGAAGGTCAACCAATGGCTGAAGAAGGCCGTATTGCTCTCGTTTCGGCTCAACGACATGAGCGTCATCGCCGGCGGTCCTGGCGGCGCCACCTGGTGGGATAAGGTTCCCTCTAAATTTACTGGTTGGGGCGCGAGCGAACATTGCACAGCAGGCTTTCGTTCCGTCCCTGGCGCAATTGTGCGCCATTCAGCCTATGTCGCACCAGGCGCAATATTAATGCCTTCATTTGTAAATCTTGGCGCTTATGTCGATTCTGGCGCGATGGTGGACACATGGGCCACAGTAGGCTCCTGCGCGCAGATTGGGAAAAACGTTCATCTTTCAGGCGGCGTGGGCATTGGCGGCGTTTTGGAGCCTTTGCAGGCTAATCCAACGATCATTGAAGACGAGTGCTTCATTGGAGCGCGTTCAGAAGTTGTCGAAGGCGTGATCGTAGGCAAAGGCTCTGTGCTGTCTATGGGGGTATTCATTGGCGCCTCTACCAAAATTGTCGATCGTGCAACTGGAGCCATCCATATTGGCTATGTGCCGCCCTATTCGGTGGTCGTATCCGGCAATTTGCCTGGTAAGTCATTGCCCGACGGCAGCGCCGGCCCCTCTCTCTACTGCGCCGTAATCGTGAAAACAGTCGACGCACAGACGCGTAGCAAGACAGCCGTCAATGAATTGCTGAGAGACTGATGGCGATCGACGCCGAACGCCTGAATTTCCTCTATCGCAGCGATCAGGGGCGCATTGATCGACATACTTGGCTTGAGGGCGTACGCAGCCTTGCTCTGACGCTTATCCCTTTTGCGCTGCTGTGGAATTTATTGGAGCCCTATACCGCGCATGACGTCGCCACTAGCCCATTTTTTGCGCCGCTGACCATTGGCGCTTACGCCTTTCTTTTATTTTACGCCTTTATTGTCCTGCTGGTCGCCGTCAGCTATGTCAATCTCTCTGCAAAGCGGTTTCGCGACCGCGCCATGACGCCGCCCGTTGGCCTAGCGAGCCTCGTTCCCTTCGTCTGCCTGCTAGCTGGGGCTGCGCATTGGCTTCAGCCTCGAGTCGCCGACGCTATGTCAATCTGGTGGGTTTGGGGAATAGACATTACGCTCATCGGCGCCATTATCTGGACGCTGTATGAACTTGGCCTGAAACCCGCACATAAAACATGAGCCCCATAGAAAACGCCGTTCGCCTCACGCAGGAACTCATTCGCTGCCCGTCGGTGACGCCGAATGACGCTGGCGCGCTTGAAATTGTCGAGACAGCGCTTCGCGGCGCCGGCTTTGAAACCCATCGGATCAAATTTTCGCATGCCGAAACGCCGGATGTGGAAAATCTTTTCGCGAAAATTGGCACTGGCGCGCCGCATCTCGCCTTTGCCGGACATACAGATGTTGTTCCGCCCGGCGATGTCACGCGTTGGCGTCACGCACCCTTCGCCGGCGACATCGTTGATGGTCGGCTTTATGGACGCGGCGCCTCTGACATGAAAGGCGCCATTGGCGCCTTCTTAGCCGCAACGCTCAATTTTATCTCTTGCCATGGTGCGCCTCAAGGCACGCTTTCCTTCCTGATTACTGGCGATGAAGAAGGACCCTCAATCAATGGCACGGTGAAGTTGCTTGATTGGATGCGCGCAAGAGGCGAAAAATTAGATCATTGCATTGTTGGCGAACCTACAAATGTCTGCGCGCTTGGAGACACAATCAAGATCGGCCGGCGCGGCTCGCTCAATGGCGTTATCCGCGTGATCGGCAAGCAAGGCCATGTCGCCTATCCCCACCGCGCAGAAAATCCTACGCCGGTTATCGCACGAATTGTGGCGGCGTTATCGGCTTATGAATTTGATCAAGGCACGTCGCATTTCGATCCCACGAATCTTGAATTCTCCTCAATTGATATCGGCAATCCAGCAGTAAACGTCATCCCTGCAACAGCAACTGCACAATTTAATGTTCGCTTTAATGATCTCTGGACACTTGCGACATTAGAAGCACGCATTCGCCACATCGTTGCGCAAACAGCTGGTCAAATAACAACTCACCTTGAGTTCTTGCCAAGTAACGCTGTGTCTTTTTTGACTGAGCCTGGGATATTTTCTGACCTTGTTGTCAATGCTGTTAAACAGGTGACCGGACGCACCCCTGAGCTTTCAACAAGCGGCGGCACCTCCGACGCCCGCTTTATTAGTCATGACTGTCCAACACTTGAATTTGGCCTTACTAATGAAACAATTCATGCTGTCGATGAAAACGCAACGACAGCCGACATTAAAATGTTAGAAGAAATATATCGCCATATTCTAATATCGTATTTTAAGACATAAGGAATCTTTGAAACCTTATGCGCCTATTAATGCCAGCTTAAAAAAAATATATCGTCCCCGTCCTCATGAATGGTGGAAAGCCTCACAATGAGATATCTAGCAACAGCCGCCATACTGGTCCTGGCGCTTGCGACCACGATGGCGCCCCTCAATGCGCAAACAAGCCTGACGCTTGAGCAGGAAGCGCCACTGCGCGCCAAACCCAATTCTAAGAGTCCCATCATTGCCCGCGCGCCAGCCGGCGCGACGATCATTATTGAAGATAATGGCGATCGCTGGAGCCAAGTTGATTTTGATGGACGCCGCTTTTACATCATGACAGTGCAACTCAACACCGCAACAACGCCCATTCAATCGACAGCAACCGACGATCCAACCTGCGACTACAATTATCCTTATTCTGGCAGTAATATTTATTTTGATCGACCGCTTGCCAAGCTCAGGCACAGCGAACCTTTTGGATTTTTATTTGGTTATCACAAACGCGCGCCCTGTTAAGCGACGCCACTGCCAACGAAAATCAAAACGAGAGAATGCGCAGCGCTTATTGCAACAAGACGGCTTAGATTTTTCCCCTATAACGGCTCCACACCCACGCCATTGGAATCGCCTCATCTCCTGCGTCTTTGGAAAGCTCACGCGCAACTAATGACGAGAATGTAGATGCTGTCCCAACAGTTTTTTGCGCTTGCGGCGATTGTTTTGGGGACACGGGTGTCTTTTCCTCTTGCTGGGATATTGTTGACGCGCGCGAAAGCGCGGATTTGACGCTGCGACCTTTGCCAAAAATTATTCTAGCGCCCACCGCTGTCACCATAAATACCAACGCCACAAAAACTGCGATCAGACCAAAAGAGAATTTGCGTGGCTGTTCATTCATCCCTACAGTTTCTTGGGCGCGAGAGAATGTGGTCGAGACGCCCTCCAGCGGCATAGCGATTGGGTCTGCATCAGACGTTGCGGTCATCGGCTGCCTATCGACCGGAATCGGCGAAGCCGTCTGTTCGTCGCCTTGACGCGCAGAAGACATTCTCACGTCTTCATGCGGATTGATCTTAACCGCCTCTTCAGCGCCTGACATGATCTCTTCTCGCGTGGCCTGCGCCGCTGCGCCTGAGGAAGACTGCTGCGCTATTATCTTTAACGGCTGCGCTTCAACAGGAGTAGTGTCGTCAATCTTTTCAGACGGGACGACTTTTTCAGTGCGATCAACCAACGCGTCTTGAGGAGGAACAGAAATCTGAGCACCGTTCTCTTTAAAAGTCCTGATTGAGCTGAGCTGGACGCGACGAATACAGGCAATATTAGTATTACAATTTTGACGTTGCTTGATGAAGGGCAGGTTGAGCTTATTGGCCTGAGACTTGCCAAGATGCGATCGCAGATATTGATAAGCAGAATCGGCAAGAAGATCGAGCACAATCAATTGCTCATCCGAGCAGATTGTGCGTTCATCAGGCCTTATCGCGCGCGCGCAATCAAAACTCGGGCTCCGCGCAAAGGCCAAGGCTGTTGGAAGAGAAAAGATGATGACAAAAAACAACATAAGATGACGTCGATTGATAATGATCTGCATGCCGTCACTCCAGGATCGACGATCTGTCTCATCAACGCAACTTACAGATCAGACGGTTCTCCTCAGCCTATCTCATAATGAAATGGAGGCAAACATGTTAATAGACTTTCATATGAAAGCGCATATGCTAAAAATTGGGCGACAAAATATCTGACGCGTCGCCTTCACCATCAAACAATTTTTCTGACGCGTCAGGAAGCTTAGCATGATACGGCAAGGGCGGCGCACCTGTTATTGAAATCGTCGCGCCCTCTTTTTCAACCATTTCAAAGAGCTTTTTTGCATTATTTGGAGATAATCTAATACATCCATGAGAAGCTGGCCGGCCGAGAGAACGGGTTTCATAACTGCCGTGAATGGCGTAGCCGCCATAAAAAAAGATGGCGTATGGCATCGGCGCATTATCGTATTTCTGTGAATAATGCATGCGCTCCAAGGCTGTTGGCGCATATTCGCCTGGTGGCGTCTCATAACCCGCACGCGCGGTAGAGACAGGCCAATGAAAGTTTGCGGTTGAAGACTGCACATACATGCTTTGCTTCGAAAGGTCGATCTCTATCATAACAGTCGCATGCGCTGCTGATACAAAATTTACAAAAAGCGCAGCAACCGAAAACGTCTCTGCCGCCATCATGAACAATTTTTTAGCAAAAAATTTCATCCTAAGCTCCAAAGATTGAAACAAGAAAAAAGATAACAGGCCAAGGCTATCTAACAGCATATAATCCTTCACTATTTCTTTGGCAGCGCGCCATGAAAGAAAGCAAAGCCATAATTCTCTACTTACCTGCCTTGAGAAAGACTTCAGTAACCATAAGACAATAAGCGGCGACAACAACAGCCATCATTAACTCCGACTTAAGCATGCCTAAGTTTAAAACAGCCATATCATGCAAGAACGCTCTTTTCCCTATGCGCCGCGTGCGCTTAAAAAGAAGGACGGAGTATAATGAAGAAAGTGCTTCTTCCCCTCATTTTCCTAGCAGCAAGTCTCAGCAGCGCCTTAGCTGCGGACCTGCCCTCTCGTAAGGGCGCGCCAGCCTATGCGCCACCGCCGCCTGTCATGAGCTGGACGGGATTTTACGCAGGTCTTAGTCTTGGCGGCGGCTGGGGGGCCGGAAACGGCAACTCCAACTACTGGAATCTCAACGGCTGGAATGGCGGCGTCACCAATAATATTTCAGGCGGCATCATTGGAGGCGGTCAAGTCGGTTATAACTACCAAATCACACCAATGTTCCTTGTTGGCGCAGAAGCCGATTTTCAGGGCACCAGCATGGGCGGCGGTGCGCAACAAAGCTGGCTGCTCTACAATGGCATGGGCGTTAATCAATCCACTAGCATCCCATGGTTTGGCTCCGTGCGCGGCCGCCTTGGCGTGACGATCATGCCGACGCTGCTGGTCTACGCAACCGGTGGTTTTGCTTATGGCGACGCGCAGCGTAATGGCGGCGCGATAGGCTGGAACTATAATTCCGCGACGCAGACAGGTTGGACAGCCGGCGGTGGCGCAGAGTGGATGTTCATGCCCAACTGGTCGGCGAAGGCTGAATATCTCTACACTGACCTGTCTGGCGGCAATATGAACGAATATGGCTGGAATGCAGGCGTTGGTCTCAACAACGTCAACAATCATAGTCGTTGGAACACTGTGCGCGCCGGCGTTAACTACCACTTCAATCTGGGACCAACGCCCAGCATGCCAGCCTTCTGAGCCTAAAGCCAACGACTGGCTTAAAGACGACAAAAACCTTATGCGGCCTCAGTTAAAAGCCCAGCCTAAAAAGGTTGGGCTTTTTATTTTTGGAAAGCTGCCCGCTTTTGGGAGATCTCTGGATGAGTCATGCTGTTGACACTCCACACTATCTAGGCTTTTTGCTTGCATGCACGCGCGTTATTTTGTCCATTGTGCGATAAGAAAAAAACGCAGATATTTAGGACTTGCCAAGCGCACAAAGGT